>OCZT010000839.1_pt1 | contig 31284 bp, 29 predicted proteins | sample 1539031 | NCBI WGS metagenome assembly OCZT01 (sample SAMEA3539308, study PRJEB22396) | soil metagenome | biome: tundra; feature: field; material: soil | place: USA | collected 2010-05 | depth 0.15 m | reverse complement strand
TCGGTGGATCGAGTATCCTGATCACAGAGAATATGTAATCTGGTTTGCCTGGATTCTTGCCCTGGATGCAATTTCAGCTGTTCCATTTGCATATCTCCGTGCACAAAACAGACCGGCCCGTTTTGCATGGATTAAAATGACCAATATCACTGTCAATATTATTCTCAACCTCTTCTTCCTTCTTTTATGTCCCTTCATCCTAAAACAATATTCAGGAACTCTTCCCGGAAGATTTATTACTTTAATCTACCGGCCACACTGGGGAATTGAATATATTTTTATTTCAAACCTGATTGCCAGCGGCCTGACCCTTGTTATGCTTTTACCTCAGATTTCTGTTGTCCGGTGGAAAATACACCCTGATTTATGGAAGAGAATGCTTCTTTATGCATTCCCCCTGCTTTTTGCAGGAATGGCCGGAATTGTAAATGAAACCTTTGACCGCCTTTTACTACGCTATTTGTTACCAAAAGATATTGCCTCCTACCAGGTCGGTATATATGCTGCATGTTATAAGATCTCCATCCTGATGACAATATTTATTCAAGCCTACAAGTATGCAGCCGAACCTTTCTTCTTCGCCCAGGCTAAGGAAAAAGATGCCAGAGAGGTCTATGCAAGGATTATGGACTATTTCATTATTACTGTTTCACTGATCTTCCTTGTTACCATGCTTTTTCTTGATGATTTTATCATGCCGGTACTTGTTGGAAAAAAGTACTGGGAAGGAAAAGGAGTCATACCTGTTCTAATGATGGCAAACCTTTTTCTTGGAGTATATTATAATCTTTCGATCTGGTACAAGCTAATTGCTAAAACATCCTGGGGGGCATGGCTTTCTCTGATCGGAGCAGTTATTACACTTGTACTTAACTTCTGGTGGATACCGCTAAGTTCAGATCATCTTATCTATGGATATTATGGTTCAGCCTGGGCAACTTTCATCTGCTATGGATCTATGATGATCCTCTCCTACCTGATCGGTCAAAAATATTTCCCTGTAAAATATAACCTCTTAAAGTTTGCTGGTTACCTTGGACTTTCAATTCTGCTTTATGCGATCGGTTCCATAATCAAACCGGAATTGTCAGTACTCCGGATTGGGTTTCATACAATCCTTCTTCTGATCTTTCTAGGGATCGTATATCTGGTTGAAAAGCCCGCGATTTCAATTGTCAGAAATAGATAAATTCATACTAAATATATCAGATAATGGCAACTACTAAAGAGCTGCATAAAGAAGAACATCTGCGAAGTTCAGATTTCATAACAGACATTGTCATCGGAATGTCAGATGGATTGACGGTTCCATTTGCGCTGGCTGCAGGTTTAAGCGGAGCTGTTCAGCACAATTCAATTGTTATTACAGCAGGCATTGCAGAAATTGTTGCCGGAAGCATTGCAATGGGGCTGGGTGGCTATCTGGCAGGTAAAACCGAGCAGGAACATTATGAATCTGAGCTTAAAAGAGAATATGATGAAGTGGAGGATATACCCGAAGAAGAAAAGAAAGAGGTAAAGGTAGTTTTTGCACAATACGGGCTTAATGAATTAACTCAAAATACAATTGCCGATGAACTGGCAAAGGATAAAGATAAATGGGTAGATTTTATGATGAAATATGAATTGGGATTGGAAAAACCGAATGTGAACAGAGCCAGGAACAGTGCATCTACAATAGGCATATCTTACATAATTGGCGGTTTAATTCCTTTAACTGCTTACTTTTTTACCCAGACACCGTTACAGGGATTAAAGATATCAGCCTTACTGACAGTGATTTGTTTGTTTCTTTTTGGCTATTTTAAAAGTAAGGTAACAGGACAACCACTACTTAAAGGAGCTTTAAAGGTCACTATGATTGGCATAACTGCTGCTGCCGCTGCGTTTTTGGTTGCAAAGGTTTTTAACAACCTGTTTTAACTGAAACTCTAACATAGCTTATGTATAAATTGAAAAATGAAAAGAAAATTATCCATAATTGCACTTGCGGCATTAACGAGTAATATCATTTACAGCCAAACGGGAATATCAGATTCCGTAAAAACAATTAGATTAGATGAGGTTTTGGTCTCTGCGAACAGGCTGCCAATTCTGTTAAAAAATAACCCCGGTGCAATTTCGTTGGTCACTCCGGAAATACTATCCATTATACCTAAATCTGTTGGAGCTGAAGAGGCTTTGCGACTGATCCCCGGAGTGCGAATAGACAACCAGCATGATGGAGAAAGGGTTCATGTTTCAATACGCGGACAGGGTATTTTAACAGAGCGTGGGTTGCGGGGAATAGGAGTATTGATCGACGGAATTCCAGTAAACGACCCTTCGGGTTTTGCCCCCGACCTGTATGATGTCGATTGGGGTACAGTGAATAAAATTGAAGTTCTAAGAGGACCTTCTGCCAGCTTATATGGTGGAGGAGGTGCCGCAGGCGTAATAAACATTTCTACTAATGACGGTGGACCCAAATCAATCGGAGGCGAACTAAATCAGACTATAGGCTCAAATGGATTCACAAAATCATTAATACAATTCGACGGATCACGGCAGAATGTTGATTACCGTATAAGTTATTCAAGAACAGATGGCAACGGATATCGTGATCATCAGGCATTCTGGGGAAATAAACTTTATGAGAAAATCAATTTCAGGGCCGGCAAAAAACTGTCAATAACTCAGATTATCTCACACACCGATTATTTTCAACAAAACCCGGAAGGACTTAACATCGGACAATTTGATAATCTCCGCCAGGCAAATCGCGATGCCAATCCGTTCAATGAGTATCAGAAGACTAATCGCACTACAATTGGTTTTCATGGGAAATATAAATTCAATGAATTACAGGATCTGGAAGTCACTTCGTATCTTCGTTCATGGGATTACAAAGAAACCAGCAATAAGAATGCAGAATACAGGAATATTACAAATCCCGGAGCAAGTGTTCAATATAATTTGCATCTAAATGGTGTTAAGATAAAAAATGACGTTAGCATTGGCACTGATCTGAAGTGGCAGAATATTGACCTGTACAAATTGCAAAGCGCAAGCAACCCCCAGAGAAAAGAAAGTATTGACGAAACTAATATTGAAACAGATTCATTGCTTGCAAATCAGATAATTTCCCAGACAAGCATTGGCGTCTTCGCTTTGTATAAGATGGACATAGGAAAGTTTAATCTGGTTGCAAGTGTTCGCTATGATGCAATGAAGAATGAACTGACAAACAAAATGTTAGCCTCAGATATTGCCAAAACTGCAAAGAACTTTAAAAATTTTTCCGCACGTATCGGGGCAAGTTATTCTGTAAATAATGCTACCAATGTTTTTATAGACTGGAGCCAGGGGTTTTTGCCTCCTTCTACCGAAGAGTTAGCCAGCAATCCGGTAGGTTACAGCGGTTTCAATACTCACCTGGTTCCGGCTACTTCCAATTGCAGTGAAATAGGAATCCGTGGTTTTTACAATGAAAAATTGTCTTATGAAATTACCGGATTTATAATGAATACCGAAAATGATTTTTTCCGTTTCAAACAAACCGGCAGGGGAAACCAGGAAGTATTCTACGGAAATGCAGGAAACAGCAGACGTTTTGGAATCGAAACGTTCATTTCTTACCAGATTCTTAAAAATCTTAGCTTACAGGTTGCATATACTTATGCAGACTATAAGTATGTTTCTTCAGTGATTGATCCTGTTTATACCGATCCGGCTTATGTTCTGACGTCACCGCCGGCTGCCGGCCAATATTTACCTAATTCGCCGAAACATCAGCTTTATTCTGAAGCTATCTACTCCATTAACAAAAGATTTAAATTAAGCCTTGCAACAGAATACCAGTCAAAATGGGCTATTTACACCGATCCAAAAGCTTATAATGGTGAGATGGACCCTGCAATCTATCAAAACTGGCAGGAGGGATTTAATTTATTCCATGCCCGGATCTCATACAATTTTAATATTGGAAAAGTGAAAGGCGAATGTAGTATTTTCGTCCGCAATATTACCGCAGCAAAATATATGGCATTCACGGAACCTGATCCCGATGGGAATGCCTATCATCCTGGACCGGCAAGAGAATTCTTCGGAAATATTAATATAAGATTTTAAGTTGCGAAAACTTACCAAATATGAAAGAAATTGATTCTGTATCCAATGAAATTATTTCATTACTTAATGACTGGGAACCAGCTTTATTCAGGCTTCCTGAAGATATAATTTCTCAAAGGAGAAACTCCCAGAACCGGACAATAAAGCAGATCGTCGGACATATTATTGACTCTTCTTCAAACAATACTCACAGAATTGTTCACCTCCAGTATCAAACACCTCCACTAATTTTTCCAAACTATGCTACACTTGGAAATAATGACAGATGGATCGCCATCCAGGATTATCAGAATGAGGATTGGGTGACACTGGTTCAATTGTGGAAATACTCGCTTATACATATTAGTCATGTAATTAAAAATGTCAGAGCCGATAAAATGAATAATGAATGGATTTCAGGGCCGGGGAAAAAAGTGACACTGAAAATGATGATCGTTGATTTCCCAAGACATTTAAAATTACACCTGTCTGAAATAGATGAATTAATCAATAAAAAATAGCTCCGGAAGAGAAGAAATCATGCCCTGTGCCATATAATTAAATTCAAATAATTATAAATAATATGAAACGAGTAAACCTGAAACATCTTTCCCTGACTATCATTCTTGGACTATTAACTTTCCTTTCTGGAAGAGGACAAGCCGGTATAGTCAGATATGAATTGTATGGTTTGTCAGAAAATAACAAACTTGAAGTTTTCAACAGAAAAGTGAGCTCTTTCGCGGAAAAAGACAAAAAAGGAATCCATTTTTCAAAAAAAGAAAATGATGGAATGGCCTGGTTAACAGACGTCGTATTTTCCAATGGAATTATCGAACTCGACATAAGAGGGAAAGATGAATATCAACAAAGTTTTGTCGGAATAGCATTTCATGGAGTTGACAATAACATCCTCGATGCTGTTTATTTTCGCCCTTTTAACTTTCAATCAAACGACTCGGTCCGCAAAATTCATGCAGTTCAGTATATATCTCAACCCGATTATCCATGGCAGGTTCTCAGAGAGAAATTCAATGGTAAATACGAGAAAGCTATAAGCCATGCCACCGGAGGAAACGAATGGTTTCATGCGAAAATACTAATAAAATATCCGATGGTGACAGTTTATGTAAATGGTAACCAGGAACCCAGCTTAAGTGTGGAGCAGCTGAATAAGCGAACTTCCGGAAAAATCGGATTGTGGGTAGGAAACAATTCTGACGGAGATTTTGCTAATTTGACGATCCTTAAACAAGATCAGTAAATGATACCCAGGATTAAGATCTGTTGCATCAGCAGTGAAAATGAAGCAAAGACAGCCATTGAGTTTGGCGCTTCTGCAATAGGTCTTGTTGCAAGAATGCCAAGTGGTCCGGGGCCAATCTCTGACGAATTAATCAGACAAATTGCAGAAACGATTCCTCCTCCAGTCGCGACGTTTCTGCTGACAAGTGAAACAACGGTCAGGAAGATAATTGAACATCATAACAGGACAAATACAAATACAATCCAGATAGTGGATTCATTATTATCTGGAACTTGCAGTCAACTTAAAACAGCACTGCCATGTGTAAAGATTGTTCAGGTAATTCATGTAATCGACGAAAGATCAGTGGATGAAGCAATCGGAATTTCCGAAATGGTTGATGCAATTTTGCTTGATAGCGGAAACCCAAAGCTGAAAATTAAAGAACTCGGAGGTACCGGGAGAATTCACAACTGGAAATTAAGCCGACAGATCAGAGACAAATCAAAATGCCCGGTGTTTCTTGCAGGAGGACTGAACTCCGAAAATGTAAGACAGGCCATTGAGGAGGTGCAGCCTTTCGCTGTTGACGTATGCAGTGGTGTCAGAACTGACGGTAATCTTGATAGAAAAAAACTCGAATTATTTATCAGAAATGCATCCGGATTTTAGACAATTAACCACGGATTTATACCTGCTAGTTACAGAGTAATTCCTTCGGAATGGAAAATATGGTTATGATCGATTTAAAATTTAATGAATTTACCAGAGACGGGTATAAAATATTAAGTGGACCAAGAAAAACCGGAGATGGTTACTATGAATTTGAAACTCTCGATCCGGATAGCAACAGGATTGAAGTATCTGCTATTTTTGTCGAATAGATCAGGAAGAGAGCATGATAAGAGAAATGCAACAAGCCGATAGTTTCAGAGTTCTTGAAATATACAGGATGGGCCTGGAAACCAGGAATGCAACATTTGAAACAACGGTGCCTTCCTGGAAAGAATGGGACTCTAAACATCTTTCACACTCCAGGCTAGTATTCGCAGAGAGTGAGAAAGTTGAAGGATGGGCTGCATTAACTCCTTTTTCTGTCCGCGAGGTTTACCGGGGAGTTGCAGAGGTAAGCATATATGTTGCCAACGGGTTCAGGGGAAAGAAAATAGGCTCGGCGCTGATGGATCAAATAATCATTTCATCGGAACTTAATGGAATCTGGACCCTGGTTTCCAGCGTGTTTCCTGAGAATCAAGCTACTTTAAGGCTTCATGAAAAATATGGATTCAGAATTATCGGAAGAAGAGAACGAATTGCGAAACTTGATGGGAAATGGAGGGATACTATTCTTCTTGAAAGACGAAGCTCTAAGTACGATTAGATCATTCCCTTGATTATAAATAAATTACCATAAGCTAGATGATTTTTAACCACAGAATTCACAAAGCAGGCTCAAAGAGCACAAAGAAAATCGTGCAGTGAAATCTCTTTGTGTGCTTTGTGAAATCCCGATAGCTATCGAAACTTCGAGACCTTCGAGGTTTAAGGATCTGACCGCTAAATTAAGATACTGAAATTAACTGTACCATTCATAATGAAACAAATAGCAGCTATTATTCTGGAAAATGACAAGGGAGAGATATTGCTTTATCTGCGTGATAACAGGCCGGATATCCCGTTCCCCAACCACTGGGATCTTATCGGGGGTCACGTAGAAGAAGGAGAAACACCTGAAAAGGCACTTGTCAGGGAAGTTAAAGAGGAATTAGATATTGATTTGACGGATTACACTTTCTATAAAAAATATGAATGTCTGACCGGAGATGCCTACGAAAATATTAAATATATTTATTCAGGAAAAATAAATCTGCCGATCGAAGAAGTCACTCTATTGGAAGGAGTTCGTCCACAATACTTTTCAAAAGCGGAAATACTTAATGTTCGGTTCGCAAATATTCTAAAATCAATTGTAATGGATTATATTTCCGATAGTAGTTTGAAAAGTTAGTCATGAGGTACTTCCTTCCCCGCCGGGATTCGAATTTAAAGATGAACTTCCGATGACTGGCAATTTCATTAATCAATCAGTTAATAATTTCAACGAGACCTGGAGCGATACCCAAAACTCCAACAAGGAACCGAAGGAGCCAAAAAAAGCCATGGTGTTAATTAAATCACCCTGTAACTTTAAAGTAACAATGGCTAAAGACGGAAGATTTTTTGCAGTAATAAAAAAAAGTGACTTTTTGTATTTACAAAATATAGTGCCTTAGAAACAGATTATATTTAATGAAAAAATCTTTCTCTAAACGGTGTAAACTACCTGGTGATATAAATAGGAATAACAATCATTAAAACAATATATTATCGCAATGATAAAGTACCACAAAATCGAAGAAGTTATAATCTCTGAGTTGATTGATGACAGCTTGATAATATCTCATGTTCAGGATGCTCTTGATATAATGGGAGAATGCGGAATGAAGAATTGCAACAGGATTATAATACGGGAGCAAAATCTGAATCCCGATTTTTTCAGACTTCCCACCGGTTTCGCCGGAGAAATGCTTTAGAAATTTTCTACCTACAATTTTAAACTGGCTATAATTGGAGATTTCTCAAAATACAAGAGTAAAAGTTTGCAGGATTTTATCCGAGAAAGCAACGGAGGTAACAGGATATACTTTGTCGAAAACCTGGTTTCTGCATTTAATAAACTGACACGAAAAAGCTGAGCAATATAATTCCGGGAATAATGCTTATTATTTATACTTTTCATCTTCAGGCTTTAATGACAGAAAACCTTTTGGCATTGGCGATTCAACAGTAATTAACTTACCGGTCACAGGGTGTGGAAATGAGATCGAGCAGGCATGCAGTCTGACTCGTCGAATAAAATCAGTCGAAGCGCCATATTTGCGATCGCCAACAATCGGACAACCAATATCTGAAAGATGCACTCTTATCTGGTTCTTCCTTCCGGTCTCTGTTTTTACATCGAGAAGGGTATAATTTTCCAAAGTTCTGATAATTTTATAAATTGTTATGGCATATTTGGCGCTAGGTTTTTCAGTTACCGAATGCATTTTCATTGCATTGTCTTCAATCAACCAGCTTTTTATTGTTCCTTCATGATTTTCCGGAATGCCTTCAACTAAAGCAAAATAGTGCTTTTCGGTTTCATCCCATTTGTCTTTTATGGCATCCATCACAGTTTCAGATTTTGACAGAATCAGCACACCGGATACCTCTTTATCAAGACGGTGAATTATGTATGTCCTGATTTTCCCTTTACTTATATCTTTTAAGAACTCCGAGATGATCCGTTGAACATTTGTACTGCCATCGATGCTCGACGTAGCAATACCTGCTGGTTTGTCAACTACAATCACATGCTCATCTTCATATAAAACAGGAAAAGGAAGGTTCGCTTTAGTAACAATTCCTGTCCGTAAACTGCAATCTACAATATCACCCTGTTTCAGTTGAAAAGAATGCAAGGTTACTGACTTATTGTTTACCCTGACAATTCCGTTTTGCAACATTTTCTTTATTCTCGTCCTCGGAGAGTCAGAATACTGTTCAATGAGAAATTCAAGCAGCGTCTGTGATTTATTTATGGTTGTTTTCAAGTAGTTGCGTGTTAATTATTCATCGGCTGAATATATGAAATATTCCATTTTAAAATTCAATTCAAACTCATATTCTAAAATAAAGAGTTCCATTACTTGTTGTTTCAGTCAGGCTGACTTATATCAAACAAAAAATTTGTATTGCAAAGACCTGAAAGACATAAAAAAATAGTATCTTTTGATTTCAATATGAAATTAAAAGCTGAATCAAGGATACGATGAAAATAAATGCAATTATAACCGGAGCCACCGGAATGGTTGGCGAAGGTGTTCTCATGGAATCGCTTCTTCATCCGGATGTTGAAACAGTTTTGGTTATAAACAGAAAACCATGTAACGTCACACATCCTAAATTAAAAGAGATCATACATACTGACTTTTTTGATCTCTCTCCCATTTCCGGGCAACTGAAGGGGTACAATGCATGTTTTTTCTGTCTGGGTGTGTCCTCGGTAGGTATGAAGGAAGAAGAATATTATTCATTGACATATACGCTTACAATGCATATGGCTGAAATCCTTTCCGGACAAAATCCGGAAATGACTTTCTGCTACATATCCGGAGCAGGGACAGACAGCACTGAAAAAGGCAGGTTGAACTGGGCCCGGGTAAAAGGAAAAACGGAAAACGATCTGATGAAATTTCCTTTCAGGAAGGCATACGCATTTCGTCCAGGTTTTATGCTTCCTGCAAAAGAAGCGAAGAATGTACATGGATATTATGCTATATTCAGAGTTCTTTACCCGCCGCTGAGGGCTATGTTTCCCCGGTTTGTTTCAACATTAAAAGAGGTTGCAATCGCAATGATTAATTCTGTAACTTACGGATATGAGAAACCTGTCCTTGAAGTGGAAGATATTATCATACTGTCAAAAAAACAATAATTAAAATGTATCCATATTTACATGAAGTAACCCTTTAAAAACATTTCATTATGAACACATTATCTCCATCATCAAAACCTACCTTCTGGACCGGTATAGTCCTGGGAACAAAAAAGGTTTTAAAATGGTTACTGATTCTGGTTGTTGTTATTGGAAGCGTCTTGATCTACTGGAAGTATTTCTATACTTACAGTGAAGGTTATCGTGCAGGATTATTGCAAAAATTTTCTCATAAGGGTGTTTTCTTCAAGACCTATGAAGGAGAATTAATATTAAGTAGTGTATCGAGTAACAGGGATGTAGCACTTGCATCAGAGAAATTTCTTTTTACCGTAACCAACAAGTCGCTTATGAGACAATTTGATACTCTCCAGGGGCAACCTGTTATTGTACATTACAGGCAGAAAAATGCATCCTTGTTCTGGCGTGGCGATTCGCCTTATCTTGTAGACAGTGTAAAAATGCGACGGTAATAGCTATTTCATTACCTTTCTAAGTATCCCAAACACCCCCCGTATAAAGGTGGCGCTTGTCAGGACCTTTACAATTTCATCCTGTGGCGTTTTGCTGCTTCTTCCATAAGTTGAATGTGAAGGAGTTCTCGGCTGGCTCATTTCACCTCCCGCTCTTCCATCCCCCCAATCGCTCCTTGCTGGCTCTGCCGAAGATTCTTTTGGCAATCCCGATGCTTTTCTGCTCAGAATCTCATAAGCGCTTTCAGGATCAATAACCTGGCTGTATTTCCGCACCAGATCTGATGAGCTGTTTATTGCAGCAATTTCAGCCGGGGTCAGAATGTCCATTCTGCTTTCAGGTGTACGAAGCAATGTAGCGGCAAGCGGAGTGGGAATTCCTTTCTCATTAAGAGCAGTGACCAGGGCCTCTCCTATTCCCAGATTCGTAATTGCTTCATCTGTCTTATAATATTCTGAAATGGGATAGTTCTCCGCTGAAAGCTTAATTGCCTTACGGTCAACGGCAGTAAAGGCTCTCAATGCATGTTGAACTTTAAGTCCCAACTGCGCTAAAACTCCGTCGGGGACATCCATCGGATTCTGTGTAACAAAAAAGATTCCTATTCCTTTTGAGCGTATTAGTTTCACAATATTTTCAATCTCGTCAAGCAATGCTTTAGTGGCTTGATTAAATATAAGATGAGCTTCATCAATAAATATAACCAACTCAGGCTTTTCAACATCTCCTTTTTCGGGCATTTGACTATAAACCTCAGCCAGCAGGGAAAGCATAAAAGTGGAAAAGAGTTTAGGTTTATCCTGAATGTCCGTAAGACGGATAATACTGATGTATCCCTTGCCATTTTTATCAACTCTCATCAGGTCGTGTATATCGAATGATATTTCACCGAAAAAAAGATCTGCCCCCTGCTGTTCAAGCTCGAGTACTTTTCGCATTATTATGCCTGTTGTAGCAGTCGAAATTTTCCCATAGTCCTTTTCAATTTCGGCCTTTCCTTCTTCCGTTACATATTGGACAACTTTCTTAAGATCCTTAAGGTCAAGCAATGCCAGTTTTTTATCATCACAATATTTAAAAATCACAGAAATCACTCCCTCCTGGGTATCGTTCAGGTCGAGAATACGTGAAAGAAGAACGGGTCCGAATTCGGAAACGGTAGCCCTTAATCGTACCCCTTCCTGTTGAGAAAGAGACATCAGTTCCACAGGAAATTCTTTTGGTGAAAAAGGAAGATTAATTTTAGATTGTCTTTCAGTTATAAATGGTTTTGCTTCTCCAGGTTTAGCAATACCGCTTAAGTCGCCTTTTACATCCATAAGCAGTACCGGGATACCTTTTTCCGAAAGTTGTTCTGAAATCAGCTGCAATGTTTTGGTCTTTCCGGTTCCCGTAGCCCCTGCAATAAGGCCATGTCTGTTCATTGTTTTTAACGGAATTTTTACCTGCGCTTCAGCAATAGGCTGACCATCAAGCATAGCTCCGCCAAGAATAATACTATCGCCATTGCAGGCATAACCTTCCTTAATACTGTTTATAAAAGAATTTTTTTTGTCCATAGCTACCAGTTTTAATTTAGATGAACAACGTTGCAATTTACACGTTTAACCAATATTCACCAAAAGCAAATATATCCCTTTTAAAACAGAACAAACAAAAACAGATTCTTAGCAAAAGAAAATGGTTTTAAGAATTATTATTAATTTTTAACTTTGACTAAATCTAAACAAACTGATCCTGAAAAAGCATTTAAAATAACCTAATATGATAAAAATGAACGTGAAATTCAGAATCATAGCAGTAATAATTTTATTATCTGGTTTCTCTACTATATTGTACAGCCAGGTAACCGATGCGGAGAAAAACCTGCGAACCCAACCGGCCGATTCTGTACAGGGATGGAAAACAGGAGGTGTGTTTGCTATAAACCTTGCCCAAACTTCACTTACTAACTGGGCAGCAGGAGGTCAGAATTCCTTTGCAATAAATGGACTCCTCAGCACCTATGCCAATTATAAAAGGGGTAAATCTGTATGGGTCAATTCGCTTGACATGGGATATGGTCTATTGAAACAGGGGAGTAACGGTTACAGGAAAACTGATGATAAATTCGACTTCTTATCAAAATATGGCTACGAAGCTTTCAAAAACTTCTACTATGCAGCTCTTTTAAATTTTAAAACACAAATGGCACCCGGATATACTTATGACGATGCGGCGTCAACAAAGACCAAGATATCTGACCTGTTTGCTCCGGCATATCTTTTAGCAGCTCTTGGACTCGATTACAAACCATCGGACCGTTTCAGCGCATTTATTGCACCTCTTACAGGGAAAATTACTTTTGTTGCTGACAAACAGCTTTCTGATTCAGGAGCTTTCGGGGTAAAACCGGGCCAAAAGTCATTAAATGAATTCGGTGGATACCTTAGAGCTGTCTATACTAAAAATGATTTTAAAAAGGAGTTCCTTAAAAATGTTACATTTTCTACCAAAGTTGATTTATTCTCAAACTATATGAAGAATCCCCAAAATGTTGTGGTAAACTGGGAAACACTATTAGCATTTAAAGTGAATAAATTCCTTTCTGCCAGTATCAATACCCAACTTGTATATGATGATAAGATAAAGGTTCCGGTAATCAGAAATGGAGAGGCAAAATCTATTGGATCTTTAATACAATTTAAAGAAATACTTGGCGTGGGATTCGCATTTACTTTTAAATCTTTTAATAAATAATAACTTAAGCCTGAAATTATGAAACTAGTAGATGAATTTAAAACCTTTGCAATGAAAGGCAATGTTGTTGACCTGGCGATAGGTATCATTATCGGTGCTGCTTTTGGCAAAATTGTTTCTTCAATGGTGGCTGATATCATTATGCCTCCACTGGGATTACTTATTGGTGGCGTTAATTTTACTGATCTGAAAGTTGTTCTTAAAACCGCTGTGGACGCAACACATCCTGCCGTTACCTGGAATTATGGAAATTTCCTGCAGGTAGCTTTTGATTTTCTTATTGTAGCTTTTGCTGTCTTTTTTGTTATTAAAGCGATTGTTGCTTCAAAAAGGAAAGAAGAAGCTGCACCTGCTGCACCCCCTGCTCCCACAAAGGAAGAAATCCTGCTTACTGAGATCCGAGATTTATTGAAGAAATAAACCTCTGAATCAGGCTCTGAAAGAGCCAGATATTAATAAGGGGGTGTTGAAAAAGTCCTTTTTAACCACAAAGTACACTAAGAAGGCACAAAGGGCACAAAGTTAAAACCATGTAATTCATTCCGATAGCTAACGGAACTTTGTGATCTTTGTGTAGAACCTTTGTGATCTCTGTGGTTATTAGATTTTGACTTATTCAACAGCCCCGAAGTTGTCAGAAAAGAATATCCTGTGATGAGAAAATATTATGTACAGATTAATTGCTATTCTCTTTGGTCTGATTTGCTTTTCAAACAGTTCTTATTCCCAGTATAAGCTCGATGTAGAAATTTCAGAAATCAGGAGCAATAAAGGGTATATTCTGTTGCAGCTTTTTGACGGAAAGGAAAAAGTTCTGTCTCAGGAACAAAATCCGATTAAGGATAATAGCTGCTTGTTTTCTTTTACCAGCCTCACCCCGGGGAAATATGCTGTCAGGTATTATCATGATGAAAACATGAATGGTAAAATGGAAACAAACCTGGTAGGGAAACCTACAGAAGGTTACGGATTTTCAAATAATGTAATAGGGAAATTTGGTCCTCCCCCATTTGAAAAATGGCTATTTGAAATTAACAACGACAAGAAGATTGTACTTAAGCCAACCTATTAATTTACTCAAATCCTTTAACCGCAAAGGATCACGAAGTAAAAACTTAAGTAACACAAAGGAGAAACAATACAATCAATATCGTTTTCAACTTTGAACCTTAAAACTATAATCCGGAATTTAATAAATGGAAAAGAAAATATTAATTTGTACCTAAAAAAACGGGACAAAACGAATTATTTCAAGTCTTTAGTTCAAATTTTGAACTATTAACAAGAATTATAAAAGATGACCGAAAAGAAATCGGCGGTAATTATAGGAGCAGGTATCGGAGGTATAGCAACGGCAGTCTACCTGGCAAAGAACGGATATAGTGTTGCTGTTTTTGAAAAGAATTCTGCACCGGGAGGCAGGTGCGGTCAGTTAATTCGCGAAGGTCATCGTTTCGATCTTGGAGCAACAATGCTTATTATGCCTGGTATTTATCGCGAGATATTTGATACCCTTGGTATTCCCCTGTTCGAGAATAACGATATTAAACCACTGGAAAATCTTTACAAAATTTATTTCGACAATAATGACATTTTAGCTTTTTCCACCGATAAAGAAAAAATGAGGATCCAGCTTGAAATAATCGAAACAGGAAGTTTTGCAAAATCACAAAAATATGTTGCAAAGGGATATGAGATTTTTCAGACCGGGATGAATAAACTTATCGGACGCAACTTTTATAACATCTTCCAGTTTACCAATTTCAGGAACATAGGCATGCTGATAAAGCTCAAAACCTACATTTCAAATTGGAGGTATGTTAAAAAATTCTATAGCAATACTCATTTAAGGATGGCTTATACTTTTCAGAATATCTATGTCGGGCAAAGTCCGTTTAATTCACCGGCATTGTTCTCGATGGTACCGGCTGCCGAGCTTACTGAGGGATCGTCCTTTCCCATAGGTGGAATGTACACTATAGTTGAGAACTTATTGTCTGCGGCACACAAATCAGGTGTACAATTCCATTATAACAAACCTGTTAAACTAATACATGTTTCAGGGAAAAAGGCAGACAGTATCATCCTCGAAGACGGATCTGAAGTTAAGAGTGATATTATTGTTGCCAATGCTGATCTTCCTTATGTTTATAGAAAATTATTACCTGACCAGGGAAAATCAAGAAGGCTTGACAGGTTGAAATATTCATGCTCTGCCATTTGCTTCCACTGGGGGCTTGACAAGGTTTATCCTCAGCTTGGACATCACAGTGTTTTTCTTTCAGATGAATTCCGCGAAGGGCTTGACAAGATTTTCAAAGACAAATCAATAGGCAATCATCCGAGCTTTTATGTACATGCCCCGACCCGGACTGATCCTACCGCTGCTCCGGCTTATCATGATACACTTTCAATTATCGTAGGGGCCGGACATGTTGATAAGAAGAAACAACAGGACTGGGATAATCAGAAAAAGAAAACAAGAATAGCCGTGATTCAAAGGCTCATACAGCTGGGACTGCAAGATATTGAAGAGCATATTAAATTTGAAATCTGTTATACACCTGAAAACTGGGAAAGCGCCTGTAATATTTCGAGGGGGTCAGTGTTCGGAAGCCTTGCTCATAATCTCCTCCAGATGGGATATTTCCGTCCTCATAATCAGCACAGTCGTTATAAAAACCTTTACTTCGTTGGTGGCAGTACACATCCTGGCAATGGGATTCCTAATGTATTGCTGTCAGCTAAATTAACATCCGAAAGAATCCTCAATAACTAATTTCTATTACAACAACAGAATAAAATCAATGAGTTCACAAAAAAATAAATTTGTAGAAATATTTAATTCTATTGATTTCAATCAGATCATAGATCATCCGAATATCCTTATAGCTGCCAATTTCTGGGATTTAGACAGGTTCTGCGCTGCAAAAATCTGCTATAAATTCATGCGCGCAATCGATGATCTTATCGATAACTATAAGGCAAAAAACAAACTGATTGAACCTCATGAAAGGAAAGAATTTGTAGCCAATGTTGAGGAATGGTTTAAGATGATTATAATTTCAAAAGAATGCAACGCATCTCAGGGAGAGCTTATTGAGACAATTGAAAAATTCAGAATCCCCATTTGGCCTATGGAAGTTTTTGCAAAATCGATGATCTACGATATAAACAATGACGGATTCCCAACGTTGGATTCATTTCTTGAATATGCCGGCGGGGCATCAGTTGCTCCGGCATCGATCTTTGTACATTTGAACAGCCTTCAAATAATAAATGGTCGGTATGAGAGCCCTCAGTTTGATGTAAAATGGGCCGCAACTCCATGTGCCATTTTCAGTTACCTGGTTCATATTATAAGGGATTTTCAGAAAGATCAGCTAAACAACCTCAGCTATTTTGCTGATGATCTGATTATTAAAAATCACCTCAGCCGGAAAGCCCTTCGCGAATTTGCAGAAGGGAAACCGGTTAATAATAATTTCCGGAACCTGATAAAATACTATTATTTACTGGCTGACCAACATCGCCATGAGACATATGATATTATTAAAGAAATAAGACCTCTGCTGGAACCAAGGTATCAATTAAGCCTCGAGATTATATTTGATTTATATATGATGGTATTTGAAAGGATCGACATTAAAAATGGCAGATTCACTACTGAAGAACTCAATCCAACACCTGAAGAAACTAGAGAAAGGGTTTATAACCTGGTTATGAATTTTGAGAGTCTTTAAACTGAAATCAATACTTTTCGTATCTTTAATAAGGCTATTTTTCATCTAAACCTGAAATGAGCAGAAGTATATTTTTAGTTTTTGTGTTAGTTCTTTTATTGTCAGCTGGCTGTGCATCGCTTGGGAAGCTAACCCGGCATGATTTTGACTCAGGCTTCTATAAGTTAAAAGTCCAGGGAGCAGCTTCTTCACGTGTTTATGCAGAAGTCTCTGAAGATTCTATAATTGTGTATCCGGTCACTTCTGATGGAAAAAAGGAATTCCCAAATACTTCCAACTCTATGAGCGCCAGAGTCAGCAGGATCAAGGAAGACAATTATTTCTACAGGAGCTCTTTTACGAATAATTCTCTTGATATTGACCTGACATCAATTATATTCAAATCGAGGCATAGCAGGGATGACGTTCCGAACCAGTTTAGTGCTGATCTGGATATCGCAGTTTACGCAGGTTTCCGAAAAGATTTTTATAACATAGTCTCTCCCGCTCATCCCTTTCATGAAGATAAGTCTTTTATCAGACAGATTGGTTTTGATCTGGGTGTCTTTGCCGGTATAGGATCTTCACCTGTTAATCCTACTGTAACTAATAATAAAATCAGCCAGGAGTATGATGCCATGATTTTTCAAAAAGGAGTTGCAGGTTTCATTTCGATTAACAGAATGTCAGTTGGTTTAGCTCTCGGGTTCGATAATCTTTTTGACAAAAGTAAATCTTCATGGATTTACAATCAAAAACCATATCTGGGACTTATAATAAGCGTTTCAAGTTTTTAACCGTTCAAAGGACCTCACAAAAGCTCACAAAGGAAGCAATGGAAATCTTGTGATTTGATTCGGAACATTTTTGGCTGTATCCTGTTAACATTGTAAAAAGCAGTTCTGATTTTAAGGACAAATAAAATTATTACTTTTGCACTTCAACTGCAATCTACCTTTATATGACAGCTGATGCCCTTTTACCTGTAAATGAAATGGATGGACGACGACTCTATTATACTTTCATTGCAGGCGCCAGGAAAGTTATTGAACATCAGGTTGAGCTTAATAAAATTAATGTATTTCCTGTGAACGACGGTGATACCGGGACCAATCTGGCATCTACTATACGGGCGGTAGTTGATTCGATTCATCCTCACCGCTCATATAAGGTTACAGCCGACTTGATTGCAGAAACCACACTTGTCAATGCCCGCGGAAACTCTGGTATTATTTTTGCCCAATTCCTTTACGGGATGAGCGCTGAAACCGGCAATTTTAAAACGATCACAATTAAACAATTCGCCGAAAGTATCAAGAATTCTGTGCGCTATATATATGAGGCAGTTGCTAATCCCGTTGAAGGAACCATGCTTACCGTAATTAAAGACTGGGCAAATTATATCTACGAAAACAGAAACAGAATAACAGACTTTAACCAGCTTTTTATCAGTTCAATCGACGTCCTGAATAAATCTCTTATTGCAACCAAATCAAAACTAGCAATCCTGGCAAAAGCAAATGTTGTTGATGCCGGAGCCCGTGGTTTTGTCTTTTTTGTTGAAGGAATTATCGATTTTATTACTAATCGCAACCTCAAGGACCTTATTCAGGTCAAATCGGAATCTGCTTTGTTTGAAAAAATAGAGGAATCGATTCCCGAGAAAGTCGATTTCAGATACTGTACAGAATCACTCATAAAAAACAGTTCAGTCGATAATAAATCTTTATTACAGCTCCTCGAAAAATATGGAAACTCTATCGTTGTAGCAGGTTCTGATAAAATGAAGCGCATACACCTGCATACCAATAACCCGGCAGAACTTTTCAACGAACTAAGAAATACAGGGACTCTGGCCTTCCAGAAAGCTGACGATATGATCAGACAGAGTGAGGTCGTCTACAAAAGGAAATGGAAGATAGCGTTAGTCACAGATTCTACGTGCGACCTCGAACAGCATATAATCGACAACTATCAGATAAACATGCTGCCGATAAATATTAATTTCGGAGAGAACCATTATCTTGATAAGATTACAATCCTGCCGGAACAGTTTTATACTCTTTTAAAAGAAAATAAAGACTATCCTAAATCTTCACAGGTTAATGAAAAGAGCTTTACCAATCTTTATTCTCACCTTGCTTCACATTATGATTCAATAATCGCCATCCATTTAAGCGACCGGTTAAGCGGAACTTTTAATAGCAGCCAGAAGGCAGCCAAAGCAATAAGCGAAGAATTTAATAAGCCAATAACCGTTATTAATTCTAAAAATCTCTCGGGCGCCCTTGGACTTGTTGTCTTAAGGACTGCTCAGGCAATTGAGGCTGGATATTCCCACGATCAGGTCGTCAATATGGCTGAGAAATGGACGAAAAATGTCCGCATTTTCATAAGCGTTAAAACAATGAAATACCTTGTAAGGGGCGGACGTGTTTCTTTTGTAATGGGACTTATTGCCCGGATACTTAATATTTGCCCTATTGTTTCTATTGATGAATCGGGGAAAGCGATTGTTTTTGACAAGACTTTTAACCAGAGGTCGAATATGGAAAAAGTGATGGGATACATCGCTAAAATCATTAAGGAAAAAACAATATGGAACTACTTTGTTCTTCATGCAAACAACACTGATGCAGCGCAATGGTACTCAGAAAAAATGGAAACGCTCACAAATAAAAAACCTGCTTCCATAGTGAATATCTCTCCTATTCTCGGTGCCAATGCAGGCATCGGAGCTGCAGCCGTGTCCCTTCTTTTTGACTAGCTTATTGAATCTCTTAAGAATCCGTACAAGACCAACAAAAAGTCATATTCTACCCAGAATAAAAAATGATTATTCAATATGGTTCGAAATATTTCCTCTGTGTTTTAGTCGGGAATTATATTTGTTTTATAATCTTAACTTTTCTAATTTTATTATTGCATAAAAGGATAAAATGAAAACATTTGGAAAATGGTGTGGAGGAATTATTCTAGCCCTCTTTATAATTTATTCCGTGGGGCCCAGACCATCAAAGCCTGATTTTACAATACATGAGATTAATCTCCCGGTATCGCTTACAGATCTCGAGAATAATATAGACAGGAGCGAAAATGCGGTAAAGGGAATCAAACCCGATAACCAGGCAAGAATTATCTGGGCTGATTCTTCTAAAAAAGAGAAAACAAAAATTGCCTTTCTTTATCTTCATGGTTTTTCTGCCAGCCAGGCTGAGGGAGATCCTGTTCATAAGGATCTGGCAAAAAAATATAATGCCAATCTTTATCTTTCCAGACTGGCTGAACATGGAATTGACAGGGGTGACAGTTCTATGATCAATATTACGGCAGAAAAATATGAAGTTTCCGCTGAAGATGCATTATCCATCGTAAAAAAACTAGGTGATGAAGTTGTGGTCATCGGTACTTCTGCGGGTGGGACCCTGTCTATCTACCTGGCTTCAAGGCATCCGGAAATTAAAGCTATTATTCTTTATTCACCCTGTGTGAAGCTTTATGACAGAACTGCAATTATCCTTGACAAACCCTGGGGATTGCAGATTGCAAGGATTGTTTCAGGAGGACCGGACAAAAAATTTGAATCAGAGAGCAAGGTTCATGCAAATTACTGGCAACTGGATTACCGAATTGAAGCACTGGTGGCTCTTCAGAATCTGGTTTCAAATACTATGAAACCAGAGGTCTTCTCTAGCGTAAAATGCCCAGTATTCCTTGGTTATTATTACAAAAATGAGATAGATCAGGACAAGACCGTTTCAGTACTGGCTATGTTAAAAATGTTTGGTGAACTGGGCACCCCGGCAGGATTAAAACAAAGGATAGCATTTCCCAAAGCCGGGTCACATGTGATTGGATCATACATCAGATCGAAAGACTGGCAGGGTGTTGAAAAAGAGACAGATATATTTTTGTCTAATATTGTGAAATTGTAGGTGGAATTAAGACTAAATAATAAAATGAGAAAAAAGAGCTCCTCTCTTATTTTAGTTCTGGTCGTCATTTCTTTGTTTACCACAGGATGCAGGAAGCAGGATAAACCGGGGCTTCCATTATCTGACATAGAGGGGAATACTTACAAAACTGTAAAAATAGGCACCCACATATGGATGGCTGAAAACCTGAAAACCACCATTTTAAATGATGGAACAGATATACCTCTGATAACTGATGCTGATTCCTGGGGCAATCTTTCAACGCCGGGTTTTTGCTGGTATAATAATGATGGGGCTTCTTTCAAAGACATATATGGAGCATTGTATAATGGCTATACAATAAATACCGGGAAACTTTGTCCTGCAGGCTGGCATGTTCCTGAAAAAGAGGAGTGGCTGCAATTGAGGGATTTTCTTGGTGATTCACTCAAGGGAGGTGGAAATTTAAAGGAAGCAGGAACAGCGCACTGGCTTTCGCCAAATAAAGGAGCAGACAACAGCAGTGGTCTTACTGCGTTAGGCGCCGGTATTAGGTATTTTGAGGGGACTTTCGCTTCCATTCTATCCTATACCTGCATCTGGTCAGCCACACAATTTGCCAATGATGATGGATGGTATACGGGCCTTTATTTCAATGATTCGGCCTTTAGCATTGACCACAGAAATAAAAAAAATGGATTTAGTGTAAGGTGCCTTAAAAATTAAATTATTTTCTATCCGTAAATACATGGCCCAAAAGAAATTTTCACTGAAGTCGAGGTTAGAAAGTTTTAGATTTGCTCTGAACGGGTTATTGTTGCTCTTAAAGAATGAACATAACTCCAGAATTCACATTCTTGCCGCAATTATAGCAATCGTCATGGGAATAATTCTGAAGCTTGATCATTATGAATGGTCTTTGCTGATAATTGTTATTGGAACTGTATTTCTAACGGAACTATTGAATTCTTCAATTGAATCGTTGGCCGATCTTATTGATCCCGAATGGAATGAACTTATTATGAGGGCAAAAAATTATAGTGCAGCAGCTGTGTTGATATCAGCAATTGTCGCTTTAGTTGTTGGCGGACTTATATTTATCCCGAAGTTTTTAGACTTAATTTAAGCCCCATTTCAGATAAACTGATATGAAAAGAAGAGATTGGGTAAGAAATACAACCATTGCTGTCACAGGTTTGCTGACTGGTTATATTCATTGGCTTAATTCAATCCACCCAGACTTATGATATCTATGTAAAATCAGCAAAAATCGCGCATTCAAGACCAGCGACAAAACAGGTCTCGTAATACTATCGCCGGACCTTAAGACTAATCAGGAATTCATCCTGATAATTAACAGCTTGCAGTTTAAAATAACTATTAAAAGTTTTAATATTTGGTAAGTTTCATAGAGTTTTGTTTACACTTCATTAAAAATAATATTGTCACTTTTGTATCTGAAGTTGTTTAATATATATGAGAATTAAATATTATGATTATCAGGAATGAATAATAATAGACTAAATCATTTATACGTTCTTCATGTACTCATCCCCCGACCCCCTTCTCTTGCAAGCAAAAGAAGGGGGAGTGCACCGTTTTGCCCCTCTTTGCAAAGCAGAGAGGGGTTGGAGTGAGTTCATGTTATTAAATAATTGATATTTAGCCATTTAAAATAACTTTATATTGAAAACCGATACTCATTTTATATATAATTCCTTCCGGGATTTCATTAATGACTTAAATTCAAATTAGTTGCATTTATCTCAAAACTAAAAATGATAGTGACAAATAAGAAATATTTCTTATCAATATGTATCATTATTGTGCTTACTGCTTACCTGGATTCGTATTCACAGACAACTGAAAAAACAGTTATAGGCGGAGTTGTCGTTGATGCAAAAACCGGGTTGCCAATAGCAGGAGTATCTGTATCATTTCAGAGGACAACTGTTGGAACAATTACTGACAATATTGGGAAATACAGCATTGAAACGAAAATTCAGGCAGATAAAATTGCATTTTCATTTTTGGGTTATCAAACAGAAATCAGAAGTATAATTGTAGGTAAAGTTCAGACTATCAATATCAGTTTAAAATTATCATCAATTTCTTTAGATGAAGTGATAGTAAAACCAGGAAAAAACGCCTACAAAAACAAAAATAATCCTGCAGTTGATCTAATTCAAAAAGTAATTAATAACAAGGATCTGAACAATAAAAAAAGCTTCGATTATCTGGAATTTAAACAGTACGATAAAATTCAGTTTGCGTTGAGTAATATTCCCGCAAAGTTCAAAGAAAGCAAACTGTTTGGAAAGTTCAGGTTTGTCTTTAATAATATAGATACTACAAAAAGGATAGGTAAAAGTATTCTTCCACTTTTTATCAAAGAGACACTGTCTGATCATTTCTATAGAAAAGATCCGAAGGCTACAAAAGAGATAATCCGCGCACAGAAGACGGTAAACCTTGATGAATATCTTGACAACAGGGGCGTTTCCGCAAATCTAAACTATTTATATCAACATATAAATATCTACGACAATGAAATCTTGTTTCTGACTAACACTTTTGTAAGCCCTATTGCTAACAATGCGCCCATATTCTACAAATATTACATTATTGATACATTGGCTTTTGATAAAATCAAATGCGTAAGGTTGTTTTTTGAACCCAGAAATAAAACTGATTTTCTCTTTCACGGGCATTTATATATAACACTCGACAGCAGCTATGCAGTTTGTAAGATAGATATAGGTATTAATAAGAAGATGAATATCGACTGGGTTAAGGATATCTCTATCGTACAGGATTTTGACAAGTTCGGAAAGAAATCCTGGTTGCTTTCAAAAGATGAAATCTCAATTGATTTCGGTATAATGAAGAATTCATTGGGTTTATATGGACAGCGCACCATCTCCTACAAGGATTATAAGATAAACGAACCGATTGATAAAAAGGTGTTCGCAGGCCCTGCGGAAGCTGAAAAACTAGATCGATCAGCTGATAGTTCAGGTTTTTGGGAAGCAAACCGGTATGTTCCCCTCTCTAAATCTGAAAATGGTGTTTATCTGACTATCGACAGTATTAAAAAGATCCCGGCATTTAACAGAGGAATGAATATTATAACGTTACTGACGACCGGGTATTTGAATCTTGGTAAAACTGAAATCGGACCTGACGAAAGTTTCTATAGTTTTAATCCCGTGGAAGGATCGAGATTCAGATTCGGAGGAAGGACCACTGCTGCATTGAGTAAAAGAATAACTTATGAAGGTTATGTAGCTTATGGGCTGAATGATAAAATATTCAAATATAATGCAGGCATAACTTACTCGTTGACGTCACGGACAATATATCAGTTCCCCGTAAAATCAATTAAGCTGAGTTATCAAAATGATCTCAAAATTCCAGGTCAGGAACTTCAGTTTACACAGGGAGATAACTTATTTCTATCGTTGAAAAGAGGTGTGAATGACAAGTTTCTGTTAAATAATACTATCAGGGCAGAATATCTTAATGAATTTGATAATCACTTCTCTTACATGCTCGGTTGTAGCATTACAAGGCAATCAACAGAAGGCAATCTCCATTTCACTTACAATGATTCTACTTTACTGGCAAATTATATTCCTGCAATAGCTATCTCTGAGTTATATGTGAATCTGAGGTACGCCCCTAATGAAAAATTTTACCAGGGGAAATTATACAGAGATCCGTTGCCCGGAAAGTATCCGGTAATTCAGTTAAGAATTGCGGGTGGTCTAAAGTCAATAAACAATGATTATAACTATTTACGACTTCAGTTTGACATAAGCAGGAGGTATTACCTCTCTGTACTCGGTTATACAGATGTCTCCTTTGAAGCTGGCAAAATCGTTGGAAAAGTGCCTTTCCCCCTATTGTTTATACACAATGCAAATCAGACCTACTCATATCAGAAGGATTCTTATAACCTGATGAATTTTCTGGAATTCGTCAGTGATCAATATGTCTCATTAAATATAGACCATAGTTTTAATGGTTTTTTCTTCAATAAAATACCTCTGTTAAAAAAACTCAAATTACGGGAGGTTGTAAGTTGCAAAGTGCTATATGGTGGGATCACCAGAAATAATAATCCTAATTATCAAAGTACTCTTTTTAAGTTTCCTGCTGATATTAATGGAATGCCTTTAACTTATTCTCTTGGAAACCAGCCATATATCGAGGCAAGCTTCGGCGTCACAAATATTTTTAAAATATTCAGAGTTGATCTTATAAAAAGGTTTACATATCTCAATCATCCGAATATATCTGGATTAGGGGTGCGTGTCCAATTCAGATTTGATATATAATTAACTTATATTTATGAATTCATTCAATATGTGTAGACGTCTATTTAAGAGTATAGCGCAAAAAAGAGTGTTATGGATTCTTATAAATCTCATATTGTATGGATTATTACCCGTTGCTAACAATGGTATTGTTTTTTCAGCAAATTCACAGATTCCTGATTCTGCCAGTGTTCAATATAAATATTTACAAAAACCCAATCAGAACGATAGTCTCTATCAGAAATCATCCGAAAACTTTTATAAAACTGATAGTATTTTCTCTTTCCGTTCACCAAAAGGATATTTCCCCTCACTCCTTAAAGACTTTGAAGAGCAAATAACTGCACCTTTTAAGCAAAGTGCAAAACAATGGATAATGACTGGTGCCGCAATCGGCATAACTGCTGCCCTGATTCATGTTGATAATAGAATTGACGAATGGGCACGCGTTCAGAAGACGGAGCATAAATGGGTAAATAAATCTTCTCCTTTCATAACCATGTTTGGTGGCAGTTGGGGTGTTTATTCAGTAATCGCTGCAGGAGCGGTAAGCGCTGCATGCAAAAATGAAAAGGGGTTGCAGACAAGCTTACTGGCAACACAGGCCATGATTACCTCCGGTGTCTGGGTTAATATTATAAAGATACTTACAGGCAGAGAAAGGCCAATAGCTGACTATACTTTCAGCAAAGCTGCGGGAGGTGTCTGGTACGGGCCATTTTCAAAATGGGACCAGGATCTGAAAATAAGAAAGCCGGTTTCTGAATTTGATGCTTTCCCTTCGGGTCATACGGCAACAGCATTTTCAATCGCTACAGTTTTTGCATCACAGTACAAGGATATAAAGGCAATTCCGGTTATATGCTATTCAGCAGCTACTCTGGTCGGTATATCAAGATTAACAGAACATGAACACTGGGCTTCCGATGTTTTTGTCGGGGGAATTATGGGATATTTATGTGGCAAGCAGGTAGTAAACAATTATAATAAAACACATCGCGATCCGGCTAATCCTTTATCATCAAAATCAAAAAATAAAACAGAACTCACATTGATTCAATATTCTAATCGGGTTGGAATTCTTCTGAAATGGTGAGAATAAACTGAAGGAATACATACAACCTTTATCTTCATATCTGACCGATTGTTAATGATAATTAACATTGCAATTAATGTTATTTAACATTCCTGACAAGCTATTCCCAATTAATTTTCATTCTTTTGCGCGGTCTATTAGTTAACATTTTTTCAGTCAAATTATTCAAATAAGTTTTTTAATTATGAATTCATCATTTATGAGACCTTTAATTTTTATTATAATAATTCAAGTTTTCTTTAGTATAGCTGTTAGCGCCCAATCAAAACCCAATACCATAATTTCAGGTAAAGTATTTGACAAATCCACCAGGGAACCACTGGAATATGCAACAATTTCCATTGTAAACAAACAGTCGGGAAAGACAATAACCGGAACAGTAGCAGACGTAAAAGGGGTCTTCAGCATATCCAATATTCCATTTGACACGTACCAGGTCAATATAGAATTTATCGGTTATGAAAAGACAACCTTAGATAACATTGTCCTAAGCGTCGAAAAACGTTCCGTTTCAATAGGAACAATTTTTCTTTCCTCATCAACACATAATCTTGAAAGTGTGACGGTAGTCGGAGATAAACCGGTTGTTGAAAATAAAATTGATAAAATTGTATACAATGTCTCTAATGACATTACTTCGCAGGGAGGAGCAGCAATTGATGTACTTAAAAAGGTTCCGCAGGTTACAGTTGATATTGACGGAAATGTAGAACTGCAGGGTAATTCCAATATTCGTTTTTTGATCAATGGTAAGCCCTCAAGTGTGTTTGGAAACAGTCTTTCCGATGCACTTGCGTCTATTCCGGCAAGTCAGATAAAAAGTGTTGAAGCTATCACTAATCCCGGAGCCAAGTACGATTCACAAGGCACAGGAGGAATTATCAATATTATTCTATATGACAATAAAATGCAGGGTGTCAACGGTAACATCAATTTATCGGCGGGCTCAAGATTGGAGAACGGCTCTCTGAATCTGAATATAAGACATAATAATTTTGGAATCAATGCTTTTTTTAGTGGTAATGCTGCATTAAAATCAGAGTTGCCATATTCTCAGAATCGTTTTGCACAAGATACTGCCGCTAAGACAATTACTAACCTGGTTCAGACAAGTCGTACCGATTTTGTGAGGAATGGCTTCCGGTCAGGTATTGGTTTTGACTGGAATATTACAAAAAACGATATCATTACCGGTTCTTTGGGTTATAATCATTTTGGCAACAGTAACCAGGGGCTTACAAACCAGGAACAACTTACAACTGATTATTCATCTGATCCTTTATCTGATATATTTACTTTGCGTAATTCAGACAGCCGTTCCAGGATTGGATCAATGGATTATAGCCTCGACTATAAGAAGAAGTTCAAAAATGAAGGCCAGGAGCTCGATATAGTTTATGATCAAAGCAATGGCAATCCTTACAGTAATTATATTCAGTCGCAATCATACGAAGGACAAACGGTTCCCTTCTCCGGATCGTTAAGCACCAATCCCGGTACAGATAAGGAAATTAATTTATCCATTGATTATACTCATCCTGTGAATAAAAATATCCTGATAGAAACAGGCGCTAAGATGGTAGATGAAGATATTTCAAGTGTTGCCAGTGTAAGTACTTTCGATCCTTCCCTGAATCAATATGTAAGTGATGCATTACAATCCTATCATCTGAATTATAAGATGAGAGTCTATGCAGGTTATCTTTCCACTAGTTTTAAATTGTCTGACTGGCTGAATGTAAAAGCAGGAGCAAGATATGAATATACTGATGTTAATATTGATTTCCCTAATACTTCCGTGCCGGCTTATGGTACGTTTGTACCCTCAGTTGTTTTATCTCATGATTTCAGTAAGACCCAATCACTGAAACTGGCATATAGCAAACGAATCGAACGTCCGGAATACAGGGAATTAAATCCTTTTATTAATCTGAGTGATCCATATAATCTTTCAACAGGTAATCCATTATTGAAACCTGAAATTGGGAATAACTTTGAATTAGGCTACAGCAGTACATTTAAAAAGGGAGGAAATATTTATATCTCATTAATAGAACGTATAAACACTCAGGATGTTAAACAGGTAACCACATTTTACCCCACATACCTGATAGGCGATTCGACATATACCAACGTTTCTGTTTCAAACAATCAAAACATCGGGAAAGAATACAATACAGGTATCAGCGTTTCAGGTTCATATCCTATTACAACCAAATTGAACATGCGTGGGAATCTGATGGTTTCTCAACGTTATACTGTGAGTAATGTTGGTATCGGTAACCAATCAACAGGATTCAGGGCCAGGTTAAACCTGAATGCAACTTACCAGTTGAATAAAGATCTGGTGTTTGAGTTATTTGGTTTCTATAGCTCACCTGTACAAAATATTCAAGGCAGGAATCCACAGTTTTTCATGTACACTTTTGCTCTAAGAAAATTGTTCTGGGATAAAAAAGCCAGCTTTGGATTTACTGCAACAAATCCGTTTAGCAAATATGTGAGACAGTTATCTACCGTTTCAACTGAGAGCTATTCATCCACTAGCATAAGAATGATGCCATTACGGTCTTTCGGGATCAGTTTTATGTATAAATTTGGCAAGTTGGAATTCAGCAAGAGCAAAGAGGAGGAAAATAATAATTTCATGAATGATACTGCCTCAAGAAGCAATTAATTAAAATAACAGCTATCCCAGTTAAACCTGATAGCCAGAATAGGTTATCCGATAACTGTTACAAAAAAGTCACAGAAAATCACTACTTGAATCAGACGCACCGGTTATCTCTACGTCCTTGCTGCAGAGTAACCGGATTATAGGCAGCGCTGCAGATGAAGTTGCATTGATACCAAAACTTTCATCAGAAAAGAATTATCGCCGATCAACTATCTATACAATCCGAATAATGCAGGTATTTTATTTTAGATATAAAGTTATTTTAATTAATTTGGTAGATAATATAAATTCCATCAAATAGATATTCAAACGTATATATAAATAACCTGATGAACTAATATAGATGAAATGGTATCCTGATTTTTTGCTTATAAAGAGGGATTTTTGCCTCATACAATTAGAATAAAGATTTATTCAACTAAAACATAAGCGGAAATGAATAATCCATGGATTAAGTCCCTGTTGAGGTTATTTTTACCGGTATATCAGTATGAATCTGATTCCAGGAAAATCGTATATGCCGGTTATTCTTCAATAAAAAAGAATTACCATGTCCGGTTGCTTCTTGATGGGAACAATCATCATACCTTCTTAGGATGGCGATGGTATTGGAAGATACCAGATCTTATAAAGTCCGGCAATATTGATATTGTTATATCTGAAATAAGTCAGTATGCTTTAAATCATTTTCAGAGATATAATGGATTTATCCTGCCTGAATGGGCTATAATGAGAATAAATATTGATCGGCCGATAGGCGAAATCTGTAAAGGGAGTGTGTCTGATTTTTCAGATGTGAAACGACTAATCCGAAAATATAATTTGACTTATGAAATACTCACCGATAAGGAAAGTTTTAAGTATTTTTATGATAATATTTACCTGCCTTACCTCATTAAGCGGCATGGTGACGAGGCGCTGGTTGAAGATTTAAGTGATTTCTGGAAAACATCTCCGTCACCGTTATTAATGGTTATCAAGGAGAATGGAATAATAGTAGCCGGTTCAATTGTTAGAAAATCCGGTGATTTATTCTACCTGGTGCGTCTTGGCTTACTCAATGGGAACGATGAATACAGGCGTCATGGAGCAATAGGCGCCATGTACTATTTTAGCATCCTTGAAGGTCAGAAGATGAGCTGTCGGTATCTGGATGTAGGCGGCACACGGCCATTTCTAAACAATGGCTTGACTAAATACAAAATGGGACTTGGCGCTGAGTTTTTATCAGAACATTCTACGTGGAAAGAGTATCTCTGGTTTGGAATGAACGAGAATTCAACTTTTGCAAAAGAGTTTATTCGTAATAATTCATTCTTGTATCTGAATAATGATCGCAAGCTGATTATACACGGGATATAATTTCTGTTAATCCCGACCACAGCTGATACAATCCAAAAAGAGCAAATGCAATTACAGAAATCCCTATAGATATACGGATAACCCTCTGTCCGAAATTCCTTGCAGCTGCAAAAAGAACAACCATTACTATAGAACAAATAATCATCGAACTGTAGAATCCGATCAACAGGACAATACCGTTCATCGGATTTTCGCTCCAGCCTTTTATCAATAATGGTCCCATGATCAGGCTCCAACCAAGATAAGGGTTTGGATTCAACAAATTTATAATTACTGCCTTGAAAACATTCTGTTGCGGAGAAATATCCCGGATTATATTTTGATTGAATTTGAACCATGTTTTGTACGCATGAAATGCGAGATAAAGAAGAAACATGCCACCAAAACACTGAAGCATAATTACTACTTCGTGAGGAACATTTTTTAAGACAAGCAACACTAAGATGATAATTGGGATATCGCTCATTAAAGGAGTAAAAACCAAGGGCAGCGTTTTTCGCCAACCCTTTGTTAAACTCTGAGAAAGAAGAAATACCTGAAACGGTCCTGGTTGCACAACACATGCAAAAGCATAACTTATACCGAAAATAAAGTAATTAATCATCTGTTGTTCTGCTTATTTTGACTGAGCCTAACTTAAGATTGTTTTGTACAGGGTCAAAATTTTAATTGCCTTTCTCTTATTCAAATCGTAAATTTCATTTTGTTGAAAGTAAATCATAAAATCAGAGATATCTATTATAAATCATAATAATTGATTTAATAATATTGACTAAATTCGCATTTATGAATTGCATTATTTGTGCCAATAAAAATAGTAGTCAACTTCTTGAAGAATTTGTAGGAAAGTCATCTTCTCTCAATCTTATCGGGACATTCAGTGATTCAGATTCAATCAGGGCCCAATTCTCAAAAAAACAGAATATTGACCTTATCTTTCTTGATGTTGATATACCAGAAATGGACATATTTAATTTTATCAGTAGTTTCGACCATCAGGCAAACATAATAATTGTATCACCGGATGATAAGGATGCCCTCAAAGCATTCGAATTCAATGTTGTTGATTATCTACTTAAACCTGTGACTTTTTCAAGATTCTGCAAAGCCGTTGATAAGGCAATACGGTA
>OCZT010000838.1_pt1 | contig 31288 bp, 25 predicted proteins | sample 1539031 | NCBI WGS metagenome assembly OCZT01 (sample SAMEA3539308, study PRJEB22396) | soil metagenome | biome: tundra; feature: field; material: soil | place: USA | collected 2010-05 | depth 0.15 m | reverse complement strand
GCGCTGACGGCGCGGGCGCCGGCCGCCGGTCCCTGCGGGTGGCCGAACACCGCGGTGCCCGTGACAAGGACGGTGGCGCCCGCGGCAACGCAGGCGGCGGCGTTGCCCGCGTCGATGCCGCCGTCCACCTCGATCTCGGTCAGAAGAGATCGGCGATCGATCTCCGCGCGCAGCGCCGCCACCTTGGCGAGCGTGGACGGGATCAGCCGCTGCCCCCCGAAACCGGGGTTGATGGTCATCACCAGGGCGAGGTCGCAGATGTCGAGAACCTCGGTGATGGCGGTCACCGGCGTGCTCGGGTTGATGGCGGCGCCAGCGCGGCAGTCCAGGGCGCGGATCGTGGAGAGGCTGCGGTGCAGGTGCGGCGAGACCTCCTGGTGGATCGTGATCCCATCGGCCCCCGCGGCGGCGAACGTCTCGAGGTGGCGTTCCGGCTCGCGGATCATGAGGTGAATCTCCAGGGGCAGGGCGGTCTCGCGCCGCAGAGCCCGCACGGTGTCCGTCCCGAAGGTGAAGTTGGGAACGAAGCTACCGTCCATGACGTCGACGTGGAGGCGCTCGACGCCACCCCCCTCGAGGGCGTGCACCGCGGCGGCCAGGTGGCCGAAGTCGGCGGCCAGGAGGCTGGGCGCGATGCAGACGCCGTCCGGGCACGGCGCCCACGTGGAACGGGGCATTGTCCGAGCCTACCCGATGCGCCTCCCCAGCACCGCCGCGGGGTGCCTGAACCGGCCAGAAATCCACTCATACAGACGGTGAGCGGTCCATACCCGTAAAGTTAGTGCTGCGATGACAAATGTGAGCACTTCGACGGCCGCTCCGATCGACGTCGACAAGGCGCTCGGGAGCGCTGCTATCGACCTCCTCGACGCGGTCGGCTCGCTCGACGCCCGCTCCATCATCCCGTCGCTGCTGCGCCGGGCGTGCGAGGGCGTCCAGGCCGATCGCGCCACCCTGCTGCGCATCGACGGCGACGATGTGATCGTCGAGGCGGTCCACGACGTCGACGGTCGGGCGACGCTCCTCGATTGGAGAGGTCCGGTCCGCGATCAGCCGCTCCTGGTCGAGGCGATGCGCTCCGCCGCCGTCGTGGTGGGCGGCCCGGTGCCGTCCGAGCGCCTGCCGGCCGAGCTGTCCGACGCACTCGGCGACGTCCGTCACAGCCTGGTCATCCCGGTGTGCCTCGCGGAGCAGCCCGAGGGATTCCTGATGGTCTTCCGCCGCCACCCGCGCCCCTTCATCCACGACGACGCCGCCACCTTGCAGCTGCTCGGCAATGTCGCTCTGCTGGCGCTGCGCAACTCGCGCCTGTACGCGGACGCGCAGGCCGCGTCACAGGCGATGGCATCATTCCTGAGTCTCATCGCCCACGACCTCCGCGCCCCGCTGACCGTGCTGGGCGGCTACGTCGACCTGCTTCGTGACGGCACGTTCGGCGAGGCGCCCCAAGCGTGGCAGAAGCCGATGACCACGATCATGGCCAAGCTGCACGAGACCCAGCGTCTGGTCGACGACATCATGCTGGCCGCACGACTCGACAGCGGCGTCATTCCCTGCAGTCCGGAGGTGCTCGACCTCAACGACGTGGTGGTGCGCGCGGCGGCCCGGTGCGAGGCCCGCGCGCTGCTCTCCGGCGCCCGCGTGGAGACCGCTCCGTCCCCGGCCCCCGTCGCCGTGATCGCCGACCGCTTCCACGTCGACCGCATTGTCGACAACCTCGTCAACAACGCGATCAACTACGGCGGCCCGTCGCCGTGGATCCGGCTGTCGATCGACGGGTCCGAGCCGCCGGCAGTCCGGGTCGAGGACCACGGTGTGGGCATCAGCCCCGAGCTGCACTCGCGCATCTTCGACCGCTTCTTCCGCGTCGAGAGCCAGGTTCCCGGCACCGGGTTCGGGTTGCACGTCGGCAGGGTGCTCGCGGAGTCCTGCGGCGGCTCGCTGGGCGTCGAACGGAGCGTCCCCGGTGAGGGAAGCGTCTTCCGGCTCCAACTGCCACAGGCCGCGGCCGGCCGCAACGACGAACCGATCCGCTCAGGTACGACGCTCTAGCATCGGCCTCAGCCGGCGGAGAGTGCGGCAGCGGTGTCGAGGAACCACACCAGGTCGCCGTCCTGCGGTCGCACCCGGGCGGCCGGCGCCGAACCGCCGGCCACCCCGCGCAGTGCGTGCGCCTTGGCTGGGCCGGTGACGAGGAAGGCGACGGTGGCGGCCGCGTTGATGGCCGGGAAGGTGAGCGTGATCCGGTCATGGGGCTCGACGGGGGCGCGGCCGCGCGTCGCCCACGCGTCGGTCACGTCGAGCGCCGGCGTTCCCGGGAAGAGTGACGCGGTGTGTCCGTCCTCGCCGAGCCCGAGCAGGATGACGTCGAGCCGCGGTGGACGGCCGCAACCGGCCTCGACCACGTGGGAGTACGCTGCCGCCGCGCCGTCGAGGTCGGGTCGATCGGCCTCCATGCGGTGCACCTGGCCGGCGGGGATGGGGACCTTGGCGAGAAGCGTGTCCCGCACCAGCCCGAAGTTGCTATCGGGGTCCTCCGGGGCGACGGCCCGCTCGTCGCCGAAGTACAGGTGCCAGCGGCGCCAATCGATGTGGTCCCGAAAGGTCGACGACGCCAGTGCCTCGTAGAGGAAGCGAGGCGTGCGCCCGCCGGCGACGGCGATGCGGAAGGCACCATCGCCCTGGCACCGTTCGGACAACCACTGGGCCGCGCCCGCAGCGACGGCGATGGGATCACCGACCACCCGCACCTCACCGGGCAGGCCGAGGGCGGTCATATGCCATCCGAAGCCAGGATCGCGGCGCGGCGCAGCGACGACCTGTACACCGGGTCGTCACCGGAGCTCTCCAGCAGCGACCCCACCAGGTCGATGGTCTCCACCTCGCGCACGGGGACGGCTCGCTCCGCGCGGATGCCGCCATCGACGTCGATCACCGTGTGCACGGCCGATCCCCGACGCTCCAGCGTGATGGTGGCCTTGTGGCCGTCGTGGCGACAGCGTATGGCCACACGGGTCAGGTCGTGGTCGGTGACCCCGTCGACCGGCCGCGCCGCAGCGACGACCCGCGGACCATTCCCGGACTCCGGCCGGCCGAGCCGGCTCGACAACCAGCCGGCGGTCAGCCAGGCCTGCGCGGAGATTCGGCTCCCGCAGCACTCCACGTCGACCCCGACGATGCCGCGAAGGAACGCGCGCACCTCCTCGCCGTCAAAGGACTGGGCGAGCAGCGTGCGCCAGACGCGGCTGCGCTCCCAAGCGATGTCGGACAGCGACACGGCGTCACCGGCCGCGTCGAGCTCCCCGGATAGGGTGCGCAGCGCCCCGGCCTGGTCGTCATAGGCTCCTGTGTCGACGATCAGTCTCTCGCAGATGGCGATGGCGTCCTGGCCGAATGCCTGGTGCAGCGGTGGTGCGCCGACCAGCCACAGGTACACCGGGATATCGGGCACGAGCATCGGCGTGACCACGCTGGCGAGGTGGAAGGCCGCCTCGCCGCCGACCTGCAGACGCACCTGCTCGGAGCACACCTGGCCCTCGTCAACGGCCGAGCATTGCAGCGAGAGATCAGCCTCGATTGTGCTCTCGCCGTCGGGCGTGGCGATGATGATGATGGCGCGCGCGGGGTGTTTGGCGCCGAGCCTGCCGACCGCCTGGGCTGCGAGGTCGGCGCTGTCGACATCGACGCAGGCCGCCACCAGGTTGAGCACCGACAGGCGCACCACGCCGCCATCCATGCCGCCGGCGCGGAGCATTTCGCGATGCAACTCCGCCAGCACCCGGTTGACCGCGTGCAGGCCGCTGGCGTGGGAGACCCGCAGGGGCGCATTGACGGAGGTCACGTCAGAGCCGGCGCCATTGACGGCCGTCCCGCGCCATGAAGTCCCGCGACTCCTGCGGCCCCCAGGTGCCCGCGTCGTAGCTGGGGAAATCGCCGCCCGCCGGCGGGTGCGCCCGCCAGCCGTCGAGGATCGCGGTGCAGAACCGCCACGCCTCCTCGACCTCGTCCTCGCGCGCGAACAGGGTCGTGTCACCGAGCATGCAATCGAGCAGCAGCCGCTCGTACGCCTCCGGCGACTCCTTGAGGAACGCGCTCCCGTACAGGAAGTCCATGTTCACGGTGCGGATGCGCATCGACTGCCCGGGCAGCTTGGCGCTGAAGCGCAGGGTGATGCCCTCGTCGGGCTGGATGCGCAGCACCAGGAGGTTGGGATCGATGGCGTGCTCGGGCTGCATCCCGGACGGGGTGGCGACATTGCCGCCGAAGGGGGAGTGGGGGACGCGGCGGAACTGGATGGCGATCTCGGTGGCCCGCTTGGGCAGTCGCTTGCCGGTGCGCAGGTAGAACGGCGTTCCCGCCCAGCGCCAGTTGTCGATGTCCACCTTCATGGCGACAAAGGTCTCGCGCAGGGAGTCGCCGGGGACGCCCTCCTCCTCGCGGTATCCGGGGACCCGTTCGGCGTCGGCCCATCCGGGGCCGTACTGGCCGCGAACGGTGTGGGAGAGCGCGTCGTCCGGATGGATCGGGCGCACCGCCCGGAGCAGCTTGACCTTCTCGTCACGCACGGTCTCGGCGGCAAAGTTGCTCGGCGCCTCCATGCCCACCACCGACATGAGCTGCATGACGTGGTTCTGGATGATGTCGCGGAGCGCGCCGGACTCCTCGTAGTAGGCGCCGCGCCCCTCGACGCCCATGTTCTCCGCGACGGTGATCTGCACGTGGTCGATGTACTGCCGGTTCCAGAGCGGCTCGAAGATGCCGTTGGCGAATCGGAAGACGAGCAGGTTCTGCACGGTCTCCTTGCCGAGATAGTGGTCGATGCGGAAAATCTGCTCCTCGTCGAACGCGCTGTGCAACTTGGCGTTGAGCGCGCGGGCGGTCTCGAGGTTGTGGCCGAACGGCTTCTCGACGATCATGCGGCGGAATCTGCCTGTCCCGATGTGCGACAAACCCTCGGCGCCGAGGCGCTCCGCCAGCGGGGCGAAACCGCTCGGAGGGATGGAGAAGTAGAAGATGCGGTTGCCGCCGGTGCCGCGCTCGCGATCGACCTCGTCGAGGGTGTCGTGGAGGGCCTGGAGGCCGTCCTCGGCGTCGAGGTCGTAGGTGCAGTAGCGAAGACCATCCGCAAAGACGCTCCACACGTCATCGCGCGCCGGCACCCGGCAGTACGTCGCGACGGCGTCGCGCATGTCGCTGCGGAAGCGGTCCGTCGACAGCTCGGTGCGCCCCGCCCCGACGATGCTGAAGCCCGCCGGCAGGAGGCCGCCCGCTGCAAGCGCGTAGAACGCGGGCACCAGCTTGCGCTTGGTCAGGTCGCCCGTGGCTCCGAAGATCACCACCACGCACGGCAGGGGCACCCGGCCCTGGCGGAGGCCCTCGCTGAGGACATTTCCCTGCAGCGGCGGCGCCTCGCGGTCGGCTGCGGCAACGGCGTTGCCGGCGCCCCCCGTGCCCGCGGCGTCGGTGTCGGTCACGCCGGCCGCGGTGTGGTCGCGGCCTCTCCCTCGGCCCTGACCGCGTGTCCGCCGAATTCGTTGCGCAGGGCCGCGATGACCTTGTTGCCGAACCCGTCGGGCTGACGGGATTGATAGCGGGCCATCAGTGAGAGCACCAGCACCGGCGCGGGGACGGAGAGGTTCATGGCCTCGTCGATTGTCCATCGACCCTCCCCGGAGTCGTCGACCCAGCCTCGGAGTGCGCTCAGGTGCGGGTCTCGCTCGAAGGCGCGCTCGGCAAGCTCGAGCAGCCACGAGCGCACCACACTGCCCTGGTTCCAGAGGTGTGCGATCCCGTGCAGGTCGAGCCCGGGAAACGCTTGCGAGGCGTGCAGGATGTCGAAGCCCTCAGCGTAGGCCTGGAGCATCCCGTACTCGATGCCGTTGTGCACCATCTTCACGTAGTGACCGCTGCCAGCCGGGCCGACGTGGAGGAACCCGTCCGGTGGGGCGAGCGTCTCGAAGATGGGGCGCAGGCGCTCCACCGCGCCACGCTCCCCGCCCACCATGAGGCAGTAGCCGACCTCGAGGCCCCACACGCCGCCGCTGGTGCCGGCGTCGATGAACGCGATGCCCCTGTCGGCGCAGCGCGCGGCCCGGGTGACGCTGTCGTGCCAGTTGCTGTTGCCGCCATCGATGATGGTGTCCCCGCTCTCGAGCGTGTCGAGCAGGCCGTCGATGGTCCGTTCGGTGATGTCCCCGGCCGGGACCATCATCCACACAGCCCGCGGCGACTCCAGTCGTGGCGCGAGGTCGGCCAGGCCGGCCACGGTGGTGGCGCCGTGCTGCTCGACCGAGGCGCGCGCCTCCGGGTTGGGATCGAAGGCCACGACCGCGTGGTCGCCATCACGACGCAGCCGGTGCACCATGTTGGCGCCCATCCGTCCAAGCCCGACGAAGCCGAGTTGCATCACCGTGCTCCGGTTGCGGCGTGGATGACCGAATCGGTCAGTCTGCTGAGCCCGACGGCGAGGTCGCCGCCGACGTGAAGGCGGATCACCCGGCGCCCGTGGTCACGCAGGGACTGCAGGTCGCCCTGTGCCTGTGCCTGTTTGAGGATGGAGAAGCTGAACGATTGCCCGGGGATGGGCACGTCGACCGCGTCGTCCGTGGTCACCTGGATGTAGAGGCCGGTGTCGGGTCCACCCTTGTGCAGCTGGCCGGTGCTGTGCAGGAACCGGGGCCCGAAGCCGAGCGTCGTGGCCACCCGATGCTCGTCACGGATGGCCACACGAAGGCGCTGCAGCGCCGCCTCGTTCTCGCTGCTGGGCGTGACGTACGCCATCAGCGCGACGTAGTCGCCTTGCCGCACCAGCGAGAGGAAGTCGGTCAGCGCTCCATCGATGTCCTGCCCGGCGGCACCGAACACGGAGATGCCGCCATCGCTGGCGGTGGCCGATTCGCCGGCCAGGCTGCCGTTCTTTCGGTACTGCTCGAGGACGCGCCTGGTGTTGTCCTTCGACTCCTTGACGTTGGGCTCGTCGAACGGGTCGATGCCGAGCGCGGAGCCGGCCACCGCCGTCGCGAATTCCCAGCGGAAGAACTCCGCGGCGAGGTCGAGCAGGTCGTCCATCTGCATGGTGACGTCAGGGATGCCGGCGATGCGCAGCGCGCCCACCTCGGCGTCGAATTCGGGGTCGTGGTCACCCAGCCGGAGGACGGTGAGGATGCGATCGTCGCCGTACACCGCGGGCTCGCCGATCGGCTCGTCGCCGATGGGGATGAGGCCACAGCCCTCCTTGCCGGTGCTCTCGGCGATGAGCTGCTCCGCCCACAGGGAGAACGCCGCGATCCGCGTGGGCGCGAGGATGGTGACCTTGTCGCGGCCGGTTCGCTGCAGCAGGCCGAGGACGGTGCCAAGGGCGAGGCCGGGGTTGAGATCGGCAGGGATCCCGGGCCGCGATTGGCGGCGCATCTGCGCCGCTCGATCGAGCAGGGTCTCCACGTCGATTCCGATGATCGCCGCCGGCACCAGTCCGAAGAAACTCAGCGCCGAGTAACGCCCGCCGATGTCCACTGGATTCTCGAAGAGATGACGGAATTTGCGCTCGCGGGCCGTGTCACCGAGCGGTGAGCCGGGATCCGTGACGCAGATGAAGTGCCTGCCGACCTCCACGTCGCCGGACGCGGTCATCCACTCCCAGAAGTGGGCGAGGTGGCTGAGGGTCTCGAGCGTGGTGCCCGACTTCGAGGCCACGATGAAGAGCGTGGTCCGCGGGTCGAGGCGGTCGGTGAGCTGCGCGATGGCGGCGGGGTCGGTGGTGTCGAGGACGTGCAGCTCGGGCTGCCCCGCGGCGCTGCCGAACGAGCTGCGCAGCACCTCGGGACACAGGCTGCTGCCGCCCATGCCGAGGAGCACGCAGTTGCGAAATCCCGCCTCGCGAACCTCGGCGGTGAGCCCGATGAGACGCGGCAGCTCGTCGCGCATGGTGTCGATGACGTCGAGCCATCCGAGACGGTTGGCGATCACCTTGGCGTGCTCCGGGTCGTCCGGCTTCCACAGGCCGGCGTCGCGGTCCCAGAGCCGGCGGGCGACATCGCGGGTGGAGTCGGCTGCGATCGCCGCGCGCACGGTCTCGGTGCTCGCCGCCAGGTTGAGGTGGAGACGGCGTCCGTAGCCGCCGTGCATTCCGTCGACCTTCTCGGCGATGCCACGGATGAGCGCGTCGTAGGAATCGGCGAACGACTTCACGCCGGCGGCGAGCAGGTCGGCGGTGACACGGTCCATGTCGATGCCGGCCGCGGCCAGCTCGTCCATGACGCGGTGCGCGCCGGCGTAGTCGGCGTTGACCGTGCTGCCCTCGACGACGCCGTGGTCGCGGAAGGCGACGATGGTGGACGGTGGCATGGTGTCGACGGTGTCCCGCCCCACCAGCGCCTCCGCGTACACGACGTCGCGGTACTTGGGGTTCTTGGCGCTGGTGCTCGCCCAGAGCGGCCTCTGCACATGCGCCCCGGCCTCGACGAGCCTCGCGAACGGCTCGCCGAGGAAGTAGTGCTCGAACTTCTCGTAGGCGAGCACAGCGTTGGCGATCGCCGCCCTGCCGAGGAGCCCCTCCAGGCTGGCGTTGCCGGGGTCGGCGGCCAGCCTCTCCTCGATGAGCTTGTCGACGGCGGTGTCGACGCGGCTGACGAAGAAGGACGCCACCGAGTGCGCGTCGAGCGCGTCGCCTCGCGCCCGGCGTGCTTCGAGCGCGTCCAGGTAGGCATGGATGACTCCGTCATATGCGCTCAGGGCGAAGATGAGCGTGATGTTGATGTTGACCCCGGCGGCCAGCGATCGTTCGATCGCCGGGATGCCCGCCGGCGTCGCGGGAATCTTCACCATCAGGTTGGGCCGGTCCACCCGCCTCGCGTACTCCAGGGCGAGAGTTGCGCTGCGCTCGGTGCTGTGCGCCGACTCCGGTGGCAGCTCCAGGCTGACGAAGCCGTCGGCGCCACCGCTGCGCTCGTGGACGGGGCGAAGGATGTCCGCGGCGCGCTGGATGTCCGTGACCGCGAGCGCCAGGAAGATGTCGTTGGGATCGTCGATCCCGTCCGCGAGCAGGTCGCGGATCTGCGTGTCGTACTGGTCGCCGTCGGCGATGGCCTTCTGGAAGATGGTGGGGTTGCTGGTCATCCCGGTGACGTTGTCCTCGGCGATCATCCGCTCCAGTTCACCGCTGGTGAGCAGGTCGCGGCTGATGAAGTCGAGCCAGACCGACTGACCCTGCTCGGCGAGCTTCTGCAGGGGGTTCGACGCGCTCATTCATCGCCCCTCGCGGCGCCGGCCACAATCGTGGTCACCGCCGCGACGATGGCGTCGGCGTCGATCCCCGCGGCGGCCATCAGCTCGGCGGGTGTGCCAGATCCGGGAAGTCCCCGCACCGCCAGGTGGGTCAGCCGCGGCGGCCGCTCGTCGCCACTGAGCGCCTCGAGCACGGCGGCGGCGATGCCTCCCTCGGGGTAATGGTCCTCCGCCACGACGAAGCGGCCGCCGGTGGCTGCGGAGGCCTCGCGGAGGGTGCCGACGTCCACCGGCTTGATGGAGTAGAGGTCGATGACCCTGCACCGCACGCCGTCGGCGGCGAGCCGCTCGGCAGCCTCGAGGCAGTGGTGCAGCGTCACACCGGCGCCGATCAGCGTCACCACGTCGGCGGCGCTGCTGCGCACCATCTTGGAACCGCCGACGGTGAAGTCCTCGCCGTTGTCGTACAGGGTCGGGTACGCGCCCCGGGTGGTGCGCATGTAGACGATCCCGTCGGTCTCGGCCATGCGGAGCACGAGCTTCGCCGTGGACACCGGATCGCTCGGATAGAGCACCGTCGAGCTGTGCACGGCTCGCATCGACGCCAGGTCCTCGAGCGCCATCTGCGAGGGACCGTCCGCACCGATCTCGCACCCCGCGTGCGATCCCACCAGGCGGATGTCGGCGCCCGAGACCCCGGCCATGCGCACGAAGTCGTAAGCGCGGCTGAAGAACGCCGCGAATGTCGACGCGAACGGCACCAGCTGGCGCACCGCCATGCCCACCGTCGACGCGACCAACTGCTGCTCGGCGATGTACATCTCGAAGAAGCGCTCCGGGTACGCCTTCTTGAACTCGTCGGCGTGCGTGGAGTTGCTCACCTCGCCGTCGAGCGCGACCACGTCGGGTCGCGCGCCAAGCGCGGTGAGCGCGTCGCCGTACGCCTTACGGGTGGCCACGCGGTCATCGCGCCCGTAGGTGGGGAGCGTGATGGTCACACCGCCACCGCCACGTCGCACCGCGGAGTCGCCCGGCTCGGGCCGGGGCGTGTCCACGCGGAGGTTGCGGACCCCGCCGAGCTCGGCGATGGCCCGTTCGGCCATGTCCGGAGGCAGCGCCTTGCCGTGCCAGTTGTCCTTGTTCTCGATCTCGCGGAAGCCCTTGCCCTTGACGGTGCGGGCGAGGATGACCGTGGGTCGCTCTGGCTCGGCGCGCGCGCTGCGCAGCGCCTCGTCGATCTGTTCGATGTCGTGCCCGTCGATGACCAACGCCCGGCAGCCGAACGCCTCGACGCGGCTCTGGTACACGGCCATGTCCCACTCGAACTCGGTGGGCCCGCGCTGTCCCAGCCGGTTGACATCGACGATGGCGGTGAGGTTGCGCAGTCCGTAGTGGGCGGCCTTGTCGAGCCCCTCCCAGATCGAGCCCTCGGCGATCTCGGAGTCGCCGCACACCGTCCACACGTGAAAGGGGAGGCGGTCGACGGCCCGACCGGCGAGCGCTACACCGACGGCGACGGGGAGTCCCTGGCCCAGCGACCCGGTGGCGACATCCACCCACGGAAGGATCGGAGTCGGGTGCCCCTGCAGACGCGACGCATTGGTCCGGTAGGTCATCAGCTCGGCGTCGTCGATCGCGCCGCAGGCCTTGAACACCGCGTAGATGAGCGGCGAGGCATGGCCCTTGGAGAAGATGAGGTGATCGTTGTTGTCGAGACGCGGGTTCTGCCAGTCGTAGTGGAGGTGGCGGGCGACCAGCACGGCCAGCAGGTCGCTCGCAGACATGCTCGAGGTCGGGTGGCCGGAGCCTGCCCGGGTGCTCGCGCGAATCCCGTCGACGCGCAACTGCTGTCCGAGATCACGGAGAAACGCGACGTCCTCGGTGGTCAGACGCTTCTCGAGGCTTCCCGTCATCGCCATGCTCACGTCCTCCGGGCCGGTCAGTTCTATCGAGCCCATCATCGCGCTCGGGGTCGAACCGCTGCAGCCCAGAGGCGTGCCGACCGGCGTGGCCGGACTCCTGGGATCGGTGCATGGCGCTCGTGTACACTCGAAGCCGCTCCACAGCGGAGCCGCGCGCCTATAGCTCAGCCCGGATAGAGCGTCTGACTACGGATCAGAAGGCCGGGGGTTCAAATCCTCCTGGGCGCACCACCTCTTCTCAGCGGGCTCGGCCGCCCGGGGCGGCTCGTTATCCTCCCGCGATGGGACCGCCTGATGAGAGATCGGCCGGGGGTATGGGGTGACCACTCTGCGCACGCTCTGGGGACGGACACGCCGGCTGGCGACGACGGGCAACCTGGTCATCGCCATCGCCCTGCTGCTGGCGCTGCCACTGCTGATTCGCAGGGGCGGTGACGCGGACTTCTTCGCCCACCTGCGCACCGGGCAGGCGATCGTCGACATGCGTGGCCTGCCCACCCACGAGATCTACACCTACACCACCACCGCCAGCAGGTGGGTGGACCAGGAGTACGGAAGCGAGGTCCTCGGGTTCGCCCTGCTCAACGCACTCGGTGGCAAGGCGCTCATCAGCATCGGCTTCGGCGTCCTGCTCACCATCGGCTTTCTGCTCATCCTGGCGCGCATCAATCTGCGACCCGCGCCCCCGATGGTGACCGCGGCCGTGCTGCTCCTCGGCGCCGCGGTGGGCATCGCCATCTGGGGACCGCGGCCGCAGATGGTGACCTTCACCGGGGCGTGCCTGACGCTCTACCTAGTCGAGCGCCACCTGCTGCGTCCCTCCCGGCTCATCTACGTGCTGCCGATCGCCGTCGCGGTGTGGGCCAACCTGCACGCCGGCTTCATCTTCGCGCTCCTCATCGTCGGGCTCGCGGCCGCCAGTGAGTTCGTGGTGTGGCTCGTCAACCGCAGCGACGCGGGCCACCTGCGCACTGCACGCACGCTCACCGTGGTGTTCGGCGCCTGCGCCGTGGCCGGGCTGCTCACACCATACGGCCCCTCGCTGTACACATACATCTGGCGCACGGAGTCGAGCAGGGCGCTGCCCAATTTCTCCACCGAGTGGCTGTCGCCCAACTTTCACAACCTCAGCACGCTGCCCTTCGAGGCGTCGATCGTCCTTCTGGTCATCGCCATGCTCGTCTACCGGCCGCGCCTGCATCAGCTCGTCATCGCCGCTGTGACGCTGGCTCTGGCCCTGCAGTCGGTCAGGCACATCGCCATCTTCCTTGCGGCGGCGACTCCGCTGATCGCCTGGGGGCTCGGTGATGCCTGGCATCGGTTGCGCGCCGGCGACCGGCTGGAATCGGTTGTGCGGGGGCGACGCAGGCACCTGCGCACGCTCACCATCGTTGCGCTCGGGGTCACCGTCGTGGCCGTGACCGCGTTCGTCGGTGACGCTCTCGCCAAGCAGAACGCGAGCACTCGTGCCAATTTTCCCGTGGCCGCGTCCGACTGGCTCGCCGCCCACCCCGACGTCGGCACCCGGATGTTCGACGAGGATGGCTGGAACGGGTACCTCAGCTACCGCTTCTACCCCCAGGTCAACCGTCGCGTGTTCATCCTCTCGGACCCCACGCTTGCGGGGGACACACTCATGAACGACTACACGGACGTGACCACATTGAAGTCCGACTGGCAGGACGTCCTCAGGCGCTACGGCGTGGACTACGTGATCTATGAGCCGGACAGCACGCTCGGAACGGCTCTCGACCTCGTGCCCCAGTGGCATCGCGTGTACACCGACACGATGGCCGCCATCTGGGTACGCTCGGCAACCTGAATCCAGCGTACGCGGTCGCCGTGTCTCACCGGATAGGTCCCATGGATCGCCTAGACTGCGACGCGATGAGACGGGTTGGAAAGGTTGCGGCCGCGGTGGCGGCCGCGGTGGCCGGGCTGGGCGGAGCCGTTCTGCTGCGGTCGCGCGACCGCAGCAGAACGGACACCGTTGCGCCGCCGCGCCGACGCAGTGCCCGGGTGGTGAGCGTCCTCGGTCGGTCGGTCGCTCGTACCCCGGGCGACCCACAGCTGGTGGAGGCCGTTCGTGCACAGCTGGCGGGGGACTTCGGCGACGTCGCCACCGGCCTGCAGGTGACCGCTCACCGGCGGATCGTCACCCTGCGCGGCGAGGTCACCCGGCTGGGCGACATCGACGCGTGCGAGGCCGCGGCCCGCGCCGTCGCAGGGGTCGGCGATGTCAACAACCTCCTCCGGCTCGCGGCGTCCCGCACCGTGCCCCAGGCGTCGCCCTCCCCCTCGCGATGACCCTGGCCGTCCGGCCGCCGCTCGAGCCCATGCTGGCCCGGGCCGCCGACGACATTCCGGTCGGGCGCGAGTGGCGCTACGAGCCGAAGTGGGACGGGTTCCGCGTCATCGTCTTCCGCGATGGTGACGATGTCGTCCTCGGCAGCCGCAAGGGTCAGCCACTGCAGCGCTTCTTCCCTGAGATCCTGGAGCCGCTGCGTGCGACGCTGCCGGCGCAGGCGGTGGCCGACGGGGAGATCATCATCGCCACCTCGCGAGGCCTCGACTTCGACGCGCTGCAGATGCGATTGCACCCAGCCGCGTCGCGCGTCGCCCGGCTGGCGGCGGAGACACCGGCCACGGTGATCCTGTTCGACCTCCTCGCCGATGGTGACCAGGATCTCCGCGGTGAGCCGCTGGTGACCCGCCGCGAGCGCCTTCTGGGAGCCGTCACCGGCAACGCCCGGGTGGCGCTAACGCCGCAGACGGCCGACCACGACGAGGCTGCGGAGTGGTTCACTCGCTACGAGGGTGCCGGCCTCGACGGCCTCATCGCCAAGCCGGAGGAGAGCACGTACCGCAGCGGTGAGCGCGGCTGGACGAAGATCAAACACCTCCGCACCGTCGATTGCGTGGTCGGCGGCTACCGGATGGAGGTCAAGGGCGGCGGCGTCGGCTCGCTTCTGCTCGGCCTGTACGACGAGGAGGGAGTGCTGCACCACGTCGGCCACACCTCGTCGTTCTCCGCCCAGGAGAAGCGCGATCTTCTGACCTTGCTGGCGCCGCTCGAGGGCGGAGACAGCTTCGGACACGGACGCACACCGGGCGCGCCGAGCCGCTGGTCGCGGGACAAGGATGCGGCGTGGACGCCGCTGACACCGTCACTCGTCTGCGAGGTGTCGTTCGACCACCTCCAGGGACAGCGGTTCCGCCACGCGGCGCGATTCCTGCGCTGGCGCGACGATCGCGACCCACTCACCTGCACCTACGCACAACTGACGCCCGCCGACGCCTTCCGGCTCGCCGACATCGTCACCCTGCCTGACGCTGGGCCGTAAGCAGTCATCAGCAAGCCATGCGCGGTACGCTGTGCCTAGCATCACGGGATGCCCCGCCGTGCTCGCGTCATCGACACCGATCCCGCGGCCTCGGCGCGGGCGGCGGGACTTCGGTACGTCACCGACTCCCGGCCGGGGTGCCGGCGCGAGCCGGAGCGGGGTGGGGGATTCCGCTACCGCGACGTCGATGGCCGGCTGATCCGACGCGCCGCGGAGATCCAGCGCATCGCCCACCTGTCCATCCCCCCCGCGTGGACGGACGTGTGGATCTGCCCCTTCCCCACCGGCCACCTCCAGGCCACCGGCCGCGACGCACGCGGACGCAAGCAGTACCGGTACCACGAGCGCTGGCGCGAGGCGCGCGATGCCACCAAGTACGAGCGGACGATCGCCTTCGGTGGCGCGCTGCCGAGGATTCGCGCCCAGGTCGACCGCGATCTCCGCCGCCGCGACCTGGGCCGCGAGCGCGTCCTGGCCACCGTTGTGCGTCTTCTCGACACCACGTACATCCGTGTCGGCAACGAGGAGTACGCACGGGAGAACAGGTCGTTCGGCCTGACCACCATGCGCGACCGCCACGTCGATGTGGAGGGCGGCACGCTGCGCTTCCAGTTCCGCGGCAAGAGCGGCAAGCCGCACAGCGTGGCCGTCGCCGACCGCCGCGTGGCCCGCGTCGTGACCCGGCTCCAGGAGCTCCCCGGCCAGCAGCTGTTCCAGTGGCTCGACGAGGACGGAGAGATCCGCGGCGTGGAGTCCGACGACGTCAACGAGTACATCCGCGCCGCCGCGGGCGAGGATTTCACCGCCAAGGATTTCCGCACCTGGGGCGGAACCGTGTTGGCCGCGTGGGCACTCCAGGAGCTCGGCGAGTACGCGTCGCAGACCCAGGCCAAGCGACACATGGTGGAGGCGGTGGAGTCGGTGGCTCGCCACCTCGGCAACACCCCTGCGGTGTGCCGGCGTTGCTACGTCCATCCGGAGGTGATCACCGCGCACCTCGACGGCGGGCTGCTCGAGAACCTCGAGCAGCGGGCGGAGGAGACGCTGGCGACGTCGCTCGACGACCTCAGCGGGCGGGAGGCCGCGGTCCTGGCCTTCCTGCGCCGGAGGATTGCCGAGGCCGCATGATCCTCCCTCCGCCGCCGCGACTAGAGTGCTGGTGGTGAGCGTGCAGACGGACTACGCGACGTACCTGCGGATCGACGAGCTTCTCGATCTCCAGCAACCGCTCAGCAGTGGCGCTGACGACGAGATGCTCTTCATCGTCGTCCACCAGGTGTACGAGCTCTGGTTCAAGCTGATCCTCCACGAGCTCGACGCGGCCACCACCGCGCTGGATGAGGGACGTGCCCACGCCGCCCCGCGACCCCTGCGCCGGGCTGTTGCCGTCGAGCAGCTGCTGATCGACCAGCTCCGCGTGCTCGAGAGCATGAGCCCCGACGGATTCATGCGGTTCCGCGATCCGCTGGCACCGGCCTCCGGTTTCCAATCGACGCAGTTCCGCGAGATCGAGGCGCTGTCGGGCCTCCGCGATCCCCGCCACCTCAGCGACGGCGTCCGCAGCGACACGCAGCGGGCGCGGATCGGCGAGCGGATGGAGGCGCGGTCGATGTATGCCGCCCTCTGCGGGGCCCTGCGGGCCGCGAGTCTCGACGTTCCCGACGGCGACGGGGAGAGCGAGCGCGACCGCCGGCTCGCGGCTCTCGCGAGCGTGTACCGCGACCACGATGACGCCGTCCGAGCCGTGCTGCACGACGTCTGTGAGCTGTACCTCGACCATGACGAGACGATCGCGCGCTGGCGCCACCACCACGCCCTGATGGCGGCCCGCGAGATCGGCAGCCGGACCGGCACCGGCGGCAGCCTTGGAGTCGCCTACCTGCACACGACGTTGGACCGCCGCTTCTTCCCCGAGCTGTGGGAGGTCCGCAACCGCCTGTGACCGCCGCCCTCGACCGGGCCGCCTGCGCGGCGCGCGACACCAAAGACCAGCTCGGCCACGTGCGCGAGCGGTTCGTCGTCCCGCCCGGTGTCGTCTATCTCGATGGCAACTCGCTCGGCGCCCTGCCGGCGCAGACGCCGGCGCGCCTGGCGGCGGCGGTGGAGCGCGAGTGGGGCGAGGGGCTGGTGCGAAGCTGGACGGCCGCCGGCTGGATGGCCGCGCCGGCGCGCATCGGCGACAAGATCGCCCGCCTGATCGGCGCCAGCGACGGTGAGGTGGTGGTCGCCGAGAGCACCTCGGTGTGCCTCTTCAAGCTGGTCTGCGCCGCGCTCGCGATGCGACCGGGGCGGTCTGTCGTGCTGACGGAGGAGGAGAACTTCCACAGCGATCTCTACGTCGCCGCCGCAGCCGCCCGGATCTGCGGCGCCGCCCTCGAGGTGGTCCCGCGTGCCGAGTTGAGCGAAGCACTCTCCGACCAGGTCGCGCTGCTCCTGCTCACCCACGTCGACTACCGCACCGGCTTCATGCACGACATGGCGGCCATGAGCCGAGCGGCGCATGACGTCGGAGCCTTCGCGGTGTGGGACCTCTCGCACAGCACCTGCGCTGTGCCGCTCCGGCTCAATGCGGACGGCGCCGACATGGCCACGGGCTGCGGCTACAAGTACCTGAACGGCGGCCCCGGAGCGCCCGCGTTCGTCCACGTCCGCAGGGGACTGCATGGCGAGCTGCGCAATCCCGTGCCGGGCTGGCTCGGCCACGCCGATCCCTTCGCCTTCGAACCCACCTTCCGGGCCGCGGCCGGGATGGGGTCGATGATCACCGGGTCGCCGCACATCCTCCAGCTCACCGCTCTCGAGTCGGCGGTCGACATCTGGCTCGACGTCGACATGGCCCTGGCGCGCGACAAGTCGATTGCGCTCACCGAGCTGTTCATCGCGCTGGTGGACGAGCGCTGTCCCAGCATGGGACTCGAGCTGGCCTCGCCGCGGGATCCGGCCCGTCGCGGGTCGCACGTGTCGCTGCGGCACCCGTCGGGCTACGGCATCGTGCAGGCGCTCATCGCGCGGGGTGTCATCGGCGACTTCCGCGCACCCGACCTGTGCCGCTTCGGCTTCGCTCCGCTCTACGTTCGCTTCGTCGACGTCTGGGACGCGGTGGAGCACATCCGGGCCGTGCTCGACAGCGGTGCCCACCGCGACCCGCGGTTCGCCAGCCTGGCGGCGATCACCTGAGAGGCCGCCCGGCTACGCCTCGCGGCCCGAGCTCCGCCAGGCGGACGTCATGCTGAACACCACGATGATGACCACCAACCCGATGGCGATGCGGCCGCTGTACTGGCCAACAGCGTCGGCGAAATTCTCGGCGGGCTTGCCGACGACGTACCCCAGCGAAACCCACAGCCCGATGTACAACAGGGTACCGATGAAGTCGGTGACCAGGAATCGCGAGAAATTGATCCGCGCGTCACCGGCTCCGAAGTAGAGGAGGTCGTTGGGCACCGGGAGGTAGTAGGCGAACAGGATCGACCACAGTCCCCAGCGTGCGAAGAAGCGCTCGGCCCGGGTGGCGCGCCGGTGCCAGCGCCGGTCGTACGTCTCGAGGTAGCCGACGAGGCGGCGTCCGTAGCGGCGTCCGGCCCAGTAATAGAAGGGGTCGGTGAGCATGGTGTACGGAACCGGCGCGAGCAGCACAGCCCACAGCGGCAACCGGCCCCCAGCCGCGAAAGAGCCGGCGATGATCAGGGAGATGGTGCTGCCGCGCACCAGCTCAGCGACGAGGGGACGGGTGAATTGCAGGGCGAGGCCGAGCGGGATGCCGGCATAGAAGTAGATCGCCTTGGCGATGATCGGCGTGAGGCAGAGGACGTCCTTGATGCCCGCCCCCTCGAACGACATGCGGTGCTCGTCCTCGTCGGGGCTCACCGCCTCCGCGTCGTCGTCCTTCGCAGGTGTCTCGGTCACACCACCTCCGCCATCGGCACCTCGGGTGGCCGTGGTGCGGTGCTCGAGGAGCGCGAGAGGATCAGGGCCACGGCGGCGATGATGAGCGCCGCGGCCAGCAGCGTCTGTCCGGTGACGCGCTCACCGAGGAACGCCCACCCCAGCAGCACCGCCACCAGGGGGTTGACGTACGCGTACGTGGCGACCGCGGTGGTCGGCACCTGTGTGAGCAACCAGATGTAGCAGGTGAACGCGAGCAGCGAGCCGAACACGATCAGGTACAGCAACGCGAGCCAAGAGGTCACGCTGATGCGCTCGAGGTGCACGGCCCCGGCCTCCCCGATGGCGAGGCCGGCGAGGACCAGGAGGATGCCGCCGCAGAGCATCTCCATGCCCGTAGCCACCAGTGGGCGGCGGGGCAGCGCGCCGCGAGTGGCATAGAGGGAACCGATCGCCCAGGTCAACGGCGAGCAGAGAAGCAGAAGCATGTGGCCGAGGTCGCCGCCGCTGCCCGTCCGGGGTGCGACCAGCACGGCGGTGCCGAGCAGGCCGAGGGCGAATCCGATGACCGCCAGGCCACGCAGTCGCGTGCGGAGGAAGAGCGCGCCGAACAGTGCGATCCACAGCGGCACGGTGGCGACCACAAGAGCAGCCACGCCGGTCGGGATGAACTGCTCTCCGTAGGCGATCCCGCCGTTGCCGCCGAGCAGCAGCAGCCCCCCGGTGATGGCGGCGGCGCGCCACTGGCGCAGTCCGATCCGGTCCTGTGCACCGCCGGGCAGGCGGCTGGTGATGGCGAGCAGAACCGACCCTGCCACGACGTAGCGGACCCCGGCCATGAGCAGGGGTGGCATGGTCTCGATGGCCAGCCGGATGAAGAAGTACGTCGATCCCCAGATCACGTAGACGACGGCGAAGGCCGCCAGCACCCGGCCGCCCACCCGCTCCACGACGGCCGACCGTGTCAGGGCGCTCATCGCCGGCCACCGTACGGCATCCGCCCGCGACGTCGGCGGACTGGCCGACCGTCACTGAAACGTTCGCATCCCTGATCGCGTTCTCCACCTAAGCTTGGCGACGCCGTCACCTGCACCACGCGTCCAAGAACAAGGGTCACCACCGATGGACCCGGATAACCAACGGCCCCGCAGAAAGCGCGTCAGGCGCCGCGCGCTGGCGATCTTCGCCCTGACGGCGCTCGCGCTGCTCTCCGCGGGCGAAACGATCAACGCCCCGCTGCAGCGGGACGTCGCGAGCAGGGCCTCCGGCACGTCGCAGCCGACGAGCCGGCTCGATGCCATTGTGGCGCCTGCTCCGCTGCCGCCTCAGTCGTCCCCGCCTCCGCCCCCGGCTCCCCAACCCGTCGCCCGCACAGCGGTGCTCGTGCCCCACCTGACCGTGCCGATCCTTCTCTACCACTACATCAGGGTCAACCCGAATCCGCGCGACACTCTGGGATACGGGTTGTCGGTTACCCCTTCGGCGTTTGCCCAGCAGATGGCGCTGCTTCACGCCGATGGCGCAACCACCATCACACTGGCCACGCTGATGGACGCCATGGCAGGCCGCCGGACCCTGCCAGCGCACCCGGTGGTTCTGACGTTCGACGACGGCTACGCGGACTTCGCGACCACGGCCGAACCAGTGCTGCCTCAGTACGGGTTTGTCGCCACAGACTATGTCGTGAGCGGGTTCATCGGCCGACCGAACTACATGACGGCCGACCAGGTGCGGGCCATGGACGCTGCCGGCATGGTCATCGGCTCGCACACCGTTCACCACGTCAACCTCCCCGCCATGTCGCCCGTCGTGGCGAAGGCGGAGATCGAGGGCGGCCGATCGGCGTTGGCGGGATTGCTCGGCCACCCGGTGGTGGACTTCGCGTACCCCTACGGTGGTGTCACTGCCCTCGACGTGCAGCTGGTGCAGCGGGCCGGTTTCCGTGAGGCGGTGACCACGGCGGCGGGCGATGTGCAGGCGTTCACTGCACCCTACCTGCTCCACCGCGACCACATTGGTGGATCCACGACCCTGGCACAGTTCGCGTGGGCGGCCGGCCTACCGCCACCGATCGGGGGTGGTGGCGGCGGCGGCCCGGCGGGCGCCCCACCGAGCGCGACCGGTGGACCGGCGCAGCCGCCCGCCGACGTCCCGGCTCCGCGCGCGTCGCCGCACCAGGGCACCGGGCGGGCGCGGCCGACGCCGGTCGGCTGACTCAGCGGGGACTGGACTCGATCGAGGGACCCGGCCGGTGGCCGCGGCAGCTGATCACCGGCAGGCGCGGGTACTGCGGGAAGGAGGGATCCGACTCCGCCAGCCGGCACATCCAGAACTGCGAGCGCGCTCCGCGAATGACGCGGGCGTGCTCACAGTTCGCGCAGAGACCTGGCGTGTCGTCGGACATGGTGCGGGACACGGCGCCACCCGGTCACGGGCGGGACGGCCGCGCTCCGGAATCTCTCCACCGGCCATCCGCACCCGGCCGCGTGCGCTGCCAGCGCGGTGTCGGGGTTGACGCACACAGGATGGCCCACGGTCTCGAGCATGGCCAGGTCGCTGACGAAGCTGTCGCCGTACGCATATGAGACGGCCAGGTCGACGCCGTGCGCCGCCGCCAGCTCACGCACGGATTCGGCCTTGGCGGATCCATGGCAGAAGCGCAGGATGTGGCCGGTGTAACGCCCATCGCGCAGCTCGGCGTCGGTGGCGGCGACCCCATCCACACCGAGCAGCGAACCGAGGACGGTGACGAACTGCCGGGGAGACGACGAGACGAGGAACACGAGGTCACCGCGCTCGCGATGCCAGCGAATGCGCGCCCGCGCCTCGGGGTAGACCCGCGGCAGCACGCGGTCCGGGATGGTCCGCTCGGCGAAGTGAAGCAGCCGATCGGAGTCGACGCCGGCCACCAGCGCCCCGGCGCCGCGTACCGCCTCACGAATCTGCACCTCATCAAAACCGTGCAGGCTGAAGCGAACCTGCACGAACAACGAGCGCAGCATCGCGCGAGTTGGGAGCAGGCCGGCTCGGTGCATGGGACGGGCCAGGCGCAGCAGCGACGAGCCGCGCAGAAGAGTGCGGTCCACGTCGAAGAACGCGGCAGTGCGGTGGTATGGGTCCTGCTCGGCTACCATGCGGCGCTATGTCCAGAATTGCGAGCCGCGGCGCGGTCTCTGCTCCATCCAGTGTAGGCGCCTCCGCCGAAGACCTGCTGTCTGCAGCAGCGTCGCGCATCGCAAGGTCGCACAACATCGAGCACTGGCAGCCCGGTCTGGCGCGTTGGGACGCTCAGGTGCTGATGGCTCACGTTCTTGGTATCGACGCGGAGGACGACTTCTCACCGCACGTCCTCCAGCCCGGGCAGAGGCGTCGTTTCACGACCATGCTGCAGCGTCGCCTCACGGGCGAGCCGGTCAACTACATCACGGGTCATTTCCGGTTCTGTGACCTCGACCTCGTGGTCAGGCCGGGTGTGTTCTCACCGCGGTCATCCAGTGAGCTGGCCGTGGAGCACGCCGTCGCGCGGCTGCGCCGGCGCCGCGGCCGGCGTGTCGCGGTCGACGTCGCCACCGGCGGGGGAGCCATCGCCCTCGCCGTCGCCGCACGGACCCCGGGCAGCGAGGTGTGGGGCGTGGACATATCACCGGCTGCGGCGCGACTCGGCCGGGTCAACGCACGCCGGCTCAACCTCCCCAACGCGCGCTTCGCAGCAGGTGACATGCTCGCGGCGCTGCCTCGCACCCTGCGCGGTGAGGTCAGCGTCTTCACCATCCATCCGCCCTACGTGACCCGTGACGAGGTGCGGACTCTTCCCGTCGAGATCCGCCGCTTCGAGCCCCGCACCACCCTCACCGACGGCTCGGAGGACGGCCTCGGCCTGGTGCGGCGCCTCGCCGCAGACGCCCCCGGCTGGCTGCGCCCGGGCGGTTTGGTGATGGTCGAGATCGGGCCCTACTTGGCGCGCGCCACCGCGACGGTGCTGCGACGCGCCGGCTTCCACGACGTGCGCTCGCATCGCGACCGCCTCGGTGTCACCCGCGTGGTGATCGGCGGACTGTGACCGGGGTCGTCCCTCCTCCCGTCGGCCCACCGTGGCAGCGTGCGCTGCGCGGGCGCCTCGACGAACTGGTCATCGACAGCGTCGCGCTCCGCGGCAACGCGTTGGGCGATCCGGCGGTGCGACCGCTGTGGGTGTACTCACCGCCGGGACAGGATGAGACCGCGCCCCTACCGGTGATCTACCTGATCCAGGCCTTCACGGGGCAGGTCGACATGTGGCGAAACCACCGCGCCTACCGGCCCTCGGTCATCGAGCTGATCGACGAGCTGTTCAGCGACGCGACAGTGCCTCGCTGCCTGGTGGCGATGGTGGACTGCTGGACACGCCTGGGTGGCAGCCAGTTCGTCGACTCCCCGGCCACCGGGAGATATCACACCTACCTCTGCGAGGAGGTGGTGCCGTTCGTCGACGCGCACTACCGGACGATCGCGCACCGCGATCACCGCGCCATCACCGGCCACTCGAGCGGGGGGTATGGGGCGATGATCACGCCGATGCTGCGCCCTGACCTCTTCGGGGCGCTGGCCACCCACGCGGGCGATGCGCTCTTCGAGCTGTGCTACTGGAAGGATGTCCCCGTCGTGGTGCGCACACTGCGTGACAGCTACGGTGGCGCGTACGAGGACTTCCTCTCCGACGTGCGAACGCGCCCGATGATGACGCGGGCCGGCGACGCCGAGTTGATGGGCATGTGGGCCATGGCTGCGGCCTACTCGGCCGACGCTGATGGCACCGTCAACCTGCCGTTCGACATCGCCTCGGGGCGGATGATCGCCGAGGTGTGGGAGCGCTGGCTGGCATGGGACCCGGTGCGGATGGTGCCCGCACATGCGGACGCGCTGCGCTCGCTTCGCGCCATCTACATCGACGCCGGCACCCGCGACGAGTACCACCTCGACCTCGGCGCGGCGGCATTCAGAGACGCGCTCGCCCCCATCGGCGTGCGTGATGTCTTCTTCGAGCTATTCCCGGCGGGCCACGGCGGCACGGAGTACCGTCACCCGATCGCCATGCGTTACCTGGCGGAGCACATCGCGCCCGCACGTTGAACGGCAGCGCTCAGCGCCGCGGGGCGCCTCCACCCGGCAGCGCGGGCTCTTCGGCCGGCTGGGTGCCGGACGAGGGCGACGGGGTGCGGACAACCGCGCGCACCGCGGCGCCGTCCGGGGGAGGGCTCGATGGGGCGGCGGCGCCGCTCCCGCGGCGATCGTCGGGCCCGTCATCGTCACGCTCGTCCGAGCTGGCCGCCGTCAGGTAGATGGCGGAAAGGGTCCCCAGGAAGACCGAGAGGACCACCGCCATGGGAATTGTCAGGAAGAGGTCGACAGCGCCCTGGATGCCGATGAAGAGGAGCACGGCAAAGGTCACCACCACCGTCACCACCGGAACGGCCCACACCCAGAGCGTGCGGTCCTCGCGGTCGGCTCCCATCGCTCGTTCCAGCCGCCGAAGGGCCCGCTGCAGCCCGGTGAACCTGGGCGCCGGCTCCTGTTCCACGGAATCATCGTACGCCTGCGCACCGGTCGGGTAGGATCGGCCGCTGATGAGGCTGATGTGACAGGGATGCCGGAGTCCCGCCCGACCAGGATCAGTCCACCGCCACTCCGTCATCGCCAACGCTGGCCGGATCCCCGGGAGCCATCTTCACTCGATCGCGACCATCCCGCTTCGCCCCGTACATGGCAACGTCGGCAGCTCGAACCAGGTCGGCGAGCACCGCACCGTGCTCTGGAAAACTGACAATGCCGGGCCGATCAGCTCAAGGAGTGATCGGGGCCACGACGTGCAGACTCAGGGGCATGAGGACGGCGCCCATCGCCTGCTGTGCGCTCATCGCTGCGGTGACGGCATGCGGATCGGACGCATCGTCCAGCACCCCGACCCCGGTGGTCAGCTTCCCGCCGGCCACCACGGTCACCTACTGCACTGATGGGGGAAAGCCGCTGACGCTCGACGTGCTCGAGCCACAGACCGACGGCGGCACACCGCACCCGCTGCTCATCGTCGTGCACGGCGGCTCTTGGAGCTTTGGCACCTCGCTGATGGCTACCCAGAGCCTCCTGACCAAGAAGGCCGCCGCCACCCTGCTGCAGCGCGGCTTTGTCGTGGCCTCGATCAACTACCGCCTTGCCCCTGCGGACCCGTGGCCGGCGCAGATCATCGACACGCGGTGCGCCATCCGCTTCCTGCGCGCCACGGCGCAGCGATGGAACGTCGATCCGCAGCGCTTTGTCGCACTCGGCAACAGCGCCGGAGCGCAGATGGTCAGCCTCGACGCACTCAGCACCGGCCAGGAGCCGCAGTGGGAGACCGGCCAGTACGCGTCGGAGTCGAGCGCGGTCAGCGGCGTGGTCGACCTCTGGGGACCGGTCGACCTGACCGCGACCGGCTGGAGTGAGGAGGCAATCCAGATCGGCAAGGCCGTCTTCAAGACCAGCCTCGGGACCGACAGCGACGCGTTGCAGCGGGCGTCCCCGATCACCCACATCCGCCATGGCGCACCTCCGTTCCTGATCATCCAGGGCACAGCCGACACGCTGGTGCCACCCGCCCAGGCCACCGAGATCCACGACCGTCTGGTGGCAGCGGGTGACTCAGCGACGCTCATCGACGTCGCCCACGCGGCCCACGAGCTCCGCTCCAGTGGCGGCGCGATCAGTCCCTCGATCGACGCCCTGGCGGCTCAGGTAGTGTCGTTCGTCATGTCAGTGGCCTGACGCGCGTCGCCCTACGGCGAGGGGGTGGGAAGGTTGTACGCCCTCTGACGGCCGAAATTGAGCTGGAGGATTGTGTGATATACCGAGCGTGGTATGGTGGTGCCGGTGTGGGAACGGAAGCCGAGTCGGACCCGCGAGGGTTCGAGCGGATGACCCGGCTGGCAGCAGCACGTCTGAAGGAGATAACGCCATGAAAGTGAGCGACCTGAGAACTGCGTCCGAGGTGGAGCAGGCCGATCGAGGGAATGACCCGGAATACCGCGCCGAATGGGACAGGACCCGGCTTTCGCATGAGGTGGCGATGCGCGTCTTGGACTATCGGGTCGAGCACAAGCTCACACAGACGGCGCTCGCCGAACTGCTGGGGATGCGTCAGCCACATATCGCCCGCCTGGAAGCCGGGGATCACGAACCCTCTCTGGCGACATTGGCTCGTCTTGCTCGCGTTCTCGATCTGGAGTTCCACATCGACATCACGAAGAGCGCGCTCCAACTCACGGCCTAGCAGGGTTTCGGGGGCGGTAGCGGCTATCGGAGCGCGAACCTCCGAAAGTTGGCGTTCAAGCGTGGGGTTCGCGCTGGCGTCCGAGTTCGGCAGGCATCATCGGCTGCCACAAGTGGCCCGCGTCGTGGTTTCGCTGGCGCAGAAAGTTGAACTCAAATGGGGTCGGGTTGGCAGTTGCATCCGTTTCCCTGTTAGAAACGTATGTCCACCCTTGCGACTGTCGAGGCCATCTTCAACCTGGGTACGCTCGGGCGGAACGACACCTCCGCCACCCCGATGTCGGACCTGTTCAGGGGCGGAATCCCTTAGGACTTCGCTTTCTTCGAAGGTTTCGACTTGCCAGAACTGTTGAGGGCGACCGCTTGGCGAACGAGCGCCTTGAAGGCGGACTCGTCAACTTCTTCTCCTTCGTGGATGTCGATCGCGCGGCGTGCGTTTCCGTCGAGACTCGAGTTGAAGAGACGGGCCGGATCCTTCAGAGACGCGCCCTTGGAGAAGGTGAGCTTCACGACATTCTTGTAGGATTCGCCAGTGCAGATGATGCCGTCGTGCGACCAAATCGGAGTGCCCATCCACTTCCACTCCTCGACGACGTCCGGGTCTGCTTCCTTGATGAGCTTGCGCATTCTGCTGAGGGTTTCCCCGCGCCAGTCCCCGAGTTCGGCGATTCTTTTCGAGATGAGCTCCGATGCCGACTGGCCTTGGCTCGCGCTCGACTTTTTCATGTTGTCATCCTAGCTCGTGTTTCGCCATTTACGCGGCTGCCATCGCCCATGCGTGCTGCACGTCGCGTATTTCCCACTCACGGCATACAGGGGGTCCCGGATCCGTTGGACCCGGCGGAGCTCGCCAGGCTGGAGCGCGAAGCGAGAAGCCTGAGGCGGTTGCGCGAGGCCCGGCGGCAACGGGCGGAGTAGTCCACAGCTGCACGCCTTGTCGACGATGACGCACGTCGCCGCACGAGGCGTCTTGCCAGGGACCACGACCGCGATCAGGGAGCCGATCGCGACGGGCAGGTGCCGAACCACGTGTGATGGGCGCGGGCCTCGCTGAGCCCGCAAAACAGGACCCAACGACTGCGTCGGAAATGGAGACACTATGCGTACGTACTCCTCGTACAGTGTTGGCATGGACAGCCTCACCGGCGCGGTCGCCTCGTCCCCCCCGCACCGTGGCCGCGACTCGGGCAACCCTGCGGCCGGCGGCACCACACCCCCCGCCGTCCTCACGATGCAGCCGGGCGCACAGCCAGTGTGAGACGGTCGGGAGACGGTGGCGGCTGTAGCCTTCGAGGCAATGGACGAGCACGTCGCAATGACGCCACCGGGTGTGCCCCCGCTGCTGACCGCAGAGGACGTCGAGGCAACGCAGCCGCTGCGGGGACGGACGACCCTATCGCCCGGTCCGCGGCGCAGCTGATCGCCACCGCAGCGGACCCCGCTCTTTGCGAGGAGAGCAGTCGTGGGAAGGTATCGGTGGGCGCATGAGCGGTCGCATCACCTTCGGAGCAGAGCTCGGCTACGCAATGCAGATCCGTGGCCTCACCCTCACCGATGCAGCTCGGCGGTCACGGGTGGCGACGGCCACCGCGTCAGCAGCAACCCGCGGTCGGCCGGTGAACGTGGCCACCGCGCTGCGCCTGGCCCGAACGGTCGCAGCCTGTCCGATCGTCCCGAAGCTGCTTGAGTGGGTTGAGCGTCCGCCTGTGTCGGCTCTCAGGATGGGGGACGGCCGCGAGCGCTCTGACGGAGCGGCAACGGATGCCGCCAGTGCGCAGCCGACCTCGCGTACTCATGTGCCGCGCGCCGCTCGCCAGCCAAGACGGGAGCGTGGAGGAGGCCAACTGCGCATCGCCATCGACTAACGGCCATAGTGGGAGAACCAACCCGGCTGTCGCCGAGCAGCACGCGCATCAGCTCGTCGTGGGCGTCGCCAAACGTGAGGTGCTGGTATCCGTGGCAGGAGCTCAGTGGTCCCCGGTCGAGACGACGGGGGGTCGGGAGGGGCTGTACGATGCGCGTATGGCAGTCGTGAAGCCCGAGCCCGTCGATCCGGTTGATGAGGAGTTGGCCGAGTTGCTCGACAACCCCGCGGTCCGCGAGCGACTCGACGATTTCGAACGCCGTCGTAGCAACGTCTTTCTGCTAGGAAAACGAGTGCAACGTAATGGTGCGGACTTAGGTCGTTCTCACGTCCCTGTGGTGAGAGATGGAGCCACAATTTGGCTGGGAGTGGTTGGATAAGTGAAATGTATGTCGTACGTGGAAAATCCTGGAGCCGCGGCGCAATCTGGACGTCCACCCGTTGTGCTTACGCCACCGCCCTTGGACTGCACAATTAGCGGGCTGCCATTGACTGCCACAAAGATGGATCCGGGAATATCACCGGGGGATTTCCCGTCGTCCTTGACTTCGACCACCTGGACACCGTCGACTGACGTTGTCGATCCCTTTGTCAGCGTTCCGTGCGTGGTTTGGCACGAGGCAAGGTGCGGGGGAAGAAGGCTGAGGACGGCCGTAGCGTAGTCGGCTGCGGCTACCTGAAATCCAGTCCCAGAGTCTGTGTAGACCTTGTTGTTGACAATCACCGTCTTGCTCGACTGTCCGTTTGCGGTGGTCGTGAAGGACATGCTCGTAGGTGTGGCGTCTATCTGAATTGTGACCACAGTGCCGTTGGATTCTGTCTCGGTCTCGGACTCAGTGATCGCTGGCGCTTTGCCGTATGCACTCCAAGCGTCATTCCAGATGTCGTCTGCAGACTTCTGTGCCTCCGCCTGGCTGCTCGCCGGCGAGGCGGCTGGAGCTTGCGAGGATCCGCAAGCGATCGGGACAGTCGAAAGCAGGGCGAGCGCTAGCAGCTTGATATTCACGGGCGGATTCTAACTGAGGCTGGGATAGTGAAACAAATCTAGCCCATTCCTCGATCTTGGTTTACGTTGCCCGAGGAGATGACCAGACCTCGTTGGGTTTCTTGCGGCGATGTCGAATGGCATCGGCCTGGAGTTGCACTCGTTTTCCTAGCAGAAAGACGTTGCTACTGCTACTGCTACGCAGCATCTACTTGACAGCCCGGCCCCTCTTCATAGAAAAGGTCTGTCCACCACTCGGACTGATCGCCACGGACACCGTCGCAGCTTCCGGGAGGGACGACGCACGCCGGATCGGGCCGCCCGCGCATCGAGTCAACGGCTGACCGACCACGCCTCCCGACCTGCACTCATTCACGAACGATCGTCGTCAGTGCCCCGCGGCCACGATCGCCAGGGTGATGGAGAGCGCCATGCCCTGGTGGAACGCGACGAGGATGCCGGGATTCTTCGGCTTGAGGTTCACCGCGTGGAAGAGCAGAAAACCCACCGACACCTGCGCGACCGCGAGATAGAACGCGACGGGAAACTTCGGCATGAGCCACCCCAAGGTGGCCACCACCGAGAGCGCGGAAAACAGGTGCACGATCATGATCAGCTGCGAGGGGCGGCGCGGCCAGTAGAAGGCTTCGATGGGCTTGCCGAAACCTCGCTGGCCGGTGGTCATGCCGCCCAGGAACACGGTCAGCAGCAGCGCGTGCAGGCCGGTCATCTCGGTGAGGTACGACCAGAAATCGACTCCAGGTACGTAGAGCGTGCTCAGGTAGCAGAGAAACACGCCATAGGCGAGAAGACCGTGGACGCCATGCACGACAGAGGGAAGCCGGCCGGAGAGCACATGGAGCGTGCCGATCCCGACCAGGGCCGTGACGACGATGAGCACGAGGCCGTTGATCGTCAGTGAGGCGGGCGCGAGGATCACGAGCGCCACGCCGATCAAGCCCACGAGCGTCGCCACGATCCGGTGCGCCGCCTCCGGATCTCCCCGGATCAGCAGCACGAGGATGTTGCGCGTGTAGGGCCAGTTCGTGCCGAGCGAGAGCCCGAAGCCGAAGCCCTCGACGAAGCTGCCGAGCAGGATCAGGATCGCGGCGAGCGCCGTTTCCGTCAGGTACATGCCGCTGACCACGGCAGCCTTGCCCGATGCCGAGGTCGTGAGGCCGCGCGCGATGCCCGCGCAGACGGCGGCCACGATGAGAACGGTGATCAAGAGCCTGACCAGCCGAACCGTGGTCGTGATCTCGCCCTCCACCACGGAAGAGGCGGATGTCAGGCGGGGATCGGGTTCGTCGGTCGTCGTCTCGGAGACGCCAGGGATCGGCATGTCCTCCAGCCACAGGTCTTGCGGAGCCGCTTGATAGTAGTGCTGTTTCGGTCGTGGCTATCGGCCCCGCGTGGCGAGCCTTTCTCTGCTGACGTCGAGGTGAGGCACGCGGTGTCGGGTAAGGAGATGGCGTCACCGCCACCCCCTCCCCTAAGAACCGGGCTTGCGACTTTCACCGCACCCGGCTCAAGCCTCTCATACGCCCTCAGGTGAGAACGCAGCTCGTGCAACAGATGGACGACGGCGTCGTTTCTGGAAATACGCATCCCATTCGGGATCGAACGGGTTCGCATCTGAACGTATCGGGATGTGCCGCTGGAAATGAACCGAGCTTGCCAGGAAGACCGGCGTCACTCGTTTCGTGCCACTGGCATCCACAAACGCACCACTGAACCGCCACCGGCGTGCACCTTGTGTAGGAAAGTATTTATCCTTCACCCAGTAGGCACTCTTGTTGGTATGCCGGCGTCGAGCCCAACGCCAGAGACTTATCCAAATCTCATTGTCCATGGATGAGAAGACCCTGCTGCATGCCAGGTGGCGGTGGTAATTGGTCCAACCCCGAACAACGGGATTGATTCTCGCCACCAGCACCGCAGCAGAAACACCATGACTTCCCCGGATGATCCCCCGGATTTTTGTAAGCACCGTGACCGGTCCCCGTTTGGTGGTCCACCGTCTACGAGAGTTTCGGTTGATTGAACGCCGCCGCGAAGACCGCGGGCGGCAGGTAGCCAAGCGAGCTGTGGGGTCGGTGGCGATTGTAGGTGTCGCACCAGTCGTTGAAGAGCAACCGTGCCTCGGTGATCGTGTCGAAGACTTCGTGGGCAAAGACTTCGTCGCGGAGTCTGCCGTTGAAGCTTTCGACGTACGGGTTTTGCCACGGGCTTCCGGGTTCGATGTACGCCGTGCCGGCGCCGTGCGCTCGGCACCAGTCGCGGATGGCCATGGCGACGAACTCGGGCCCGTTGTCGCAGCGCAGGTACTCGGGAACGCCGCGCAGCGCGCAGCCCTCGTCCAGAGCCTGGGTCACGTTATCGGCGGTGATCGAGCGCCCGAGTCGACGGGCCACATTCTCACGGGTGAACTCATCGCACATCGACAGCGCCTTGATGGGACGGCCATCGGTGGTGGCGTCGAAGATGAAGTCCAAGGCCCACACGTGGTTGGGGCGCTGGGCCGCGAGCCGCTGCGCGGGCACGGTGCTGGTACCCAGACGACGGCGCTTGACGGCACTGGCAGGGACGCGCAGCCCTTCTTCGCGCCACAGCCGTTGCACCCGCTTGCGATTGACCAGCCATCCCTCCAGGCGCAGCAGCGCCCAGGCGCGCCGGAAGCCGTACCGCGGCCAGGTTCGAGCGATGGCTCGCAAACGTGCGCGCAGCGCCTCCTCGGGCGCGAGCACCCGCCTGGCGTGACGCTGGGTGGTGCGCTGCTGTCCGG
>OCZT010000837.1_pt1 | contig 31304 bp, 23 predicted proteins | sample 1539031 | NCBI WGS metagenome assembly OCZT01 (sample SAMEA3539308, study PRJEB22396) | soil metagenome | biome: tundra; feature: field; material: soil | place: USA | collected 2010-05 | depth 0.15 m | reverse complement strand
ACCTGAACTAGCGGCAGGATATCGCGACCGTGGTTCTCGACGTCGAGGACCACGATGTTCGAGAGCATTGGGAGCTTGCCGCGGTCAATAGCGATCGCGTGGCCGGATGCGTTCGTGACGATGAGATCGAAGGTGACGGGAATGGCGGTCAGTTGCCTGAGGATCTCGTCTAGGAGTTCCGGGAAGTAGACGTGTAGGACCACACCAACCCGAGACTTCGTGTCAATTGGAAGATCCGACCGAGTCTTCCAAGAGTCGGGGACGAGGCTTTCTTGCCTGCCCATCCCGCGCTCCACCCATGATGCGAAATCAGCCGGAGAACCCGTCCGCCCTGAGAACGCGGAGGGATACACGGTCAGAACAACACGCCGCGCGCGCCGGCGCGCGCTCGCCCGGACGTGCGACATGACCGTGTGCAGGCGGGCGCGGCTCACGCCTCGAGGCATATGCCCTCCGGTCGTCAGACCCAATCGTCGGCATCCACCCCGAACCGACGCTGGAGTTCGGCGCGTACCTGCGAGCCGTCCGGCGTCAACTCCGGCTGGCGAAGAAGCTGACGCTTTACGAACGGGAGACCAAGATCGAGCAGTTGGCGCCAACCGTGGATCGTTGGATTGTCACCGCCGCGGACAACCCGGCTGTGGCGAAAGGCGGCGTCGACGCTGAAATGCTCTCGGTGGAGGAGCCGGCTGAGGCCGATTTCGTAACGATGAATAATGTCGTCGCGCGTAGCCTCAACGCAGATGTCGTGCCAGAACTTCGCGAGCGGGGGCTCCTGCAGGCAGCCGTGCTTGAAGCCCATGCAGTAGCTCTGGAGGTGGTGGGTACCGAGTTGCGAACTGTCGGTCAATCCCCAGACATCGGCGCCGGTCTCATCGAACATCTTGAATAGATGATCGATGGGCGCGAATGGTCCTGCCAGGCTGTCGTTCACGAGGAGAACCTGGTCCGCGGCCGCGATCGCGGGATATCGGTCAAGTGCAACCGCCCATGACCCAAAGTCATATCCCACGTTGCTGCGCCTGAGCACCGTGACGTTCTCCGGCACGTCCCCGGGCCACTCCATCGGATCTAGGCCATCGGACGCACTAACGAGGACGACAGGGTAATCGTGGCTGAGAAGGCTGTTGGCCAGTTCGGAGACGGATCGGCTGAGTCGGTTGTCCGGGCCCCATTGGACAAGAACGGCCACTCGATCGAGCGAGCCGGCAGATGCGAGTCTGTCAACGCCCTCGACTTGAACTCCCACCCTCTCGAATTCGAGGAAAGGCCGCCTCTCGCTCGACCGAAACCGAATGAGTCTTCTCATCGTCGAGCCAAGAACGACTTGGCTCTACGTAGCGGCGCAGTCAGTTTCCACGAACTGCTGTGTCTCAACTCTCGAATGATCTGCCAGGCTCCCAGCAGATCGGAGTGCTCGCGTGAGTACTCGCTGTTTAGTTGCGCTAGATCGGCCTGCAGCCGTGCAAGCTCATTGGCCTTGTTCTCGACCAGATCCGCGAGCGCAGCGGCATTGGATTCGATGTCGGCCACTCGCGCAATATCAGCATCGGCCTTGGCTACTCGGGCGACGGCCGAGTCGCGAGTAGCCAGCAACTCAAGATGAAGAGCGCCGGTATCCCGATCGTAATTGATGAACTCCTTGGTCCCGGTCAACTCGGAGAATGGGGCCGTTCGGCGCCGCTTGTTGAGGACCACGACGCTGTCGTAGACGTTGAGTCCATCGAGGTGGGTTTGCCAGGGAGAAGTGAACTCCTGCAACTGCGAATGGTGGTACGCATTCAGATCGTCGATCCGATCCTTCACCCAGTCGATGAAGGTCTGGCCGTCTGGACCTTGGTCAGCGTAGGCCGACCAGTAGGACGTGTGGCAGTCTTCGACGAGGTAGGTCCCGTCTTCGCTCAGCAGAGGAAACAGGGTCTCGACCGACGCAATCTGCTGGAGCATCGTATGGCCGCCATCGTCGATGACGATATCGAACGGGCCGTGTTTCGCAGACACACGCCGCAGGAATTCTGGGTCAGCCTGGTCGCCGAGTTCCACCTCATAACCTCGGGCAGCGGCCAGCGCGACTTCGTCGATGTCGATCCCGACCAGGTACGCTTCGGGGCCAAGGTAGTGCCGCAGCATCTCGAGGCCTCCACCCCGATAGACGCCGATCTCCAGAACGCGCACCGGCCGGCCGCGGTATCTCGCCAGGTGGCGGTCGTAGATCTCGAAGTAGTGGATCCACTTGTCCAGCGGATTTCCACCGCGATTTGCGACGAAGAATGCGTAGAGCGGATTGAGCGACAGAGCCTTCCAGTCATCACTGGCATAGAAGGCAACGCGGTAGCACTCGTTGGAGAGGTTCCTCTCGGCACCTAACGAGCGCATGGCATCCCCCAGGCCGCGCGCCTGCGCCCAACACTCGTCATCGGCAACCACCGCACGCGTCAGGAGTTCGCGCTCGTCGTCCGATATCTCGTCCGACATCGCCAGGAGCTCGACGGCCCGATCCGTGTACCCAGTCGCGATCGAATAGAGAATGCTGGTAAGCGAACTACGACTTAGCACGGGCGCTCTCCTGTTTCGAACCGACGCTCCCGACCTCGGCGGCCACCACGACTGGCTCCTTCCAGGTCCCCAACATTCGCGTGAGTCCGGGCTCATCGTAGCCGCGGCCCCGGACGTGCAGGTCGAACTCGCGGTCGGCGAAGTCATATGTGTGACCTCGGTCGACGACGGCTGCGCTCACACGATAGCTCGCCGCCGACAGCAGCAACTCGTCAACGACGAAGTCGACGTAGCCATTCCCTTGCTCGACGGACCAAGATCCGACCCGGCCGGAGTTGGGTCCTGACACGTTCACTCCGGACTCATGCAAGAACCCGATTCCGAAGACGGCGTGGCTTACGGCCTCCGAGGCCAGGTAATGGAGACGCATCGTGCAGGGAGTACCTGTCACCAGCGCTGGACCAGCATTGCCGTCCGCATCGAGGAAGTCCATCGAAGTAATCCGAACCTCTCCCGATCCAGGTCGCCCGGGATCGGCGGGGGCCGGTTCGGCGTGTTGGTCCGCCTGGTGAGCCTCAACCTCGTGGCGGGCATGAACCTCTCGCTCGTTGACGTCCCCAATGTACGCATCCACGACATCGCGGGCCGGGCCCATCTGCCGTATCCGCCCATGCTCCAACCAGGCGGCCTGATCGCACATGTCTCTGATCGTGCCGAGCGAGTGGGTTACGAGCACTATCGTGGTCCCACGCTTGCGGAGTTCGAACAGGTGATCAAAGCACTTGCGCTGGAACTCCTCGTCCCCAACTGCGATGACTTCGTCCACCATCAGGATCTCCGGATCGATGGACACGGCGATTGCAAAGCCAAGGCGAACGTACATCCCGCTGGAATAGATCTTGACGGGCGAATCGATGAAGTCGCCCAGCCCCGCGAAGTCAATGATTCGCTCCATGGCCGCGTCAACCTGCTTGCCGCTCAAGCCCAGGATGGCGCCGTTAAGCCTGATGTTCTCGCGGCCGGTGAGATCGGCGTGAAAGCCCGCCCCGAGCTCCAGCAGCGCCGAAACCCGCCCATTGACGATGACTGTGCCACTGGTCGGACGGTAGATGCCCGCCAGAACCTTGAGCGTCGTCGACTTGCCGGACCCGTTCTGACCCATGAGACCGAACGTGCTGCCGCGCTCGATGTTGAAGGTCGCATCCCGCAGCGCCCAGAACTCCCGGCCCTTCGGCATGCTTCCCCGACGGACGGCCCGTTCCTTGAAGGACGTGTGGCGTTCACGGTTCAGCCAGAAGCGCTTTGAAAGCCCTTCTGCTTGGACGGCGTACTTACTCATACGGACTCACCGATATCGAGACCGCGCCATCGGTAGACGAAGAAAGCAACCACAACCGCTCCGGCCGCCCAGGCGCTCATCTGAATCCATGTGATGAGGTCCGGTACCTGAAGTCCATATGCCAGGTCCCGAAGAGAGTCCACGAAGGCGGTCATTGGGTTAAGGCGAATTAGCGCTCGCACCGGAACCCCGTTCCACTTCTCGGGCACCCTTGAGATCTGGTAGATGATCGGCGTCAGGAAGAACAGGAGCTGGAGGGCAACGTTCGTGAGGTGAGCGAGGTCCCGAAGGTGGACGTTGAGTATCGAGAGGGACAGGGCCACGCTGATCACGAAGATGACGAACAGGGCGAGCCAGAACGGGAAGAGCAACCAGGTTGGCCCGACGTTCCCGAGGAGGAGCAACACAACGGCGAAGAGGCTGAACTCGATCAGCGTCTGGACCAGGATCGCCAGCCCCGCGCCGATGATTGGCGCAAAGGACGGGAAGTAGACCTTCTGAAGAAGCGCACCATTTCCCAGGAGCGTCGGCATGGAGACGCTCAGGGTCACGAGAAAGAAGGCCCAGGGAACCAGGCCGCCAAGAAGCCAGACTGCGAAGAATCCGGGCTTTCCATTGCCGAAGTTCGGCGCACTACCGCCCAGGAAGACGCCGAAAACGAGGCTGTAGGTCAGGAGGGTGGCCAGCGGCGCCATAAGAGACCAGGCCCATCCCAGAGCGGTCCCCTTGAAGCGGGACTTGAGATCCCGCTGGGCAAAGTTCCAAATCAAGGACCGGTATGCCCAAAGGGAGGCGCGGGGTCGTGCAGACGTACTCATGCCCTATCCAGCGCCGAGCCGACCACCGCTCGCCACGACAATTCCGTGCGCACGGCGGGATCGGTCGCGATTGGTTTCAGGCGACGGACCACGTCGGACGCGCGGGCTAGAGCCTCGATTGGGCCGGCGCCACGGCCAAGAACCTGCTGCCAGCGGCGCCCCCCGGTTCCAATCTGTGACTGTCGTTGACCCAAGACCTGACCCTCATGGATGCGGTATCTGATTACGGGCTCGCTCTGAAGCACCAAACCATTGCATGCGACGGCGACAAGAGTAGCCCATCTGTCGTGGAGCCAGCCGGCCGGCACCGGCTGCATGAGCCTTATGAGGGCCGTCGTCAACGCCGTCGCGGCGCCGGTCACGAAAGGGGCTCGCAGCGCTGCTCGCATGCGGCCGGAGGGCTCGAGAGTCTCCCAATCGTGAGGCCGAGGGAAGGAATCGCTGAGCCGGCGGCCGGTCTCGTGGCCGGTCTCGTCGATGAAGATGCCGTCGCCGGCCACGAGCAACGCACGCGGGTCACCGCGCAGGATCGCGCGCTGACTATCCAGGCGATCGGGCAGCCATTCGTCGTCCTGATCGGCGAGCAGGACGATCTCGTAGTCGGTCGCCGCCCCAAGGCCGAGGGCCACGTTGGCCGCAATTCGACTCTTTCTATTCGACACGCTCGATCCGTCGGCCCAGATCAACTCCATCGGAATCGGCGCGGAACTGGCCAACTCCCGCAGGATGTCTCTCGATCTATCCGAGGAGGCGTCGTCGACGACGATCAAGACCGCCGGGAGGAGACCCTGGCGGAAGATGGAATCGCACTGCTGACGCAAGAAGCGCTCGCCGTTATGAGTGACCATCACCGCTGCCGTATCGGCTGCTACCGGCATGCTCGGCGCCTAAGAATGTCCGCTCAGGATCCGCGAGATCCTGCCTCGGAATGCAGCGAAGTACCAGTGCAGGTGGTGGGGTGACCATTTGCGCAGCTTGAAGTTGATCTGGCCGGCCGATCGATCGGGCCGCATGGTTGGCACCTCGGCGAGCCGGCGCCAGCCGCCATTAGCGACCATATCCGCGGCCATTCCGCCCTCAACTAACGTGCAAAATACTGGTGGCTGAGCGTTAACTTTAGCAGGCAAACACTCTCTCGTTCCTACGCCTCGCGCAGTGAGGGGCGGTCGCTCGCCCAGGGAAAAGCCTGAACCGTGCGCCCGCTATCCTGTGGACCTGTTCGTGTTCGAAGACTCGATGGGTTGCGCCCACCCGCACCACGTTCACTGGGCAGCGGAATACAAGTGCGAGCCAATGCATCGCGTCACAAGCGTGAAGTGACGGACGGACATTTGCATCCCGATGCTAGGATGGGCGTCGCGTCGTTATCCGAATAGGTACACATCTATCGGCCGACAGCCCGCAAACTGACCCCGCCAGTCGCGTCGTAAACCAGTCAGTTCGCTTTGCGAACTGGAGCGAATCGCGCGGATCATCGTCGCCTGCCTGCGACGGAATTTGGTCGCCGTGCGATCTGATGAGGACACGCTATGTTGGACCGTGTGTCGGTACCGCTGCTTCCCTCGCTTCGTGCGCGGATATTACGGGGCGGTTGCAGGCCGATTGGACTCGCCATCGCCATTGCCCTCGCCGCCTCCGCCAGCCTGATTGCCACATCAGCCGGGGAGGTATACGCGGCCGATCCCGTGGCCGGAACCACGCCTTCGATCCAGTATCAGGAGGCACTGGCTCACAGCGCCAAGACGTACTCGTTTGCCCCGGGCAGTCCTGTGACGGTCCCGTTTCGGCCGCGCGCCGGGGACTCTGCCATGGTGGACGGCGCCGCGCCCGTAGCCCTTCCGGCAGCCCAGGGGAGCAATGCGGTGGCCCCGAACCTCACCGCCCCGTCGATCGTCACCCCCAACTCAACCCTCACCGCTCTACGCCGCGAAGTCTTTGGCTTCCTCCCCTACTGGGAGCTAGGCAGCACGCTCAACTACGACACGCTTTCGACGATCGCCTACTTCGGCGTCGATCTCAACGGTGACGGAACCCTCAGCAAGTCCAGCAACGGCTGGAACGGCTGGAACAGTTCGGCGATGACCTCCCTCATAAGCGATGCCCATTCTCACGGCACCCGCGTCGTACTCTCGGTCGAGAGCTTCGCCTGGGACAGCGGGGGCGCGGCCACGCAGTCGGCGGTCCTAGGGAATCCAACTGTCAACCAGGCCGCGGCACAAGCGATCGCCGCGGAGGTCGGTCGCAGGGGCGCCGATGGCGTCAATCTCGACTTCGAGCCGATCGCGTCCCTCCAGGTAGCCAACTTCGTGGCGTTCACCCGGCTGGTCCGGGCGGAGTTGGACAAGGTCCACCCCGGCTACGAGTTGACCTTCTGCGCCACCGGGGCCCCGAGCACCTACGACCTGCCCAACCTCCTAGCCCCCGGCGCCGCCGACGCGGTCTTCATCATGGGCTACGACCTCCGAGGCGGGACCCCGGCGTATGCCGGATCGATCGATCCGTTGACCAGCACGTTGACCCACTACAGCCTCACCTCTGTGGTCAACACGTTCATTTCCCAGGTTCCGGCGTCCAAGGTCATCCTCGGTTTGCCGTGGTACGGCCATGCCTGGTCCACCGGCACCACCAACGCCGTCTACGCGCCGACGGCCAACATGACGAAATATGGCCTGCCGGCCAGCGGCATTACGTACTCCGACGCCCTTGGCATTGCTGCCGCCCACCTCACAGATGCCACGCCCGGCAACGGCCTGCAATACGACACGGCCGAGCAGACGGCCTGGACGGCGTACTACGGCACGTTCGGCGGCACCAGCCCGACCTGGCGCGAACTCTATTTCGACAATGCCCGGGCACTGAGTGCCAAGATCGATGCCATCGACGGCTGGAACCTGCGCGGATTAGGGATCTGGGCCCTGGGCTACGACAACAACAACGGCAACGGGGATCTCACGGCTGTCGTCGCGGCCAAGCTGCAGACGTCGGTGGCCCCAACCACATACCACGCCCTCACCCCATCGCGCATCCTCGACACCCGATCCGGCATGGGGTTGTCAGGTTCCCTCAGTTCCCATGTCGCTCGAACGTTCCAGGTGACAGGCCAAGGCAACGTTCCCACCAACGCCACGGCGGTGACAGGCAACTTGACGGCCACCGGCCCGTCTTCCCTCGGATATCTATACATAGGCCCGTTCGCCTCGAACGATCCGACTAGCTCGACTCTCAACTTCTCTCTAGGTGACGACCGAGCCAACGGCGTCACGGTGGCTCTCGGTGGCACCGGCACTCTCTCGGTCACCTATGCTGCCTCGACTCTAGGGCCCACAGCGCAGGTGATCTTCGATGTCACTGGCTACTTCACGCCCGATATGAGTGGTGCTACTTACCACGCCCTGACCCCAGCCCGCATCCTCGACTCCCGTGACGGCTACTGGATAGGCTTGGCCGGTGCCTTCAGCTCTCACGTCGCTCGGACGTTCGGGGTGGCAGGTCGGGGTGGAGTTCCCTCTAACGCTACCGCCGTTACGGGCAACCTGACGGTGACCCAGCAAACCTCGCTTGGCTATCTATACATGGGTCCGAGCGCGATGAACAACCCGACGAGTTCGACGCTCAACTTCCCCCTCGGAGACGACCGGGCCAACGGGGTTACGGTGGCTCTCGGTGCCGGAGGCACTCTCTCGGTCACCTATGTCGCGGTCCCAGGGGCCACAGCCCAGGTGGTCCTCGATGTGACCGGCTACTTCACAGCCGACACGAGTGGTGCCAGATACGTACCCCTGGCCCCCACGCGTCTCCTCGACTCCCGTGACGGCTACTGGATAGGCTTGGCCGGTGCCTCCAGTTCTCACGTTGCCCGGACCTTCACGGTGAGCGGCCATGGCGGAGTTCCCTCCAACGCTACAGCCGTTACCGGCAACCTGACCGTGACGGGGCAAACCTCGCTTGGGTATCTATACATGGGGCCGGTCGCGACCAACGACCCGACGAGCTCAACGCTCAACTTCCCGGTTGGCGATAATCGGGCCAATGGGGTTACAGTGGCTCTGGGTGCCGGAGGCACTCTCTCGGTCACCTATGTCGCGGTCCCAGGCGCCACAGCGCAGGTGATCTTCGATGTCACCGGGTACTTCACACCTTGACGTGAGGCGTCGACTCGCGGCAGCGGCTTTTCTCGCCGCCACGATCTGGCTGCCCATCGTCTCGAGCCCTCCTGTCGTACAGGCCGCCGCTTGCACTGGTTGGTCCAGTACGACCACGCCGCCACCCACGATCCGCGTCCTGCGTGTGTCGACCGGGGTGGTCGTGGCGGTGGACTTCGAAACCTACGTCAAGGTTGTTATGCCCGCTGAGTGGCCCTCGACCTGGCCGATCGAGTCCATGAGGGCCGGAGCCGTGGCCATCAAGCAGTACGCCTGGTACTACACAATGCACTACCGAGGCGGGACTGGCACGGGCGGCTGCTATGACGTCAGAGACGACAACACGGACCAGGTTTACTCGCCTGCAATTACGCAGTACCCAAGCCAAATCCAGGCCGTGGAGAGTACCTGGTCCGAGTCGATCACCAAGAGTGGAGTCTTCGTTTTCACCGGCTATCGGCCGGGGACCAATGTCGCCTGCGGAACGGACGCGGACGGATACCACCTGTTCCAACGCAGCGCCCTCAACTGTGCCATCGACGGCAAGACCGGCGAGGAGATCCTGCAGATCTACTACGGTCCCGGATTGGTGATTCAGGCCCCGACCACATACCACGCCCTGACCCCAGCCCGCGTCCTCGACTGCCGCGATGGCACAGGGTTGTCGGGCTCCTTCAGCTCTAATGTTGCCCGGACGTTCACGGTGACTGGCCATGGTGGAGTTCCCGCTAACGCCACAGCCGTTACCGGCAACCTGACCGTGACCCAGCAAACCTCGCTCGGCTACCTGTATATGGGTCCGAACGCGACCAACAACCCGACAAGCTCAACGCTCAACTTCCCCCTCGGCGATGACCGGGCCAACGCTGTCACAGTGGCTCTGGGTGCCGGAGGCACTCTCTCGGTCACCTATGTCGCGGTCCCAGGGGCCAGCGCGCAGGTGATCTTCGATGTGACCGGGTACTTCACACCCGATACGAGTGGTGCCACATACCACGCCCTGACCCCAGCCCGCATCCTCGACTCCCGTGACGGCTACTGGATAGGCTTGGCCGGTGCCTTCAGCTCTCACGTCGCTCGGACATTCGGGGTGGCTGGCCGGGGTGGGGTTCCCGGCAACGCCACAGCCGTCACGGGCAACCTGACCGTGACTCAGCAGAGCAACCTCGGCTACCTCTATGTCGGTCCGAACGCGACCAACGACCCGACCAGTTCGACGCTCAACTTCCCCCTCGGCGATGACCGGGCCAACGCAGTCACGGTGGCTCTGGGTGCCGGAGGCACTCTGTCGGTCACCTATGTCGCGGTCCCAGGGGCCAGCGCCCAGGTGATCTTCGATGTGACCGGCTACTTCACCCCCGATGGCACCGGTGCCACCTACGTCGCCCTAACCCCCGCACGTGTCCTCGACTCCCGCGATGGCTACTGGATCGGACTGTCCGGTGCCTCCAGCTCTCACGTTGCCCGGACCTTTACGGTAACTGGCCATGGTGGAGTTCCCTCCACCGCTATTGCTGTGACAGGCAACCTGACTGTCACGGGACAGACCGCTCTCGGCTATCTCTATGTCGGTCCGAACGCGATGGACGACCCGACCAGCTCGACGATCAACTTCCCTCTAGGCGATGATCGGGCCAACGCAGTCACAGTGGCTCTGGGTGCCGGAGGCACTCTCTCGGTTACCTATGTCGCGGTCCCAGGGGCCACAGCGCAGGTGATCTTCGATGTGACCGGCTACTTCACACCGTAGCCGGGCGAGTGCCAATGAGAGGCCGAGGCCGCACCTTTCGACCAAACATAACCCTCACGTTATGCTCTAAACCTCATCAGAGTCCCCCAATTGGGCCATCCGGTCCTGGGACCAAGGCACGATTGTTCGATACCGCCGCCACGTGACACTCTGAGCGGACCACTGGGGCGTAGCGTCCTGAATACCTGCGGATCGCGGCCAGGGCATGTTCGCGGCCCGATGATCATGGAGGCCCATCAATGCGAAAGCTCGCTTTCGCCCTCGCGATCGGACTGCTGGCATCAGCGGGCGGGCTGGGAACGGCCGTCCAGCGTGTCAATGCCGCCGCCTCGCAGGCCAAGGTCGTCATCGTGGTCGGAGCGGTCGAGGGTATGACTTCGTCCTATCGAACCGACGGCGACAGCGCCGCCGCCAGCTTCTCCAAGTACACGAGCAACATCGTCAAGGTCTATTCGCCCAACGCGACGTGGGCCAACGTCCAGGCAGCTGCTCAAGGGGCGAGCATCCTGGTCTACCTGGGCCATGGCAGCGGATACCCGAACCCGTACAACAAGAACCCAGTTGCCGGCGATAGCGGCATGGGCCTCAACGCCACCGCCGCAAACACCGACTACAACAGGCAGTACTACGGCGCCGGCTATATGGCCCAGCTCAACCTGGCCCCCAACGCAGTGGTATTCCTCAACCACCTCTGTTACGCCTCGGGCGACAGCGAGCCGGGCAATGGCAATCCGACTCCCTCGGTTGCCCAAACGCGCGTGGACGGCTATGCCTCGGGCTTCCTCAAAGGCAACGCAAGAACCGTGATTGCAGAAGGCATGGGGAGCCTCAGTTCCTACATAGACGCCCTGTTCTCCACGCACCAGACCATCGACCAGTTGTGGAAGACCTACCCCGGCTTCCACAACCACGTGACGAGCTGGGCAAGCACGCACAACGCCGGGTACACGTCCCAGATAGACCCCAACCTGGACCACCCGCAGAGTGACGGCGACGTCTACTACCGGTCCATGGTCTCGTTGCCGGGCTTGACCACCGATAACGTCGGTCAGGGCCCTACGACGACATATACCCCCGCCACTTACCACCCCCTGAGCCCGACGCGCATTCTCGACACCCGCAACGGCATAGGGCTGTCGGGCGCCTTCAGCTCTCATGTCGCCCGGACGTTCGGGGTGGCAGGGCAGGGCGGGGTGCCAATCAACGCTACAGCCGTTACGGGCAACCTGACCGTGACCCAGCAAACCTCGCTTGGCTATCTGTACATAGGTCCGAACGCGATGAACAACCCGACGAGCTCAACGCTCAACTTCCCTCTCGGTGACGATCGGGCCGATGGGGTTACGGTTGCCCTCGGTGACGAAGGCACTCTCTCAGTCACCTATGTCGCTCCGACATCTGGATCTACCACGCATGTGGTCTTCGACGTCACGGGCTACTTTGCACCCGAACTGACTGGCGCCAAATACGTGCCGCTTGCTCCGGCGCGCATCCTCGACTCCCGCGACGGCACGGGCGGATTGTCGGGCCCCTTCAGTTCGCATGTGGCTCGGACGTTCGGGATCACCGGCCACGGCGGCGTGCCAGCGGGCGCTACGGCAGTGACCGGCAACCTGACCGTGACCGGGCAGAGCAGTCTCGGCTATCTCTATATGGGTCCGAACGCGATGAACAACCCGACCAGTTCCACTCTCAACTTCCCACTTAATGACGATCGGGCCAACGCGGTCACCGTCGCTCTCGATGGGAGCGGCCAGCTGTCGATCACCTATGTCGCGGCCCCAGGGGCCAGCGCCCAGGTCATCTTCGATGTCACGGGCTACTTCACCCCCGATAGCACCGGTGCCACCTACGTCGCCCTCACTCCCGCACGCGTCCTCGACTCCCGCGATGGCTACTGGATCGGACTGTCCGGTGCCTCGGGTTCCCATGTTGCCCGGACGTTCACGGTGAGCGGCCACGGTGGAGTTCCCTCCAACGCTATTGCTGTGACCGGCAACCTGACCGTGACCGGCCAGACCGCTCTCGGCTACCTCTATGTCGGTCCGAACGCGACCAACAACCCGACGAGCTCAACGCTCAACTTCCCACTCGGTGATGACCGAGCCAACTCAGTCACAGTGGCTCTCGGTGCCGGAGGCACTCTCTCGGTCACCTATGTCGCGGTCCCAGGGGCCACAGCTCAGGTGATCTTCGATGTGACCGGCTACTTCACGCCGTAGCCGACTGAGCAATCGTGGCAGTGACAGGCTTGGCGTAGACTCGGGGCCTACGCGGGCACATAGTTTGGTGATCGTGGATTATCGGGTAGCCGTGGAGGGCCAGCGTTGGTCATGCTCTCAGGAGTGACGCGACGGGTCGCGGTATCCCTTGCCTTGGTGGCTCTGGCGGCTGCGTCCTTCGGGACGCCGCCCTCGGTTGCTGCAGCGACGGCCGCGCAGAACGCCAACTTCGAAGCAGTCTGCGGTCCGGCCACACCCGGCACGGCTGAGTGTCTCGCGCTACGTCGCACGGACATTGCGGCGCGTCCCGCATCAACGATGTCCGCCCTGACGCCGCCGTCGGGCTTTGGTCCGGCCGACATTCAGAGCGCCTATGCCCTTCCATCGGGCACCAATGGCTCCGGGATGACGGTCGCCGTGGTTGACGCGTACGACCTGCCGACCGCCGAGTCCGACCTCGCGGTCTATCGAAGCCAGTACGGCCTACCGGCCTGCACAACGGCCAACGGTTGTTTCCGCAAGGTTGACCAGAGAGGCGGCGCCAGCTACCCGAGTTCCAGCACGCTTTGGGGTCAAGAGATCGCCTTGGATATCGACATGGTCTCGGCTGCATGCCCCAACTGCAACATCCTGCTCGTCGAGGCCGGCAGCGCCAACTTCTCCGACCTGGGGCCGGCGGTCAACACCGCCGTGGCGATGGGCGCGATCGCCGTATCGAACAGCTACGGCGGTGCCGAGGGAAGCGCGTCTAGCGAAGCCTACCTGGATGCCAACTTCTACAACCACCCGGGCGTGGCGATTACGGCCGCGACCGGTGACTGCGGCTACAACTGCTCGGGGTCGGGCCCCGGCGTCGAGTATCCGGCCGCTTCACCGTACGTGGTCGCAGTCGGCGGCACGAGCCTGTCGCGCGATGGGAGCGCCCGCGGCTGGACCGAGTCGGCCTGGGGACACGCCACCAACCCCGTAGGTGGAGCGGGCAGCGGCTGTTCTCTCTATGAGCCGAAGTCCTCCTGGCAGAACGACGCCCGGTGTACGACTCGAACGGAGGCCGATGTCTCGGCCGTGGCCGATGCCCCAAGTAGTCTGGCCGTATATGTCAGTAGCGGTTGGAGAGCTTACGGTGGCACAAGCGCCGCGTCGCCGATCATTGCCGCCACATTTGCCCTCGCCGGTCGTCCTGCGGCCGGAACCTATCCGGCGAGCTACCTCTACGGCAACCCCGGCGCCCTGAACGACGTAGTTGGCGGCAACAACGACGTCACCTATCACACCTGCACCGTCACCTACCTCTGCAACGGCGTCGCCGGCTACGACGGCCCGACAGGGCTTGGAACGCCGAACGGCATCGGCGCCTTCAGTGGCTACTTCACACCCGATACGAGTGGTGCTACATACCACGCCCTGACCCCAGCCCGCATCCTCGACTCCCGCGATGGCTACTGGATAGGCTTGGCCGGTGCCTTCAGCTCTCACGTCGCTCGGACGTTCGGGGTGGCAGGTCGGGGTGGAGTTCCCTCTAACGCTACCGCCGTTACTGGCAACTTAACCGTCACCGGCCAGACCGCTCTCGGCTATCTGTACATGGGGCCGGTCGCGATGAACAACCCGACGAGCTCGACGCTCAACTTCCCCCTCGGAGATGACCGGGCCAACGGGGTTACGGTGGCTCTGGGTGGCGGAGGCACTCTCTCGGTCACCTATGTCGCGGTCCCAGGGGCCAGCGCCCAGGTGATCTTCGATGTCACGGGCTACTTCACACCCGATACAAGTGGTGCCACGTACCACGCTCTCACTCCCGCGCGCGTCCTCGACTCCCGCGATGGCACAGGGTTGTCGGGCTCCTTCGGCTCTAATGTCGCCCGGACCTTCGGGGTGGCAGGTCGGGGTGGAGTGCCAACTAACGCGACAGCCGTTACGGGTAACCTGACCGTGACCCAGCAAACCTCGCTTGGCTATCTATACATGGGGCCGGTCGCGACCAACAACCCGACGAGCTCGACGATCAACTTCCCACTCGCCGATGATCGGGCCAATGGGGTGACAGTGGCTCTCGGTGCCGGAGGCACCCTCTCGGTCACCTATGTCGCGGTCCCAGGGGCCAGCGCTCAGGTGATCTTCGATGTGACCGGCTACTTCACCCCCGATAGCACCGGCGCCACATACCACGCCCTCACTCCCGCACGTGTCCTCGACTCCCGCGATGGCTACTGGATCGGACTGTCCGGTGCCTCCAGCTCCCATGTTGCCCGGACGTTCACGGTGAGCGGCCATGGTGGAGTCCCCTCCAACGCTATTGCTGTGACCGGCAACCTGACCGTGACCGGCCAGACCGCTCTCGGCTACCTCTATGTCGGTCCGAACGCGACCAACAACCCGACGAGCTCAACGCTCAACTTCCCACTCGGTGATGACCGAGCCAACTCAGTCACAGTGGCTCTCGGTGCCGGAGGCACTCTCTCGGTCACCTATGTCGCGGTCCCAGGGGCCACAGCTCAGGTCATCTTCGATGTCACCGGGTACTTCACACCGTAGCGGGGGCGACCCGGGCACATACCTCATGCGTTTGGCCAGCCGCTACGCATGCGTCGGCGACTCCGCTTTGATCGGCCGACGGCGATAATGACACGATGCACCAACTTCGCGTTGGCCTGACGGCTTGCCACTTAGCACTCACCGCAACGGAGGCCACTTCATGACCGACTTCTGGACCTCCCGCCGGGTGATGGTTACGGGCGGCAACGGATTCCTGGGAAGCGGGGTCGTCAAACGGCTGCGGCAGGCAGGGGCCGCGGAGATCTTCGTCCCTCGTAGCTCTGAGTACGACCTGCGCACTCGGGATGGAATAGATCGGGCGCTCAGCCAGGGGAAGCCAGACCTCATTATCCACCTGGCGGCGGTCGTCGGTGGCATCGGCGCCAATCGAGAGAACCCGGGTCGTTTCTTCTACGAGAACGCGATCATGGGCATTGAGCTCATGGAGCAGGCCCGGCTCGCCGGAGTCGACAAGTTCGTCGGCGTTGGCACAGTTTGCTCCTATCCCAAATTCACGCCGGTCCCCTTTCACGAAGATGCTCTCTGGAATGGCTACCCGGAAGAGACAAACGCTCCCTATGGTTTGGCCAAGAAGATGCTCCTCGTGCAGGGCCAAGCTTACCGCCAGCAGTACGGCTTCAACGCGATTCACTTGCTGCCGGTCAACCTCTACGGCCCGGGCGACAACTTCAATCCGGCCAGCTCCCATGTCATCCCGGCGCTCATCCGCAAGTGCCTGGAGGCGCGAGACCAGGGCGACGCGTTCATCGAGGTCTGGGGAACGGGCGCCGCGTCGCGCGAATTCCTGTATGTGGACGACGCCGCCGAGGGCATCGTTTTGGCGGCTGAACGCTACAACGACGCAGACCCCGTGAACCTCGGCGTGGGTTCCGAGATCACGATCAAGGACCTGGTTGAGCTCATCGCCCAGCTGGCCCGCTTCGAGGGCGAGTTGCGCTGGGACGCCACCAAACCAGACGGCCAACCCCGCAGAGCACTGGACACCAGCCGCGCGCGCGAGCGCTTCGGTTTCTCGGCCGGAACGTCCTTCGAAGACGGCCTGCGGAAGACCATCGAATGGTACGAGGCCAACAGGGCGCTCAGCCCGAGGTGACTTGGCCCGTCCAGAGAGGGGCACCAGCGACGCCGATCGGGAACAAGGCTTAGGTACCCGGGACTTGCCTACGCGAAGAGATGGCCGAAGCCCTTAGGAGTTGAGCCCTGCATCAACGCTGGAGTCGCTTCGCCAGAGCGTGAACGGCGTCTCGTATGCAACCGCCACCGGCCATACGGCATTGACCCTCAGCTGGAAGTCCCGATCCGAGAAAGGCACGATGCGCTGTGCCCTGTCAGGGCGGTATCTGCCCACGGCCTCCCACGCCACCTTGTAGAAGCAGGATCCGGAATGGGTCATGTTGAGGTCGTTGTAGTTCCTGTAGCCGGGGACGTCCTCAGGCCGCTGAACCGTGAGCGGCAGTCCAGGGGCCGCGTAGGCGGTGGTGACTTTCGGTGCGGCGGCCAGCTCCTCGTGTCCGGCAAAGTAAATGCAATGAGCTCCGATCAGGGCCACCTCCCGATACTGGCCGAAGAGAACCAGTATCGACTCTAGGGCATCGTGCATCAGGTAGTCGTCGTCGTTGAGGATCATGATCAACTCGCTCTTCGCGGCCGCGATCCCTCGGTTGAGGCTGGCCGCTTGGCCCATGTTCCGGTCATTCGCGAGCAACTCGAAGTGCCCACCATCGACACCCTGCTGAGTTGCGATCAGCGCCGCGAGGATCGTGGACGTCTCGTCGGGCGAGCAATCGTCGACGAAGATGACCTCATCGGGCCGGTGAGTCTGGGCCACGATGCTCTCGAACATGTCGGGCAAGAAAGCTGCGTGCCCGAAGCACGGCACGACAACGGTCACAGATTTGGGAGCGTCCCCGGGCAAAGGCACGGACGGACGACGGTCCATCTCCTTCCGGAACCGCCTCAACCGAGCCTGAGAAACCTCTTCTGCCGGTCCCCGGAACTGCCGAGCCTTGGCCCTCAAGCACGCCGGCACAAGGCGTCGCAGGCGCAGGGAGCGGGGGTTCATGGCCGAGATGGTACCAACAACCAACGAGGCTGGTGCCGCACACGGGTGACCCCGGACCTCCGCCGCATAATGGTGCGCTACAATGGCCACACGATGGGCTGTGGTTCTTGCTGGCCTGACGACAGACTTGGAGACGAACCAAAGCGTGTATGACAGCCCTCGTCAGCGGGGTCGACGGCCAGAAGAGGGCCGGATCCGGTCTCGCAAAGGCGCCATGACCATGATGCCGGCGAACTCGTATGAGGGCCGCATCATGTGGACGGCATTGGATGAGGTTGTCGGACGCCGCCGAGCCACGGGCCACCGAGCGGGAGAATGACCGGCCTTCCCTCGGCCACTCCCCTGCTGCCCGGGCGCTCATCGCTGGTCGAGACCTTCCTCCGATACCGCCGCCTGCTGCGGATCCGGGCATTCGACACGACGACGCTTCAGGGCCAGTCGGACGAGCGGTACCGCCGGATCGCCTGGTCGACGGCGCTGTCTACGGTCGCCCGATTCGTCGGCATAGCGACGTCGTTCATCACCGTTCCGCTCGTCGTCGGGTACCTCGGCAACGAGCGCTACGGAATGTGGCTCACGATGAGTTCGCTCGTGGCGACCTTGGGACCGATGGACCTCGGCATCGGATTCGGGTTGCTGACCGTGGTCTCGGACGCATACGGCCGCGACGACAAGGAAGCCGCCCGTCGCGCTATTTCGACTGCGATCGCGATGCTGTCGATGATTGCCGCGCTGGCCGTCGTTGCCTTCTGCATCGCCTACTTCCTGATCCCGTGGGCACGGGTGTTCAACGTCTCCTCACCAACCGCTGCCTCCGAAGCTGCGCCGGCTGCAGCTGTGCTGCTCGGCGCGTTTGCCCTCGGGCTTCCACTCGGGATCGTCGGTCAGGTGCAGCTAGCCCACCAGAGCGGCTACATATCGAGCGCCTGGGCTATCGCGGGCAACCTCGGCTCTTTTGTTGCCATGATCGTGATCATCATGGTCCACGGCAGCCTGCCGCTCCTCGTCCTGGCCCTGACCTTCGTCGGTCTGGTGGCCGCCGCCCTCAATGGCTGGTTCCTTTTTCGGCGGCAACGTCCCTGGCTCATGCCACGCCTCAGGGACGTCGACCTCCGGGCCGGGCGAGTGCTGCTGAAGACGGGCGCTTTCTTCATCGTGCTGCAACTTGCCGGCATGGTCGCCTACCAGATCGACAACATCGTGATCAGTCAGATCTTGGGGGCCAGCGCGGTTCCCGAGTACGCCATCCCGGTCAAGATATTCACTCTGGCGCCAACGCTTCTGTCATTCGCTCTGATGCCGCTTTGGCCGGCCTATCGCGAGTCTATGGCAAGAGGTGACGCCGCCTGGGTGAAGCGCACCCTCCGCCGGTCGATCCTGCTGGCAGCGGCCTTCAATATCCCGAGCAGCCTGGTCCTGATCTTGGCCGGACCCTTGATTCTTCAAGTGTGGGTCCACGGAGCCGTTCACCCGACGCTGATCTTGCTGGTTGGGCTTGGAACCTGGACGATCATGAACACCCTAAACGGACCGTTTGCAATGCTCCTCAACGGTGCGAACATCATCGGCTTCCAGGCCGTCTGCTCGATTCTGATGGCCATAGCCAACGTGACAATCTCGATCATCCTCGTTCAACATATCGGAGTCTCGGGCGCCGTTTGGGGTAGCGTGATCGCACAGTTCATCTTCATCCTCCTTCCGAGCATCTGGTATGTGCGACGCCTCCTACGGCGGATCACGCCCATCCAAACGGACGCCACTCCCGTATCGTGAGCGCCACACCAGCTCCAACTGGACGTGGAGTCTGCTCACCAACACGAGTGCACCTGGTGTACCCCCACGGCAGCCGGACCTCCACACCCGACGCAATCGGACGAGAGCTTGGGCGACGGCTCGAGGCTGGGTACGAAGTCATCTACCACGATTGGTCGGATCGCGACGTCATCAGGCCCGAGTCCGGCGACGTGCTCCTGGGTCATCCGCACCCACATCCAAACACCGTCTTCCGTAACTCGCTCCGACAGAACGGGTGGCGCCGCCGGATCATGATGGCGCCATTCAATCACGGCGACCTCAGGCAGATTGCCTTCGAGGATCCGATCATCCCCAGCTGTGACCTTATTCTCGCCATTACCGGTCCCTACTGGTTCCGGACGGTCAAGGAGTCACGGTGTTCACATTGGCGGCCGAAGATGATCCACCTCGACCTGGCCATCGATCGGGGCGACTTCCCGCCCGTGAAGACTTCTTTCGCTGCGCCTGGCGAGCGCCGTGTGGTGTACATCGGCCACTCAGGCTCATTCAAGAACACATCCCATCTGTCCGAGATTGCGGCCCTTGTTCCTGACGCGGAGTTCGCCTGGATGGGCACCGGTGCCCGGCCGATCCCCGGCTTGACGGCCCTCGGCCAGATCGACTTCGCCTCCCAGTCCGGAAAGGATCTGGTGAGTCAATTCGATTTCCTCCTGACGGTCGGCAACGCAGACGCCAATCCAACGACAATTCTCGAAGCGATGGCTTGGGGGCTGATTCCGATCTGTACGCCGACGAGCGGCTACGACGGCATCCCGAGTATCCCCAACGTGCCGGTTGACGACGCCGCGGCCGCAGCAGCCGTAGTGCGCGGGCTTCTATTTGTGAACGAGCCCGATCTGCTGGCCATGCAGTCGGCTAATTGGCGCCTGCTCCATGACCATTACAACTGGGACCGATTCGCCGCCCAGGTCGCCGAAGCCATCGAATCAACGGAGTCGCCGCATCTCGGGCCAGAATCCCTAAAGCGGCGTGTGATGTTCACCTTCTATGACATCACGTCGCCATACGGGCGGTTAGGGCGGGTGGCGTCAAAATTTCGCCGACGATACCAGACGCTGCGAACGCTGAATCGCACGTCGGCGGAACGTCAGTTCCAAAAACCGAGCGAGTGATGGAGACCGGGATTGAGCCCAGGGCCATGTCGGGTCCGTCATCGCCGCTTCGGATCTGCATCGACGCTCGCCTGATCAGTGGCGAGCGCGGCGGTGTGGAGCAGGTCGTCATCGGCCTCGCCAGTGCCGTGTCGAGACTGGACGATGGCGATGAACAATACCTGTTCCTGGTCGAGCCCGGCCACACGGCCTGGCTCGAACCTTACATTTCCGGCCGGAGCTCGCTGCTCGTGGCGGGCGCACAGGTGATGGCCCCACCAAGCCAACGGAGCCTGCGTGGAACGGCCCGGCAGATGGTCAAGGCTGCTATGCCAACATGGATCCGCAGGGGCGTCCGCGGCCGTATCAAGCGCCTGTACCGCCTGCCCGATTCGGACGGCACGATCGAGAGCGCCGGCGTGGACGTAATGCACTTCCCGATGCAGGTCGGCTTCCGGAGCGCGGTCCCAACCATCTTTGCGCCGCACGATTTGCAGCACCTTCACCTTCCACAGTTCTTCTCTCCGGCAGAGATCGCCGAACGCGAGAAGAGGTATCGGGCGCTCTGCGAAATGGCGTCGATCGTGACCCTAATGAGTACTTGGGGCCGCGACGACATCGTGGCCAAGTACGGGCTGTCACCAGAGAAGATCCGGGTCGTGCCAGGAGCCGCCGCGCTCGAGGCCTATGAGCTTCCGACGGACGACGACAGGGCTGCGACCCGAGACCGCCTCGAACTGCCCGACGCCTTCGCGCTTTACCCGGCCAAGGCCTGGGCCCACAAGAACCACCTCCGCCTCATGGAGGCCCTGAAGATTCTGCGGGACCGGGGCGTCGATGTTCCACTGGTTCTGACCGGCGCCCAGGGCGGACAAGATCTCCCCGCCCTGGCGGCGGCCGATGCCCTGGGGGTTAGGGACCTGGTTCACTTCGTCGGGTTCGTGACGCCGACTGAACTGAGTGCCATTTACCGGATGGCCCGCATGATGGTCTTCCCGTCACTCTTCGAAGGCTGGGGCCTGCCGATCATCGAGGCGTTCGCGGCCGGAATTCCCCTAGCCTGCTCGAACGTGACGTGCCTGCCGGCCATGACCGCGGGCGCGGCGGAGTTGTTTGACCCGTACGACTCGGCAGCAATCGCCGACGCCATGGTCCGGGTCTGGGAAGACGATCAGCTGCGCCACCGACTTATCACGGATGGCCGCGCCCGAGCGGCCCAGTTCTCGTGGGACCACAGTGCACGGCTATTCCGAGCCTGCTACCGGCTGCTCGGCGGGCGCGAGTTGTCGGCCGAAGACCGATCCCTGCTCGACGCGCCGCCCCTCGCCTGATTTCGCGATTCGGCCCGTGCGCCGTCTCTAAACGGCTGCGAGATCATGACTACTCTGGGAGCGCAACGACGGGCAGACAGGGGGCATGCCATCCACACCTCGCCCGAGAACTGACGGTCGCCCGAGGTGGCTGGCGAGGGGCCAAGCGGTAAAGCACCTGGCTCCGGTTCAGGAGGCTAGAGGCGCGGATTCTTCCGTCTAGCCGACTTCACCGCCCAACTCAATCCCGCTGTCGCTTGGGTCGATAACACAGCGTCGTCGCGGCGCTGCGGGCCTGGTCCGACATGGACAAGCCGGAGTTCCCAGGAAGCCTGACTGAGTTTCAGAGCTGATTTCCGACTAACGAGGCGTGCGAGGCATACCTGGTCCGCAGCCGTTGGCCGGGCTCGCTCTATCGGTTTGGTTCTATGCCGCCTTTTTGATGGCGACCGACAAGCGCGGCGTGTCTGCGATTCTTCTCGACCGCCAACTCGATCTTGGGAACCACAAGACGGCCTGGTTCGCGCTCCACAAGATGCGTCGAGCGATGGTCAATCCGAACCGATCCAAACTCCATGGGATCGTCGAGATTGACGGCACCTACGTCGGCGGCTACCAACCTCAAGCTCAAAGGAGGGCGGCAGAAGAAGGGCCGCAAGGCCGCCTGTGACCTCGTCGCGGTCGAGCATCTGGCGGTCAAAGGCGGTAAACTCAGCCGATGCGCATCGCTCTTCTCGGGACGAGGGGCATTCCGGCGAACTACGGCGGCCTTGTGACCTTCTATGAGAACCTCAGGCCACGACTAGCCGACAGGGGCCACAAAGTCTGGGTCTACAACCGGCCACACGTTGTGGGTCACCGTGATCTACGAACGTACCGTGTCGTGAATCTCGTTCATTTACTCGTCGGCGCCTCTACGAGAGGGACGGCCTCGCGGCAAACTTGCGCACTAAGGCTATCGACCGAGTAGGCGAACACTATTCCTGGGAGCACGTCACCGACATGTGCGAGCAGTTGTTCGCGCGCCTAGTCGGGCGCCGACGGAGAGGGACTGGAGTCTAATGCGAGTTCTCATAACGGGCAGTGGCGGCATGCTGGGCGGCGCGGTGTATCCGGCTTTTGTTCGGGCCGGTCACGACGTCGTGTCCACCGACCTGGTGCCGCGTCCGGCGCCCGGACTGCCGATGGGTCTCCTTGATGTTCGGGACTACGGTGCGGTCCGCGAGGCAATCCTGGCGAACAAGCCGGAACTTATCCTCCATCTGGCCGCCGAGACGGACCTGGAGAGATGCGAGACCGACCGCGACCACGCCTATCTGACAAACGCAATCGGCACTCAGAACGTGGCTTTGGTGGCGGCCGAACTGGGGCTGCCGCTCGTCTACATCTCCACCGCCGGCGTGTTCGACGGAACCAAGGGGGACGAGCCGTATACGGAGTTCGACCGGCCGAATCCCATCAACGTCTACGGCGGCTCCAAGTATGAAGGTGAGCTGATCGTCCAACACACCGTCGCGCGGCATTTCATCGTTCGCGCGGGATGGATGGTGGGCGGGCTTGAGCGTGACCACAAGTTTGTGGCCAAGGTGGTTAGTCAACTTCGCGACGGCGCCAAAACCATTCATGCAGTCACGGACAAGCTGGGTACGCCTACCTATACGGAGGATTTCGCCCAGAACCTCCTGGCGCTCGTCGCCACGCCCTACTACGGCCTGTACCACATGACCTGCGAGGGTGCGGGCAGCCGGCTGGAGGTCGCCCAGGCCATCCTGGCGTACTACGGCCGCACTGACGTTGAGGTTGTCCCAGTTACCAGCGACTTCTTCGCCAAAACGTACTTCGCACCTCGGCCGCGCTCGGAGATGATGCGGAACTATGCCCTTCAGCTGCGTGGCCTGAACCGGATGCGCCCCTGGCCCGATGCTCTCCGCGCATATCTGGATCAAGCCGACTTCAAGCTCTGATGGGCCTGGCGACCGCAGCTTGAGAATCCTCTACGTCGAGCCATTAGGCGTCCGTGGAGGAATGGGCCACTACAACGAGGCGCTTATCACGGCCTATGAAGAGGCCGGGGCCAGCCTTGAGGTGGTAACGAGTTCGCACGACCCCTCTTACGCCTTCCGGGCAGACGTGCACGTCAGTCGGTTCTTTCGCCTGGCCTTGGATCGATCGAAACCTCGGGTTCTCCGCGCGATGGGGTACGTTGGTGGCTACCTAGGCTGTCTTCGACTCGCCCGGCGATCCGACGTCGCCGTCTTGCACATCCTGCATCGGCCTGCTGCAGACCGATTGGCGCTCAAGGCATTCCGACGGCTGGGATGTCGACTCGTCCTGGTGGCCCACGATCCGGAGCCGGTCCTGGCCAGCCAACGCGGCTCAGCGTACCAGGGGTGCCTGCGCCTCTTCGACCTCATCGTTGTTCACGGGCCTAAGGCTCGCACCGACATCGTCGCCCAGGGAGTACCGGACGGCAAGGTAGTGGTGGCGCGACACGGCGACTTCCGCTCGACTCTACCACTAGATTCGGTCGCGGCTAGTCGAGCGCTAGGACTTCCGAACCTGGTTCGGCCGACGGCTGCGATCATCGGGAACCTCAGGCCAGGCAAGGGAATCCGCCGTGCCCGTCTGGCTCTCGATGTCGTCCCTTCGCCAGTGCACACACTTCTGATCGCGGGCTCCAAACAGGGCGATTGGGACCTCCGGGATGCCGCCCACACCTCGGAGAAGAGTCCGCTCCAAGTCGTGCGAGTAGACCGGCGCATGTCCGATCTCGAGGAGATGGCAGCCTACTCCCTGGCGGATGTCCTTCTCGCCCTTTATGACTCAGGTTACTCGTCCGGCGTCATCGCCCGAGCCCACTCGATGGGCAAGCCCGTAGTGCTCACGAATGTCGGAGACCTCGCGCTACAGGCACACACTGATGACGTGGTTGTGGCGGCTGACTACACGGCCGCCGAGCTTCGCGAGGCCATCGCACGGTGCCTCCGGAAACGCATCGAAGCGCCGACAGTGTGGGATTGCGAGGCATGGCGCCATCACGCAGGGAGCGTGCTCGCCCGCGTGGGCTGAGCCGTAGACTGACTCTTCAAGGCTTTCTCCGTAGAGGCTGTCGCGGTACCAGAAACACCCTCCGATAGCGAACTCTGGAGAGAGGCACGGACCGAATCGCTGCGACACGTATCGCCGGATCACGATGCCGCGACTTGGCTCAACGATATCGATCGTCGGAAAATGAAGCTTCTCTCGCCCTTCCTTGCGAAGTCAGGTCGCGCCATCGAAGTCGGCTGCGGATCGGCTCGCCTGCCGTGCAGGGTCGGATACGCCGCACCACTTTCACTAACCGCGTTTGACAGTGAACCCGCCGGTCTGCAAGTGGCAAAGGCGACGGCACGAGCATTTGGCGTGAAGATCGAACCCGTCCAGGGCGACGTGCGGGCGCTGCCATTTGCAGACGACTCGTTCGATTTGATCCTTTCCGGTGGACTACTTGAGCATTTCGAAGACCCAATGCTGGTTCTACGAGAGATGGTTCGCATGATCCGTCCCGGAGGAACTTTCTACGCCGACGTGGTCCCGCGGCAGATGTCCTTGTATCGGCACGGTGAAGCGCGGCGCATGCAGCAGAGTCCTTGGCTCGCACCGAGTGTCTACGAGTTCTCATTCGGTCCCAGCGACTACGCTCCGTGGCTGAGCGAACTCGGCGGTCAGAACGGTCGACTAACAAGCTGTGGCGTATACCCAAACTTCATCGGGCACCGCCTGCGCTCGGGGCTGCGCCGCGCGGTCTCAGGTTCCCTGGTGCCGCTGGATGGCGGACCCATAGCTGCCAGGTGGGGTTGGTATTTTGCGATCGTGGGTCGAAAGCGGTCTTCCTGAGGCTTCGACTCCGATACGGAATCGCCATGCGTTGCGCGGGATTCGGCGGAGTGCGCATTTCGCTGAATCCGCCTGGTAGAAACCCGTGAAATCCGCAGCGGAGCATTTGGGACGGTTGCCGCGCACTGATGTTGTCTGATTTCCACGGTCGCGACTGAGGCGGATCCGACCGCCACTTCTGGCCGATCGCCCCCCTCTGTCAACCTGGTACTATCGGGCCCATGTTCGACAACGCCACAATCATGGCCATAGCCGCGTTGGCAGCTCTGGCCGCTGGCGTAACAGCGCTCCGCTATCCGCGTTTGTGCCTGGGAATACTGTTCCTCGTTGCGTCGTTCTCCAGGGATACGCTCGAGACGCCGATCGGCACCATGCGGCCTGAGATGCCGGCGATCGTATTGGTGGCGACAATTCTCCTGGCGGGGCGGCGCTTCGGTGTTCTACGCCGCGTACCTCGCACGACTCTGCTGATGAGTCTCGGCTTCGCCGCATATCTGGGCGTGCTAACCCTGTCGTCAGCTTTGGTAGCGCCCGGCCCCGCTCAGAGTCTCCGCATGTGTGCATGGTTGGCGGTCTCGATGCTCGGCGGCGTCGTAGCATTCGTCCTCATCCAACCCAAACCTACAGACGCAATTGAGCCGCTGGCGTTCGGTGGAGCTGTAATGGGCGCCATTGGCATCGTGGTCGCGGCTGTGTTTCTCGTCGCAGGCCCGGCCGTCGACTTCGGGGTCCAGGAAGGGACTACAATCCTTCCGCGAGTCTACGGTCTAGCCTGGGAAGCCAACCTGTACGCCAGCTTCCTGGCTTTCTGCGTGTTTTTCGCACTGGAGGCGGTCCGAGGCCCGCGTATGAAAGCCGGCGTCGTCATGCTGGCTCTAATCCTGGTCGGATTCCCACTGGGAGGCACCCGGGGAGCCTACGTAGGTCTCGCGGCAGGCGCCCTCTCCTACGCCGTCCTGCGCCTCACCCTGGAACGTCACCCTCGCGATCTTATCCGGGTCGGCGCGATGTCCACAGTCCTCTTGGCAATCGGCATCGCGGCGTCTGTGATCCTGTTGCCGAACGTGCTCCAACGCCCGCTCCCAGGCAACCCGCCACCGATCGCTGCAGCCTCCACCGGGCCGTCCACCGGGCCGTCCACCGGGCCGTCCACCGGGCCGTCCACCGGTCCGTCCACCGGTCCGTCCACCGGTCCGTCCACCGGTCCGTCCACCGGTCCGTCCACCGGTCCGTCCACCGGGCCGTCCACCGGTCCGTCCACCGGTCCGTCCACCGGGCCGTCCACCGGGCCCAAGCCGGCACCCCCGGTTTTGACTCTGACGCCCTTAAATCCAGACAACGTCGCGTTTCGCATGGAACGTGTCTATATCGCTCTTGGCGAGATCTGGCAGAGTCCGATCATCGGATTTGGCGCAGAGTCGTTTGGCCAGCGACATCCCGAACGCAACGGATCGCGGGCGCCAGATCACCTCGCCGTGATGTCTGTCGTCCTTCTCTATGAGTCGGGGATCGTCGGCACGACTGCCGCTTTGCTCGGGTTCCTGATGTTGCTGGCGACCCTGTGGCTCGCGGCGCGCCGGTTCGCCGCCCAGCACAACACGAGAGCCGTTGGTGCTTGCGTGGCTTTCGTAGCGGCCCTCATCAGCATGATGGTGTCCTATCAGGCGACGAACGCCTCGCAGTTCGCAGTGAACTGGATCATCATCGGCGCCGCGGCAGCGCTTGCCGCGAGCAAAGCCGCCGCCGTCTCAACGGCCATCCCTGAGCAGCCTGCGGCGATCACCCCACCTGGGCGATAGGCCCGTAAGCGTATTGGTGGAACGATCTGCTGGGCGGCGCTGCCCTCGCCGTTTGGGGCCATGGCCTGCTCCTCGACCGAATTACGTTGGCCGAACGGAATTCGGATCAAGTCCCATGCAACCCTAATCGCCAGCTTTGGGCGAGCATCCATGCGCGAACCCCGTCGGTCCGCCAAAGCTACTGGCACGATCGCAATCTTGAAGCCGCGGCGTCTAGCCACGTAAATGAGATCCGCGTCGAAGGCGATGCTCATGATCAGCATTTGGCCAAATAGATCGCGAGCCACCAACCGACGAAACACCTTGACGCCGTTGACACGCCGCACTTGTGTGTCTTCCACCGGTGTCAACGGCCGGCGGGATCTCCATTTGGGCGGACAATGGAATAGCCGGCCGATAATTCGTCGAAAGAGGGCTGAGAAGCCCGCATATCCGACCCATCCGGCTGGGGATGCGACTGCCGAGAGCGAAGTCTGCGGTCTCGAACGCCTCCACGAGCTTTGGGAGCTGGTCAGGGGGAGTTGCCATGTCCGCGTCGGCAAAGACGAGTAGGTCGCCGTATGCAGCTAGCATTCCGGCCCGAAAAGCCGAACCCTTTCCACCGTGTTGTTCTACGAGCAACCGAAGTGACGGATGATCGTGGCCAAGGCGGAAATCGCTCAAGACGAATTCCGGTCGGGCTCTGACGAGGTCGGCGGTGCCGTCCGTGCTGCCATCGTCGACTACCAGCACGACGACTTTCTCAGGCAATGCCTTGGCAGGAGTCGATCGCAAGTACGCGAACAACTCGTCGAGGGCGGGGCTCAATCGAGCTGCTTCGTTGTACGCAGGGAAAACAATCCCAAGCGTCTCAGCCATGTCGCGCAATGTAGCGTGTCGACGCCGGTCCAATGCTGACCCCTGACACCCCCAACATCAACTCGCCACCCGATTCGCCGCTATGCTGTGAACCGACTTCGCTAACGGAGACATAAACCAGTGATCGAACGACTCAGGCCTGTGATCGAACGCTTCCGCAGGGCCCCTAGGCCCCTGGTGATCGCCGGCGGTGCGGTTCTTGTTGTAGCTATCGTGGCGGCCACTCTGCTCGTCGTAACCACCCCGGGCGGCACCGCACAGGCAACCCCCATCGCCATTGCTTCGCAGATGACCGCCAGCCCGTCTCCATTGAGTTCGAGTAGTCCGGAGGCATCACCGTCGCCCACGGCCGCGGGTCCCGCCACGCCGGTCCCAACCGACTGGGTCGCCTCCGACCTCGACGGCGTGCTCGCATCCAAAGATCTCGCCCATCGCCTACCCATCGCGATCATGATCGATGACAACATCATTGCGCGGCCGCAGTCTGGCTTCTCTTCCGCTTCGATCGTCTACCAGGCCCCGGCTGACGGCGGCGAAGACCGCTACATGCTGGTCTTCCAGGAGGGGACAGCCAAGGATATTGGGCCCGTCCGAAGCGCCCGCCCCTACTACGTGTACTGGGTAGATGAGTACAAGGCTGTATTCGGGCACTACGGCGGCGATGTTAAGTCCCTCCAGCAGGTCATCCCGGCCAATACCAAGAACATCTACAACATGGACGCTCTCAACGGCGGCTCGTGCCCCTACCATCGAATCGACACCCGGGTTGGGCCACACAACGCCTACACCAACTCGGCCGACTTGATCTCTTGCACGGCGAAGCTGGGCTACCCGGCAACATTCCAGAACATGCCCGTGCGGCCGTTCAGGGAGGACGTGGCGCTCGATCAGCGCCCGGCCAGCCAGACCATCACGATCCCCTACCGCACCGGCACGATTGGGTATACGTTCGATCCGGCTACAGACTCCTACAACCGTTTGGTCGATGGCAAGCTTCAGATTGACCCGGCCAACAAGGAGCAGGTCAAAGCGAGAAACGTCATCGTTATGTTCCAATCGCTGACGACCGACCCTCAGTCCGAGCCCGGATACAACCGCCCAGTCGTCGCCAACGAGGGCACCGGCAAAGCCGTAGTCTTCCAGGAAGGCAAAGCAATCGAAGGCACCTGGAAGAAAACGTCCGACACAGCTCTGACCCGCTTCTATGACTCGTCAGGCAAGGAGATCTCCCTCGTGCGAGGCCAGATCTACATGCAGAGCGTACCGGTCGGAACGGCCCTCACCTACAAGTAGACGCGGGCTCGCGGAAACGAGCAGCCACTCCTGCTAAAACTGCAACGGCGGCCCTTCTGGGGCCGCCGTTGCAGTTTTGGGACCAGCTGACGTCGAGGGCCAAGGGCGTTGCGATTCCCCTACTTCCCGCACGCCGCCGGAACGACCCCGGGCTTACCGTAGTAGGCGCTGTCCTCGCCAAAGAGCTGAGCCGACAGGTTCGCCACTCGAGCCATATCCAGCCGACTGGTCCATGTACCGTCGGTCGACGCGGTATCCGGGTGGACGCTATAGGGTGGCCCCATGACGCAATTCTCGATAGACGCGAGGTTCTCGGCCACGGGCACATAGTCGCGGGCGTCCTTGAGCGGGAAGTCCGTGCTGATCGCCTTGCCGGCGAAGCTCAGCAGAGTGTTGAACCTCCATATTCCGGAGGGGCTCGCCACCTTGTGCTCGAGTGCAACCAGCAGGAGCTGCTGGCGAGCGGCTCTGATGTAGTCGCTTCCGCCTGAGTATTCACGGGCGCGAACGAACTTGAGGGCAGTCGCGCCGTCAAGGTGCACAGGGCCGGCCGGGAGGTGGAGATCCCTCGCAGCATCGTCGATGGGCGCCGACATGACCAGATCAATGCCGCCGACGGCGTTGATCATGCTCGCGAAGCCGCCAAAGTTCATGGCGGCGTAATAGTCCACGGGAATACCCACCAGGAAGCCAATCTCCTTTTCGAGAGTCTTCGCGGGCGGGTCGGGGGATGGCAGGCGGCCGCTGGTCACGCTGTTCAGCAGAGTGTTGAGCTTGAAAGTCGGTCCGACATGGCCGCCGTAGTACAGATCGAAGTTGGAAGTGTCGCGGGGCACGCTCACCATCGCCACTTTGCCGGTGCTCTTGTCCACGCTCACCACCATGAGCGTGTCGGTCAGGGAGGCGGCGTCGTCGAGACCGATCACCAGAACCGTGACCCGATTGGGATTCGGCGCTCGCGTCGGCGATGCCGCAGGGTCGGGAGTCGCTGTGGACAGGAACACATCCGAAGCTAGCGGAACGGGCGAAGCGGGCGAGGCAGCGGCGAAGAGGTCCGGTTTCTGAGACGCATCCGGGCCAATCATGTTGTTGGACTGCATCTCCGCAGACGCCTCATACCAGGCCCAGACGTTGGACGCGAGGTAGCCGTGCGAGCCGACGACGGCGACGACCAGAACCGCGGCCACCGCAGCGTCGAGAATTCGCGGTCGTCGACCCTGGATCGCAACCACGAAAGCATGCCCGATCCCTCCCACACGAAGGACCGCGGACACGCAGATCGCAGCAACTACGAGCAGGGCGTAGGACTCGTCCCAGAGGCTCACAGCGAATAGGAGGGCGCCCTGGGTCAGCTGAAGCACCACCCAAGCCGTCACCAGGAGTGTCGGGACCGCCAGGAGGATCGCTGCCGCGCGACGGCCCAGGACAAGCTGCCCCAAACCCGGCCACAAGAACGACAGCACGGACCCGACCCAGGGCGAACGGCGACGCGGCCCGAAACGGCGCGACAAGCCGATGACACGACGCCGCCAGCCGACCACCGGGACGCCCGACTCGACGTTGTCTCCGGACGCAGCGTCGCCAGCCCCAGAACCGGCGAAGACATCCGCCGGTAGGCGCGTCTGGACGAACTTGTCTACCTCGGGCTCTCCGCCAGTATCTGGGAGAGCCGCCCTGGCGGCAGCGTTGGTCGTTCCGGAGGGTTGGTCGGTGGCGCGTACGTCACGGCGAACAGGCTCGTTGGGGTCAGCTGGTGTGTTCGTATCAGTGCTCCCGAAACCAGATAGTCCAGGGCGCTTCCAGCCTGGCCGGCTACATCATAACCAAGCCGCCGTCGACGGCGAGTACCTGACCGGTAATGTAAGCGGCCTCATCGG
>OCZT010000836.1_pt1 | contig 31340 bp, 23 predicted proteins | sample 1539031 | NCBI WGS metagenome assembly OCZT01 (sample SAMEA3539308, study PRJEB22396) | soil metagenome | biome: tundra; feature: field; material: soil | place: USA | collected 2010-05 | depth 0.15 m | reverse complement strand
CGACGAACGCCCACGCGATGCCGTACACCCTCGGGTAGCCGGCCAGGTGCCCCTCGGCGAGCGCGGGGAGCTCGCGATAGAATCCCACGGGCAGGTCGTCACGGATCTCCCGCAGCTGCTCGTCGACGACGAAGAAGTTGTCGACCAGCCACTCGGCCGCCGGCGTGATCCACCGTTCCTCGAGCAGCGCTTCGGCGATGACCCGGTTCGCGTCGCGCAGGACGGCGCCATTCTCCTCGATCCGCGGCAGGAGCGCGCGCCGTGGGCCGACGCCGCTGATCACCCGCTGCGCTGCGGCGAGGCTCGCCGCGTGCTGGGCGAGCCGCTCGATGCCGAAGAGTTCCGCGCGAATCGGATCTTCGAGCGGCGGAAGGGACGGAAAGAAGATCGGCAGTGGCACGCGCATCGACCTGCAATTTCGGCGCCGGCTTCCACCCCGGGTATCGCACGAAGTGATTATTTATACCCGGTCTCCTTGGCGTGCGTACCGGTCGCGTCGGTGGCGGCCGTGGCCCCGCTCACCGATCCGCCGACACGATGGCCGCTAACGCAACCACGCCGATCCGGCCGCCCACAAGAACGCCCATGATGGACTCGCGGTGGTGGAGGGAATGCCACGATGCCAGGACATCCTGGGAGAAAGCGCCAGCGAGGTGCGCGCGTGGGTCGGAGGCAATGTCGCCGCGGTCGAACGCGAACTCGCGTGGTTTCAGTTCGACGGGAATGTATCCATTCGTCGTTCGGCGGCTTCGGCCTTCTTCGTCAACGCGTCGATGAGCCCCGGGAAGACGAATCGATGGAGCGGAAGCACGGAGTACCAATAGAGATTGCCCAGGATTCCGTGTGGTTCGAAGAACGCGGTCTGCTCGACCCGGGATCCCGCGGCATCGGGAATCACCTCGAACTGCAGCCAGGCCCGGCCCGGCAACTTCATCTCGGCCCGGAGCCGCAGCAGGTGCGGCACCTCGAGCGCTTCCACGCGCCAGAAATCCAGCGGATCCCCGACGCGCAGCTCACGCGGATGCCGGCGTCCGCGGCGCATCCCCACTCCACCGACCACCCGGTCCATCATGCCGCGCAGCTGCCAGAGCGCGTTGCCCGCCGGCCACCCTTCTTCGCCTCCCAGCGTGCAGATGGTCTGGAACATCTGCTCGGCCGTGGCTTTGACACGACGCCGGTGACGGTCGAGCAGCATGCCCTCGTGGGAGCCGAGCATGTCGGCCTCGGGCTGATCCTGCGCGACGCTCGACAGGCTCGACGCCCACGTGGTCTCGACGTTGTCCTCCTCCAGGCGTGTCAGCGCGAGCCGCACCGATTCGTCGTAACCGGTGGGCTTCACGCTGAACGTGCTGCGCGCCCGGTCGTCGCGCACGACCATCCGCGTCCGGAGACTCTCCACGAGCGGCTGGGCGATGCTGAAGGGGATGGGCGTGAGAAGGTCCACCGCGCGGCTGCTGAATTCGGGCTTCGGCACCGGCAGCGAGACGATGAAGCGCCGCAGCCCCCGGATGCGGGCGTAGTGCTGCATCATCTCGCGATACGTGAGGATGTCGTTGCCGCCGATCTCATAGATGCCCACGGCCGTCGGATGATCGAGCGCCTCGACCAGGTACTCCAGCACCGAGCGCACGCCGATCGGCTGGCAGCCCGTATTGACCCACATCGGCAGAATCATGACCGGGATGCGCTCGACGAGATGGCGGATGATCTCGAAGCTCGCGCTCCCCGATCCCACAATCACGGCGGCCCGGAACTCGATCACCGGCACGCCGCTCGCGGCCAGGCAGCGGCCGACTTCCTGGCGCGAGACGAGGTGCTTGCTGCTCACCGTTTGAGAGTCGCCGAGTCCACCGAGGTAGATGATGCGCCGCACGCCGGCCCGTGCGGCGGCTTCGCCAAACGCGAGCGCAATCACCCGGTCCCGCTCCCGGAACGCCTCGCCGCCCGCCATCGAGTGTACGAGATAATACGCGACGTCGATGTCTTGAAGCGCGTGCGCGGTATCCTCGGGAATCTCGAGATCACCGCGGACGATCTCGACGCCCGGCCAGCGCTGACCCTCGAGGCGGTCCGGGTTCCTGGCGACGCAGCGGAGCTGATGATTCTTCGCCAGCAGGCGCGGCACGAGCCGGCCGCCGATGTATCCCGTCGCGCCGGTCACGAGCACACGCGTCCGTCCCGCCGGAACGAATGGCGACTGGTCTGGTGGCCCTGAAGCCTGGCTCGGATCGTCTGTGCCCATGCTTGATCCTACAGTCCGGCAATCAGGATTGCGCGCCGCCGATTACTTTTCATGCTTGACGCGCCGAGCGCGGCGCTCCCACTCCTGCGCCATGACTGTCATCACCAACATCGAAGACCTGCGCCGCATCGCACAGAAGCGTGTCCCGCGCATGTTCTACGACTACGCCGACTCCGGCAGCTGGACCGAGAGCACCTATCGCGCCAACGAGCGCGATCTCCACGCGATCAAGCTGCGCCAGCGCGTGATGGTGAACATCGAGAACCGCAGCACCGCCACCACGATGGCCGGCGTGGACGTGGCGATGCCCGTGGCGCTCGCGCCGACGGGGCTCGCGGGCATGCAGCACGCCGATGGCGAGATTCTCGCGGCGAGGGCGGCAGAGAAGTTCGGCGTCCCGTTTACGCTGAGCACGATGAGCATCTGCTCCATCGAGGACGTCGCCGCGCACACGAAGGCGCCGTTCTGGTTCCAGCTCTACGTGATGCGCGACCGCGATTTCATCGAGCGCCTCATCGACCGCGCGAACGCCGCGCGCTGCGGCGCGCTGGTGCTCACGGTCGACCTGCAGATCCTCGGCCAGCGCCACAAGGACCTGAAGAACGGAATGACGGCGCCGCCCAGGATGACGGTCGCCAACATCGTCAACATGATGAGCAAGCCGCGCTGGTGCCTCGGCATGCTCGGCACCAAGCGACGCCGGTTCGGCAACGTGGTGGGGCACGTGAAGGGGATCGAGAACATGGGCTCGCTCGCGGAGTGGTCGCATAAGCAGCTCGATCCGCGGCTGAACTGGGGCGACGTCGAGTGGATCAAGAAGCGCTGGGGCGGCAAGCTGATCCTCAAGGGGATCCAGGATGTGGAAGACGCGAAGCTGGCGGTCGCCTCAGGCGCCGACGCGCTCATCGTCAGCAACCATGGCGGCCGCCAGCTCGACGGCGCGGAATCGAGCATTCGCGCGCTTCCCGCGATCGTGGACGCGGTCGGCTCGCGCATCGAGGTGCACATGGACGGTGGGGTGCGCACGGGCCAGGACGTGCTCAAGGCCTGCGCGCTCGGCGCGCGCGGGGTCTACATCGGCCGCGCCTACCTCTACGGCCTGGGCGCGATGGGCGAGGCCGGGGTGACCAAGGCGCTGGAACTCATCCACACGGAGCTCGATCTCACGATGGCGTTCTGCGGCCGAACCAGGATCGGCCAAGTGGACAAGAGCGTATTGCTGCCGGGCAGCTATCCGGTGTGATCGTCGCGCCTCATCCCGGAGGCGTCGACAGCGATCTCATGAATCGCGCCATCTCCACCGGCGCACGCGTGTGCGTGCCCTTGCCGATGAGTTTCACGCCGTCGTGCGCCTCGACGTCGAACGTGACGAGCTTCCCGGTCACCGACGTGACGGTCGCCCGCGCCGTCACCGTCCTGCCGACCGGCGTCGCGGCCAGATGCCGAATGTTCACGTCCACGCCGACCGACACCCATCCGGCGGGCAGACTGGCCTGAATCGCGTTGCCCGCGGCGCTCTCCATGAGGAAGATCATGAACGGCGTGCCGTACACCATGGGCATCCCGGCGAGGAGGTGCCCGACCGTCAGCTCCGGAGTGACGACGACGGTCGCCTCCCCCGTCGTTCCGATGGCGATCGTCATGCCAGCTCCTTCTTCAGCGCCGCCACCAGTGCGTCCACATCTTGCTCCGAGTTGAAGAGATGCGTCGAGATGCGAGTTCCGTTGAACCAATTCCCGGGAACCACCTTCACTTCGATATTGAAATTCTCCCTCAGCCGCTGGTGCAGCCCGCCGCTCGCGATGCCCGCAGGAAGCGCGAAGCTCAGCAGCGGAGACGCGAGCGGGCCCGGCGCCGCACTCAGCACTCGGAGTTTCGGCACGTCCGTTAACGCGGCGAACAACCGGTTGCGCAGCGCGAGATTGTGCGCCTCTACGCGCGCGACGCCTGCGGCCGTGAGGTAGTCCACCGCCGCCCCCAACCCGAGCACGCTCGGGATGCTGCACACGCCCGACGAATCGGAGTACGCAGCTCGCCCGCCCTCGAGTGCAATGGGATCGATCGTCTTCCCAAGCTCCGCGCTCAGGTACAGCAATCCGGTGCCCTTCGGCGCCATCAGCCACTTGTGTCCGCTCGTCGCGTATACGTGGCAACCCAGCGTCTTCACGTTCACCTGGACGCCGCCGACGGCCTGCGCGCCGTCCACCACGGCGATGCAGCCGTGCCGTCGCGCGAGCGCGGAAAGCTCTGCGACGGGCATGCGCAATCCAGTGGACGTCAGCAGGTGCGAAAACGAAAGCACGCGCGTGCGCGGCGTGACCTGTTTCGCGAACCGGTCCACGATCGCCTGTGCGTCGTTCTCCCCCGGCGGAATGGCGACGATGTCGAGCGCCACTCCCTGGTGGCGGGCGACGTGATTCCAGCCGACGCGGCCGCCCGGATGTTCCTGATCGGTGGTGAGCACGCGGTCGCCGGGCGCGAACGTGAGTCCCTGCGCCACCCAGTTGATCCCTTCCGTCGTGCACCGTGTGAGGACGAGTTCGTCGGTCGCGCAGCCGATGAACGCGGCGGACCTGGCGCGCACGCCTTCCATGGCCTGCTCATGCTCGCCGTAACCGTACGCGGCCGGGTTGAGTTCGAGTTCCCGCCAAGCGTCCATCGCGCGCTGCATCACCGGGCGCGGCGTTGGACCGAGCGAGCCGGTCTGCAGGTAGACAAGACCGGGCGCGAAGGCGAAGTCGCCCGGCGTCGCGAGTCCCACTCTTGCGGCCGGCTGTGTGCCCCAAGCGGCGCGTCCTTCCGACCACAGCGCGGTCGGCGCGAGTCCGGCGGCGGACAACGCCGCAAGCGAGCCGAGAAACTCGCGTCGGGAGTGAGGAGAATTGGGCGGCATCGCGATGGACCTCCTGTGGAACTCGCGGAACTTCAGGATGCGGAAGCTACGCCTCCGTCGCGTCCTGCGCGATGCCGCCCTCTCGAGCCGCATGGTCGATGATCGCGCCGGGAATCGGAGTCGAGCAGTCGTGCCAAACCGTTCGATGCAGTAGTATCGTGACATGACGGCCAACGGTTTCGACTACGACTGGATCATCGTCGGCTCGGGATTCGGCGGGAGCGTCTCGGCGCTGCGCTTGAGCGAGAAGGGGTACAAGGTCGCGGTCCTCGAGTGCGGCCGGCGCCACGCCGACGACGAGTACGCCGCCTCGGCGTGGAACCTGCGGCGCTTCCTCTGGGCGCCCGCCATCGGCCTGCGCGGAATCATGCGGCTCACGCCCTTCAAGGACATCTTCATCGCGTCGGGCTCGGCGGTGGGCGGCGGAAGCGCGGTGTACGCCAACACGCTGTATCGTGCAAAGCCCGCCTTCTTCGAGAACCCGCAGTGGGCCGGTCTCGAGGATTGGAGCACGGTGCTGCAACCGCACTACGACACCGCCGAACGGATGCTCGGCGTGCAGACCGTGCCGTTCGCGAGCGGAGGCCAGGAACTGCTCAAGCAAGTCGCCGGCCACTTCGGCGTGTCGGAGACGTTCACGCGCACACCCGTGGGTGTCTACTTCGGCGATCCGGGAGTGACGGTGGCCGATCCGTACTTCGGCGGCGAGGGCCCCGCGCGCACCGGCTGCCTCAAGTGCGGCGCGTGCATGGTGGGCTGCCGGCACGGCGCGAAGAACACGCTGCTCAAGAACTACCTCTGGTTCGCGGAAAAGCGCGGCGCCGAAGTGATCGCGGATTGCGAAGTGACCGACATCCGGCCGATCGGCGCCGGCCACGGAAGCACCGCCGGCGCCACTGACGGAAGCATGGGCTATCGCGTGACCACCAAGCGGCCGGGCGCGTGGTTTGCGAAGAACAAGCGAGTATTCACCGCGCGGGGCATCGTCGTGGCGGCGGGCGCGCTCGGAACGAGCCGCCTGCTCATCAAGTGCAAGGAGACCGGCTCCCTGCCCCGGCTCAGTCCGCGCCTCGGCGAGCTCGTGCGCACCAACAGCGAGTCCATCCTGGCGGTCACGCTCCCCGATGACACCAGGGCGCCGTGGAACGACGTGGCGATCAGCGCGAGCATCCATCCGCGCGAGGACACCCACATCGAATTCTGCACCTACGGCAAGGACGGCGACTTCATGGCCTTCCTGCTCGCGCCGCTCACTGGCGAGGGCACGCGCCTGACCCGCCCGTTGATGATGCTCGCCAACATCGCGCGGCATCCGCTGCGTTTTCTGCGCGGCCGGTGGCCTATCGGCTGGAGCGCCCGCACGCTCGTCGTGCTCGTGATGCAGACGAGCGACAATGCGATCGCGTTCAGGCCGCGACGTGGCGTGTTCGGCGGGATCGGACTGCGCACCGAGCAGAATCGCGAGAAGCCGAACCCGACCTTCATCCTCGTGGCGAACGAAGCCGCGGAATGGCTGGCCAAGCAGACTGGAGGAATTCCGCAGAGCGGATTCCTCGAGGCACTCGCGAACATCCCGACCACGGCGCACATCCTGGGGGGCGCGGCGCTGGGCCGCGATCCCTCGACGGGCGTCGTGGACTCACGGCATCGCGCGTTCGGCTACGAGAACTTCCTCATCACCGACGGCGCCGCGATGCCCGCGAATCCCGGCGTCAATCCCTCGCTCACCATCACGGCGCTCGCGGAGCACGCCATGAGCCATGTGCCGCCATGCGCCGGATGAGGCCGGTGGCGGTCTGTCGTATTCGATCGTCTCGCGATCCGTCCTAGTCCAGCGCAAACTCCTGCCGCAGCACGCGAACACCGTGCCGCTCGAGCGCCGGAAACACAAGCTCGTAGGGCACGTCGATGGGCGACATCAAACCCGTGCGTCCGAGCACACCGTCGAGGATCAGCTGCGCCCCGCGGGCGAGCGTGAACCCCACCGTGCGCTGCATCGCCGTGAAGCCCGTCGTGAAGTCTCGCCGGTCCACGAGATCGTACACGACGCGCACACCCTTGCCTTGCCGCGTCCCCCGCACGTCCACACGAATCCAGGCGATATCCTCGTCGGAGTCGCCGTATTGGAACTGCGACTGCGACGCGAGTAACGCGGCCGTGAACTCGATCGGCGGGACCGCCGCGCCGTTCACCGTCACCGGCGCCGTGTCGAGAAACCCGCTCTTCACCATCACGTTCCAAAAGGCACTATGGCCGGGAAGCCGGCCGGTGTAGCGCGCCATCTCTCGCACGGTGCCGCGCACGCCGAACAGCTCCGCATAGTGCACGGCATCGCCGTTGGGGTAGCACTCGAGGGGAGCGCCCAACACGGGAAGGTTGACGACGTGATGGCGGCCCGGCTCGAACAGCGTCGTCGCATCTATCGTCTCGGGTTCGCCGGACGTGATGATGCGCGCCGGCCGCCGGTACGAACGCATCACGCCGATGGGCGACCACGAGAACTTGTACGCAAGCGGGTTGTCGCGCGCGTTCGGTCCGGGGATGCCGGCGCCGTACGCGTGGAACTCCTCGACGTCCTCCACGTCGGCCAGCGCCCGCGCGCCGATGATGAGATCGAGTCCCGGATCCAGTCCGAATTGCTGAAGGACGACGATCCCCTTCGCCTTCGCCTCGCGTGCGATCTCGCCGATCGCGAGCTCGGTCGCGGCGATCCGTCGCGCGTCCTGCTCCTGGGGGTCGCTCAGGTACATGCTGCTCACGACGCTCACGCCGCAGCGGGCGGCGAGCCGGGCCATCGGGAGCGCAAACGTTCCCGGCAACGCCTCCACGACGATGTCGGCTCCGCGCATCAGCGTGGCGATCGCGGCTTCGTCGGTGGCGTCGACGACCTTCGCTTCGACGCGTGATCGCGGATACCGCCGTGCACTCGTCTCCACGCGGCGATCGCCGTCGGCGACAACGACCTGCGTCGCGTCGTCGCCGGAAATGAGGGCGTGCAACGCCGCCTTTCCCTGCGCGCCGCAGCCGAGGAGGAGAACGCGACGACGCATTCGGCGCGATGACCTACGCTCGATCCAGCTCCACCCGGACCCTCGCAGTCAAACCAGCAATGGTGAAGGGCTTCGCGATGAAGTGCACCCCGTCCGCGACCGACTCGTGTCCGAGGCTGGCGTGCTCCGAAAATCCCGACATCAGGAGGTACTTGAGGCGCGCGTTGTTGGGCACCAGGGTGTCGACGAGCTCGCGGCCGCTCATCCCGGGCATCATCACGTCGGTCAGCAGCAGGTCGATCTCGCCAGTATGCTCCGCGGCCAGCCGCATCGCCTCGGCGGGGCCGTTGGCGCAAATCACGCGGTATCCCTGCGCCTCGAGCGCCTGCCGGGTCATCTGCAGCACCGATGGCTCGTCTTCCACCACGAGGACGGTCTCATGTCCGCGCAACAGCGGGACCGACGGCATGGGCGTGGCTGCCGGTTTGATCTCGCCTGCGTACCACGGAAGGTAGATGTCGAACGTCGTTCCCTCCCCCGGCGCGCTATCCACGGTGACAAGCCCGTCGTTCTGCTTGACGATGCCGTACACCGTGGCCAGTCCCAAGCCGGTGCCTTCGCCGACGCCCTTGGTGGTGAAGAACGGTTCGAAGATGTGGTCCGCGACGTCACCGGTCATCCCACTCCCGTCGTCCGAGACCGTGAGTTGCACGTAGTTTCCAGGCCGGGCGTAGGTATGCGTCGCGCAGAACTGCGCGTCGATGACGCGATTGGCGGTCGCGATGTGCACCGTACCGGTGCCGCCGATGGCGTCCCGCGCGTTGACGCACAGGTTGGTGAGAATCTGGTCCAGCTGCGACTGGTCGAACATCACCGGCCACAGGCTGGTCGCCGGTCTCCACGAGAGATCGATGTTCTCGCCGAGCAGCCGCTGAAGCATCGAGAGGATCTCAGGCACCACCGCGTTCAGGTCGACGACCTTCGGCATGATCTTCTGCTTGCGCGCATAGGCAAGCAGGGACCGCGTGAGATCGGCCGATCGCTTGGCCGCCTTGTGGATCTCCGACAAGTCGCCGTAGAGCGGCTGCGAGGCGTCGAGCTGGAGCAGCGCAAGCTCCGCGTGACCGAGGATGACCCCGAGCATGTTGTTGAAGTCGTGGGCGATGCCGCCTGCCAGGCGGCCCACGGTTTCCATCTTCTGCGCCTGCTTCAGCTGGGATTCGAAGACGGCCGCCGCCTCCTCCGCACGGTGCCGCACCGAGATGTCGAGGACGGTGCCCTGCAGCCCGACGATGTCGCCCGCCGGCGACCGCACCGCCTCTCCGCGGGCCGTCAGCCGCCAGTGCTCGCCGTCTTCGCGCAACCCTTCAAGGTCCAGCTCGAAGCCAGCGCCCGCCACCGTCGCCACCTGGATCGCGGCGCCGAGCCGTTCCCAGCTCTCCGGCGTAAAGTAGCGGGGCATATCTCCAAGGGATGGGGCAGGCAGATCCGGGTCGTGACGCACTAAGCGTTCGAAACTCTTCGACCAGCTCACCGCGCCCGAGGCCAGATCCAATTCCCAACTCCCCATGCCGGCCATCCGCTGCGCCTCGCGGAGTCTCCACACGGTCAAACGCAGCGATTCCTCTGCCAGCTTGCGCTCGATCACGACCGCAACCTGGTTCCCCACCGCCGCGAGAAAGACGAGATCGCCTTCGCTGTAGGCGTTCTCCCTCTCGTAGTGCTGCAGCACGAGCACACCCATCATGCGCGACGGCGTCTGCAGCGGCACACCCATCCAAGACGCCGACGACGAACCGACGCGGTCGACTTTGTTCCTCGCGCTGAACCGCCGGACTTTCTCCGGCGTCAGCAGCAGCGGTTCTCCGGTTCGGAACACATGGGAAGTCCAGCTCTTCGACATCGCGGCGGGCTCGGGTGGCGCGTCGCGCTGATCGACGAAGTACGGAAAGCTGAACAATCCCGACCGCGGGTTGTGGAGCGCCACGAAACAGTTCTCCGCCTCGAGCACGCGCTGCAGCGAGCGATGCATCAGCGCCAGCAGCTCATCGAGATTCGCGGACGTGGCGACGCCCTGCGCGATCTCGTACATGACGTCGCCTTCGAGTTCCGCCCGCTTTCTTTCGGTGATGTCGCGCAGGAACGCGAACATCTGTCCGCTGCCCGTGGGCTGGACCTTGACGCTGATCTCGACGTCGAAGACGGTCCCATCTTTGCGGCGATGCCGGGCCTCGTAGCGCCCCTCGCTCTGCGCCATCATCGCCCGGATGCGCGCGACGGTCTGGTCGGCGGTCTCAGAGGCTACGAGGTCGCGAATCTGCATGGCGAGCAGTTCCGACTCGGAGTACCCGCTCATGCGGCAGAAGGCTTCGTTGACCTCCAGCAGCCGCCCATCCGCGCCGGCGCGCCCGTAACCATCCATGGCCGTCTGGATGATGGTGCGGTGCTGCTCCGCGCTCGCCCTCAGCGACTCCTCTGCCTGCCTGCTCTCGGTGATGTCCTGGATGGTGCCGGTCAGGCCAATGACGGCACCAGCCGGGTCCAACGCGGGCGCGCCAAGCCCGTGAACCCACCGCGTCGTGCCGTCGTCCTTGCGTACGATTCGGTACTGCCTGTCGAATACGTGCCCCTTGTCGAACACCTCGTCACGCAGGTATCGCTCCATCATCGCCTGGTCGTCGGGATGAATCAGCCCCAGCCATCCGGGCACCGTGCGGGCGTACGCCGCGTCGATGCCGAAGATTTGATCCAGCACCTCGGAAGATTGCCATGCGTCCGCGACAAAGTCGGCGCGATACGATCCAATCCGGGCCGCGTGCTGCGCTTCCCTGAGGAACTGTTCGCTCTCTTGAAGCACCACATTCCTGGCCTCGAGGTTCGCGCCGAGCTCGTGCGACTCCCGCGCGACCGCATATGTCGTCAGCACTCCCCAAGCGACGATCAACGCCGCCAGCAGGACCGCGTCCTTGCCTGTCGCTGCGGTCACCAGGACCTGAGACAACATGCCGCCGATAAGCAGGGCGGAAACGGCCAGCGGAAGGAAGACCCGCATCATCCGTGCGGAAGGCGAGTCTCCGACCATGAGGCGCACGGGGAAGCGGTGCGGTCCGGCGGCCGCCGCTGACGCGACGCCGAGGAGCACGAAGCCGACCGACGTCGTCGCCGCCATCGGAACCGTGACGCCGCCGTACAACAAGGGCTTGCCGAACACGTACGCCAGCAGAATCGTCGCGCCGAGCACTGCGACCAGGACTCCCAGGCTCGAAGCCCAGTCGCCGAAGCGCTCGGCCTGGCGTGAGCTCGCCGGGCGCAGCCACATCAGCAACGTGGCTACCCCCGCGAACACGAAACCGGTGGCGCTCATGGACGACATGCGCGCGAGTGGAACTCCACCGAGCGAGCCCGCGTTTCGCGTGAGCCAGGCCTCGCGTGTGAGATCCAATCCGGTCAAGCTGCCGACGACGTCCAACAGTCCGAAGACGGCAACCAGCAGCACCGGCGCGACGATGGCCGTGCGACCGGGGCCCGTCTCGTGCTCGCGCGCACTCAGGTAGAGGCCGGCACTGAGGATGAGGAAACAAGCCGCCGTGCTCGGCGCCATCGGGATGTAGTCCGGGCGAATGCTGCCAAGGACCCGGAACCCCGACAGGAATCCGAACAGCCCTCCGAGAGCCACGAGGGCGGTGACCGCAGTCGACAGCTTGGCCGCACCTCGAAATCGAAGGGCGGTCTGGTGTCGCTCGCCATCCGCGGCGCCGTCAGTCCGGCTTCCTGCGGCCATCCACACCTCCGTCGAACCAGCACCCATCTTCGGGGAATCAACCTCACCTCGAAATATTCAGCCACGCTGCATGAGTGCCAAGGTGGGGATGTACACCGGACCTGTCAACGAAGTCGCGCCCGCGTGACACACGCGCTCCCGATCCCGACCCGCGCGGCCCGTGGCGACGGGCCGGCGTGTCTCACGTATCATTAACCCCGACGCCGTGTCGGGCGGTGAATCCACGCACCATCAAACTTCGGAGGGTCGGAGTGGCGGGGAAGAAGAGCGTCGGCTCGGGGCTGACCGCTGGAGTCACGCTGGCGCTCGCCGGGGCACTCGCCGGGGCACTCGCCGGGGCACTCGCCGGGGCACTCGCCGTGGCGCTCACCGGCGCGTGGCTGGTGCGGACGCATCCGTTCGTCGGGATGGAGTCGGCCACATATCTCGCCAACGCGCTCGATGGCCGCCCGTTCCTGTCGCAGCTGTTCGACGTCCAGAGGAATGATCTCGGAAATTATCAAGGGCGCGAGCTGAGCTACGCCACCGATCTCCTCGATGGTGCCGCGGTGGCGTGGTGGTTCCAGTGGCGAGGGAGTTTCCTGCCGATCTCGCTGGCGCAGCTCGTGATGATCGCCATGGTCGTGGCGTCGAGCGTCGCGTGGCTTCGCGCTCGTGCCGCGACGCTCGGCGCGGCAGCCATGCTACCGGCTCTCCTGTTCGCGACGTCGGCGAGCACGATCCTCGGCGTGCGCCACTTCCGCACCGCCAAGTCGCTTTCGTCAGCCGCACTCGTCCTGCTCGCGTGGATTCTCGTGAGGGCGCTCTATGGCGCGCACGCCGACCATCGCGGCTCGCCGCGGCTCCGCACGCTTCTCGCGACCTTCGCCGTCGCGACGGTCCTCGCACTGGCCGACCGCCAAGGGACCTTCTTCCTCGTCCTGCTGGCCGCGATCACCTGGCACTGCGCCCCGCGATCGCCGCTCGTGCTCTCACTCGTCCTCGCCGTCGCCGTGGGCACCGTCTACGACCTCTGGCTCGGCCCTTCGCTCGTGCTCCACTTCGGTCACCAGCAGGTGAATTTCGCCTATCAGTCGGGGACGCTCGACCCGGCGATCCTCACGCATCCCGCGAATTGGACCGGTGTCCTCTGGCTGCTGGACTCGCTCTCGGTATGGGCCGGCGCGCTCGGGTTGGCGTGGGGTGGACTGGTGGCGATTGGAGCCGTCGCGCTGGCGTGGCGCGCGGGCGGTCGCCGATGGGCATTCCGGACTTTGTTCATCACTGCGGCGCTCGTCGTCCTCAGTGTGCTCATGAAGGCCCGGCATGCGCCAATCGACGACCCCGATGTGCGCCTCGTGTATTACAATGGTCCCCTGCTGGCGCTCGGCAGCGTGGGACTTTCGCTCGCGCTCGCCCGCCTCGCGGAGCGGGACGATTGGCCGGCCTGGCGCCCGCGCGTGATCGGCATGGGTTTCGCCCTCGTGCTGCTGAACGTGGCCTCCGTGCCGCGGCTGGCGGATCGCCCTCCCTACGGCGCCGATGCGCTGTATATTCCCGTCACTTCGGCGCTCGTGCGTTGCATTGAAAATCCCGGCGACGATGCCCTCGATCATGTTCCGCGTGATGTAGCGTGGCTCGGCCGCTACCATCGACTCTGCGAACGCTATCGCACCCTGCGACCCGCCCGCTGAGTTCCGCTCGGAAGTACTGCACGCTCCATCGACCTGCCGGACAGCGTCCGCCAGCAAAGTGGCCTGACGCAACTCACGCTGTACTGGGAAGCCGACGGGCACCCGCCCGGCGCGTTCATGACGCCGCACTTCGACTTTCACTTCTATAATGATCGGCGGGCTTGAGCGGGCTACGATCGACTGCAAAGACCTAAGCAAGCCGGCCGCACTGCCGGCGGCGTTCGCGCTGCCGGACATTCCGCTGCCGCCGGACATGGCGAAGATGACCGGCGCGCACCCGACCAAGTTCCACGCCGACTACGCCGCGGCAAAACAGGCGTACCGGTTCACCTTCTCGGCGTTCACACCCGCCACCTGATCGGTCGCGCTGCGCGGCTACGCCCCGGGAACGACTCGGGCGTTCGACGGATTCGTTTCATCGTCGCTCGTGACCGTGAGCGTAACGGTCACGAGGCCGGGCGTCCCCCGCAGCTGGACGCTGCAACTCCACGATTCGTCGGCGCCGACCAGCTTCATGTTGAAGGGCACCGTCATGCCCGCGATCCGAAACTCGCCGCCGACGCGCGAATCGGGCTTCATCTTGACGGTGAAGGTGGGCGCCGAAGCCGACGCTTCAGTCGGGGTCGCCGCCACCGGGGCGTGTTCGATCGCCACGAGTTGAAGTGTATTGATGGCGACGGTGACCGTGCCGTAGCTCGTGCCGATCTGCAGCTGGTCGCCGGCCGCCGGCCCAGCCAACTGGATGGCGCCACGCGTGCGACGTCCGCCCGGCGCTTCGGGGACGGCCGGGACGCTGCCGGACGAGAGAGTCGTCGTCACCGAACCGCTGATGCCTTCGATGTCGAAGGCAAGGCTATTCGCGTTCGGTAGCTTGAAGCTGAGAGTCCCCGGCGGGTTGGGAGGAGAGATACCCGCCGTCCAGACGACGCGATCTTTGGCACCGCCCTCACCCGGCACACCGGTGCCCGTGAACAGCAGATCGAATCCCGGGACGATGAGGGCGCCAAGTCCGAGATCGTCGCTGTTCACCTTGAACGTCAGGCCTGTCGTGCCTTCCGCTGGCACGGGCGCGGTGAGACCGTTCGTTACGAACACCGGCGTGGTGAATATCGAGACGCTTGCAACCGCATCCACGCGCTGCAAGAAGACGCTGTCGCAATTCATCATGAGATCATCCAGCAGCGTCACGGAAGCTCGAATTCGAAGAGGGGGAATTGCCCGCCCAGCCGTCGTACTATAGCTGGATGGGCAGGCAAGAATACCCGTTCGGGAATCGAGGCACAAGAACGGCGGACAGATGTGCGTCAGATCACAAACCAACACTGGTGTGGGCGAGCAGCGACGGGTGGGCGACTCGGCGAAGGGCGACGTGCAAGGAGTGCGGAGACGTAGTGCTCCTCAGACCGCACGCATCGCCCTTCGCCGAATTGCCCCTCACCCGTCGCCCATCGCCGTCAGTATTTCACGACCACGCCCGCCCTGAACGTCTGCGCCGGCATCCGGTAGTATTGCGCATCACCGAACTCGCTCTCCGACACCACGTCGCGGCTGTTGCCGAGGTTGTGGCCGTCGAGACGGAACTCCCAGCGACCGGTGCGATACCCAACCCCAGCGTCGAACGTGGAGAACCCGGGGAGCGGCGCCGTGTTGCGCATGTTCATGAACCGGTCGCCCGTGTAGTTCATGCCGGCGCTGGCGATGAATCCTTCCTCCGGTGCCAGCGACACGCCGGCGGACCAGAGCCCGCTCGCGGACATTTCCACCCGATTACCCGCAAGCTGCATCGGCACGCCGTCGAACGCCTGGACGAAATCCACGAACTTGGCGTCGTGCGAACTGTAGCTGGCGCGCGCGAACACCGCGTGCGCGAACCGCGCGTCCACCGCGAATTCGAATCCCTGGAACCTGGTGTGCCCGGTGTTCATGAGGGCGGGCAGATTGTTGACGACGGTCGACGTCACCATGTTCTCGAGGTCCATCTTGAACGCGCTCGCCTCGAAATCGAGGATGCCGTCCATGGTGCGAACCTTGAGGCCGGCCTCGTAACTGCGCGACGTCTCGGGGTCCAGTATGCCTTCGCTCCCCGCGAGACTGAAGTCGAACGCGGCCGGTTTGAACGTGTCGCGAGCGTTCGCGAACACGCGCACGTGATCCGGCCCCTGTTCCCACAGTGCGTACATCGCGCCCAGGCTGCCGCTCAACCGCGTGTTCGAGACCGTGCCGTTGCCCTGCGACTCGGACGTCGCGTTCAGGCGGAGGCCGGCGCTGAGCGTGAAACGCGGAACCGGCCGCCACTCCGATGATCCGTACAGACCGAGGAAAAGGCGCTCATCTTTGGCGTCCAACCCGAACGTCCCGGGCACGCTTGCCACCGGCGCCGTAGATCCGTTGAGCGGGGCCGTGTAGAAGAAGGTCGCGCCCTCCGCGTTGCCGTTCGCGTACAGCGCGTCGGCGCCGGACATGAAATGGAAATTCGATACCGCCGGCCAGAGAATGTGCGTGTCGGCGTACAGGTCGTTCACTTCGATGTTTTCCCTGAAGCCCGACGAGTTGTCGGGCGTGTTCGCGAGCGTCGTGAGGAACCCGCGGAGGATCCGCTGCGACGAGTGCGTGAACGACGCGGTCGTGCCCCATGTGGCGCCGTTCAGCACCGGCCGCTCCCAGCCGCCGGCGACGCTGACACGGTCCTCGTCCAGATACGCGCCGTCCGGATTGTGGTTTGCGTCGAGCGGAACCAGGCTCGACAACGTCGCCCCGTCACGCGGCTGCGGGCTGGCGGGATCCTGCCGTAACACGTTGACGTCGGTGGTGAACCACGTTTTCGAGTTCTTCTCGATATTTCCGACGCGCCACAACGCATGGCCGCGGGAGAACGACGTGCGCGCGTCCGCAAAGCCCTGCTGGTCGTAGTCCGCGCTCAACCGTGATTTCCACGCGCTCCCGAGCGGCAAGGCGAGGTCGGCCGCGAGGCTTCCGGATCCGTAGTTGGCACCCGTCGTCGCGAGATACGACGTTGACTCGGCCGCCGCGTTGTGCACCACGTATATCACGCCGACGAATGACGTCGCGCCAAAGGTGACCGGCGCCGGTCCGCGCAGGACCTCGATTCGCGCGACGTCGCGGAGGCTCAGCGAGGGGATCGCGGGATTGAACGCGCCGCCCCACGGAATGCCGTCCACGACGAGCAGGAAGGCGTCGAACTCGCGAAGGCCCCAGAACTCCGGCACGGCGCTCGCCGGGCCGTTGTCGCCCCCGGGCGCGATGGACACTCCCGCGGCCAGCGACAATGCGTCTTTCAAGGTTGTCGCGCCGCGTGCGCGCAGATCAGCGCCCGAGAGGACCTCGATTGACGCGGCAACATCATGCGGCGCCTCTGGCGTCCGCGTGGCGACGACTTCCACCTGGGCAATCGGTACCGCCGGCTTCTGCGTCGTGTCCTGTCCGAAGACCGGCCTCGCGCTCGTGGCACTGCCTAACGAGACCGCGAGAATTCCGGCCACCATCAATTTTCCTCTCAACATCGAGCTGGCTCCTCACGAACGGGGGAACCCGCGAGTCCGCGCACACGCTCCGGGAGAGGGACCCATTGAAGCACCACGCGACGCAGGCTATGTCATGAAACTGTCATGTAAGCATGAAGGTGGAGAATGGGCTGGAGAAAGGCAAGACTGGACGAGCCGGGCTGGACGAGCCGGTTCACTGATCGCTTCGGTCGAGTGCTTGCCCTGTGCCATCGTCGCGAACGGGCCGATCGGATTGGCGATGAGGCCGCACCGGCTGACATCTTTGGCGGCATGAGCGATCCCGCACGGCCGGTTCGACGATGGAGCGACCCCCGCGTCGTGCCGGCAATCGCGGCCGCCGTCGTGTTCGCGGTCGCCGTCTGGAGTCTCACGCCCGATCCCGTCGGGGTGTTCGTCGACGACGGGATCTACGTGCTGATCGCGAAGGCGCTGATCCATGGACAGGGCTACCACTACGCGTTCCTGCCGGGGTCACCGCCGGCGATTCACTATCCGCCCGCATTTCCGGTGATCCTCGCCGCGATAATGAAAGTGACGCCGGAGTTCCCGGCGAATGTGACCATCCTGAAGTTCGTGAACCCCGTCTGCTTCGCGCTCGGCGTGTATGGCGCAATACGGCTCGGCGTGCGCGCCCTCGGGCTCGGCGTCGTGCCGGCGGCGATGGCGGTCGTCATCTGCGCGCTTATCACGCCGGTGCTGATGCTCACGGACGTATTGATGTCGGAGCCGCTGTTCTTCGCCGTGCTCGTCTGGGCGCTCATCGCCGTCGAGGACGCCGCGGCGCAAGGTGGATCGAGGCGCGCCCTGACGGCGGCTGCGCTCACTGCGCTCCTCATGCTCGTTCGCACCGCGGGTGGCGTCCTCGTTCCTGCCGCCATCGCTGCGCTGTGGTTGCGCGGCCGCCGGCGCGAGTCCGTGCTGTTCGTGGTGGCCGCCGCGCTGCTCATCGCGCCATGGCAGTTGTGGGTCTGGTCTTCGTCCCGGGGCTTCCCCACCGAGCTTCGCGGGATATACGGGCCTTACCTCGAATGGATGATCGGAGGATTCCGCCAGGATCCGTCGCTGCTCTGGCGGGTTGCGGCGCGAAATGTGAGTGCGCTCTGGGGCGCACTCGAGTCCTTCTTTGCGCCGCGGCTGCCGCTCGCCCTGAAAGTACCGGCCGCGGCCACGTTCGTCGTCGCGTTCTCGGTCGGACTCGTAGCGGCATACCGGCGCGCGACGGCGCTCGTGTTGTTCGCGCTCCTCTACGGCGCGATGGTAGTGATCTGGCCCTACTCCCCGATACGGTTCATGGGGGCCGTATGGCCGCTCACCGGTCTCATCCTCGTGGCAGCGATACGCGCCCTGAGTGGCCTGTTCCGCGAGCTGCACCCGCGCGCGTCGCGCGCCGCGGTCTTCGCGGTGCTCCTGCTCTTCGCCGGACACGCGGCGTACGTGGTGCGCGGCCTCATCAGGGGCTCCTCTTCGATGGCGCAGCGCGGACAGACGGAGATTCTCTGGCCGCTCGTTCAGTGGTCTGCCGCCCACACGACGCCGGGCGACATCGTGGCGAGCAACGCGCCGGTCATGATCGCGCTCTACACCGGGCTCACGACGGTGCCCATCTCCATCCTCACGCCGGCCGAGTATCTGGTGGACAAGTCCGCGCCGGCCATGGCCGCGGAACTGGGGGCGCTGTACAATCGGTATCACCCGACGCTGCTCGTGCTCGTACGCGGCACGGCGGAGCAAGACGCGGTTCCGCTGTGGGCGGCAGCGGCGGGCTCGCCCGCGGTGATCGCGCTCCCCGAAGCGCCGGGGGTCGGGTCGGCGTTCGAACTGCGCGCGCGCTGACCCGGCGGGCCACGTACATTCTGCCGGTGACGCGGCGCGCCGCGCACGAGGACCTTGGGAGGGACGACGGACGATGACCAGTCACCGCCAGAGTCGCAGGGGATTCATCAGCGCCACCGGAGCGGGAATCGCCGGCGTCGTGGGGGCCGAGTGGTTTCTCGCGACAACGGCCGCCGACGCGCGACGTCCCGATCCCATCGCTCGAGGTTCTGCCCCAAGCGCGCAGGGTCCCGCTCTCGCGGCGCAGGGTCCCGCTCTCGCGGCGCAGGATCCCGATCTCGTCGTCTTCAATGCCAAGGTCTACACCGTCGACCCACGCGCGCCGAAGGCCGAGGCGTTCGCGGTGAAGAACGGACGCTTCGTGGCCGTGGGGAGCAGTGCGGAGATCAAGTCGCTCGCGGCCAGGGGAACGCAGCGGTTCGACGCGAAGCAGATGACGGTCGTGCCCGGCTTCATCGACTGCCACAATCACGCGACCGGCAACGTGCTGCTCTACGAAGTCCTCGTCGGCAATCCGTACGTGGTCGAGTTCGTGACCATTGCGGGCATCGTCGAGAAACTGCGCGCGAAGGCCCGCGCGACGCCGGCGGGGGTGTGGGTCGAGGGATATTTCTTCGACGACACCAAAGTGAAGGACGACCGCCTGCTGAACGTGCACGACCTCGACGAGGTGTCGCGCGATCATCCGGTGGCGGTCCACCATCGCGGCGGGCACACGTCGTTCTACAACAGCAAGGCCTTCGAGCTGGCGGGGATCACGAGGGACATGCCCAATCCGCCGGGTGGAACGTTCGACCGCAATGCCGCCGGCGAACTCAACGGCCGCGTGACCGACCGGGCAACCGGCGCTCTCAACCGGGCCGGCACGCGGCCGACCTTTACCGCGGAACAGCGGCAGCAGCGAGACCGCGACGGCCTCGCTTTCATATCGAAGCAGTTCGTGCGCTACGGACTCACGAGTGTCCACCACGAAGGCGGCGATCTCTTCGCACTGCAGCAAGTGCGCTCGCACGGCGAACTCCTGCATCGCGTGAGTTACGAGGCCACCGGAAGCGTGCTGGAGGGGATGATCACGAGCGGCATCGCGACGGGACTCGGCGACGAGTGGATCCGTTTCGGCGCGAACTCGGAGCATACCGTGGACGGATCGTTCTCCGAGCGCACGATGGCGCTCAGCACGCCGTACGCGGGAGTCGAACCGCCGTACAAGGGCAACGTGACCGAGACGCAGGACACGCTCGACGCCTGGGTCGAGCGTGTACACCGCGCCGGAATCCAGCTCAACTGCCATGCGAACGGCGATGTCGCGATCGACATGACGCTGACCGCGTATGAGCGCGCGCAGAAGCTCTACCCGCGAGCCGACTCGCGGCCGAAGATCACGCACTGTACGCTGATCAACGACGATCTCGTGCGGCGCATGAAGGCCCTCGGCGCCGTCCCTGCCCCGTTCACGTCGTACGCATACTACAACAGCGACAAGTTCAAGTATTATGGCGAGGAACTGATGAAGCGGTGCATGGCCTACCGCACGTTCATTGACGCCGGGATCACGGCGGCGGCGGGCTCGGACTTCAGTCCCGGACCCTTCGATCCGCGCATGGGAATTCAGGGAATGGTGACGCGCCGCGGCTGGAACGGAGAGACGTGGGGCGCCAACCAGCGGATCGGCGTGGACGAGGCGCTGCGCATCAACACGCTCAACGGCGCCTACAACTCACACGAAGAAGCGATCAAGGGATCGATCACGCCTGGCAAGCTGGCGGATTTTGTGGTGATGGCCGATGATATGCACAAGGTCGACAGCGAGAAGATCAAGGATATCGAGATCGTGCGCACCGTGGTCGGCGGTGAGACGGTGTATAAAGTGTAGCACCGGCACACCGGCACACCGGCACACCGCGCACCCGAAGTTGCCCGGTTGACGATATCTCGTCCTTTAAGGAACGAACGCCGGCCCCGACTGGTACGACTCATCAAATCCCCGTATGGAGTCGAACATCATGGCTATTTGGAAGGAACAGAGTGCCGCGCCGAAAGCGACGCCGTACGTACCGGCTGAGGTAGCGCCGAGAAAGGAGTTCGAACCGCACATCGAGTCCATGCCGGCCGCGGGCGCGTCGCTCCGCTCCGCCGATCGCGCCGGCAAGGAATCGGTCATCGCCGCGGAGCTCACGATCGAGGGCAAGATCGAGGGCGCCGGCCACGTGCGAATCGCGGGACGCTTCAAGGGCGACGTACACGTGCAGGGCAACCTCACGATCGATCCGGGCGCGACGCTCACCGGCGGGGTGCGTGCGAGCACCGTAACGATCGGCGGTCAGATCGACGGCAACATCGACGGGGCCTCGCGCGTGGAGTTGCTCGCGACCGGGATTCTCAACGGCGACCTGAGCGCGGACTCGCTGACCGTGGCGGCCGGTTCCCGGATGCGCGGCAAGGTCGAGTTCGGCTGGGAGAAAAAGGCCGAGGTATGATCGCGGTTCGAACGGGCGCGCCGGCATGACACCGGTGCGCGCTGGGGCACCGGGCGCAACGCGGACCTGTCCGCACTGCCGGCAGACGATTCTCGAGAGCGCCGACATCTGTCCCGCGTGCCGGCATCATCTGCGATTCGTGCCGGGCGAGGAAGAGCGCGCACCCGCAAGCCTGTCGCCGCTGCGCGTTGAAGGGACGATCCGCCACCCGCGTGATGGCGAGCCGTGGGAATACTCCATCGTCGTGACCGTGCTGAACGAGAAGGGCGTGGAAATCGCGCGGCACGTGACGGGCGTCGGGGTGATACGCGACGCGGAGGAGCGAACGTTTACGCTGTCCGTGGACGTGTTCACGCCGGAGGCGTGAGCGACTGCGGCGGGACGAGGCGCGAAGCGCACGTCCAGACGATGAGCGAAAGGCGCCACGTACGGTCTCCCGTTCGTGGCGCCTCGTCGATCACACGTCAATGAAGACGGATCGCTACTTCTTTGCGACGGCCTTCCGCTTCCAGAACGGATCGGCGGCAGCCCACGACTTGTCGAGGACGCTGATCGTCGGGTCGAGCTTGAAGAGGTCGGTGGACGCGCTGGCCTGATACGCGATCTGCATATCGGTGAGTTTCTTCTGGCCTTCGGGACCGCCGAGCGCGGCGACGTAGGCCGGGCCGTGCGGGTCGTTATCGAGCTCCGCCAAGGACTTCCTGCCCGAGAAGATCAGGAACGTCCCGGCCGGCGCGCCGGCCGTAACCTGATAGATCCCATAACCGTCGGCCGCCTTCACCTTTTCATGCGCGGCCTTGATGAGCTTTCGCGCCTCGGTGAACTGGTCGCCCATCCCGGTTCGCACTACGACCCTCGTGACGAGAAAGAACCGCACCGCTGTCATCGGCGTCCCGCTGCTATAGCTGATGTCGTCGCGGAAACGTGCGATCATGCCGATGGTGTTCGAGACATAATCCGCTTCCGGCGGGCCATACGTGGCGCCGACCGCGGTGAGCGCGGGGCTCGCGTCGACGGCGTCGTTGACCTTCTGCACCTCGGCCATCGAGCCGTATCCGTTCAGCCACCACATCTCGTTCGGGCCGCTCTGGGCGGACATCCCGAGCGAGGTAGCCGGGTACTTCGCGGCTTCGAGCGACCGCGCCCACCCCGCCTCACTCTTCGAGTGCGCAAGGTCCTTCCCGGGCTTCACGACTTCGCGCGTGATTTGAAGAAACTTCGGAGGCGCCATGTCCTGCGCCGCGATGATCGCGGGCGTGAACAGGGCAAGTGCAACCGCAACTGATCTGATCCGGTCGCGCATGGTGGGGGATCCTCGTCGCTGACTGGATGAACCGCGGGCGTCGCGAGTCGCCCGGTGTGACGGGCTCGCATCGACCGCGGGTGACACGAACGGAGTGCGTGGCCCAGCCGGTCAGCGTTCCCGGTGCGGGCCACTCGTGTCGAACCGTATTTTGGGGCGCCCCGCTCGCGAGCTCAACTCGCGTGGCCCAGGACCTTGAACGATCGAGTGCCCCACCGAGAGGCGGGGCACTCGATCGTTAGTGATATCACTTCGGGTTCAGAAGCGCCAGACGAAGCCGAGCGAGATGACCGGCCAGACGGGCAACTTGTTCGCGTCGTTCTGCGTGGTGGCCTGCTGAGCTGCAATGTTGGCCGCCAGCCCCGGAGCGCTGCCGGTAGACGACATGGCAACGGTCGGCTTGCCGATTGCGGCGCCGATGTCGAAGAGGAAGCCGAACCCTCCGTCCTTCGATGCCGGCGTGCCCCAACCCAGCCCCAGATACGGCAATGCGCTCGCGTACTTGATCGTGGCGTTGAGCGTGCCGACCTGAGCCTGCGTGTACTGAACGTTGTTGATGATCATGGTGCCGTTGGTCGGCTTCCCCACGCCATCGATCGTAAGCGGGTTGGTAATGATGCCGGCGGTCAGGTGGAAGGACCCGCGAGCACTGCTCCCGGCACCAACAGGGCGATGAGACCAGCTGCGTTGCGTACCCGCATTGCGCCTCCAGGGAAATAGGGTCGTCCCAATACTTCCGCCTAGCACCGACCACGGCAAGGGAGAGGCGGACACCGACTTGCTCACCGCGGCCTTGGTCGCCGCGCCGACTTCTAGCGAAACGGAGGCAATTCGCTCCAAGCCGCACTCGACACCTCGCTCGCCAGACTCGCCGACGCAAAATTCGACGAGGCGCGCGCCCTGCGAACGCGCGCCCGGCTCTTTCAGGGCGCCGAGTATCTGATTGCCGTTCTCGGTCTGGCGCTGCTGATCGTGCGGTTCAGCGGAAGGGCCCCGAGGCAGGACTGACGGGCCGATGCACGCCGGCGATCCGGCCTCCGCGCCATCGTCGACGCATCCGAGCTAACCGTTGTGCTTCTGCTTGGAATGGCCGCACGTCGCGCACTTGTTCTGCGTGTTCGGATCCGACCCTTGGAGGAATCCCGTGCACTTGCATCCTGTGGCACCCGTGCACACCGGTGTTGCGCCCTGTTCGTCGCCCATGGAGAAATCCCCCTCTGGTTCAGGTATTGACGCATTACATCAAAACAATGAACAACCTCACTCTTCGCGAGCCACTCCGAACGCCTTGCGCCAGCCTTCGTTGATGGCCTGCATCGACGTGGTGATGGCAATCCCCGCCTCGCGATAGGTGTTGAACACCACGGCATTGGTGGCTGCTCCGTCGACACACATCTTGTTCACGATCGCGATGGCCTGCTCCGTGTCGGACAGCAGAAACGACAGCCGGTCCCGCAAGGCGCTGAATCCATGGCTCGAGAGATCAGCGGCTGCCGGAATGAACTCGGCGAATCGTTTGTAATACGCATGCATGGCGCTCAACTGCGATCGGTAGAGCGACAGCGGGTCTCCCATCACGGCGTGAACCTGGCTCAACTGTCGCGCAACCGTGCCCGTCGCGGCCGTGAGTTCGCGATTCACGGCCTCGAGTCGCGCGAGAGCCTCCTCCTGGCGCTGCTCGTACCCGGCGCGCTGAGCGGCAAGCAGGGCAGCCAGTTCGGCCTGCGGATTTGGCGGAGGGAAACCTTGGGCCTCGTTCATCGGCGGATCGGTCCGAGGGACAGGTCGCACGCAGCATAGTCACGACGCCGTGGCTACATGCTGGATACTGGCGCGCGCGGAAGCACACGGCAAGAGGCGGCCAGCATGCCGATTCGCTGGCGCCACGGCACACCGGGCGCGATAATAGCGCACCGGGCCACGGGCCCTCGCCCCGCTTGATGCGGCGCGCCCTCCGCGGAGAACCGAACAGATGCTCTTGGGCAGGGACCTCGTTTCCGCCACGCGCGTGCTCCGCAGGCATCTCGGCTTCACGATGACGGCCGTCCTGACGCTCGCGCTCGGGATCGGCGCCAGCACCGCGATCTTCAGCGTGGCGAACGCGGTGCTGCTGCGCCCGCTCCCGTACGCGAGCCCGCGACAACTGGTCGTGATCACGAGCGACTTCCTCAAGCGGGACGCCCGCGACATTCCGGTGGTGCCAGGCGACCTCAAGGAGCTGCGCGCGAACACGGCGCACCTCGCGGGCATCGCCGGCGTCGCTACCACGCGGCAGGTGCTCATCGGCGACGACGGCCGGCCGGAACAGGTCGACGTCGCGAACGTGACCACCAATCTCTTCTCGCTGCTCGGTCAGCGGATCGTGGAGGGACGCGATTTCGTCGAAGAGGACGGCATCCTCAGTACGGACACCGCCGCGGGCAACGCGCCACCACCCGCGACGATCGTCGTGCTCAGCCATGAATTTTGGCAGCGCCGTTTCGGCGGCGACCGGAGCATCGTGAACCGTACGGTGAGCCTCGGCGCGGCGCGCGCCCTCGTCGTGGGCGTTGCCGCGCCGGGACTCGAGCTGCTCTTCGCGCCCTCACACGGCATCACGCGGAAGCCGGACGTGTACGTCGCGCTGCGCCTCGACTGGTACAGCGCATCGCGGACCGACGGCGTTCTCAGCCTGATCGGCCGCCTGCGCGAGGGGGCCACGGCCGCTCTCGCGCAGTCCGAGGTGGACGCGGTCGCGTCGGACCTGCGTGGACGCTTCCAGCTCAAGGAGACAGCGGGACTGCATTTCCGGGTCGAGCCGATGGCGCCCGACCTGGTGAAAGACGTAAGGCCCGCGCTCGTGGCGCTGATGTGGTCGGGACTGTTCGTCCTGCTCATTGCCTGCGCAAACGTCGCCAGCCTCCTGCTCGTTCGCGCCTCGCAGACTGAGGCCGAGCAGTCCGTTCGCGCCGCGCTCGGCGGCAGCAGCGGAGTTCTCGCACGCCAGGCCATGGTCGAATCGCTGCTGCTCTCCGCCATCGGCGCCGTCGCGGGACTCGCGCTCGCGGCGATCGGCATCCGCGTGCTGGAGCTCGTCGCGCCCGAGGGAATGCCGCGCTTCGACACGGTGTCCATCGACGCGACGGTCGTCGCCTTCACGCTGCTGGTGATGTTCGTCGCGACCTGTGCGCTCGGCGTCGTACCGGCGGTTCGCGCGTCGCGTCCCGACCTGATGACCGTGCTGCGTCCCGCGGGACGGATCGGCGCCCGCTCCGCCGGGAACGCGCTGCGCTCGGGCGCGGTGATCGCCGAGGTGGCCCTCGCGTATGCGCTACTCGTCGGGTGCGGCCTGATGGTGCGCAGCTACGACACGCTCACGCATGTGAACGCCGGATACGATCCGAACGGACTACTCACGTTCGGAATTCGGAATGGGAGACTGAAGACCCCGCCGGAAAAGGCCGCGTTCAGCGACGCGGTGCGCGACCGTCTCGCGGCGATCCCGGGCGTGCAGGCGGTCACAGCGGCCTTCCCATTTCCGCTCGACGGAAACAGTGCGAACCTGCGCTGGGGAACCGAGGCCGCGGTCGCCGACCCGGCCAAGTTCGCGCAAGGGAATGCTCGCTTCGTGCTTCCCGGATACTTCGAGACCATGCGCACGCCGCTGCTCGCCGGGCGGACGTTCACGGCGGCGGACAACGAACCCGGCGCCAAGGTCGTCGTGATCGACCGGATCCTCGCGGCGAAGGCGTTCCCCAATCGGCCCGCGGTGGGCCAACAACTGCTCTCGCGCTTTCGCACGAAGGACCCGGAGTCGTTCGACGTGATCGGCGTCGTCGAGCACGAGCGCCACGAAACGCTGGCGCACGATGGAAAGGAAACCCTCTACTTCACCGACGGCATGATCGGCCACGGATTCGCCACCCGCTGGGCGCTGCGCACGACGGTCGATCCGATGAGTCTGGCGACGCAGGTGCGCGCGGCCGTGACGGCGATCGACCCGATGGTTCCGGTGGCGGAGATCAAGCCGATGAGCGATTACGTCCGGCGGTCACAGGCGCCGACGCGCTTTGCCCTCGTCTGCATCGGCGTCTTCTCGGTGGTCGCCATCGTGCTCGCGGCCGTCGGCCTGTACGGCACGCTCGCGCTCATTGTGCGGCAGCGCACCACCGAGATCGGCGTGCGGATGGCGTTCGGCGCCTCGCGCGCGGCGATCTTCAGTCTCGTCGTCCGGCGCGGATTGGTGCTCTCGGGCGCGGGGATCGCGGCCGGGATGGTCGTCGCGCTCTCGCTCACGCAGGTCATGCGTTCGCTGCTCGTGGGCGTGGAGGCGGGCGATCCGCTCACCTTCCTGGTCATCACGCTCGTGTTCGGCGGCCTCGCCGCCATCGCGTCGTGGATTCCCGCTCGACACGCGGCGGCGCTCGAGCCCGCGGGGGCGCTGCGGGACGAGTAGCACCGATTGATACCATGACGAACGCACTGACGACGATGAAACGCCCCGGAGCGATATCGAGAGAGCTGACCGCCGTGCTCGCAACGATCGTAGCGAGCGGCCTTGCCGCGCCCGCACACGCGCAGGGCGACGAGCGCAGCGCCGTCATCGCGGTCGTCACGCACTTCTTCGACGGCATGCGTGCGCGCGACACCACGCTCATGCGATCCACCGTCGCGCCCGGCGCGGTGCTCATCTCGGCCTTCGGCCCCACTGGACTCGGCGACCCGTCGACCATCGACAGCTTCATCGACCGGATCGGCAAGGGCGCGGGCCCAGGGAACGACGAACGGATCGAGGACCCCAAGGTCCAGATCGACGGGCCGCTGGCGTCGCTATGGGCGTATTACGCGCTGCGGCGCGCGGGAGAGACCGCGATCAACCACTGCGGCGTCGATGCATTTCTGCTCCGCAAGGGACCGGACGGGTGGAAGATCTTCCACGTGGCGGATACACGGCGCACGGAGGGGTGTACGCCGATCCCCAAATAGCCGGACTCCCTACTCCCAGCGAAACATCCGCGCCGATATCGCGACGCAGGCGACGAAAACCACGGCCAGCGCCGCGACGTCTCCCACGTGAGCCGACCAGGAGTCACCTGCCCAGATTCCCTGGAGCAGCGCCGTCGAACGGCTGAGTGGCAGCACCCGCGCGACCACACGCAACGTCGGCGGGAACGAGTCGATCGGCACGAACAGCCCGGAGATTCCTATCATCGGGTAAAAGATGAGCGCGCCGATCGGCTGCGCGAACCGGGCCGTGGGAACGATGCTCGCGACGATGAACCCCACCGACAGGATGCTGAGCGTGCTGATCAGCAGCGCGACCGTGAAGCTCACGAGCGGCACTGCCGGACCGATCGCGAAGTACCGCCTCCCGGCGAGCACCATCGCCGCCATCGTCAGGGCGGTGAGCAGCAGCTTCACGAGCACGTGCGCGGTGAGGATCGTCCACGGCCTCAGCGGCGTCGCGCGCAGCCGCTTGAGAATGCCGCCCTCGCGGTAGATCGAGATGATCGTCACGAGCGACAAGACCGCGCTGATGATGATGAGCAGCGACACCAGCGTGGGTATGCCGCCGGGCCTGAGCAGGCCGCTCAGCGCCGCGGACGAAGGCGCCGACGTCGGCATCTTCGTCCCGGCGGTCGCCCGGCCGAGCAGGACGAATGCCAGCACCGGTACGACGATCGTCCCGATCGCGCCGAGCGGCTCGCGCAGGAAGATCTTGGTTTCGAGCCAGGTCAGGTTCCAGAGTCCGCGCAGCATCGTTGAATACGGTTGGATGGCTCAGTCGCGGATGGAATGGCCGGTGAGCTTGAGGAACACATCCTCGAGGTTCGGCAGCTCCGTCCGGAACTCGGTGACGGTGATGCGGTTCTCCGAGAGACACTGGATCACGTCGGTGACGAACCCGTCGCCCGTGCCTTGAATGGTGAAACGCGACTCCTGTTGCCTCACCGACTCGGCTCGCGGGATCCGCGCGAGACACCCGGCGGCGTGCGCATCGTCGGTCGCGAGCGTCACGCTGCGCGCGGGACAGTGCCGGTCGACGAGCCGCTGCGGCGAGTCGATGTCGATGATGCGGCCGTGCTCGATGATCGCCACGCGATCGCACAGGCGTTCGGCCTCCTCCATGAGATGCGTGGAGAGGAAGACCGTCTTGCCGCGAGCGCGAATGCCGCGCACGAGCTCCCAGATCGCGCGACGCGCCTGCGGATCGAGCCCCGTGGTCAGCTCATCGAGAAAGACGACTTCGGGATCGTTGATCAGCGCGAGCGCGATGAATAGGCGCTGCTTCTGGCCGCCCGAGAGCGTCATGAACCAGGCGTTACGTTTGTCCGCCAAGCCGAGCTGTCCGAGTAACTCTTCCCCCATCACCGGCTTCTTGCGATAGAGCGACGCCCACAGATGCACTGCCTCCCACACCTTGATCCGTTTCTGGAGCTGCGCCTGCTGGAGCTGCACGCCAATCCGCTCCTGCAGCTCGTACACATGGCGAAAGGGATCGAGCCCGAGCACCGCGATCGAGCCGTGGTTCGGCGTGCGGATGCCTTCGACGCATTCCATGGTGGTGGTCTTGCCCGCACCATTGGGCCCGATGAGGCCGAAAATCTCGCCGTCACTCACTTCGAACGAGACTTCATCCACCGCCACGGTCTTGCCATAGGTCTTGCGGATCGCAGAGACCTGGATGACGGGACGCGCTGCGCCTCGTGCGCTCACCGTGTCACATCGCCACCTTCGGCTTCGGCGTCGTATCGATGATCGGCAGCCCGTACTTCTTCAACAGCTCGTTGAACTTCGCCAGATCCCGGTCGTAAAACGTCTTCATCTTCCCCGTCTGCGTGCCGAGCTTCGCCGACAGCTCAGCGAAGACCTGCATCGCCTGCGCGGTCGGCGCGCCCGGCGCGGACGACACCACGCCGTTCAGCGACGCGAGCTTGTTGTTCAGCTTGATCGGGAAGTTGAGCGGATCCTGGCTGCTCTGGTTCTTGATCTGGTAGACCTCCGCCTCCACACCGGTGAGATTGGTCTTGAGCGGCGCTCCGGCCGCGGAGAGTTCCTGCGCGGCCGCGGCGGGCGCGCGCGACAGCCGGTTGTCGATCTCGCTCTTCACATACCGCATCGAGATCACCGCCTCGTTCGCCTCGGTGATCCGCTCGCGAAGCTTCACTAGAAAATTGAATTGCGCGAGCTGGTCGGCCGCCGTAGCCTTGCTGCGCGGATCGTTGAGGAGACGGAAGGGCTGCGACTGCGGCGGGCCTCCACCGACGCGCATCCGGACGCTGTACGTGCCCTGCGGCGCGATCGGTCCGCGCGTGTCGCCCGACCAGAGGATCATGCCCGGGAAGGTGACCGCGTCCGGATAGCGCATGTTCCACGCGAAGGCGTTGAGTCCCACGCGGTTCGGCAGCCGCGTCGGGGCGTTGCCGCGCCCGCGTCCCCCTCCCTCTTCCGGTGGCGCGTCCGCGGCTCCGGCGCCGCGTCCTCCGCGCCCGGCGCCCGCGGCGGCGCTCGCGCTGTCGGCGTTCGACGAATACGACTTGATGGTCTTCCCTGCGGCGTCGAGGAAGTCGAGCGACACCACCTGCCCATCTTGCTTGAGCGTGTAGTACACGACGACGCCGCTCGGCGGACTCCCGGCGCCACCTCCGCCCCCGCCACCGCCGCGCCCGCCGCCCCAGTCGATGCGATAGGTATCACGCGGCTTGTAGAGCTGCGCGTCCTTGGCGAGCGTCGCCGCGTTCATCTGCCGGAGCGGCGACAGGTCGTCGAGGATGTAGAACGACCGGCCGTGCGTCGCGGCGATCAGGTCGCCTTCCTTGATGGCCAGGTCGTGCACCGGCGCCGGCGGGAGGTTGAGCTGCATCCGCTGCCACTGGCCGCCGTCGTTGAACGACACCCACACACCGCGCTCGGTGCCCGCGTAGAGCAGCCCCTTGCGCACCGGATCCTCACGAATCGTTCGCGTGAACTCGGACGAAGGAAGCCCGTTCACGATCTTCGTCCACGTGGCGCCGTAGTCGCCGGTCTTGTAGAGGATCGGAGAGAAGTCGTCCTGCTGGTAGCGGTTGGCCGCCACGTACGCGGTGCCGGGCGCATAGTGGCCGGCCTCGATGATCGAAATCCGCGTGAAGTCGCCGATCAGCGTGGGCGTCACGTTCTTCCACGTGAGACCGCCGTCGCGCGTGAGATGAACGAGGCCGTCATCCGAGCCCGCCCAGATCACGCCCTTCACGAGCGGCGATTCCGCGAGCGCGAAGATCACACCGTACGTCTCGACGCCCGTCTGGTCTTTCGTGATGGGGCCGCCCGACGCGCCGAGCGTCTTGGCGTCGTTGCGCGCCAGCGGCGGACTGATGATGCGATAGCTCTGTCCTTCGTTCTGCGTGACGAAGAGCTGGCTTCCGCCCACGTACATCGTGTTCGGGTCGTGCGGCGAGAACATGATCGGGAAGGTCCACTGGAACTTGTACTTGATGTCCTCCGACGACATTCCCATCGGGTTGTCCGGCCACGGATTCACGTCGCGCTCGAGCTCGGTGCGCATGTCCTTGCGCGTGAGCAGCCCGCCGTAGCTCCCGGCGAACACGACGTCCGGGTTCAGCGGGCTCGCGGCGATGTAGCCCGACTCGCCGCCGCCGGCGTCC
>OCZT010000835.1_pt1 | contig 31341 bp, 26 predicted proteins | sample 1539031 | NCBI WGS metagenome assembly OCZT01 (sample SAMEA3539308, study PRJEB22396) | soil metagenome | biome: tundra; feature: field; material: soil | place: USA | collected 2010-05 | depth 0.15 m | reverse complement strand
GGCGCTGGTTTTCGCGGTCGGCGAGCTCGGCTACCGAGGCAAGGAAGGAGGCCAATACCTTGTAACAGGAACCCACCGCGGTGCGGGCTGGTCGGTATGCGTCCAGCGGCCACAAAAGCAGCGAAAGCAGCGCGGCCCAGGCACCTCCGGCAAGCAACAGCAGGCCGCGTGTCAGCGCTTCGTGGAAGGATGCGGTGGGCGCGCCGATGCCGCAGATGTAGACGACCTGGACGAGAATTCCCGCCGAGTTGAACGGCTGGCCGAGGACGGCAAGGTAGCTCCAGAGGAAGCACCAAAGCACTGTTGCCGGCAGTGCCCACCATAGGCTGGCGCCGACGATCGAGCCCAGCGCCAGCCCAACTGCGCCGCCCAACGACAGGGTCAGCAGGCTGCGCATGCGGGTGCGGTAAGGGCCGCCAATGTCAGCGATGATGGCCTCGAAGCCGCCCAGCGCCGCCCAGCCCAGATTCGGAATGCCGGCCAGCTCGCCCAGCACCATGGGCGCGCAGAGAGCAGTGGCAGCGCGCAAGCCGCGAAACCAGTCCATCTGGCGGGCGATGGCCAAAGCCCGGATTCGAAGGCTCGGCCGGGGTTGGAGCGGAGGCTGCATGGGGCAATTAAATCAGATGGATAGCATTCCTGTTGCGGGAAGCAGGGTCTTGGTGGCGTTGGACAACCGGCCTTTCTCGTTTTGAATGGCCAATCCGGCTCAGTAACTCACGGCACCAAGCCGCATCCTGAGTATCGGTATCCACTCGTGCTGGAAGTTTCAGGAGTGGGCAAGTGGGATCAGAGCAGGCGCCCAGGGAAGCCGGTTCCACCTCTGTTGCACCTTCATCCACCGCCGTTGCACCTTTAGAAGGAGTTCTCGAAACATGTTGAACAAAAGTATTCTTTATGGTTCTTTGATTGTGTTCCTGTCCTCATCTGCGATCGCGCAGGAGGCAAACCCCACCTCAACGGAACAACGCCCGCAGAATCCCGGGTCGGTGATGACGCAGACCGGCACCGTGGACAATGTTCCCATTTACAAAATCGAGGTGGTTGGGCGCGACATTCCCGCCATCAATTACTTCCATCGCAGCGGATCGACGAAGATCGGTTTCAGGGGCACGAGCCTGTTGCCGGAAGCCAAGGGGTTCGCGAAAATCAACAGTAAGGACGGCCGCACCTCGATTGACGCGGACTTCGAGGGATTGACGCCGGCCAACAGTTTCGGCGTCGAGTATCTGACTTATGTTTTGTGGGCTATTACGCCCGAGGGCCGGCCCACCAATCTTGGCGAGGTGCTTCCCTCCGGTTCGAGGGACAAGAACCACATCACCGTCACCAGCAACCTGCAGGCGTTCGGCTTGATCATCACCGCGGAGCCCTACTACGCAGTGACCATGCCCAGCGACGCCGTGGTGATGCAGAACGAGGTAATCGAGGATAAGACCGAGGGCGTTATCGAGCAGGTGAACGCGCACTATACGCTGCTGCCCCGCGGGTCGTACGAGCAAATTGCCGGGCGCCACACGGTCCTGCATCCGATTACACGCAAAGAACAATCGCCTCTTGAACTTTATGAGGCTGTGAACGCGGTCCAGATAGCGGATGCGGCAGGCGCTGAGCAATATGCAGCGGACACCATGGCAACCGCCAATACGGCCCTGAGGAACGCGCAGGACATTGACTCGAACAAACATGGGGATCGCAAGCAGACGGTCACCTACGCCCGTGAAGCGGTGCAGTCGTCCGAGGATGCGCGCATCATCACCATCCGCAAGATCAAGGCGGAAGACGATGCGGCGGCATTGAAGGCGCGAACCGATGCCGAAGAGGCCGCGAGGCAGTCTCAAGCGGACGCCCAGCAATCTCAACTGGACGCGCAGAAGTCCCAGTTGGATGCCCAGCAACAGGCCGCGCAGCGCGCACAGGCCGATGCCGATCGGGCCAAGGCGGAAGCCGCGGCAGCCGACGCGGAAGCGCGTGCAAAAGCGGCGCGAGAAGCGCAACAGACCGCAGAACAAGGTGCCCAACTGGCTGCGCAGCAAGTGGAACAGGCACGCGAGCGGCTCAAGAAGCAGTTGAACCAGGTGCTGCAAACCACGGAGACGGCGCGCGGACTTATCGTGAACATGCCGGACGTGTTGTTTGACTTCAACAAGTACGAATTAAAGCCGGAAGCGCGCGAAAAGCTGGCCAAGGTTTCCGGGATCCTGCTGGCTTATCCCGACCTGAAGACACAGGTGGAAGGCCACACGGATAACGTCGGTTCCGAAGAGTACAACCAGAAGTTATCCGAGGAACGCGCCGGCACCGTTCGCTCATATCTTGTGACTCAGAGTGTGCTGGATGCGAATGTTACGGCCAGGGGCTTTGGCAAAACCAAGCCGATCGCCGATAACTCAACGAACGCGGGCCGAGCCAAAAACCGGCGTGTGGAGTTAGTGGTTTCAGGCGCCGCAATTGGCATCCAGGAGACCGCTCCTGTTGCCCAATCGCAAACGCTGCCTCGGCCTGTCTCGCAGGTTGAGCAACTGGCTGCACCTGTGCCACCCGCCGTGCCTTCAGACCAATCTGGCGTGTCCAATCCACCGCAGTAAGTCAGGCGAAAGCAACCCAATGGGCTGTTTCTCAAATTTGAGGACCAGCCCATTTTTTTGTGCTCGGGTACGCATCGGCTCGCTCCGCGTCTCAATGCCGGAAGTGGCGCATGCCTGTAAACACCATGGCCATGCCCAGCTTGTCGGCAGCGGCGATTACCTCATCGTCGTGCACGGAACCTCCCGGCTGGATCACTGCAGTTGCACCGGCGGCGGCTATGGCTTCAAGGCCATCGGGGAATGGGAAGAACGCGTCTGACGCGGCAACGCAGCCCTTGAGCGGCAGCACGGCTTTCATGGCTCCGAAGCGGGCTGCGTCCACGCGGCTCATCTGGCCGGCGCCCACGCCGATTGTCTGGCTGTCACGCGCGTAGACAATGGCGTTCGACTTGACGTGTTTGCAGACGCGCCAAGCGAAGAGCAGGCTCCGGAGTTCCTCCGCTGTGGGTGGCCGCCAGGTGACAACCTTCAGGCCCGGATCGAGCGCGGTTGTATCGAGCCGCCCCGTATCGGCGTCCTGCAAAAGCAATCCACCGGAAACGTGCTTGACTACCGGCTTTGGCGGCGCGGAGTGCACTTCGACCAGGCGCAGATTCTTCTTGGCGGCGAAGAGTTCCAGGGCCTCCGGGGTGAATGCCGGTGCGGCGATAGCTTCAACAAACAGCTTGGCGATTTCAGCGGCGGCTGCGGCGTCTACCTCTCGATTGATGCCGATGACTCCACCAAAGGCCGAGACGGGATCGCACTCCAGTGCTTTCTTGTAAGCCTCCAGAACCGTCGCTCCCGTAGCCGTACCGCAGGAGTTGGTGTGCTTCACGATGATGGCTGCCGGTTCGTCGAACTCCTGTGCCAGCTCCCAGCATGCGTCGAGGTCGACGAGGTTGTTGAAACTGAGTTCCTTGCCCTGGAGTTGCCGTGCGCCGGCGATGCCGAGGCCTGTGCCGTCGGCGTAGAGCGCTGCGCGCTGGTGAGGGTTTTCGCCGTAGCGCAGGGATTGGGCCAGCGGGAAGTTGATGCGCAGCGTGGCGGGGAAGGCATTCTGGTCAGGAACCGCGGGCTGTGCAGGCTCTGGAGCCTCGGCGATGCGGTCCAGGGTGTTGGCGATGGCTGTATCGTAGGCGGCGGTGGTGGCAAAGGCCTGCTTGGCGAGCCGCCAGCGGGTTTCCCGGGATAGTTGGCCGCCCGTTGCCTTTAGTTCGTCGATCAGTATAGGGTAATCGGAAACGCGGGTCACGATGGCAACGTCTTCAAAGTTCTTGGCCGCGGAGCGCACCATGGATGGGCCGCCGATGTCGATGTTTTCGATGAGGTGACCGAAGGCGACTCCGGGCTGGGCCGCGGTCTTTTCGAAGGCGTAAAGGTTCACCACGACCATGTCGATGGGCTCGATGCCGTGGGCGGCTACGGCGGCCTCGTGCTGGGCGTTGCCGCGAATGTAGAGCAGGCCGCCGTGGACCTTGGGATGCAGCGTCTTGACGCGGCCGTCGAGCATCTCGGGGAAGCCGGTTAGTTCACTGATTTCCTTGACCGAAAGCCCCGCTGCATGCAATGCCTTTGCGGTTCCGCCGGTTGACACCAGTTCCACGCCAAAGCCGGCCAGCACCTGGGCAAACTCCACCAGGCCGGTCTTGTCAGTAACGCTCAGCAGGGCTCGCTTGATGCTCTTGTTCGAACTCATCTTTCCTCTCCTTGATGTTGGCGAATCGATTGTTCTGCCGGAATTCACAACTACGAAGGTGCAATTCCGCCGGGACAAAGCCCGGGTGGAGTTCAAGCAAACTCCAGAGTACATCGGACGGCTGGGTACGGGACCTGGACCCATGATGGCACATGGGGTGGTGGCCGTGGCGAGGGGCTGAAGTGACCAACGACGCCGTTGAAAATGCTTTAGAGTGATGCTATGGGCAGTTACTCACCAGATCGGCCACCTCGCGGTCCGGGACCCGTCTATGGGGACGGCGACCCTCAAGTCCTGCCGCCGGAGATCGGCTACATGCCGCCGCAGCAGCCGGTCCGCCGGCCAAGGCCGATGTGGGCGGTGGCGCCTGCCACCTATATTCTGGTCGGGATCAATTGCCTTGTTTTTTTGGTCATGACGCTGAAAGGCGTGAGCTTGTTTGCACCCACTTCAGACCAACTGGTGCATTTCGGCGCCGACCATGCCGGTTTGGTTCTGATGTACGGGGAGTGGTGGAGGATTGTCACCGCCATGTTCGTGCACGTGGGCATCATTCACCTGGCAACGAATATGTGGTGCCTTTGGAACCTTGGCTTGCTGGCCGAGCCAATGCTGGGTTCGGCGGGCCTGCTGACCGCCTATATCCTTTCCGGCGCGGCGGGCAACCTGTTGTCCACGTTGGTCAACTGGCTGCGGCCACTCCATGACGCGAGCGGAAACGTGGGGTTTCCGGTGGGCGCCGGAGCTTCGGGAGCCGTCTTCGGAATCGCCGGCGTTCTTATCATCCTGCTCAAGTCGCCGCGTCTTCCGGTACCTCCGCTGGAGGTCGCCAAGCTTCGCAAATCGGTGATCTATTTTGCCGCCATCAATTTCATCATCGGCATTGGCACAATGGCTCCCGGATTCGGAGTGCACATTGACAACATGGCCCATCTGGGCGGCTTTGCCTGCGGATTGCTCTTTGCCGCGCCGCTTGTTCCGCGGTTAGGGTCGCCGCGCAGACTCTTTCTGATCCGCCGCCGGGTTTCTGCCGCGATGGTTGTGGCTTTGCTCGTGCTCTTTGGTTTTTACCTGGCCCATGTGACGCCACCGAGCTGATTTGCGTCTCCGCCCCGCTCCCATTTGTGCAAAAATAGACGGGTACGCCGCCCGTGTCACTCCCAACCCCAGGAGGAAATATATGAAGCGCCGCGAATTTATCAAGCAAGCCGCCATTACCGCTGCCGCCGTGGCATCCACCAGTCAACTCAATGCTTCCACTACCACGCCTTCAAACCCGATTGCCCGCCGCGCACTGGGAAAGACCGGCGAAAAGATTTCCCTCATAGGCTTTGGCGGGATTGTGGTGATGAACGAGGAGACCGGCGCGGCCAAAAACATTGTTGCCGAAGCTGTTGACCGCGGGGTCAATTACTTCGACGTCGCTCCAAGCTACGGCAATGCTCAAGAGCGGCTGGGGCCGGCGCTTGAGCCTTATCGCAGGAACAGCTTTCTGGCCTGCAAGACCGACGGCCGCTTGAAAGATGACTCAAGGGCCGACCTCGAAAACTCGCTCAAGTTGCTGAAGACCGATCACGTCGATCTCTACCAGTTCCACGCGCTGACCAAGATGACTGATTTGGACAAAGTGCTGGGGCCGGGCGGCGCAATGGAGACATTTGAAGCCGCGAAGAAGGAAGGCAAGATTCGCTTCATCGGATTCTCGGTGCACTCGGCGGAGACCGCGGTGGCTGCGTTGGAGCGGTACCCCTTCGATACGATTCTGTTTCCGCTGAACTGGGTGCTGTTTACGCAGGCGGGATTCGGGCCGCAGATTCTAAAGAAGGCACAGGAGAAAAATGTTGGCGTCCTGTGCCTGAAGAGTATGGCCAAGACGGTTTGGCCGGCCGAGGCGAAGGAGAATCATCCGCAGCCGAAGTGCTGGTACCAGCCCGCGGCCTTTCCAAATGAGGCCTCGCTTGGGCTGCGCTGGACGCTGAGCCACGCGGTCACTGCCGCATTACCGCCGGGCGACGAGCGCTACTTCCGGCTGGCCATGGACGTGGCGCAGAGCTACAAGCCGCTGGAGGCGAGCGAAGAGAAGACGCTACTTGCCGGTGGACCGGGGACGGAGCCGATCTTCCACCTCGGCAACGACGTGTAAAGCGCTTCTCTTGATGGTAGAGAGCCAAGCATTCCCTCAGGGGCTAAAGCCCGCTTCGATATTGAGGCATTTTCGGCACGACTAAAGTCGTGCCCTTTCAAAACCGCTTTACTCCAACAGGTCACCTGCTCTGGATCGATGTGGTTCGGGTGGTGAGAATTGCTTTGGAACGAAGAAAGGGCGCGGCGAGGAACCGCGCCCTTTCTTCGTTGAGCAAGACGTTACCGCGTGGCGGTTGAGGCGAACTTCTTCACCATGGCCAGCAGCAGCTTGCGGTCGCTGTCGTTCAGATTCGAGGAGTAGCGGCGGATCTGGGTGAGAAACTTCAACTCATCATCGGTGAGTTTTTGCGTCTTCAACTGGTGGTTCAGCGTGTCGTCTGCAAAGAACCCGGAGATCGGCAGATCGAGAGCCATGGCGATCTTTGAGAGCGTGTCCAGCGAGGGCACGGTGTGGCCGTTCTCCACGCGCGAAAGGTAGCAGCGCAGCAGGCCGGTCTTCTTTTCAATATCTCCCTGCGAAAGCCCCTTCTGCAACCGGTGAGCGCGAATTGTGGTGCCGATCTTCATGACGGGAAGTTTTCCCTTCGATTGCCCGCCGGAGGTTACCTTTGCGGTCGCAATGAAATGATTATTGACCCAACAGTTAACATGCCCGGTGGAAGATTGCAAGCTCTTTCGTCACCTTTGCAGGCCGTATTCATTACCTGTTCTCATTCCCGATTGTTACTAATGGATCACTGGCGCCGCTTGCTTCAATCAAACGTTGCACGAGGCCAGTCCCTGCGAAGCCAACTGCCGAGAGTAAAGTGGGAGGGGATATTGCTGGAGAACAGAAGGAGCAAGCAAAAATGATTTCACGTCGCAATTTTGTCAAGACATCGCTGTTGGGGTCGGCAGCAGCTATTGCATCCCGCACGCCGCTTCTGGGCAGTGAGATTTCCAAGCCGGACTCCAGGCAAAAGCTGCGTTTCGGCGCCAACTATACGCCTCGCAAACATTGGTGGTTCTGCTGGCTCGACTGGGATCAGAAGGCTATTGAGGACGATCTGAGCGGGGTGGCGTCGCTTGGTCTCGACCACATCCGCATCCAGGTGTTGTGGCCGCTCTTCCAGCCGGGGATTACGACCGTGAGCGAACGGTGCCTGGCCAATCTCCACTCGCTGCTGGATGCCGCCGACCGCGCGGGCCTGGACGTGGAGATCACTGTTCTCGACGGTTGGATGAGCGGCCTCTCGTACCTGCCGGCGTGGGTCATGCCGGTGGCAATCCCCGAGAAGGGCGAGAACTGGAACATCTTCACTTCGCGCCGGGTGATTGAGGCGGAGAAAATGTTGTTCCGCAGGATCACTGAAACCGTCGGCACGCACAAGCGGTTTATGGGCTTCGATATCGGCAATGAGTTGGGCGTATTGCAGAGCCTGAACAACCCGGTGACGCCGCAGCAGGCAGATGCGTGGGCCACAGAGATTCTGGGCTACTGCGAAGAGATTGCCCCGGGCAAGTTCCACGTCAACGGCGCCGATGACTCGCACTGGTTTGCCGACTTCGGTTTCACGCGCCGGAATCTGGCCACCGTGGGCAGCGCCACGGTCATGCACTCATACATTTATTTCACGGGGGTTTTGGAGCGGTACAAGTACAACGATCCAGCATCACTGCACCTGGCTGACTACATGATCGAACTTGGGGCCGCTTATCAGACCGATCCTCACCGCAAGGTGTGGGTGGAGGAGATCGGTGTCGCCAACGGCTGGATGCCGGAGGAGTACAAACCGGAGTTCATGGACCACACCGTGCGCAACATTGTGGCCACGGGCAAGGCGTGGGGAATTACCTGGTGGGACACGCACGACCTGGACCCGGCCATAAAGGATTTCAATGCGCTTGAGTACAGCCTTGGCCTGCTGGACCTGAACAACAAGCCGAAGCCGCTGGGCAAGAAGTTCGCGGCGCTGGCGGCGGAGCTGCGGCGCAATCCTCCGGAGATATTGCCGCGGCTCTTGGCGCTGGTGATTCCGGACGCGGGATTGTCAGCCAAGTCCTGGCCGGCGGATTGGAAGTTCGCCACGCCTTACATGAAGTTGATTGACCAGGGGAAGACGCCGCAAATCGTAGTGGAGAGCCGGGCCAAGGATGAGGCTTATTTGCGGTCGCGGGGGATTACGGAGTTGGTGGGGATTTAGGAATACATAGGCGGCGCCGGAGGATAGCCTGTGCCGCCCCCTCGTCTAGCGCTACCGGGATCTGATTGATTTTCATCGCTCGTCAAAAACTCAACAGTAGCGGCAAGAAGTGTCAGGGCACGACTTTAGTCGTGCCGAAACCGATAGCTGGGTGAGGAGGGCTTTAGCCCCTGTTATGTCGAGACCTTCAAGGCCGTCGGACCCAGACAGCGCCACAGGGCGCCCGCGATCTTTTTTTGTGACCACTCGAACAGCGGGTGGAAAATCCTTGTTCCAAACCGAGCGCATGGCGAATCTCTTTATCGAGGTCCTTCGCTCGTATGTTCGGGCCGGCGAGTTCACGATCCACGACTTCGTCGTTATGCCCAATCATGTTCACATTCTCATGACACTTCCCGGTGGCATGAGTCTTGAGAAGGCGATGCAGTTAATCAAGGGTAACTTCTCATTTCGGGCCAAGCGCGAATTGGGATTTGGGGGTGAAATCTGGCAACGGGGATTCTCAGATGTGCGGGTCACCGACGAACAGAGTCATCGGCAGCACCAGGCGTACATAGGCAACAATCCGGTGAAAGCGGGTCTGGCGAACTCGCCGGAAGAGTACGCGTATTGTTCCGCTTGTCTGAAGGAGCAAAAGCGCGCAGGGGCTAAAGCCCACGATATTATGCGACCTTTGCGGCACGACTAAAGTCGTGCCCTGACACTTCTTGCCTCTGCGGGTGCTTTTTCCCGCAAGTTGTAAAGTAGCGCCTTGACATTCCTTGCGCCGCAGGATGAGTTCTTCTGCAAGCCTAGAGTTCGTGCTCTGTAAGGTCGCGCGCTGACACGAGGCAGCGACTAATCATCCTAGTAAGGAGAGGAACACCGGCATTGCCTATGCCCGTCTATTCGTAGGCCAGCGCGTCGATGGGGTCTTTGCGGGCGGCCATCCAGGCTGGGTAGAGGGCGCCAAGCATGGCTCCCACGAACGCGATGGCCGCGCCTCTGGCCAACCACTCGGCAGTAATCTCAAAATGCTGCGTCGGAACAAAGTGGAAAAGAAGGGTGCGCACGGCGAAGGTGCCCGCGATGCCTACGAGCACCCCGGCCACCGCCATCACTGAGGTCTCACTCAGCACCACGCGGACAATCGTCAGCTTTGAGGCGCCCATTGATTTAAGAATGCCGATCTCGCGCGTCCGCTCGAGCACAGCCGTGTACATGGACTGGAAGATGACCAGGAACCCCACCACGACCGCGATGACGGTTACCACGCTCAGAGCAATGTTAAAGCCGGGCAGTCTCTCCGGGGTCATCTGCAGCAGCCATTCGTCAATGGTCTCCACCTGGTCACTTTCAAGGCCGCGGGTAGCGTGAATCTCATCGATGACGGCTTTGTCGTTGGCTGAGTCGTCGCACTTGATGTAAAAGAGCGAGGCGTGGTCCACGGCGCCAGTTAACTGCCCCATGGTTTCCAGAGGCACCAGTTTGCGGCCGCCCTTTCCGTGCTCCACAATGCCTGAAATGCGGAATGGGTGGTTCATGATGGTGACGGTATCGCCAACACGATAGCCGTGATCGGAGCGGGCAAAGACATCGTCGACAATTACGTCATAGGGACCCTGGAACGGTCCGCCCTCGATAAAGACAAAGGGCTTCAGGGCGTTGAAGCTGAAATAGTCGATGCCATAGAGCACTTCGATTTTGCCTGCGGTAGTCAGCAACTGAATCACCGGCGAGGCTACTGCTACGTGGGGCAGGCGGCGGATGGCCTCGATGTTCTTCACTGGCATGGGCGCGCCGCCCACGCCGTTCATATAGCTGGCGTTGGAGGGACGCAGCATCAGGTCGGCGCCGATGCCGTTGGTGCGCTGCTTCTGGTCATTGAGCATGCCCATGAAGATGCCCACGATGGACAGGATCATGACCACCTCAATGGCCACCGCCAGCACACTGATGATGGAGCGCAATGGGCGATGCAGCAGATTGGCAAGGATGAGCTTGTTCATTGTCGAGCGCGGCTCCAGCCGGGGTGAAACCTCAAAGAGATCTTTGTCTTCAGGGTAACAGCCTGGGGGCTTGTGGAGCCGAAAAGCGGACCCTCCTCCGTTCCGGCGCGCCGCCACAAGGGGTAAATCTTCAGTAAATAGCTGCGTCCACACGGCCGAAGCTCCAGGTCAATGAAAAGAAAGCGAAACGCGCCTTTTTGACTTTGACTGGGGCAAAAAGCGGGTTTATTGTTAGGGGTGAAAATCCTCTGGGTTTGACGCCCATTTTGCGGTTGCCGATGGGAAATTTTGGAGAAGACCTGCGCATGGAGCGGATGTCTCGCGGCATTGCGCTGGAAGAAATAATCGCGATCACCAAAATCAGCCGGCGACACCTTGTTGCGCTGGAGCAGGAGAAGTTTCGCCAGCTTCCGGGCGGCATTCTAAGCAAAGGGATCGTCCGCGGGTACGCGAGCGCTTTGGGTCTTGACCAGCACGACTGGACCGAGCGTTTTCTCAAGGCGTACACGGCCTCGGGCCAGATGTCGGAGGACGACCGCAACTGGACAGCCTTTGCCGCCAACGTGGGCAAAGCCCGCATCCTGCGCCACGATGCGGTGGAGATCAGGATGCGCTGGGTGGGAGCGATTCTGCTGCTTTTTGTGGTGGCCGTGGCCGGCTACGTCACCGTGCGGTATTACGGCCTGCGCGAGGGCTGGTGGCCCACCCTGCTCCCGATGAAGGAAGTGTCGGAGGCAACGCATCAGTTCTTTGGCTGGGTCCACGACGTGTGGGTCCGCGTGGTCGCCTGGCTCGACCGCTGATTCCACTGCTCCTGCCGCAACGCTTCACACCTCCCACGGCGCCCTTGAACAGGCAAGACTCGCCGTTCGCTGCAAGTCTTTGCGCCGGGCCACTGGGGGCAATTACCATAGAGAGACGCGCCCTTATGATTAGAAATACCGGTGCAGGCGTGCCCTGAAGCGGGATAGTGACCGATACCGAAGGGACAAGTCAAACTACCTGCGCAGGCTCTTCCGGAGCGAACCGATCATCGCGGCAGGCAACCAACAAGAAAATCCCTTCAATGGGGGAGGAATCCTAAGTTGAGCGACCGTTTCCTGTTTACCTCTGAGTCAGTCACTGAAGGCCATCCCGACAAGATTGCCGACCAGGTCTCCGACGCCATCCTTGACGCCTGCCTGGAGCAGGATCCCTACAGCCGCGTCGCAGCCGAAACGCTTACGGCCACCGGGCTGGTGGTGATCGCCGGCGAAATCACCACCAAGGCCTACGTGGACTTTCAGACCCTGGTGCGCGGGGTTGTGGCCTCCATCGGCTATGACAATGCCCTGTACGGTTTTGACGCGAACACCTGCGCCGTAATCTCTACCATCAACAAGCAGTCGGGCGACATTGCCCAGGGTGTTGACACCGGCGGCGCCGGCGACCAGGGCATGATGTTCGGGTACGCATCGAACGAGACCCCGGAATTGATGCCCGCTCCCATCTCGCTGGCCCACAAGCTCTGCCGCCAGCTTACGGTGGTGCGAAAATCCGGCAAGCTGCCTTACCTGCGCCCCGATGGCAAGAGCCAGGTAACGGTGGAGTACGACGAAAACGGCAAGCCGGCGCGCATTGACGCCGTGGTAATCAGCACCCAGCACTCCGAGAGTGTCGATAACGAGCAGTTGCACGCCGACATTCTGAAGTACGTGATCCAGGCCGTGTTGCCGGCCGCGTGGCTTGACGAGCACACCAAGTACCACATCAACCCTACCGGCCGCTTCGTCATTGGCGGGCCCATGGGCGACACCGGCCTGACCGGCCGCAAGATCATTGTGGACACCTACGGCGGCGCTGGCCGTCACGGCGGCGGCGCCTTCAGCGGCAAGGACCCGACGAAGGTGGACCGCTCCGCGGCCTACATGGCCCGCTACATCGCCAAGAACATTGTGGCCGCGGGTCTGGCCGATAAGGCCGAAGTACAGCTCGCCTATGCCATCGGCGTCGCCGAGCCGGTAAGCGTGCTGGTGGACACCTTCGGCACCGGCAAGCTCAGCTCAACAGAACTGACCAAGCTGGTCCGCAAGAACTTCTCGCTCAACCCCAAGGGGATTATCGAAAGCCTGAATCTTCGCCGCCCTATCTACCAGAAGACCGCGGCTTACGGCCACTTTGGCCGCAACGAGCCCGATTTCACCTGGGAAGCCACCGACAAGGCAGCCACCCTGGCCGAGCAAGCAGGCATCAAGGTAGCAACGAAGTAACCTGTTTCTGCACGGCCGTAACGCCACCAAATGGGACCCTTGCACGAAGGGTCCCATTCTTTTTCCGCACCGTGCTTCAATGGAATAGAGTTCTTCGGAATAACAACCCTCCAATTGGACGAGGAATTGTCGATGCGTTTTCCTGCATTTGTAGCACTTGTTTTCTGCGTTGCCTCAGTAGCCGTCGCGCAATCTGAAGGACAGGGCACCGCTTATTGGGACTATTCGGGCGAAACCGGCCCGCTGCGCTGGGGCAAGCTTGACCCGGCCTACAAGGCCTGCGCTGACGGCCGTGAACAGTCGCCCGTGGACATTCGAGGGGCGCACCTGAACAAGGTCCTGCCGCCCATCGAGTTCCACTACATTGCCGCGTCGGTCACCGAGGAAAACAACGGCCACACGGTTGTGATTCACGTGAAGCCGGGCAGCTACATTGTGGCGGACGGCGTGCGTTACGACCTGATCCAGTATCACTTTCACCATCCTTCCGAGGAGGCGGTGAAGGGCAAGTACTCCGACATGGAGGTCCACCTGGTGCATAAGAGCGCCGACGGCAAACTAGCCGTGGTGGCCGTGCGCATGGCTGAGGACGTGAGCAAGCCGAACGCCGTGCTCGCAACCCTGTGGGAACATCTGCCTGCCAAGGCCGGCGCCACAGAAAAAGTCGCCGATATGGTGAATCCCGGTGGCCTGCTGCCCGCCGATCGCGGCTACTGGACCTTCATGGGCTCGCTCACCGCTCCGCCGTGCACCGAGGGGGTGCGCTGGTTTGTGTTTGAAGAAGAGCTGAGCTTGAGCCGCACCCAGTTGCGGACCTTCTCAGCGCTCTACAGGGTGAACTCCCGGCCTGTGCAGGATCTGCACGGACGGAAGATCGAGGCAAATGAGTGAAGGCAGGGACCAGGAACTTAGGGACTGAGGGACTTAGGGAATAGGGACCAGGGGTCAGCCTGGCAGCGGGGTGAATTCCAGAGTCAGGCCCTGGCGATTCGGGAGGGTCTCAACTTCCACGCCGGTCAGGTCGGTGATCAGGTAGTGGGCTGAGGCGAGCGTGTCGATTGGATGTGAGAAGGTTGTCGCCACCACGGTGCAGCCTGCCGCGCGGCCGGCCTGGGCCCCTGAGGACGAGTCTTCAAAGACCACGCAGTCTTCCGGCGGGAATCCCAGGAGTTTCGCTCCGGCCAGGTACGGATCGGGGTGAGGTTTGCCGCGCTTTACGTCCTCCGCGACCACAATGCGCGACGGAACAGGGATGCCCCCGGCTTTGAGCCGCACGCGCGCCACCTGATCGCTGGCGCTGGTCACTACCGTCCAGTGGCCGGCCGGGAGCGAATTCAGCAACTTCAGGGCTCCAGGGAGCGGCACGACGTCGTCAAAGTCGGTTATTTCAAAGTTTTCAAGGATCTTGATCTCTTCCGCAACATCGAGGTCGGGGCGGAGCTTGGCAAATGTGTCCACCGCGCGGCAGCCATGTGCCGTCTTGCAGGCAAAATCCGGATCGACGCCGCGTATCTCGGCCCATTTTCTCCACGCGCGCTCCACTGACTCCAGCGACGCGATCAGAATTCCGTCCATATCGAAGAGAAGCCCCTTGCAGCGGATCTGAACTTGGGATGAAGAGATGGATGAAGACATGGTTCTATTGTAGCGGTTGGGCAATTACCGCTTGGGCGAAGCTTCTTTGGGGAACGTCATCTTGAGCGGGGTGTCGAGGGGGACCGCGGCTTCTGCTGTGCGCTTGCGGGAACCCTGCTGCAACTGATTTTGCTTGACGGTGACCGCGCCATCGGCGATTTCAGCGTCGCCGGTCCAGCGGTCGAAGCGGATCAGGGCGGGTGGAACCGCATCTGAGCCGGCGATTGGGGCGATCGACCCACGGCGCCAATCGAAGTGCATTGTGCCTTTGGCCGAGTCCGCCAGGTCCTTGCTGGTGTAGCCGGAGAGCTCGATCTTTCCGTCGGCGTCAAAGGCCGCTCCGGTGGCGCGAAGGCCGAGAAGCTTCCCAACCTCCACCGGGTTGAGCTTTTCCAGGTTGCACGAAAGCGCGTAGACAGGCTTGTCTCCGGTTTCCAGCGTGCCGACAGCGTGCAGATGGCCGCCCAGCAGTCCGGCGTCCAGGCTGGTGATATCGGCGCCATTCACAGTGGTGCTCATCGTCGCCGTCGCGTCATCGAGCGTAACCGGGCCCAGTATCAGGGAGCTTGCGCGAATTGTGCCCTCGGCCCGCGGCCAGGGCGGGGTGGATGCCGGGCGGAGCCGCGCAATGAGCGTGGAGAGCATGGTACCGGGCTCATGCGCTCCAAGCACTGCGGCCTGCAACGCGGCAGCGTCCAACTCGTCGAAACTAACCTCGAACTGCGGCACGCAAGCCTGGGGCGCTTCGCACGCTTCCGGCATGGCAAGCGTGGCCGTTCCCTTTACAGGCCCGAAGGAGAAGTCCACCGGGTCCCAGCGAATCTCGCCCTGGCCCAGGTGGAGCGTGGCCTGCGAGATTTGAACATGGTTGGCCAGGTAAGGAGTCTTCCAATTTGCGTTGTGCAGCACCAATGTCCCGCTCAAGCGGCGCACAACAGAACCGTCATCGGCCGCCTCAGCCGTGGCGTCCGCAGCCGCTGCCGGGGTTTGTATCCATGGACCCTCGGCATTCAGGTCTACGGTGAGAGGCTCGCCTGCTACAGAGTCCAGCGCCGGGGCGCTGCGCATGCCGCTCACCTGCGCCAGTTCCCTTGCACGCGGAATGGCGGCCTGGCCATGAATCGCGACCTGGTAGCCGGAAAGCGACAGGCGGGCGTTCACGGTCAGTGGTCCGGCGCCTCCGGCGGGGATGGCCAAAGTCGCTGCCAACGCATGCGGTTGAGGCTGGCCCGGCGCCGGAGCCACCGGCTCCAATACCAGGTGAGGCAGGCGAATGGGCGTGGTCAGGCCGTCTCCGCTGAGTTGAAAACCCTCCACCGTCAGACTGCCGGCAAGCGGACCCGTTGCGGCGGAGCGACCCTTGGCCTCGTGGTTTTTGCCATGATTCGCAGCGTTGGCCGGGGTTGCGTCTTCCGCGTAGGTGATTTTTCCGCTTACCGTTCCCACTGCTTCAAGGCCGGGGCCAAAGCCGCTGCGAGCGGTTCTCAGCGCATCGAGCGCAGCCTGAACGGGAATCCGGGCGAGTTCAAAGGAGAGATGCGACGGCGCGCCTTCCCCGGGCAATACGCCGGTCAGGTGAATTTGTCCGTTGCCAAGCGGCGTGTCGCAGGCAAGGTCCTCGAGCGCGCGCTTGGTGTAGTGGTAGACAAAGCCGCAGTTGGCATCGAAGTCGAGGGGCGCCGCGGGAGCAAACTCGGCGCGGTGCACACCGTCCGCGCGCAGGCGGGTCTTTACCTGTGCCGCTTCTGCGGTGCCGTCCACATGCAGTTCGCCGGTCAGGTTGCCCCGCCAGCCCGGGTCTGTGCCGATTACCAGCTTGGTGAGCTGGCCGAGTTGTGCCTCCCGCCACTCCATGTCAAGGTGCACCGGCATCAGGTGCAGTGCGGGAGCCTGGCGGCCATTTGCATTCAGGCGAACCACCCCGGTGTCGCCTAGATCGAGACTGAGGTCTGTGCGGGCCGGCTGGCCGCCCAGGCGAAGGCGCCATTCGCCGGAGCTCTCCTGCCCGAATGACATGTCGGTGCTCAGGAGCGAGAAGGGCAGCTTTTCTGCGCCCTTCTTGATGTTGATGCGGGAGTTGGTTGCTTCGAGAGACGGCAGTCTCCTGGCTCCCTGCTGCGCGGCGTTGCCGGGTTCCGGTTTCACATTGCTGGCCACGCTGCGGAAGAGCGAGTCCAGGTTCCAGCGGCCGGCCGGTGTGCGCACCAGGTTGAGACTGGCCTCGTCCACGCTGATGGACCCTATTTCAAGGCGGCCTCTCCACAAGGGCAGCAGGCGGATGGATGCAATGACGGTGTTGGCGTGCAGAATCGGCTCAGCGCCATAGGCGGGGTCTTCTTCGACGGTCAGGTCCGCGAGCTCAAAGCCCGGTCTGGGCAGCAGGCGAACCTCCACCGAGGAGAGGCGCACGGGCCGCCCCAGGGAGGCCGACATCAGTTGGGTAATCCGGCTCTTGTAGCGGCTGACGCTAACCAGAGGAGGGACCACCAGCACGGCCACGATAACCAGCACCGCTGCCAGTGCCAGGACGAGACGCTTGATCATTTTTTGCCGGCCGTGCTTGTCTTCCGTCATGTGTTTTCAGTGGTCAGTGGTCAGTGGTCAGTGGTCAGCGGTCAGTGCTCAGTGAACAGTGGTCAGTTGTCGGAGCCGGCGGGTCAGACCTTCAGCCTCGACGTAAATTTGCCGTGGTGAAGCAGCGGCCTTCAGGAATGGACTTTGGCCGTGTTCCTCAAGAAGCATACATTGGGGGCGAATTCCCTGACCTATCATACGAAATTGAAGTCCGGGCACTTAACCGACCACTGTCCACTGACCACTGCTCTTATCGCACTGCGTTCAATGTCCGCTTCCAGCGTGTATCGGTAAAGAAGTGCAGCGCAACATGGCCGAGCCAGGCCACGGTATTGCCAATCCCGGTCTGTTGATACTGGTCGTCTGGAGTTTTGAACGACCAGTAGTTGACCAGCGGGCGCCCCACGATGTTTTCCCTGGGGACAAAGCCCCAGTAGCGTGAATCCAGGCTGTTGTGGCGGTGATCGCCCATCATGAAGAACTTGCCCGACGGCACCACGAGATCCCCGTTTTCAATGTGGCTGGGAAATTCAACTGACCAACCCTCGGTGGCGCCGATTTCAACGGCCGGTGGCGCCGATGGAAACTCATCGAGGAACTCAGTGTGGTTTTCCTGGGTTGTTGCCTCGGCGTGGGGCTGGTCCTGGGGCACGCCGTTGACGTAGACGATGCCGTCGCGCAGGTGAATGTGGTCGCCGGGCACGCCGATACACCGCTTCACCAGGAACAGGTCAGGCTCTCCGGGCTTGAGAAAGACGACGATGTCGTTTCGTTTCGGCTCGCGATAGTGCACCAGCGGCATCCAGGCGGCAGAGGGAGCCAGGGTGATGCGATCCACCAGCAGGTGGTCGCCGATGAGCAGCGTCTTCTCCATCGAACCGGAAGGAATGACGAAATTTTGTCCGAGGAAGGTGAGAATGAACAAGCCTATGACGAGCACGGAGCAGATGGAGGCCAGCGCCTCATAGGGCGTCTCTTCCACCACTGTTTCAACGGGCTCGGGAGCCGTATCAGCCGCGAGCTGGGTCTTGAGGGGCGGCGCTTTTTTCTTTGTCATCCTATCGCTCTTTGTCAGTGGACAGTGGACAGTGGACAGTGAACAGCTAACAGTGAACAGCTAACAGTGAACAGCTAACAGTGGACAGCAAACAGTGGACAGCAAACAGTGGACAGCAAACAGTGAACAGTGAACAGCTAACACTGATCGGCGTCGGGTTCTTTAACTGTTCACTGTCTTCAATGCACTACGTGGAAGATGCGCTTCCAGCGTGCGAAGCCGGTTAGCCGGGCCGAAAGCTGCCTGTCGTGTCCGAGTCTATCATCCGCGGCCTCGAGCGAGGCCTGATCTACATCGGTGCTTGAAGGCCGGGAGAGCGAGAAGTAGATGACCAGCGGGCGGGCCACGATTTCGGCCTGCGGCACAAAGCCCCAGAAACGGGAATCCAGGCTGTGATTGCGGTTGTCGCCGAGCACGAAATACTCCCCCTTGGGGACCACCAGTTCGCCGTCGCTGGTAAGGCTCTGCATCTGGCGCCACCACGCGGGGTCCACTTGCGGATCGGTGTAAACCTTGGCAGGAAATTCGTCGCGGAAGGGGTTGCGGGCCGCTGGTTCGAAGGCCGCGTAAGGCTCGTCGAGCGGGAGTCCGTTTACCGTTACCCGCCCGTCTTCAATGCGCAACCGGTCGCCAGGAATGCCCACTACCCGCTTGACCAGAAACGGGGGCTTGGGGTGGTGGAAGACGACGATGTCGCCGCGCTCTACGTCGTGATAGGGCAGCAACCAGCGGGTCAGGCTGCCTGGCGGGGCATACACCTGCTTATTGACCAGCAGGAAATCGCCCACCAGCAGGGTGCGTTCCATGCTCTCGGAGGGAATCAGGTGGGGTTGGAGCACAAAGGTGAGCACAAACAGCGCCGCTACGACGGTTTGCAGCAGCGAGGCAAATGCCTCGGGCACCGTGGGCAGATGGAACCGCAGCGATGGCCGTTTTGGCGCGCCTGACTCTGGGCCGGGGGTACTCATTCAGCCGCTTGCTCCTCCTCTTGTTTGCCGTTCCCAGCGCTGACAGCGCCTTTGGTCGTCCTGCCCGTGGACAGCTTGGCCTTTGTCAGCCTTTCAAGCGCGCGCCTGGCGGCATCCTGTCCGGCGAGCTTCTTGGTGCTGCCCATTCCGCGCGCCAGCGGTTTGCCCGGCTCGCCTTCAGCGCTTTTGAGGCGAACCTCAACCAGAAAACGCTTGTGGTGGTCCGGGCCGCTCTCGCTCTTTACGCGGTATACCGGTGCTCCAGCTTTGGCCGCCTGCAGGTGTTCCTGCAGCGCCGATTTGTAGTTGCCCAGCGCATCGCCGGAGTCCAGTTCACGGGCCAACTGCTCTTCAGTTTCGCCCATGATCCACCGGCGGGCAAAGGCCCTCACCGGCTCCATCCCGCCGTCAAGAAACAGCGCGGCCAGAACTGCCTCCATGGTATTTGAAAGCACGGTGCTTTTGCGCCTGAGACCGCCTTTGTCCTCGCCGCGGCTGAGCCGCAGATGGCGGCCGAGATCAATAGCCGCTGCCACCTCCGCCATGTGCTGGCGGCTCACCAACTGCGCGCGCACGCGGGTCAACTCACCCTCCTGCCAAAGCGAGTGAGCTTTGAACAGCGCCTCAGCCACCACCAGCCCCAGTACGGCATCGCCCAGAAACTCAAGGCGCTCATTGTCCCCAGTTTCCGCCGCCTCTTCCTTCCCGTTTCCAGCCGCAGCGTCCGCGGCCGTCTGTTCGTGAGCCAACGACCGGTGGGTCAGGGCGCGCAGCAGCAATTCGCGGCTGGCAAAGCGATGCCCCAGTGCGGTTTCCAGTTCGGTCAGGTCAAGTTCCACGCGTGCCTCGTTCGGTTGCTCATTGAGAGCCTGCCCAATCCCCTGTTCCGGGTTGAAGGACACGGACTCGGCAATTTGCGACAAGGCTCGTTACCGAGCCAGGTTGGGGGCAACCTCTATAAAGCCCTTCTCATTCAATCCCTTAGCTTCCGGCAGGTCCCACGCGATTCCCAACATGCTGATTAGACGTCGGATTTGGCCTGAACGGTCCCAACATGCGGATTATTGTGGTTTTCCGGCCCCGCTTTGGCCCGAAACGCCAGGAAAAGGATTGCCCGTGCCGGGCTTGTCGGGACCGTTCGGAGCGTCGTCGGCATCCTCGTCGCAACTGTGCCCTTTTACCGCGTAGGCCGCCTTTACGCCCCTTTCCGCGGCCAGCCGGGTGTCCTGTTGGCCGTCGCGGGCTTCCAGGGCCAGCTTGTACTCAGCCAGAGCCTGGTCGCGCTTGCAGTCCAGATCGAGCATCCGACCGAGGTAGATGTGCGACCACGCCAGCAGCCGCGGCTCCTTGCTGGTCGACAGGGTTTTCTGGAACCCGTCGATTGCTTCATCCGGATGCCCGGTGAGGATGGCCGCCCTAGCCAAAATAAAGTTGGCGCGGGCGCCTTCGGCGGCCGATTCCAGCATATCGGCGGGCGTGGCGAGCGCTTTCCGGGCCAGGGAACTGGCCGTGGCCGCGTCGCCTGCGGATAGCCGCGCCTCTGCCAGGTCCAGCCCTGCGAGCTTGCGCGGTTTGCTGCGTTGCAACACGTCGCCGTCGGCTTCCTTGTCAAAGTCCATCAGATGAATGCGGCGAATCTGCTGGTCCACATCCATGCTGTAGACCATTTCGCCGATGGTGTCTCGCAGGCTGGCGGGGTCTTTTTCAAACGCGATCATCTGCTCGTAGAAGTACTGTGTCAGTACAAACCCCTGGGTCATGTCATGCCGGACCGTGGCCGCCTTGATGACATCAACTTTCGACTGGTACACCTGGCGCTCGCGCTCATAGCGCGGCAGGTCTGAGCGGTCTACCCCGGCCGGAATCTTGTACTCCGGTACCCCGGTATCCATGGTTCGCGCCTCGATGGCCTTGATGAGGCACTCGACCGTCAGGGGCACTGGGTCGGAGCGGTACATGAACTCCAGCGGGGCGTCGCGTATCTCCTTCATGACCGGTTGGGTGCGTTCGATGGCGTTGGATCGCGCATAGAGCAACGGCTCGATCATGTAGTGAAGGTAGATGTGGCGCACATCGTTGATGCGAATCTGGCCCTCCACCGGCGACACCACCACCACGTAATCGGTGCCGTAGACGCGGGCATTGACCAGGTGCGGTGAGAGCAGCGGCTCGAAGACCACCACAAAGCGGCGGCCATCGTAAGTTGAGGCCGGCATCTTGAGGTAGAGATTCGTGGAGACGATCATCCTGGTCAGCGAATCGTGAAGCTGGTCTGCCTCGTGGTCATAGACCAGATGGACGCCGAGCCAGATGGCGTGCAGGTCAACCGCAGCCACAAAATCCTTGAGCAGCGGCACAACCTCCGCCACCTGCGTTGAGTCGGGCGGCATTTCGGCCAAATCCACTGAGGTCTCGATCTCCGGCGGAGGCGTCAGATACAGCGACAACGATATGTATTGCGAGATGTCGCGCTCAGTGCCGGTCATGCGGTGCTGGGCGATATAGAGACACACCTTGTCGCGCGCATACCGCGCGTGCTCGCTCCTGGCCAGCGCCTGGTTCATCTCCTCCCTGACCCGCTTGCGCACCGGCGTGGTCTCATCCAACCCATCGTCATAGCCGCAGGCGTTGAGAGCCGCCGCCATCACAAACACCGGTTCTGAACTGATCAGCGAGATGGTGGGGCCGGCCGGATCAACCAGCGAGGGAGCTTTCTCCATCTGGAGCGTCGGTGCGGAGGAGGAACCTTGCTGTCCCTTGCCTGAACTGCTGCTGGAGGAATGGGCCTGCGCAAGGGCGGCAAAAAGACACGAGAAAGCGGAGCAAATGAGAACGGAAGAGCGAAACGAACGCAACGTCATAGATAATCCCTGCCTGTGCAAGTCTAGTTAGACGCACCGGCAGGGTCAAACGGGAGGGCGGCACAACCGCGCGAACTTCATTGCTGTTCCGTGCCAGAAACTCAAAATCCCAGCCCCCGAAGTTGCGGAGCTGGGCCTGAAGTTTTTCTAATCCCCAATCCCTTATCCCTATTCTTCGTCTTATCCCCTGACTGAAACGCCGGAGAAGGACAGGACCGCCAACCCGCGGACCGGCTGGCCGAAGCGGCGTGCCGGCTCGAAAACGCTCCACAGCAGCATGTTTTCAACCTGCAACCGGGTTACGTCGTCCGTAGGACCGGAGACGATGCGATAGTCGTACACTTGGCCTGCGCCGTTCACGTAGGCCTCCACCATCACCGATCCGGGGATGGCGCCGATCTGGTTGCTGCTTGCGCCCGCAGAGAGATACAGCAGGCGTGGCCCGGTGGCCATGCCCAGCGGCTCGTCTGTATTGGCCCGCGCCGCTTCAGGCTGGGCAAACATGGTTACCAGCACAATCACCGTGCCCATCAGCAGCACTGCACTGGCGAGGCCGGCCGATGCCTGCAGCAGGAAGGGCCCTACCGTGTTTCTCCAGGCCAGGCTCAACCCGTGGAATGTGCCCTGGCGCTTGCGTGCCCTCTCCTGGTTTACCGCCACTTTGATTTTCAACAGCAAATCTTCCGGCTCGGGAACCGCACCCAGGCTTGCCAGCGACGACTGCATTTCCCTCAATGCTGTCCATTCGGCGGCACACTCCCGGCACCGGTCCAGGTGGGCGGCGATGCTCTGCATCTCAAGCCCGGTCAACCGGCCGTCTAAATACTCCGTAAACTTTGCCTGCATCGTACTGCAGCCGTTCATTGTGCCTCCTCTCCCAGGGGCAACTCGAACCCAGTCTGTGCCGGAGAATGGGGCTGGTACTCCGGGGCGGTCAAAATCGCCTTCAACGCTGCGCGTCCACGCACCAGCCGCGATTTCACCGTTCCCAGGTTCACTCCCTGCATCTCCGCCACTTCCTCGTAAACAAAGCCTTCAATATCGCGCAAAATCAGCGTGGTGCGGAACGGTTCCGGCACCTGTTTCAGCGCTGCTTCAACTCTGGCCCGGTTCTCCTCGTGCTCGGCCTTCTCGTAGGGTGACTCGCCGGGGTCAGTCAGCACATCCACAAGGCGCGCCGGCTGGCCTGACTCCATCTCCGTCATCTCCTGCTCGATGGCCACTTCCTGCTGCTTATGCCGCATCCACCAGCGACGCTGGTTCGAGGCCTCGTGAAGGGCGATGCGGTAAATCCACGTCCGCAAGGTCGACTCACCGTGAAAGCTCCCCACGCCCCTGAAGACCTTGACGAAGACTTCCTGGGCCAGGTCGGCGGCATCGGCCCGGTCATGCACGGTCCGCGCCAGCAGCGAGTAAATCGGTTGGTGGTAGTGCGCTATCAGCCACGCAAAGGCTTCTTCAGAGCCGGCCCTGAGTTCATCAACGAGAGCCGCCTCGTCCGATTGGAGCGTGAGCGCGCTGGCAATATTGCCCATGGTGAGGTCCGCCTGCATTCAGAGTCCTCCCACGATAACGCAACAAGCAACAAGTTGGCACGTACCTTTTTGGGCGGGCCCAACTGTGAATGTCTGCTGTGCCCACTCGTCCCAGCGGCCAAATTGAACCGCCGGAAACCCGATACTGCAACGGAGTGCGCGGGATGCGGGACACTGGCCGGTGGCCTCATGTTCCGTGCACTCTATTGTCTTAGACACCGGAACACCCCCAAAGTGTTCCCGGTCACGCCAGAGCGCCGGCAAATGTCAATTGGTAACTTGTTGCATTCAAAAGGTAACTTGTTGTCCTCTATGGTATAAGAACAATTCTGCGGCCCTTTTCCACACGGCTCCACGCTGCCCCCACGTCAGCAAGTGGGACAGGCTCCACGGCGATTTTGAGGGCTCCCTGGGCGGCGAGCGAAAACAGGGTGGGAATTGCCCCAAAAACCCAGTCCAGCGGCACGGAGCCAAATCCGCTACCCATCAGCTTCAGATCGATGCTGCGCAAGGTCGCTCCGGGCAGCATGATGTTTTTTCCGGCGCTTTCGCCCACCTCGACAAGCCGCGTGGGCCGCGTGGAACTGGCGCGAAATCCCTTGGCCAGAGCTTCCAGAAGCAACTCGGTAGGCCGGCCCCAGAGGTAGTCGATCACCACATCAACTCCGGCGGCGGACTCAGCGGCAAACGCGTCGCGGACGGCATCTTCCGGCTCCGACAGCGTGATCACCGCATCCGCATCCCCGGCGCCAATGGCCTCCACGTTCCGCCCTGCCGCAATCACCCGTTTTGCGCCAAGATACCGCGCCACCTGCAAGGCAAGTTGGCCGGCCACTCCCGTTGCTCCCAGCACCAGCACCGTCTCCCCGGCCGTCAAAGCGGCCCGCTCTTTGAGCGAGAGCCACGCCGACATTCCGGGGTTGGCAATGGCCGCAGCCTCAGCGTCACCCAGGCCATCGGGCAGGGGCAGGCACATCTTGCCGGGAGCCACGGCGCGCTCAGCCATCGTTCCCCACGGCTTGCGGACAAACGCGAAATAGACGCGGCTTCCGTTTTCGAGCGTTCCTACGCCGTCGATCCCGGGAACGGCCGGCACTTCATTCGTGGCGGAGTAGTGCGAGCCACTGGCCAGGGCCTTCACGATGGGGTGCAACCCGGCCGCGCGCACGCTCACCTCAACTTCACCCTCCCCGGCCACCGGGTCAGGGAACGACTGATACCTGGGCGCCGCGCCCAGGACATTTACCACCGCAGCCTGCATGGCTCGACCTCCGCACCGGCAATGTCAATTTCATAGCATCTCGATCCCGTTTCGGACCAGACTCCTCTAACGCTGCGTCTCAGATTCCAAACACGTCCGCGCGCGCCCTCGGGGTTTGACGAATCTTGCCCCAGCGGAGACAATAAGGGAGTTGCATCCATCATGTGGGCCTGTGGCGCAGTTTGGGAGCGCGCTTCCATGGCATGGAAGAGGTCGTCGGTTCGATCCCGACCAGGTCCACCAATCAATTCAATAATTTAGACAGGGCGAGCGTTCACAGGCTGACCGTTTGTGTCATGGTTTGTGTCATAACCCGCCATTTTGCTGCTATTGGCAAGGGTTTCCATCGCTGTGCGCTTTGCTTCCATACGTACATGGCTGTACCGTTCCAGCATCTTGCGGCTGACGTGTCCGGCAATCGCCATGATGGTTGAGTCTGCCGCCCCGCTTTCCGCAAGTGACGTGATCGCGCAGTGCCTCAGGTCATGGAACCGGAAGCCCGGAAGCCCCGCCTTCTTCGTCAATGCCCGCCATGCCGTCCGCCAGCTATTGATGTGCCTTGTGGGGTCAAACTCCGTCACGTCGTAGCCTACGACCTTTTTCCCGCTGAAAGTGAATTTGGGTACGAACCCGGCAAAGACGAAATGCGCCTGTTCGACCGGGCCAAACGATTTTGCCCGAGCCCGTAGCCGTGCCAGGGCAGAGCAAGCAACCCCGGTAAGAGGGATGGTCCGCTCCCCTGCCGCTGTCTTGCTCTTGCGGATTGTCACGGTCCGAGAGAACAGGTCTACGTCAGACCATTGCAGCCCCTTCAACTCACAGCCGCGGGCCGTGGTATTCAGGCAGAGGATCGCCGCAAGATAGGCCGTCTCCCACTCCGGCCGCATTACAGCCGTTTTGAGCAGCCGTTGCTTGTCGTCCTCAGTCAACGCCCGTCCAATCGTGCTTGGCTCTTTCAGGGGCCGTATATCGTCAGCAACCCGCGCCCAGAGTTTCGCCCGCTTCAATATGCGCCGCAAGATGCCAAGCTCCGCATTGAGGGTTGCGGGGCCAGCGCACTGTATGACCTGCAAAGTTCCGCTCCGTTTCTTTTGGACTGTCTGACTTGCCCGCCATGCCCGATATTCGGTGATCCGCTTGGCCGTGATCGCCTTGAGCGGTTCCTGTTTGAAGTAAGCCCGCAACTGGACGAGCAACTGTTTTTCTTTCGCTTGGCTGGCCGGCGCCAGCTCCAGCTTGCGGGCCGTCACGTAATCGTCTGCCGCTAGTCCGAAAGGCTGACGCGCCAAGGTGGTAGAGGTCTGGTGCAACTTGCCCTCTGAGGCCGCTGCTATCAGTTCCTTTTCCTTGGCTTGCGCCTCTCTCCAGTCCGTTGTTTCAAGGCTCTGCCGGAATCGTTGCCCATTGACAACGAAATGACAGTGCCACGTCTTACCGCGTTTCTTGAGTGCCATCAGTTTCCCCCTTAATACGCTTTTGCCGCTGCTGATCGTGCCAACGTTTCTTCCACTCGCTCTGCGCCCAGTTCGCACATTCGGTCGAGCAATACCGTTCCTTTCCATGCTGTGCAAGAAAGTAGGGATGCGGGCAGCTTGGCCGTTCGCACACCCGTAAGGCTTTTGCGTTGCTCAGCAACTCAAAGACCATGAAGGTGAAGAGGTCAGGGCATCGCACTGTGACCGCCTTCGGCTTAAACTCAATCCAGATCCGCTCCCCGCTCTCCCACGGTGACGCGCCGGTCCGCTGAATGCCGCGCCAGAGCTTCGTAAACTCAATCTGGGTTTGCACCCAACTTTCGACGCGGAAGCAAAAGCCATCTCTGCCGTCAATTGGATTGCCCAAGAGCGGACCCCACCGCCGAGTGAATTTGAGAATGCCCTCCGCGTCGCGCGGCAGGACAGCGAACCTTTGCGCGAGCGTCAAGCCTCTCTCGCCGTAGTGGTCCGATGCCTTCTGCTTCCAATCGCCGATGATCTCAGTTCCATGCAGGCGAACGTTCGTCGCTCCAATGGGAGTGTAAAAGGCGCACTTTACGAATCGGTTGGCTGGGAGTATTGTCATTTGCTTTCACTCCGCCCTAGTATAGCAAGAGTAGGAGTAATAGCAATATGATTCGCTCCCACTTTCGAGGTGATTATGAAGAAGGTTGAGTTCCTGAGTCCGCGAGAGGCCGCAATCCGGCTGCACATCGGCCTGAATGCCGTCTATGCCCTGCTATGGGCAGGAAAGTTACAGGCAACACACACAAACAACCGCTGGCAAATACCGTGCTCCGCCGTTGAAGACCGTATTCGGAAGGCTGGTGCAAAGTGACCGCCGAACGGCTCTTGACGCTCGCGGAAGTGGCGGACTTGCTTCGCGTCAGCCCGCACACAGTCCGCGCGTGGGTCCGCAAGGGCAGCTTGCAGCCTGTCCGCATCTGCCGCCGTTTGCTTTTCTCCCCGGATGCGGTGTCGCGCTTTGTCAGCGTAGCGGAGCCGCGCCAGTGACGGCACTACCCCGCGAAGTCATTGAGGCGAGCGCGCGCGGCTGGCGAATTCACCCGCTAAGAGTGCGCTCGAAGCTGCCCTGCCTGAAGAATTGGCAGCACCTCGCCACGCCCGACATTCGGCAGATTGAATCGTGGGCTCACCAGTATCCCAGTTGCAATTGGGGCGCGGTGGCGGGGCCTGATTCCGGCTTTTTCGCTGTTGATGTGGATGCGCCCGAAGCAATGATGAAGTTGGAAATTGAATTCGGGGTGGTACCGAAGGGTCTAACCAACGTCACGGCCAGGGGCTATCAACTCATTTACGAGTGGCCGAAAAATGCGGACGTGCGCCCGGCCACGAGTCTCCCCTGCCAGGGCATCGACATTCGCGGGCGAGATTCCTACATCGTCATTCCGCCCAGTGTCCATCCGAGCGGCCATGTCTACCACTACTCAGACGATTCTCTGCCCATTCCGCCGTGCCCGGCATGGCTGCTGGACATGATCCTCAAAGATTCGCAACAAGGCGCACAGAACCGGCAGGGCACACCAGCGGTAGGCACCGTAGCGAGTAAGCCGATCGGCGAGGGTAACCGCAACCACACCTTGGTTTCTTTGGCCGGGACCATGCAGCGGCGCGGAATGAGCCTGGAGGCAATCGAAGCGGCTTTGCTGGCGGACAATATGGCAAGGTGTGCCCCACCCTTGCCAGAGGCGGAGGTGCGAACAATCGCAGCGGGCATTAAGCGGTATCCAGCCGGGGAGCCTAATATGCCACTGCCGGATGAATGGCCGGAGCCGGAACCTTTGGCGGAATCTCTGCCCGATGTAGCGCCATTTGATCTGGAGTTGATGCCGGAGTCTTTTCGTCCGCTGGTGAAGGATGTAGCCGAGCGTATGCAGGTTCCGCTGGACTTCCCCGCGGTGGCCGCAATAGCCACACTCGCGGGAGTGACGAATCGGCGGGCCGTGATTCAGCCCAAACGGAATGACCACACCTGGACGGTAGTGCCAAACCTCTGGGGCGGGATCGTAGCGCCGCCAGGGATGCTCAAGTCTCCTGTGCTCACCTGCATGACGCAACCGGCGCGGGCAATCGAGAGCGAATGGCGCAAGGCGCATGAATTCAAAGAACAGGTCTACCTGAGTGAGTTGGAATCGCATAAACTTGAGATTGCGGCATGGGAGCAAGAATACAAAAAAGCTGCGAAGACAAAGGACGGCAAGGAACGGCCTGCAAAGCCTGAATCCACTTTTGCACAGCCCACGCTTCGCCGCCTTGTCACCAGCGATGCAACCTTTGAAAGTCTCCATCATGTTCTTTCGGAAAATCCAGCCGGACTGTTCGTGATCCGGGATGAGTTGACTGGATGGCTGGCCGGACTGGAGAGACAGGGCCGGGAACAGGAAAGGGCCTTCTTTCTGGAATGCTGGAATGGAGATGCACCCTTTACCGTTGACCGGATAGGGCGCGGAAGCGTTCATGTTCCCCATGCCTGTATCTCGCTGTTTGGCGGAATCCAGCCCGCTCGTTTGCGAGACTATCTGGCCGATGCAATGAGGGATGGGCCTTCAAACGATGGCCTGGTGCAACGTTTTCAGCTCATGGTGTGGCCGGAGATACCACCAGCATGGCGCTACGTTGACCGCCAGCCCGATACGGACGCTCTGGAGTATGCCGCACAGGTCTACCGCCGCATGGCCGCGCTGGAAGCCGACAACCCGCTCCGCTTGCAATTTGACGATGAGGCTCAGGCGCTATTCGAGCGATGGCTAACCGATCTGGAGCGACGCATCCGGGGCGAAGAAGTTGCACCAATTATGCAAGCGCATCTTTCCAAATACCGTAGCCTGATGCCTTCCCTTGCTCTGCTGTTCGCTCTTGCCGATGGGCACACGGACTTTGTGCCGCTCTCTCAGGCGAAACTGGCCTGTGACTGGTGCGACTATCTGGAGACACACGCACGCCGCGTGTATTCCGCTCAGGCACGGCCAGGGCAACACGCGGCAATCGCCTTAAGCAAGCGGCTATCAGATAGCTGGAAACGTGAAGATGGGTTCTTCACCGTGCGAGACGTTTATCGGAGCGGATGGACCGCCCTTGATTCACCGGACGCGGCGCGGGGCGCATTGCTGGTGCTCGAAGAATATGGCTGGGTAAGGCGTGAGACTGACACACAGGCTCCCGGACGGCCCAGCGAAACCTATCGCATCAATCCGAGGATATGGGGAAACCATGCTGGCAAGTAGACGGCGGAGAGACTGGAATCCGCCCGCAATTTTCCAGGAATTCCCAGAGCGCGAACTGACGAAACTGACAGAACCCCTCCCGCCAACAGTTTTGTCATTTTTGTCAGTCCCCGTTCTGCCCGCTTCAAAAATAAAAGGACCGTTCCTGCGCAGTCGCTTCGTGCGCGGAAGGGACGCAGCCTTGCCCCGCGCAGCCGTCTTCAGCTAACGCCCTGATTCTGCGTTGCCGGAAACAGCATGGCATCGATGGTGCTCATCATCTCATCGACCGCTTCCCGGATCTCCGGCGCGTTCTCGGAAAATGTTTCCCAAGAGCATCCCTCCTTGGTAATGGTAAGCAGATCGAAGCCTCTTCCCACAGACTCAGGGCGCTCCATTGCGGCGCATCCAAGAGCCACGAACATAAGTTTTCTTAGCTCTTTTAGCGACCGCAGTTCCCAAAAACTATCCACAAAAAAACGCGACTTGGCATAAACTCCGGTGCAAATTCTTTCGGCTATTACCGGAGGCACCGATACTTCTTTCCCTGTTCTATGGATAAGGGATAGGTCAACATTGGGACGGATGACCAAGACCTCATCCCCAACTGAATTCGCTAGGACCGTTTCGGCTATCTTCTGCAACTGATAGTGCCAAGCAGCAAGGTTCCTTTCTGCTGGATTGCCCTGCACAGTTACAGCGTCAGCAATCGATTTAGATTGCGGGCCGCCTGCGTAGAAGCAGATTAGGCTTCCGTCGCGGTTCGCGCAGAATTTATCCCCTGATGCGAATTGCGAATCCTGCGTTCTCCTCCCAGGCTCGCGCGTCCGGTCAACGACCAGCTTGTCGCTCCCCACCATAAGGCCGTCACTACCGACCATTGCAACTTGAAAGGTCATTTGCAACTCTTCTTCTTTCTCTTCGATCGGCACTGAAAGCAGATAGGATTCAACGGCAGTTGACATGATGGGCATACCTCAGCAATGATTTGGATGCCCACCAAACCGCAAGACAAGGCCCCTTGCCGGGGGCCTTTCTATTTGATGTGACTATACCCCAAGGGAGACGGCCAAACCATGATCTTTGACGCAATCGTTATCGTGCCGCTTGTTGGCATCCTGGGATGGACATGGACTTGCGCGGCCTTACTTAGATTTATCGGCGGTCAACTCAACACGCTGATCCATGAAGTTCAGCAACTCGCTTCCCCACATGATGCGTCAACGCCCCTTTAAGACATCATCCAAATTTCCGCATCGTTCGCCGCAGCGATGCGTGTTCCGCTTAGGCTCGTGGGGGAAGGACGCCCGGAGGCAGAGTGTAGATCGTTCCTGGCCGCCTTTGGAGTTCCGGCGAGTTCGTTTGCAATTTACTGCGCCGCGCCGCTGTCGCCTTGGCCGTAGGGCTGACGCCTTCCCGCCTGTACTTCTCTTGAACGGCCAAGCCGCCGCGCTTGGCGAGCATTCTGCGCGCCCATGCGGAATCAGGCGGGTTGAGGGCAAGCCGCTTCGCCTGCCCCACCAGGATCGCGCGGCGCCACGGGGGGAGATTGCCGGCCCACCGCTGGCAGAACTTCCAGAAGAGCTGCTCCGCGGTGCGCTGCTGGGGCCAGGTGAGGGAGGAGAAGGGCTCCTTAAATATTATTCACATTTAAAAGGAAATGTGCGTATGAAAATCGGTGTTTTGATCGGCGGAGATGCCAATGGGGTAAAATTTGATGAGGCTCAAATACGTGAGTTGATCGATCAGATCAAAGATGCGGCCTTGCATTATAATGCGGAAATTTTATTAACCACTTCACGGCGCACTTCGAGTGCCATTGAGCAGATCATTTTGAGGGAACTTAAAGGGTTTGAACGATGTCCTTTGTGCATCATTGCCAATCAGCGCAATATCCCTGAAGCGGTGGGCGGGATATTG
>OCZT010000833.1_pt1 | contig 31425 bp, 18 predicted proteins | sample 1539031 | NCBI WGS metagenome assembly OCZT01 (sample SAMEA3539308, study PRJEB22396) | soil metagenome | biome: tundra; feature: field; material: soil | place: USA | collected 2010-05 | depth 0.15 m | reverse complement strand
GCTGAGGCCCCGGCCGAACAGTAGATTGCTAGGTGTGGCATCGCCATGCACGAGCGGCGCTCGGAGGTGGCTGCGCTCACCGTCCCCCACGTCCAACAGCGCGACGGGCGGTGGTGCATCATAGATCTGGTTGGAAAGCACGGCCGCGTCCGGACGGTGCCGATGCCGACATGGGTAAAGGTGGCAATCGATGCGTGGACATCGGCGGCCGGGATTGCCGACGGATACGTATTCCGACCCGTAACCAGCGCATATCATCGCGGATGTATCATGCAGGCAGGAGGACCCAAATGGCCCAAGTAGCAAGATCTTGCGTACTCATGTTTTTCTCCGTGACGCTGCTGGCTCAGCGGCCCTGGCAGCAGGTCACGGTTCCATCGGTGCGCGAGGCAGCCGCCAATTTCAAATCGCCGCCGCACGAATATGGCGCCATCCAGCCGTTTACAAGTTGGAACGGCCCGGACGCCACGGAGAGGATGGCGCGGATCGTCCAGGATCTCGACCGTCTCGCGGCGAATGGCATCTTTGTGGTGAACGTCTCGCCAGGACGCGGCGAGCCGCTGTACCTCACGCCGGAGCACATGAACCAGATGAAGTTCGTGGTCCAGGAAGCGGCCAAGCGGGGGATGAAGCTGTGGCTCCAGGACGAATCCGACTACCCCAGCGGGTTTGCCGGCGGCAAGATCAGCAAGCAATACCCGCAACTCGGCATGCAGGGTATCGTCGCCGATATCCACGTCCGCGTCGCGCCCGGCCAGACGCTCTCCATGCCGGCGCCGCCGGACACACTCGCCATCTACGCGGTGAAGGCATCCCCCGACCAACAGGTACAAGGCATCGTTCCGATTCCGGTTCCCGCCAACGGCCAGCTCAAGTGGATCGTGCCGAACGAAGGCTCAACCCCGAACGAGCCCCGTTACTTGTGGGAGGTGGTTTTCGTACGGCACATTTACGTCAGCTCGCCGACGCGTAATTTCAATCGCGAGGACGGCACGCGCGCCAAAGACGGCCTGTACACGCTCATCGACTACCTGGACGCCGATGCCACGCGCGCCTTCCTCAAGATCACGCACGAAACCTACAGGCAGGCCATCGGCGGCGAGTTCGGCAAGACCGTTCTGGGCTTCTTCAGCGATGAGCCGGATTATTCCATCAGCGGCATGCCCTGGACGCCCAAGCTGCTGGAAGAGTTTCAGAAGCGGAAAGGTTACGATCTGCAGCCCTACATCCCGATGTTCTTCACCGGCAAACTAACCGATGAGGCGTCGCGGGCCAAAGCCGACTACTGGGACGTGTGGAGCGGCATCTTTCAAAATACTTTCTTCAGAACGCAAGCCGACTGGTGCGCGAAATACAACGTGGAATACCTGATGCACCTGAACCACGAAGAAACCATGGCGGCCCTGGTTCGCAGCGAGGGCGACTTCTTCAGAGACATGCGGTACGTGCAGGTGCCCGGAATCGATAACCTGAGCCAGCTTCTGCCAAATCTGGTGCACACGCCGGACGGAACGTGGCGTATCAACAACAATTTCCCCAAGCTCTCGTCTTCGGCGGCGCACCTGTTCGGTAAGCCCAAGGTCTGGACCGAAGGGGCTGGCGGACCGGGCATCGACGGCAAGTACTCGTTGGATTTTCAACTGGTGAGAGGAGTAAACACGCTGCAGATTCGGGTCCCGGTCCGGGGAGGCGGTGGCGGCGGAAATGCGGCCTCGCCGCCGCCCGCCGTGCCGCCACAGGCCTCCATGTTGGCGTGGTACGCCAACCGCGCCGGCTATTTGATGGCTATCGGACGCCCGGCGGCGCAGGTGGGCCTTTATCATCCCACGCAGAGCATATGGATGGGGGACGAAGAAGCCGACCGCAGCACAACCAAGCTGGGCTGGCAGTTGTTCGAACACCAGGTGGATTGGGATTACTTCGACGAGCAGTCGCTCAGCTCGGTGGCGACCATCGAGAACGGCGGATTCAAGAATCTCAGTGGGCAGATGTACAGGGCCATCGTGGTTCCGTCCTCCACGGTGATCACGCGGACGGGGCTGGAACGCTTTCAGTCCTTCGTCAAAGGCGGCGGCAAGGTAATTTTCGTGGGTAAGACTCCAGGGCTGGTGGTGGACAAGACGTTCTTGAACGCCAAGGACACGCCCGACCTAAGCTTCGCCACGCTGATCGAGCCCTCGGGCGACATTACGCCGCGCGTACTCGCGGCGCTTCCCAAGCCGGATGTGAAGGTCGACTCGGAGTTTCCTAGGTTGACCTACACGCGCCGGAGCTGGCGCGACGCCGAAATGTACTTTTTCTTCAATGAGAGCAATAAGGAGGAATCGCGTACCGCAACCATCGCCGGGCGCGGCCAGGCGCAAGCCTGGGACCTGGCTACGGGCGAGATTCATCCCATCGCAGGCGCGCTTGCCGAGAGCGACTCGGTGCACTTTCCGCTGGTGCTCGGACCCTACGAGGCGAAGGTCGTCGTGGTCGGGCCACTTCCGAGCGGGGTCGCCGCTCCAGAACCCTCTTCGGCGTCTGGCACTCCTCTCGTGGAACTGGGGGGAGACTGGACGTTGGACCTGAACGGCAAACAGGTGACCACGCCGCTGAAATCGTGGGAGGACCTCGGCACGCAATCCTTCGCCGGCCCGGCCACATATCGCAAGCAGTTCACGTCTCCCGCCGCGCCGGCCGGCAAGCGGCTGTTTCTGGAAATCGCCGATGTGCGCGACTACGCGCGGGTCAGGTTGAATGGGAAGGAATTCGAAGCGCACGCCTGGCAACCCTATCGCTGGGACATCACCAGCGCGTTGAAAGCCGGCCCCAATGATCTGGAGATACAGGTGAACGCGACGCCTTCAGGCCGCGGGGGCTCTGGCGGTGCGCCTCCGGCTGCCGCACCCGGCCGAGGCGCCAGGGCGCAAGGCGCTCCGGGAACTACTGCCACGCCGGGCGCGGCTGGCGTATACGGATCCGTCGGCGGAGGAGGGGGCCGCGGCGCGGCGCAGCCGTCGGTTTCCGGCCTGTTGGGCCCGGTTCGCCTGGTGGCGCGCTGAGGTGAGTCCCCGCGACGGGAGAGCGGGGAGCGGCGTGCCTCAGCGGTCAATCCGAATCATGATCTTGTCGAGGGCTGCACGGTCGAACGGGTATCCCAGCCCCGGCTCGGTTGGCGCCAAGACGAACCCGTTCGCGTCGGTCCGAAACTTGTCCCGCATGTAGGGCCGGTCCACGTACTCCCACGGCCACGGCATTTCGAACCAGTAAGTGTTCGGCAGAGCCAACTCCAATTGGAAATGCGCCGCCAGGTCCATCCCGTTGCCCCAGTTGTGCGGCGTACACGGCAGGCCGAATGTGTCGGCCAACTGGCCCACCCGGAACGAACCGGTGATGCCGCCGATGTTGTCCGCGATCAGCCGTACAACGTCCATCGCACCCCGGCGGATGTACTCGCCAAAGTCGTAGACGCTCAGAAGAAACTCTCCCACTTCAATGGGGGTGTCCAAGTTCTTCCGCAACTCAATCAGCGCTTCGATATTCGTCGTCGGAACGGGGTCTTCAAAGGACACGTAGCCGCACTGATCCAGCACCCGCCCAACCTTCAACGCCTCGAAGTAGTTGTAGCGTTGCACCGGGTCGAACAACAGCGTGAAGTCGTCTCCCACCGCCTTGCGGACTTCCTTGATCTCCTCGATGTGGCCCAGGTAGCTCGGGATTTGGCCGCCGGTCCTGCGCTGGCCCCCACCGGGGTGGATTTTATAGGCCTTGAGTCCCGCCGCCTTGGCTTTCAGCGCGTCCGGTCCGAAATCCTCCACATTAGGCAGGTGTTGCGAACTGGCGTAAGCCAACATCCGATCCTTAGTGCCGCCCAGGATCTTGTAGATGGGCCTATTTACCGCCTTGCCCAGAATGTCCCACAGACAGAAATCGCAGATGGCCGCGTGCAAGTTCGGCCCCGCGCCGGAGCTGCCGCCTCGGTTGGCGAAGCCAAAGCCGCCGACAAATGGTCCGCCTCTACCGCCGCCACCACCTCTGGCTCCGGCCGGCGCTCCGGTTCCGCCCTGGGCTCCTGCCGTTGCGCCGGCAACCGCACCGCCTCGGGCTCCGGCAGCCGCACCGGCGCCTGCTGCTCCCGCTCCGCCGCGAACGCCGCCTGCGCCTCCGCCGAGCCCGCTTGCTCGCGCCGGATTGGGGATGTACGCCACGGTGGGAAGAAGGTCAAACAGGTTCTTGCCAACACACGCGGACTTAGCGAAGTCAAGCCACCCCGGAGGGTTCCCCCGGTTGCCCAGGGTGAAGTTGCCCTCAATCCCGCCGGCGGTCACCAGAGAGACGATCTCCCCACTCTCGGAACTATTGAGACGACGGGCATCGCCGATATCGGCTACGTAGACTTTGGCCTCTTTGATGGTGAGGTCCGGCAAGTCGTCGGCCTTAATTGCGGCTGCCTGCGCGGCCAGGTTGACCGGGTGGGCCACGGTCGCCGCTCCCGCCGCCGCCGAAACGCCGAAGAAACTGCGTCGCGATAGTTCATGTCTTGGCATAAGACCTCCTTGTGAAGATTCCATTGCGAAACATGCTCCGCACTCCACCTGGGCAGGCCAGAGCGGAAGTCCCGATCATCCTCTGAGCACGCTCGACTTTTGGTTCCATATCCTGGCCGGAACATCTATCACACGTTGTAGGTAGTGTCAATGCTGGAAGAACTCAACTCGGCCGCAACTCGCCGCCCGCGATCACGGGGACTGTCACCCGGAAAGCTCGATCGCCGCGTAGTTCTTCATGCCGGGAATCTGTACGACAGTGCCGCCGTTCTCCGGCGCCTGCGTAGCCGGACGCGGGGTCTCGTCTCCGATGGTCCACAACTGCGCGGCGCGATACCGGTTACGGAACCAGATGGACACGCGGTCGTCGGCGAGTCGCTGGGCGAAATTGATCACCTGAAAGAGCGCGTGGGTACCATCCCGGGACGCGGTGTAGTTCGAGAGGAAGGCTTCGATATTGTAGAATCGCGTAAGGTCTTCAGCCCGTCCCAGTAGCACTTGGATGTCGCGCGCGACCATGTAGGGGTCCGCCGAATCGCCTTTGACGATCGCGAGTTTGCCTTTTCCGAGCCGGCGGATGTCGATCCTGGGGTGGCTTTGGCCGGCCGGCACGCCGCGTTCACCATGCCAACTCCGGCTGGCGAGCAACACGCCTCCCTGTTGTGTAAAAGCGAGCAGCTTTCGCCGCAGAGCCGGGATCGGAGGTTCTTCGTCCATCGCGACCAGCGCCTTGAAGCTCGCGAGTGAAGCGGATTCAGCCGCCGATTTTTCCAGGATGCGATACGGCAGGTTGCGGCGGCCGATCAGGTTCAGCAGTTCCGAGCCCATCATCTCGTTGGCCCCCGCGAAATCGGAAATGACGCCCACGACGCCCTGTGGCTCCAGAGAGGCCCATCCGCGATGCTTTTCGAAAAAAGCCAGGGCATTTGCGAGTGCTTTCCAGGCTTCCGCGGAGCCCGGGTCCTTCGCGGCCAACCCGGCGCGAAGGTTCTGGTCCAGCGAGACCACCCAGCGGCCGCCAAACGAGACGGCATCGGCCACCGCACGGACGTATGTCTCCGTCGGCACGATGTCGGGAGGTCCTGGAGGATCGCACAGCAGCCACAACGTCTTGGCGGGCGCACGAACACGAGCCAGGCGGAGAAACCAGCCGTTGGAATCGATCCAGGGACTGGCGGTCGGCCCGGACAGCGCTTCGCCGCGTCCCGGCGCCAGGGCAATCGCGGGCCAGACATTGTCTTGGACAACGAGAATCGGCGAAGACGATTGCCAGGGCGTCCTGGCCCGTTCGCAGAGCGGCAGTGCCGGCAGAGCCGCAAGGGGCGCGGCATCTTCAGCGATGACGGCGTCCAAGCCCGCGGATCTGGCGCTGGCGAAAGCGGAAGCGCGGTCACCGCCCCGGACCATCCCCACGAACGCAAGTCCCGCGGCTTTGCCCTTCGCCACCAGCGGCGCGAGAGACTGCTGCCCTTCGGCAGTCCACTCCACCACCAGGCAATTGACCGGCGTGCGGTCGAGAATGGCCAGCATGGAAGCGTCCGGCCATGGCCATCGCATGGGAACCCACCGGTGCATGTCGGCCATCTCAGTTCTGCTTCCGGTCGCCCGGGCGCGGGTTCGGAGAGAGCCTCTGGCGCAACTCCCGCTGTTTTTCACGGAGAGACCGGAAGTCGAAGCTCACCTCCTGGACAGAAGGTCCGATGATCTCAATCCGGCTGAGGTCGCAACTGCCGGCGCCGAGTTGTTCGGCGAGCAGGAACTTATTGTCGCAGCGCTCGAACGGCACGGCGCCGCGCGGCGCGCGGGGATCATAGTTCATGGCGGCCACAGCGACGGCGGCGGTGTTCACCACGTTCGTGCCCGCCATCAGGACGCCGGGTTCCACCGGGGTGCAAGACAGATTTGGGGTCTGCCCCCCAGCCATGGTCTTGATGCCGTCCAGGATGGCGAGGTGAACGGGCCGGGCGGCGCAGAGGTCCGCGACGATGCGCGGGACGCGATAGCCGTCTTCGCGGGGGGAGGCGGGGTCGAGCTCTTCCAAGGCGCCATAAGCTGGCCTTCCAACCCCGCGATGCAATTGCATGATGCGGTCGATGCCGGCCACCAGGTCGTTTTCTTCCCACTTGCCCGCGTAATTCCCATAAACCATGAGGGGCGTCAGACCGAACAGGTTCTTCATGACGGTGGTGACTCCCGTGGTGGGGTGGTCCTTGAACTTGGCGATGCTCACGAAAACGTCGCAGTCCACGTAAGAATGGTTCACGTCGTAAGCCGAATAGAGGAGGCCGCCGCCGGGGACGGGCAAGCGGACGAACTTGCCCGACGGGCCGGGGTAGTTGGTGTTCTCGAACTCGACGCGCGGCGCGGCAGCGACCAGATCCCGCACGCTCCAGTTGGCTTCGAGGAAGAATTCCTGGAACGGAGTGGTCCACGGGATAGGCGCGCACTCCACCAGCCGTATCGTACGCGCCCCGGCCCTGGCCAAGAGGTGCATGGCGGCGGCGAGAAGGTCGGGATGCGGCCAGTGGGTATCGCCGAGCGGAAGGAAACCCAGGCGCACGGTGGATCCGCCGTTGAAATTGAGCTTGATGGCGACGGTCTTCCCCTTGACCAGGCGTCCCAGCCCACCCAGTTTGTCGAACATGCCTTCGAGCACCGGGATCAGTTGCGACGGCTGGTATGACTTACACCGGGCGATAGCCACCGGAGCGGCGGGGGCATTGGCGGCCTTTATCGACAGCCCCATTGCCGCGGCACCCAGGCTGCCGAGTACGCTCCTGCGCGAAAGGTCCGCTGGCATGGCCTACGCCCTCAAATAAGGCTTCAGCAGGTCGAGCGCATCTCTGACGAGCTTCTCGCTCTCCGCCGTAAACGGCCGCGCCGCCGCACGGCCGCCGCCGCCTGCCGCCTGCCCACCGCCGCGTCCCGCCGGGGCGTCGCCGCCGGATCCGCCGCGGCGGCGGGTGTTCTTGAAAACCCCGCGCGCCACCAGAATGTACTTTTGAGGCGCGCCGGCGGTTTGAACGACGCTGTTGAAACACAGCACCCGGCCGAACATGTCGAAGGCCTCCGAGCGCTTGCCTGCGTACCACAGATCGAATGCCTGCGCATAGATGTCGGCCAAATCGGTGGTGGGGCAGTAGCCCTGCGCGCCCAGCATCAGCTCATTGATCATATTGCGGACGGCGTTGCCGGTGAAGACCTTCACGCCGTCGTTGGTCTTGGCGCGGATCTCGGTGATGCGCGCCAGCGTATCGCCCGCTTCGTCCTTGATCTGCCGGAACGTGGGAATTTCTTTGTACATGCGGACGATCAGATCGATACTCATGGGGAACGGCTGGCTCTGCACGAAGAGCGGAAGCCCGGTGGCAGCGCCGATCTGCTTGTAGTAATCGAACAGAGCGTTTTCGTCCGTCACGTTGGTCGGGGGAAGCGAACAGATCGCATCCGCGCCGGCTTTTTCCGCGTGCTTCACGTATTCCAGCACAGTGGGTGTGTCGGGGCCCTGGACACCGATGACAATGGCAGTCTTGCCACCTTTGCCGGCCATGGTCATGGCTTCGGCTCCGTCGAGGCGCTCCTTCTTCGAAAGCGTGGTCCACTCGCTCGCGATCTGCGGCCAGATGACTCCGTGCACGCCTCCCCGATTGAGGAATTTGACCTGCGCCGCCAGGCACTCCAAGTCCAACTCGTTCGCGTCGGTGAACGGCGACGCCCCAATGGGGAAGAGCCCACGCATAGGTTTCGCGCCGGGCTGGTCCGCTGCCGGCAAGCGGCCGAGCGCTAAGACGCCCGCGCCTACAGCCTGCAAAAATTGCCGCCTGCCACGCGCAGGCACGGTGATCGATGGCATAACCAAGACTCCTCTCAAACCCGTTTTAGAGAAACCTCCCAGACACAAACCAGGCGGCCCGCCCAGCCGGCACTCCACGGCGAGCATGTCGATGTGAGCGCCGGGGTGCGAGGGTTGCCGCGCCGGCGACGAAAACCGCAAGGCGATACCGTCCGCTTGAACATGCGAGGCTGCTTGAGAAAACCACTTTCGGCTCACTATATCATTTGGGGAGGCCGGCCCGGCTAGCGATACCGATAGAGCTTCACCCGCTGGATGCCGCGGTCGGGGGCGGAAAGGCGCACGCCGCTGCCGGACTGGCCCATGTCGGCGACCGTGGCGATGTCATAGCGGAGCACGGAATCGTCTCCAGCCAGATAGCGCGTGACCACCCATTTGCCGTTCTCGAAATGGCCGTTTTCCTGGCGGGCGATGCCGGCGATGGGTGGGCCGGACGTGTTGGGCGTGAAGGTGATCTGCAGGTTGTTGCCGGCCAGCAGGTATTCGTCCGGACCGGTCGCCATGAAGATGCCGTAGCCGGTCACGTCGGGCACCACGGCTGGCGTGCGGCGATTGCGCGGCAGTCCCACGTTGAGGATGTAGTCGCCAAGCTTTACCTGCTGGTCGGGATTCTGCCGATTGAGCGACGCGGCCGCGATCGTGCCCTTCGATTGGTGCTCCAGAATGGACGGGGCCAACTGCGCGAGTGTCTTGTATGCCACGGAGAACGGCAATGCCTCGACATCAGGCGGTGGCTGCGAACCGGCCGGCTGCGCCCCATCGGGGCCGAACCCCATGAGGCGCGCGACGTTGTCGATCCCGAAGGGCGAGTAGCCGATGGCGCGGTGTTGGCCGATGGCGTAGAAGGCGTTGGCGGCGCCGCGCGTGTCGCCGGCCGATTCGGGAACGAAGATCGGGTTGCCGGAGCGGCCGTAGCGCGCCACGATGCCGGCGAAATCGGGCAGGTAGATGTCGGGACAGAGCAGGTCGATCTGCGGCGCGCCGGCGCGCCAGACGTCGTGCATGTGGTCTTGCGGGCCGCCGCTGGGATAGTCGCCGGGGCCTTTGTCCTCGGGCTGCACAATCCAGGCGTTGACGAACATGGGGATGGCGTATTCCTTCTTGCCGGCCTCGGTTACCGCGTTGATGTAGCGGGCATAATTCCAGCCCATGAAGATCTCGTCGGCCTTGGCGCCCTTGCCGAAAACCTCTTCCCACGTTCCGGAAGTCCTGGCGCCCGCGGCGTCCCACACCTGCTTGAACTCCGGCAGGAGTTCCAGCTTGTGTTTCGCCAGATAGTCCAGCAGTTCCTTGGGCACCGGTTTGGCGAAGAATTCATTGGCGGCCGGGGAGCGATCGCGTGCGTCGCCCAGCACGCCGACCTCGTTCTCCACCTGAACCATGATCACGCGGTGGGAGCGATCCACTTCGCGCGTGTGGCGCATCAGGGCGGCGAAAGCACGCGCGTCGGCCTGCATGTTGTTCTGGCTCAGGGTGGAGAGCCCGTTCTTCCAACTGCCAAAATAGATCCAGACGATGTGGACGTTATTCTGGCGGGCGCTCTCGATGAGCTGATCGACCAGGCGGAAATCGTATTTGCCCTCTTCGGGTTCGATCCAATCCCACGAGATGCCGGTCAAGACGGTGTTCATGTGGACCTTGCCGGCGAGCAGCGGCCACACCACCTTCATGCGTTCGATATCGGAAGATACGGTGTTGCTCAGTTCGCCGCCGAGTACGAGGAAGGGCTTGCCATCCACCATCAACTGAGTGGCATGGCCGCGCTTTTCCAGATGGGGAATCGCGGGAGCCGCCGGTTTGGTCTGTGCGCGCGCCACCAGGGCCAGGGAGCACAGCAGGATTGCGGAGACGGTGAACCTTACGTTGATCATGTTGTTCGCCTTTAGATTCTTATTTCACCGACACGCCCCATACGTTGGCGAGGCGCGATTTGCCGGCCGGGCCCTCCACTTCGAGGATGGCGGTGTAATCCCCTCCCGCTTTGTACTGGTGCACGGGATTCTGTTCGGTGGACGTGGAGCCGTCGCCGAAGTCCCATTTCCAGGACGTGACCTTACCTTCGGATTCGTCTTGGAAGGCCACGAGCCGGCGGTCCATATCCGCCACATGGTACGACCATTTCGCCTGGATGGCCTTCTGGAATTGCGGTTCCAGCGGCATCAGCCGGAAGCCCACCAGATCGCTGGCGTTGCCGAACATGGTTTGTTTATGGGAGAGATTCCAGAAACCCACGCGATTGCGCGCGTTGACGTCGTCGTAATCGATCACGGTCCAGGATAGGCCGATCAACTTGTTCTCCGTGAGGACGGATTCCACGGCGCGCTGCGGACCGTCGCAGGGAGAGTAGTCGAAGGGCGTGATCCAGAATTCCAGGGCCAGTTTGCCGCTCTCGCCCGGTTTGAAGTTGTAGTTGTAAGCGGCGTTGGCGTAGGGCAATCGCTTGATGTACTGCGCGCAGCCCCAGGCCATCGCCCAGTCCTTGTCGCCGGGCGGGGTGAAGATATGGTAGTTCTGCGCGTGAACCCCGTGCGTCGCCCAGTGCGCTTCCTGCTGGCTGATGCGCGGGTCGATCACTGAGCGCGCCTGCCCCACCGCTTCGGGCGTCCAGACATCGCGGTGGTAGATATCGATCAAGGGCCCGCCGGAGAGGTCGCCATCCACCACTACTTCGAAGATGTCGTTGTGCAGGTCGGTGCGCGAGAAGTCCCAGTAATTGTCGTAGGCCTCGTACAGGAAGTAGAGCCGGTTGAGACCTTTGACCCATCCCACCTTGACCTTGACGTCCATGTTCTTGAGATCGTGGTTCATGCCGTGGCCCTGTTCCGTATCCATGAGCTGATCCATCCCGATCGAGTAACTATCGGGGACGATCGCCCAATCGTCGGTATTGCCGTCGATGCGGGGAATCTTGTCGGCAGGGAACTGAAAGATCTTAAAGGTGACGCCGGGACGTTCCAGACCGAACTGCGGGGTCAGAAACAGCAAGGCGAGGAAGGCGCAGACTAAACATCTCTTAGACATGGGGCATGACTCGTTGACGCGGCCGCTGCGCCGCCTGGACAAGGGGCAGCAGGAGAGGAACCAGGATACGTAACCTAGTATTCATACGGCCATCGATCCGTGCGGAAGGGAGCGGCTGGGAGGCCGGCCGCATTATAGAGATTGCAGCCTTCGGGGTAATTGTCCCAGGCGTAGCGCACCGCGGCCGGCGCGCTGACCTCGGCGCTCGTGACCACCACCGTATCGCCCTCGATCTTGGCTTCAGCGGACACGAACTTCCCGTCGGCGCCGGCGATTGCGAACCACTTCAGCGGCCCGTCCCTGGCCACCAGTCCGCCTCCAAGGTGGGTGAACTTCAGACGAATCGCATTGCCGGCGATCTTCATCGATTCGTACACCGGCCCGCAGTATTCCAGCTTGCGGCCGTAGACATTGGCCATCGCCACGCGCGTCAGCCGCTCTCCCAGCGGCGCCTTGTTGTGCGGATGCACGTCTTTGGGATCGCCGATGTCAATCGTCACCGCCATTCCCGCATGAGGCAACGAAAGCACCGCGGCCTGTCCTTCCCGTACCAGCGGATTATTGCAGATGTTCTGGAGCGCCGGCAGTTGGACCACGTAGAACGGGAGATCGGCCCTGCCCCAGACCTTGCGCCAATCCTTGATCAGCGTTTCCTGAACGTGAGGATAGAGAGCCACACCCTCCTTGCCGCCGACAATCGATTCGCCCTGATACCAGATCACGCCACGAATTGCGTACGGAATCACCGGGTTGATCATGCCGTTGAAAAGGACTGTCGGATTGTGCTGGTCCTGCACCGGATCGCGTTGCCGCGCGGGCGGCGGGCCCGGCCGGGCGTTGATAGTCTGCGGAGGTTTCGGCGCCTCACTGGCCGGAGCGTCGGGCTTGGTCCGATAGAACTGGACCGCCGCGTCGAAGTGATCCAGCATGGGCTTCAAGAGCGGATCGGCCGCGACGGTCTCCCGTCGAATCCACGATTCCGCCGTGCTCGCTCCGAACGCAAGGGTCAGGAAGCCGACGGGTTGCTTCAGTTCGCGGTGCAAGTCGCGAGAAAACAGATAGCCCACCGCCGAGAACCCCGGCACATTTTCCGAATTGCAGATCTGCCACTCGCCCTGAATCTCCGTTTGCGGCTCGTAGGTCTTGGCCGCCTTGCCCGTGAACATCCGTACCTGCGGGTAGTTGGCTTCGGCGATCTCCCGGTCCTCGTCGACCAGCCCGGCATAAGTTGCCTTCTTTTTGGAAACCGTGAAGGCCATGTTGGACTGTCCGGACCCCAGCCACACCTCGCCAACCAGAACGTCGCTCACGGTGATGGTGTTGTTCCCGGCGATGGTCATCCGGAACGGACCGCCCGGCTTCAGATTCTTCAACCAGACCATCCATTTACCCTCCGCCGATGCGATGGCGGATTGCTTCTGATCGTTCAGCGTCACCGTGACACGCTCGCCCGGAGATGCCGCGCCCCAGACAGGAACGGCCATGCCGCTTTGCAGCAACATGTGATCGCCGAAGAGAGCGGAAGGCTTGACCTCCGCCACCAGCGGTGCACCCGCTGTGAGGATCAGCAGGGCAGTCAGTGTGGCCTTCATTGTACGTTCCTCCTGGTAATCGGCTCGCCTTCCTTGACGTCGATCTTCAGCCCCGAGAGATCGACGTTGCGCGCGTTCTCCATGACGAACCCCTTCTGCGCGCTGATTTTGCAGTTCTCGAATTTCACGTTCTCGATGGGGCTGCCAGTGAGACCGTGCATCATGCCAACCGAGTTCACGGTGCCGGTGATGTTGCGGATGGTCACGTTGCGGACCACCGGCAGCACCTTCGCCGGCGGCGCGATGGGCGGCACCATCCGCCACTCCATGTTGAACTCGAACGCCTGCCTGGTATCCTTCAACTGCATATCCCGATAGGTGATGTTCTCCACCACGCCGCTGCGGCTGGGCTGGGTCTTGAATCGGATGGGCGCCCAGTTGCCGGCGTCAGACACGCAGTTTCTCACCTCGACGTTGCGGATTCCGCCGGAGGTTTCACTGCCCATCGCCACACCGCCGTGCCCGTAGTGAAACCGACTGTTCTCGATCACAATGTCTTCGGCGGGCCGGTTTACGCGCAGCCCGTCTTCGTCCTTGCCGCTCTTGATCGAGATGCAGTCGTCGTTGACGTCAATATCGACGTTGTTGACGCGCACGCGGCGCGACGAATCGATATCGATTCCGTCCGAGCTCGGGATGTTGTGGTCGGCCGTGATGTTCACTCCGTCGATCAGCACATCCTCCGAATACAGGACATGCAGGCACCACACCGCCTGCTGGCGCAGCCTCAGGCTCGCGATGCGCACGCGCTTACAGTTCTGGAAGCAGATCATGCGCGGACGTCCGGTCCTTGGCCGAGGCGGCGCGGCGGCGCCGTCGGGAGCACGCGCCGGTTGGCCTCGTCCGAAGCCGCCGCGCGCCAGCCACTGGTCGCCGGACCCGTCGATGGCGCCCTCGCCAGTGAGTTCCACGTCCGTCATGCCCGTGAAGTTCAGGAGCGCCGAGGTCCACTCACGTTCCGTGCCCTCCCAGCGGGTTTGGACTTGCGGATAATCTTCGGGATTGATCGACCCCTTCAGAACGCCGCCCTTTTCGATGGACAAATTCACCCCCTGTTTGAAGAACAGGGCGCCGGTGACAAACGTGCCGCCGGGAACCACGAGGGTACCGCCGCCTTCGCGTGCGGCCTTGTCGATCAAGTTCTGGATCGCCTTGGTGTTCGAACTTTGGCCGTCGCCCAGAGCGCCCGCACTGGTGATCAGGTAACGCCGGGGTGCGGGCTGCGCCGCAGCCGGTGCGAGGGCGGCTAGGATCGACGCCGCGACGGCCCTCGTCAAGAACGAACATGTGCACACCACGCTTTATCCTCCGGAGCAAAGAGTCATAGCGAGGGTATCTCAACAGGCGGGTGGCGTGCAAACAGATTCGGCAGGATTCCGAAGTTTCGGTATGTGGAACACAAACAGGCCAGCCAGTCGGGGCGGATCCGTTGATAAATCAGCCGTTTGTTGCACGGGACCGGGCGGCTCTCGCTCGTGGAGTCCCTTCATTTCCGCGCCCTTGGTTCGGAAGTGCGAAACGAGAGATCGCGCGGCTGTACGCCGCGTGGTGGTGTCCAAACCGGGCGTCATGCCGCCGCCGGAGGAATCCCGGTCGACCCCCGACCCTCCGACACCCTTTTGAGAATCCCGATATGAGTTCTGGAAAGCTCACGTCCCCCGCAACGATGCTAAACTGCATTCGCTATGAGATCGCATCCGAGATTGACGGCCCTTCAGGCAATGGCGGCGATGCTCGCCTCGCTCGCGCCGGGATTGCTGCGGGCCGAGCAGCCGGATCGCTTTGCCGCGGTCGCGCCGCGGATGGAGGAGTTTGTCCAGAAAGGCGAGATCGCCGGCGCCGTTACGCTCGTCGCCACCAAGAACCGAATCATCCATCTGGCGGCCGCCGGCAGAACGGACCTGGCACACGGCCGGAAGATGAAGACCGATGACATCTTCTGGATCGCCTCGATGTCGAAGCCCATCACCGCGGTGTGCATGGCGGTCCTGGCAGATGACGGCAAGCTGAGCTTCGACGATCCGCTGGCGAAGCATCTGCCGGAGTTCGATGGCCTGATGGTGAGCCAGAACGGCCAGAGCGTCAAGCCGGCTCGCGCCGTGACCCTGCGGGACGTCCTCATCCACACGAGCGGGTTGGGCGAAATAAGCGATCGGGAGCCCCACCTAACGCTCGCCGAAACCAGCAGCAGACTGGCGCGCCAGCCGCTGCGGTTCCAGCCGGGCAGCCGGTGGGCCTACTCGACGGCCGGCTTCGACGTGCTCGGCCGGGTCGTGGAGGTGGCCAGTGGGATGCCGTTCGATGTCTTCCTGCAAAAGCGCCTGCTCGACCCGCTCGGGATGAAGAACACCAGTTTCTGGGTTGCCCCGGCGAAAGAGGCGCGCCGGGCGCACCCCTATCGCTGGAATCAGCAGGCCGCCAAGTTGGAAGAGACGACCATCCCCTACCTGTATAAGACGGCGCCAGCGGACCGCCAGCGTCCGCCGCTCGGCGGGGCCGGCCTCTTCTCCACAGCGGAGGACGTCGCCCGGTTCTATCAAATGATGCTCAATCAGGGCACTCTCCATGGCAAGCGCATTCTCAAGCCGGAGACCGTGGCCGAGATGACCCGCAAACAGACCGGCGCGATGAATGCCCGTCCCGGGATGCCCTGGGGACTGGGCTTCTGCGTCGTGGAAGATCCCACCAAGCTTCCGGCCAACAGCGTGCTCTCGCCCGGTTCCTTCGGCCACGGCGGAGCATTCAGCACGCAGAGTTGGGCCGATCCTTCCAGGAATCTGATCTGGATCGTCATGTTCCAGCGCGACGGGAAAGGGAATCCGGACAACTCCGACGTACGAATTGCCTTCCAGGAGGCTGCCGCGAAGGGAGTCGGGCTGTGAAGTTCTCTTTCGTTCTGCTATTGCTCGCAGGATGCGGCGCAGCATTCGGGCAAGGCGCTGCCTTCGGGCCAGGCGTACCTCGGCCCAACCTGCTGGACAACATCGACCGGCCTCTGCGTTACACCCCGGACGGCCAGGACTTCGTCATCGAGAACGGCGGCGAGTTCTTCAACCGTCCTCTCTACGGCGGCAACACGGCCTTCCGCGCCGATGCGGGCGACCAGCCGGAGTTTTCGCTCTACCTGCCCGGGCACGGCGGCAACCTGCGTTTCGGCATCAAAACCACCGCCGGCGCGAAATGGCTGCACGAGACCGCCCGCATCACCGCCCGGTATCGTCCCGGCACGATGCTCTACGAAGTCCGCGATCCGCTCCTCGGACCGAATGCGGTGCTGCGCATCCATGCCATCGCCCTGCACCAGACCGACGGCCTGGCGGTGCTAATCCAGACCGACGGCATCGCCGCGCCGCTGGAACTGGTCGCCGCATACGGCGGACTCAGCGGCAAGCGGGGGGCCCGGGACGGCGACATCGGGACAGAAGCGGTTCCCATCGGCGAGTATTTCCAACTGAAGCCCGAGTCGTGCCAGGACAACAGTTTCACCTTGGGCGCCGGGTCCAGCGGCGCATTTACGCTGCGAGCCAAAGCCGCGACTATCGCCGGCCTCATGCCGCCCGGTGCGGCCCTGGCGACCGCCGATGCGCGCCAGTGGAACTCGGTCGAGGCCCTTCTTGCGTCCGTGAATCGGACCGCGGCCCCGCCCCTCCCGGTGATCGTTGCCAGAATCGCGATTTCTCCCGCCGCCTCGGCGCCCCTGTACTTTGCCCTTCAGCGGATCTCCGATTCTGCCGGGCCCGCCGTGGCCGAGGAGCTCGCCACCTACCGCGATGTCACCGCCGACGGGCCCGACGTCGATCGGCGAACGGCCGCGATTCCGCTGGCTGCGACCTACGGCGCCGCCGATCTGCCCCGTATCTTTGCCGAAGCCGAGGAGCACTTCAGGGCTCTTCGCGGCCAGATCGTAGTCGAGACGCCCGATCCCTTTATCAATGCCGCCGCCGCCGCGCTCAATGTCGCGACCGATGCCGTTTGGGACGCGCCGCAGGGAGCGATCATGCACGGCGCCATCGCCTGGCGGTCCAGGTTGCTCGGCTGGCGCGGTCCGTACGCGCCCGACGCGCTCGGCTGGCACGACCGCGCCCGGCGCCATTTCACCTATTGGGCCACACGTCAGAACACCAGCCCCATTCCCGAAAAACTGCCGCCGCCCGACGAAGCCTCCAACCTGGCCCGCAACGAGGCCGCGCTGCACAGCAACGGCGACATGTCCAACTCCCACTACGACATGAATACGGTCTTCATCGACGCGCTCTTCCGCCATCTGCGCTGGACCGGCGACCTCGAGTTCGCGCGCAGGATGTGGCCGGTCATCGAACGCCATCTGGCATGGGAGCGCCGTCTCTTCCGGCGGGAGTACGGTCCGGAGAAACTTCCTCTGTACGAAGCCTACGCGGTCATCTGGGCCAGCGACGACCTCGGGTACAACGGCGGCGGCGCCACCCACTCCAGCGCCTACAACTACGATCACAATCTGCAGGCCGCCCGTCTGGCACGCCTTCTCGGCCAGAACCCCGCACCGTATGAAAAGGAGGCGGCGCTCATCGCCCGCGCGATGCGCGAATTCCTGTGGATGCCCGACCGTGGCATGTTCGCCGAATACCGGGATTACCTGGGACTGCAGCGCCTCCACCCCTCCGCCGCGCTGTGGAGTTTTTACCACACGATGGATGCCGGCCTGGTGAGTGCAGCCGAGGCGAACCGGATGGCCGGCTACGTGGACTCCTCCATTCCGCACTTCCCCGTTCGCGGCCCCGGTGTCCCCACCGACGACACGTATCGCGTCCTGGCAACCAGCGACTGGATGCCCTACAGTTGGTCCATCAACAACGTCGTGATGGGCGAGAACATGCACACCGCCCTGGGGCTTTGGCAAGCCGGGCGCGCCGGCGAGGCGTTCCGAATCGCCAAGGGCGCACTCCTCGCCAGCATGTTCATGGGGATCTGCCCCGGCAACGTCGGATCCATGAACTATCTGGATGTGTACCGGCGGGAATCCCAGCGCGACTTTGCCGATGGCGGTGGCGTCACCTCACGAGCGATCGTCGAGGGACTGTTCGGTCTCCGGCCGGACGTCCTCGTTGGTGAACTCCTGGTCGTTCCGGGACTCCCCGCGGCGTGGGATCACGCCTCGCTCCGCCATCCTGACGCCGGCGTTTCGTTTAGCCGTAACGGCGCCACCGATACCTACATCATCGAGCAGCAGTTCCCAAAATCGCTCTCGCTGCGTGTCCATTTGCCGGCGCGCGGAGACCTGCCCACGGTGACCATCGATGGCCGCGGCGTCGAGGTCCGGCCAGTTGCCGGCGATCCCACCCGCCTTGAAATTCTCAGTTCCGCCGCACCGAAGTGGCAGGTGCGGATTCAATGGAGATCGGCGGCGGAGCCGGTCCGGCCCGTGGCCGCCGCCTGGCCGCGCGAGACGGCAAAGATGCAACCTCACGTGGATCCGTCCGGCGCCGCCAGCACGGTGGAACTCACCCCGTACTTCAATGACCGCGTGACCCGGATCTTCCAAAACGAATATCGCTCGCCCCGTTCCCCCTTCGTCTCGCTGGCCACTCCGAAACAGGGCATCGGAGCGTGGGCCGGCCACGTCAACACGACCGCCGACATCGACGACACCGGTCTCCGCGCACTGGCGCGCGCCGGCCACGACCGGATCGCACTCCCCAACGGCGTCCCACTGGCGACTCCAGGGGAAGCCGGCGCGAGGAACGTGGTTTTCGTGTCGCAATGGGACAACTACCCCAAAGAGGTCACCGTGCCGTTATCCGGGAAGGCTCGCGGAGTTGTCCTGCTCATGGCGGGATCCACCAGCCACATGCAGAGCCGTTTCGAGAATGGCGAAGTGGTGGTGACTTATGCCGATGGCTCGGCGGAGAAACTCGAATTGGAGAATCCCACCAATTGGTGGCCCATCGAGCAGGACTATTTCATCGACGATTTCCAGTTCCGGCGTCCGGAGCCGGTTCCCATGCGTGTCAACCTGAAAACCGGGACCGTTCGTGTCATCGACATCGCTCAATTCAAAGGCCGCGGCGGTCCCGTTCCCGGCGGCGCCGCGACCGTGCTCGACCTGCCGCTTCAATCCGGCAAGGAGTTGAAGTCGCTGACGGTGCGAGCCGTCGCGAATGAGGTGGTCATCGGCCTGATGTCCGCTACCCTGATCCGTTAAGAGGACCTGCATATGTATTCGAGAAAAACCGCCCGCCTCGCCTCCCTGATTCTTTTGGCCGCATCCGCCGCGTTTGGGCAAATGGGCCGCCGCTGGCCATCGGAAAAGAAGATCGTCCCGGACCCGGTTACCGGTGTTCCCATCACCTTCCTGACCAGCACGGACGGCGCCTATCGCCAATCCAAGATCTATCAGACGCACCGGCAGTGGACCGCGGATGGCAAGTGGCTCATCTTCCGCGGCACGCGCGAGACCGGCTCGCAGGCGTTCGCGGTCAATGAAGAGACCGGGGAAATCGTGCAGGTAACCGAGTCGGGATTCTCGGGGATGCTGTGCGCCGGGAACAGGACCATGAAGTTGTACGTTCTGTCGGGCGCCGGCGGGAGAGGGAGCGGCGCTGCGTCGGGATCGCGCCAGATTCTCGAGATCGACCTCGCCAGACTTTTCGCCGATGTCGCCGCCGGCGCCGTGAAGCCCGCCGCCAATTACCAGCGCGTCGGTGGAACCATCCCGGACACCCTGCAGGTGGACGGCAACATGGGCCTGGACGCCAACGACGATTTCATGTATTTCCGGGTGGGCGGCCCGGAAACCGCTCAACTCTCCCCCGGGCAGACCCTCCAGCCAGCCTTCGGCCCGCGATTCCGCCAGACCACCAGCGGTCTGCGCAGTATGAATCTGAAGACCGGGGAGATCCGGTTCATCGTCAATGTGGGGTTCCAGATCGGGCACGTGCAGTCGAATCCGTGGATGCCCGGCGAAATCGTTTTCTGCTGGGAAACGGGCGGCAAAGCACCGCAACGGACGTGGTTCGTCAAAGCCGACGGGACCGGCCTGCGGCCGCTGTATCCGGAAGCCCCGCAAGAATGGATCACGCACGAAGCCGTGATCAGCAAGGACGAGGCCGTCATCGCCATCCTCGGCCACCGCTCGATCGCGTCCGCGACACCGGACTCGGACTGGGGCATCTCGGGAACCATGGAACATCCGACCGGCGTGGCGATCGTCAATCTGCGGACACGGGAGTTGCGAATGGTGGGACAGGTTCCCACGTGGTCCCAGGGCCGTTCGGACTGGCACGTTGCCGGCTCGGTCGACGGCCGCTGGGCCGCCAGCGACGATTTCAGGTATGAAGTCTGGCTCATCGACCGGCACAGCGGCGAGATGAACCTGTTGGCCGGTCCGCAGAAGACCGGCGCGGATCACATTCACCCGACGTTCAATGCCGACGGCACGAAGATCGAGATTCAGTCGGCATTGATCTCGAAGGACAATCGGTCGTTGAACATTGCCGTTGTTCCGGTGCCCAAGACGTGGCTGAATCGCACGTACAGCACGAAGGCGCCGGAATAGCGCAGTCCGGTGATGTGGCGTAGGCGCGGACCAGGCAACAGTCTTAAAGACGCCAGGGCGCAAACGGCTACTGCCTTGACCGTGTCCGCCTCGGTTGCGTACCGGATTCAGATCATTTAGTCTGACAGCATGCAGCGCAGAACGTTCTTGCAGGCGTCGGTGGCCGCGTCGGTGGCCGCGTCGGCGGCAGCCACGCCAGTAGTGATGACGGTGCGGGGTCCCGTGGATCCCACCAAAATGGGCGTGATGCTGGTCCACGAGCACCTGTTCTCCAACTTCGGGGAGGAGCCGGCGGAGCCACCGGTCTACGACCGGGAGAAATTGCTGGCGGCGGTGGTGCCCTACGCGGCATCTGTGAAGAGGCTGGGCTGTGGCGCCGTGGCGGACGGCACCACGGCGTGGTTCGGACGGGATCCGCTGCTGCTGCGGACCATCTCGGAGCGGACCGGGCTGCACATTCTCACCAACACCGGCTTATACGGCGCGGCGAACGACCGGTACGTGCCGCGGCGCGCGGTGGAGCAGCCGGCGCGGGCCATTGCAGAGGAGTGGGTAAGGGAGGCCGAACACGGTATCCGCGACACGGGAATTCGGCCCGGCTTCATCAAGATCGGGGTGGATGCGGGACCTCTGTCCGAGACTGACGCCAAACTGGTTCGCGCCGGGGCGATGGCGCACAGGAACACCGGGCTGACCATGACGGTCCACACGGGGGACAGTGCGGAATCGGCGGGACGTCAGTTGGAGATTCTGGCGGAGGAGGGAGTCGCGCCGTCCGCCTGGGTGTGGATCCACGCCAATCAGTGCAAGGATGATGCGGCGATTGCCGAGATGGCGCGGCGGGGGGCGTGGGTCAGCCTGGACGGATTGGACCGCAAGACGCTGGACCGGCACGTGGAGTTGGTGCTGGCGCTCAGGAAGGCCGGCTACCTGCGGCGGGTGCTGTTGTCGCACGACGGGAACAGCTTCCGCGCGGGGGGCAAGAACCCGATGCGGGAGTGGTCGATGCTGTTCACGGACTTGCTGCCGGCGCTGCGAAACAGCGGGATCAAGGATGAGGAAGTTCAGCTCCTCACAGTCGAGAACCCCAGCAGTGCGTACACGCTGAACAAGCGCCTGGTTTGAAACCGTCCTCCGGTTTTTCCAGGATGGAGTCGGCGGTCGTGGTCCAAACGAATGGTTGCGGTTTATCGTTCCAGGCTCGCAGAAAGGCTTCGATGACGGACTGGAGATCGGCAACGCTCAGAAAGCTTGTCAATTGGGGGCTTGACAGCCAGCGTCTCCCAGAACTTGCGATTGCAGGCGGCGCGCCGGACGATCAGAGGCAAGAACCTGATCGCGAACGCAGACCGCCTGGGCCGCGAAGCTTTGCGAATCATCAGGAGCGGTATGATTCAAAGTGAAACCTGAAAAGGGGGTTGAATGGAAACGGGCCGGCAGCAGATGTTGGCACCGCGCCATGATCTACCAATGAATCGGAGAACGTTCCTTGGCGTTGCGGCAGGCTTGACCCTGGCGGATGCGGGCGCACAAACCCGCTCATCCATACCTGTCATCGATACCCACATCCACCTGTACGATCCGTCGCGTCCGCAAGGCGTGCCGTGGCCCAACAAGGAGAACAAGATCCTCTATCAGACTTCCTTGCCGCAGCGGTACCGCAAGATCGTGGAACCGCTGGGCATCGTGGGCGCGATTGAAGTCGAGTGCAGCCCATGGCTGGAGGACAACCAGTGGGTGCTGGACATCGCACAAGACGACACCATCATGGTGGGAACGGTGGGGCGCCTGGTGCCCGGCACGTCCGAGTTTCGACCGAATCTGGAAAGATTCCACAAGAACCCGCTGTACCGGGGTATCCGTTATGGGCTGGGAAGGCAGGCAGGCAAGGAGTTCGACCGGCCGGAGTTTGTCGCCGACCTGAAAGCCCTGGCCGATGCGGACCTGGTTCTGGATACGGCGAATCCAAGCGTGGCGTTGCTGGCCGACGTGGTGCGCGTCAGCGACCGGGTTCCGAATTTGCGCGTGGTCATCGATCACCTGCCGCAGATGTTACGGCCAGCGGAATCCGCGGCGCAGGCCTCCTATGATGTCAGCATGAAAGCGTTCCGCGACCGCCCGCAGATCTACGTGAAGGTATCGGAAGTGCTGCGCCGGGTAGGCGAACAGATTCCCGTGGACGTCGAATTCTACCGCCCCAGGCTAGACGAGGTACTGGACGTTTTCGGTATCGACCGGGTCCTCTACGGGAGCGACTGGCCGAACGGCGATCAGTGGCTGCCCGTTCCGGCCGGATTCAAGATCGTCCAGGAGTATTTCATGGGCAAGGGACAGGCAGCGGCCGAGAAATACTTCTGGCGGAATTCCACCAGGGCATACAAGTGGGTCAAACGGACTGCCGCCCAACCACAGGCCTGACGTTGATCCTGCGGCGGCCCGCGAGTTGCGAGCCGCCGCGAGATGCACCCGTCAAAACCTGAGGTGGATGTTGCACTGAATAATGCGACCCGAGTTGGACTGGCTGGAAAGCTGCCCAAACTGTACGGCGGTCACGGTGATGTTCGGACTTCCGAACTGCGTGTGGTTGGTGACGTTCAGAAGATCTAGCGCCGTTTCCAGGGACAGCCGCTCATAGAGCCGGAAACTGCGGAGGATCTTGGCATCCCAGTTGCGGACGGGGTCGTTCCGCAGACTGTTGACGTACTGCGGGAAGATACGCGCATTATAGGTGTTGGGCTGATTCGCCGAGCGGCCTTCGAACCCTACGAAGCCGGCGGGCGGTGCGGTATTTCCGGTCCAAACCGCGGCCGGGGAGTACCACATGTTGATGTTCTGCGAGTGGGTCTGGCTCTGGTTCAACGCCTCCGCCACCTGGTCCACGGTGCCGTAATAGAACTGGTTGCCCCAACTGATCAGCGCGCCCGTCTGGTAGGTGTAGATCCAGCTCAACTGCCAGCCGCCCATGATGGGGTTCAGAGGGCCGTGGGTCAGCCACTGCCTGCCCTTGCCGAACGGCAACTGGTAGATCGTGCTCCACACGATGCGGTTGGGCCGGATATTGGAATTCAACTGCCATGACGGCTGGGGATCGAACTGGTTGGGCAGCCACTGCTGGCGGCCCCACATGTGGGCTACCTGCACATCCGATTGCAGTCCCTTCCACGCGCGGCGGTGGTACACCAGGCGGATTTCGTTGTCCACAGTGTGGCTGCGGAAGTAGTTGGCCTGGTTGAGTCCGAAACCGGCGTTGGGATAGGCGCGCAGCAGTTGCTGCACCTGCAAGGTGGTACCGGTGAACATGCCGACGGTGCTCAGGTAGTTGGCAAGCACCGGGTTGGAGGCTTGAATGGCTGGCACGGCGGCGAGGAACGGATTGGCAACCGTGGCCTGCATCGCCGTATCCACCGTGGCGCTGCGGGTGTTGAAGAAATTCCAGTACTGCGCCGGAAGGTAGCTGAGGTTGCGCGTCATCGGCTGCGAAGCGTAGCCGCCGCTGTAGGAGGCTTCGACCATGTCGTTGCCGAAAATCTGCCGTTGAACGGCGAGGGAATACCGCTGCTGCACGGAAGGCGCGTAGTCGCGCGGGGTATTGGTGGCCCCTTGTCCGGCCAGAATGCCGGCGCCGAGCGAACTGCCGAAAGGCATCACCCACCGCGACCCGTTGGCCAGGACCGGGAACGGGTCCTGCATGATATTCTTCGCGCCATAGTTGGCGGCCGCGCCCACTCCGCAGCAGAACGTCAGGCCGTTGTCGTTGGAAAGGTTCGTCGTGGTGGTCTGGCTGTAGCCATTCATCCCCGGCCGGGTATTCATGATGTTGTAGGTGTCGCCGTACCATCCCGTCCCGAAACGGATCACGGTCTTGGGGGTCAGTTGGTACACCAGGCTGACGTTCGGAAGGAACCGTTTGGTTCCCTGGGTGAAGTTACCATCCTTCTGGCCCAGGTACTGGACACCACCGTTCAAGTTGAACTGGCCGGCAGGTACGGCGGCGGCGAGCGTTTGCACGGCGGCGTTGTTGGCGTTGGCCGGATTGGAGAGCAGGCTGGCGTAAGCGCCCTGTACGGCCGAAGCGTAGGGAGGAGCGTAGCTGAAATCGTACTGGCCCTCCAGACCGCGGTTGAACCGCTCCGTGTTGCCGCCTTCGTGCTCGAAGCGCACGCCGAAGCCCAGGCGCAGCTTCGAGGTGAGGCGGAAGTCGTCCTGGAAGTATACCGCCTGGTAGGGCGTGCTCCAGAAACCGGTATCGTTGGTGGTCAGGGAGACCGAGTTGGGCAGGCCCATCAGGTACGAGGCGTAACCCAATCCGGTATTGGTCGTGGCGGTGCTGGCGGTGTTATCCGCTTGCCGGACATACGTGTTGTTGAACGCGAAATTCCCAGAGGGATTGCCTCCGGCGGTAACTGAGGCATATTGATAACGGCGAATTTCGACGCCGTACTTGAAGGTGTGGTTGCCCTTGATGGTGGTCATCTTGGGGGCCAACTGCTCGGTGGTGCCGCGCTGGGTCAGCCCCGGAGCGGCGGCGTGGCCGCTCGATGCGTAATAGGCCATCCCGCTAATGTTGATCAACGGCAGAACGTTCTGGCTGCCGGCCTTGTCGTCGATATAGCTGGGCAGTCCGATTTTCGAAGGGGGGTACAGGAAATCGATGGGGAGTTTGCTGCCTTCCGAATACTGCGTGATGCTGAACGTCAGGTCCAGCACGTTGTTGGCGCCAATGGTGTAGAGGTAGTCCAAGCTGCCCCCGCGCGTGGGGCGCCACAGGCCGTTCGACATGATGCCTTTGAGCGGCGTCGAGTGCGCCCAGTCGTATTGATCCGAGAAGCGCTCGTTGTAATACCACTTGCCGTTCAACCGCTGGCGGTTGTTGATCATGTAGTCGAAGCGGTTTACGAAATCGGGAAACCAGTCGTTGTTGCCCTGGCTGCCGTCGTAGAAGTTGTTGGTGCCGTCCGGGGTCACCTGCCCCACCGGGTTGTTGGGCATCGGGAAGATCTGGTTCCAAAACTTGGCGACGGGGTTGGTCTGCATCGAGGCGGGCACGATGTTGTTGGGGAAAGGCGTGCGGGTCACGTGTCCGGCCACTGTCGTCGCCGTCCGTGGGTCATAGACAGTGTACGACGTGGGATTGGTCGGCACTTTCAGCAGCGCCGAGAAGTCACCGGTCAGCATAGCCGGCGTCGGCACCGTGTAGATAGGCGTCGAGTACGAAGGAGCGAGGCTGGTCAGGTGGCTATACGAAATGAAAAAGAAGAAACGGTTCTTGCCGTTGTAGATCTTGGGAATGTAGACCGGGCCGCCCACCGCGAAACCGGGCGTGCTGACCTTACCGGAAGCCTGTTCCGGCCCGACCTTTCCGGTCGATTCCCAGTTCAAACGGGTGTAGTGCGGGGTGGCGTTCCAGCGGAACTGCTGCATCTGCCAGTAGCCCGACCCATGCAGATCGTTGCTGCCCGATTTCGTCGTGGCGCTGATGAAAGCGCCGATGGCGTGGCCCATGGATGCGTCGAACGGCGAAGTCTCGATGCGTACTTCGTCCACCGCCTCGGAGAGAGGCACGTAGCCGGCGCGTCCGCCGTTGGTTCCGGTTACGGGGTTGCCGTCCAGCAGGAATTCGCTGAGCCCCGTGCCCAGACCGCCCGAATTGTAATTCGCGGTGGAGGCATGATCGAGCGCGCGATTGTTATCGGGCTGAAGGCTGCCGGTGAAACTCATGCCGGCGGCCATGGCCTGCAACAGGAACGGGTTCATGTTGCCGTACGGCAAGTGGGTAATGTCCTGGCTATTGAGCACGCGGCCGGTCGCGGCAGTGGTCGTGTTTAGCAGCGGGGCATCGGCGTTCACCGTGACGGAAGTGGTGGAGTCGCCGACTTCCATCTTCAGGTCGAGCGCCAAACGGTCGCCGGTACTCAAGCTGATGCCGGAGCGCTTTAGTGTCTTGAAGCCGACCGTCTCCGCGGTGACCAGGTAATCACCCGGAATCAGAAAATTGACTTCCCAATAGCCCGTCGAATTCGAATTCACGGGGTTAGAGACGTTGGTCTCCACATTGGTCACGGTCACCTTGGCGCCCGGAATCACAGCGCCCTGCGGATCGACGACTTTGCCCGTGATGCTGCCGCGCGATTCCTGCGCCAGGCAAGCACTTGCAGCAAAAAGTACGGTTGCGCCTGACAAAAGGAGGCGGCTCAGAGTGAAACGCAAACGTGGCATTCGAGACTCCTTCCAAGTTCCTTCCAAGCGGTCTGTCGCGCCCACCTACTGTATGGCGGCTCGCACACTCAATGGAGCGTAAGGACGCAGTAGACCTTCGGCTCACAGACCAGAAGCGATTCAGGCACAGTATGTCGAAATCTGCATCGGTTTGGGAAGAGGCTTTTGGATAATTGCATCTGTTTTACAACAGAGAACGCCGATGAGGGACTCGTAAGGCCAAACTCTAACGGCAGGGAAAAGGGTTACGTGGTACGCAAAGCAGCCCCGCCTGCTTCCCGAACGCCACGCTTTCAGGGTGCGCGTTATGCTATTCGAAACGGCGTCATGCCTTCATTGCATCATTTGCGATCCACGGGCACCCGCTCGACTGGCGACAGGGTTAACGGCATTTCCTTCGTCAGACCGTCCATCATCGGAACCGGTTTGGAGTCGAACGTGATCGTCGCGGGCTTCAAGCCTTCGCGCTTGGCCGTCAGAGTAATCGTCCCCGGCATCAGAGTGGAGCGCATGGCCACGCGGTTGATGCCGCACTCGGTGTTCAGGTAGAGATTGTTGGTGGAGTTGGGCCTGCCGGAGTTATAGCCGCCGCGCCAGACAGCGGGACCAGTGGCCGAAACCGTCCTCCCCACGGAATTCCAGGTGAAATCGACGCGGGCGTCGTCGGTCGGGCAACGCTCACCGTTGGCGTCGACCACTTCAAAGTCGATCAGCGCGACATCTTGGCCGTCGGCGCGGAAGCCCCCTGGAGCTGTGTGGAGGGTGAGCTTGATCGCCGCGGGAGCGCCGGCGGTCTTCAACTCATGCTGTGCCACGGCAACACCGCCTTTGTAGCCGACGGCCTTGATGGCGCCGGGCGTGAACGCGATGTTCGGGAAGGCATAGAGATATCCGTTCTCCGGCTGGGTGACCTTGCCTCGGGAAGCGCCGTTTACAAAGAATTCGACACTGTCCACATTGTTGGCGATGACATTCATCGTCTTGGTGGTGTTGGCCGGGTAGGTCCAATGCCCGATGATGTGGATGTCCGGCTTTTCGCTCTGCATCACGCGCTCGGCGAAGTAAGCCTCCTTGGGCAGGCGCACGGCGTCGACCTTGCCGCTGACGCGGCAGACCTCGCTGGAATCCTGCCGGCCGTCAGCATTGGAGTCGGTGAAATAGATCGAGGCGTAGGCCGCCCATTTGGACTTTTCCGGGTCGGTGTTGGAAATACGGCTGGACCAGAACAACCAATATCGCTTGACCTGTGCCAGGGCAAGGGTCTCGGAATTGTGGTTCCAGGTGTCGTTCGGTCCTTTCTTAAATCCGAAATAGGGAGGTGAAAAGTCATCCCAGAACCGGCGGGCGCCTTCCTCGCGGAAGTCCTCGGTTTCGATGAGGGGAGCCTTGTCGCGGACCTGGGCGCTGTAGGGTCCGCCGAGCATGGTGCCGAACCACTCCGTCACCGCCGTCGCACCCGGGTCCGTCAGCGAGCGGCATCCCATAATCCGGCCGCCGTGCGGGTCCAATTCCTTGCGCAGGTCCACCATCTCCTGCATTTGGGCCGCGGTGACTCCCGTGTTGCCCGCCTCCCAGAAGAGCACGCTGGGGTTGTTGCGGAAGTACACGATGGTGTCGCGCATGACCTCCATGCGCTGCTCCCATTGGCGGCCTTGCGCATCCTCTTCCTTGTCGCCGCCGGGGGCGACCTGGACGATGCCGAACCGGTCGAACGCTTCGACGTCCGCCTTCTGCGGCGCCACGTGCATCCAGCGCATGTAGTTACCGTTGGAATCGCGAATCATCCGGGCGGTGAAATCGTGCATCCAGTCGGGATAGCCGGCGCCCACGCCGGCCCATTCGTTGCTGGTGCGCTGGGCGAATCCCTTGAAATAGACGAACTTGTCATTGATGTAAACGCCGCCCGAGCCGGCGCCGGCCTTGAATTCCGTCTTGCGAAAACCGGTCCTCACCTTGTTGACGTCGACCACTTTTCCATCGACGGTCAGGATGGTGTAAACGTCGTACAAATATGGGTCGTCGGGGCTCCAGAATCGGGCATTGGCCAGCGGGCCTGCGGCCTTCAGAACGGTCTTCGCGCCGGACAACATATCGACGCCGTCGCTCGTGAAGGTGGCGCGGACCGTGCCGTCTTTATCCACCACCACGCCCGACAAGCTGACGTTCGCCCGAGGGACCCTCCGATCGGCCGTGGCATTGTGAACCTGCGATTCCACCGTGACGTCGCAGGTGCGGCCCGCGATGTTGTAGTTGCCGCAGTAAATGTATGTGCCGGTGGTCTTCAGGCCGTAATACAGCGGCAGGGTCTGGTAGATCTTGCCCGTGACGTGCAGCCACACCCGCCGGTTGATCCCGCCGTGGACGGGGTTGAAATCGTTGGCGTTCCATCGGTAGGCCGTGTCCGTGGCCCGCTCCCGGTAGCTGGTGCGGTTGTCCACTTGCACCGCCAGCACGTTGTCGCGGTCGCCGAACAGCACCGCGGACGTGATGTCCAGGCCGTAACCCGATATGCCGTTCTCGTACAGACCGAAAGGCTTGCCGTTGAAATAGATATCCCCGGCCTGGCGCATGCCCTCGAACTCGACGAACACTTTCGATCCCGCGGCCTCGGCCGGGAGCTTGAAGTGCTTCCGGTACCAGCTCAGGCCCTTGTACGTGCCCCGATCGCCGCCGCTGTGGTCGATGATCACGCGGAACGAGTCGACATCGTTGAACGAATGCGGCGTGCTGACGGTCTCCCACAGGGAGTCGTCGAACGACACCTCCTGGGCGCCGGGCACGTCCTGGCGGATGAACTTCCAGCCCGAATTAAAACTGTAGGTGGCGCGCGGCGACGCCGGAGGCGTGAACGGTGGCTCAGCAGCCCAAGCCGGATTGCCGGGAACCAGAACGGTGAAAGCCAGCAGCGGTAGGAGAGCGTTCGACTTCATGCGAGCCAGTTTAGCCCCTCCACGATCTGCCGCGCAAGAGAATAAGACCAACAACTCGGAGAAGCCATCCCTCGTCTGTCGCTGAAACCGGCTGGTACAAGGACGGCGTGGAATTGCCGTGGCTCGCGAAGGGTGAATGTGATACCCGTCAGTGTCTGCGATCTGTCTCATGGAGGATCAAGCATGAATCGGTCGCGCAGATCCCGCGCTTTCGGCAGGCTGGTTGCCGGGGTATTCCTACTCCACTGGGCCGCTGCAGCCCAGGAACAAAGGCCCTCTTACTATCCGGAAAAACCGAGGGACGATAAGGCTGTGTACGTTGCTAAGGACAGCTTTCCCGTGGACGACGAGTTCAGCAATTCCTACGAGCATTGGAAGAAGATGGGCTCTCCCCAGAAGCCGACTCCGGCTCAGTATTCCGAGCTGGAACAATCGGGCCAGTTGCAGACCGTGTCCGCGCCCGGACCGATCGCCCCCAGGGCGGGAAAGCGAAGGTGAGTCTGTCCCTGCCGCTGCACGGTGTCTCGCCGATCCAACTGACCTGGTAGGATCGGTTTGAGACCGGCTTCATGAAGCTGTTCGCGGGCCGTGTTCCAAGTGATGTGACACGCGCGCGTTCGAGGCCCCTGACTGGAGAGGATGCCCTGGTGGTTGCCAGCGCCAAGAGCTAGCACTCTCATTTGTTCACTCCAAGGGACGCCCTGTTTGCGTGTGTATGTTTCCCGGCCCCGGGAAGCGCTCGTTAATAAATCCCAAGGGAGACGCGCAACGCGACCGGCTCGGCCCGGAGGTTGAGCCCATAATCGGTCTCGTCGCCGTTCAGGATGCGGATGAACTTAAAGACACCGTATTCGTAAATCCCCTCATCGACGCGCATGAACTGGCGGCGCTTGTCCGCTGCGGTGGGCCGGAAATCCACACGGCAGAAGTACCCGGCCACCAGGAACTTGTTCTCCGCAAGTTGTGCGACCAGGGCGCGTCCTGTCGGTTCCGCATTACCGGCCGGCGCGCGGCCGCCCCGCCCGCCTCCGTAAGAGATGGTTGCATTCCACTCCCCGAAGTGCAGCGTCTGCGAGGGCGTGCCCTTCTCTTCCGCGATGGCCTGGAGTTTACCTTCGAAGTTGAGGCGGGCAACTTCCCGCATCATGGGGCCGATCAGCCGGTAGTTCTGCGCCGTGGGGGCGAATTGGTCCTGTGGCGCGGAAGGGGTGGCCGGAGTTGCGGCTGGAGCGCCGGCCTGAGCAGGGGCCGGAGGGGCGACCGGAGAGGGAGGCTGAACCGATGGGATGGCGCTGTAGTCCAAGCCGAAGGGGGAGAAGCCGATCGCCTGAAGGCCGAGGGCAGAGAAGAAGAACCGAGCCACTGAGGCGCTGCCGCTCGTTTCCGGGATGAACAGGGGATTGTCGTCCCGGTGATACAGTTCCAGTACCTTCAGATAAGCGACGGGGTCGTTCATGTAGATGTCGGGCGAGACGATATCGACCGCCGGGGCCGCGACCTTCCAGATGGGAATCACGTTGTCGGTGGGGCCACCGGCTTCATAGCTGCCGGGAGCGCCCGGCTTGATGGGATCGCGCAGCGCGGCGTTGGCATAGAGCGGCAGCGAATAGACGGCCTTCCCAGCGGCGGCAACCTTCCCCACGTACGCGGCTACGGCCCAGGCGTGGAAGTTCACTTCCGCTTCGGCGCCAAAGGCCGCCTGCCAATTCACGGTGGGCGAGGCGGGCTTCACCTGCATGGCGGTGAGCACGTC
>OCZT010000831.1_pt1 | contig 31487 bp, 23 predicted proteins | sample 1539031 | NCBI WGS metagenome assembly OCZT01 (sample SAMEA3539308, study PRJEB22396) | soil metagenome | biome: tundra; feature: field; material: soil | place: USA | collected 2010-05 | depth 0.15 m | reverse complement strand
GGCGACCACCGAGATCTACGCTCTTTCCCTACACGACGCTCTTCCGATCTACCCGCATGGGGTTCGCGATCGTCGAAGGGCCCGAGGTCGAAGATGAATGGCACTGCTTCGACGCGCTGAACATGCCGGCCGAGCACCCCGCACGCGACATGCAGGACACGCTGTATCTCGCGACGCCGATGCCTGGCGATTCGCATGCACGCCCGGACGCCGCAGGCGGCCATGGAGACAAAGACGTGCGGACGCTGCTCCGGACGCATACCTCGTCGATGCAGATCCGCTATATGCAGGCGCACACGCCACCGATCCGCATCGTCGTGCCCGGACGCGTGTACCGGCGCGACGACCTCGACCTGACGCACACGCCGGCGTTCTCGCAGGTCGAAGGACTGGTCGTCGGCGAAGGGATCTCGCTCGCGGATTTGAAGGGGACGCTGACCGCGTTCGCCCGCGACATGTTCGGCCCACGATCGCGGCTGCGGTTCAGGCCGAGCTTTTTCCCGTACACCGAGCCGAGCGCCGAGGTCGACATCAGCTGCTGGAAGTGCGACGGCGACGGCTGCGCGATGTGCAAGCGATCCGGGTGGCTCGAAATCCTCGGCTGCGGCATGGTGCATCCGGCGGTGTTCGAGTCGGTCGGCTACGACGCGGAGCGGTACACCGGATTCGCCTGGGGCATGGGCATCGAGCGCGTGGCGATTCTGCGCTATCAGGTCGAGGACATCCGGTTGTTCTACGAAAACGACCTCAGGTTCCTGGAGCAGTTTCCGTACTAGCCATGCGACTACTGGTGTCGTGGGTTCGTGATTTCGTCGACGTCGCGGCCTCCCCCGAGGAGATCGCCGAGAAGCTCTCGATGCGCGGCTTCGAGGTCGCCTCGATCGAGCCCATGCCCGGGGGCGACGCCGTGATCGACTTCGAGGTCACCGCGAACCGGCCCGACTGCCTGAGCGTCCTCGGATTCGCGCGCGAGATCGCGACGATGTACGAGCTGCCGGTCCATCTGCCCGTCGATCTCCCGTCGAGCGAGTCGGGCGCGAAGATCGCGCTCCGTTCGACCGCGGCCGGCGATTCCGAGCGTTTGAAGGTTTCGGTGGAGGACACCGAGCTGTGCCCGCGCTACGCCGCCGCGATCGCCGATGTGACGCCCGGCGCATCGCCCGCGTGGCTGACATCGCGGCTCCAGGCCGCCGGCGTCCGCCCGATCAGCCCCATCGTCGACATCACCAATTACGTCTTGATCGAGCTCGGCCATCCCCTGCACGCCTTCGATCTGGCGAAGCTGGCGGGCGCCGAGCTGCGCATCCGGCGCGCGAAGCGGGGTGAGATCATCACGACGCTCGACGGCGTGGAGCGCAAGCTCGAGCCCGAGATGCTCGTGATCGCCGACGCGAACCGCGCCCAGGCGATCGCCGGCGTGATGGGCGGCGCCGCCTCGGAAGTGTCGCAGGCGACCACGGTCGTCGCCTTCGAGAGCGCGTACTTCAAGCCGGCGTCGGTGCGCCGGACGAGCAAGCGTCTCGGCCTGAAGACGGAAGCCTCGTCGCGATTCGAGCGCGGCGCGGACGTGAGCGTTCCGGTCGTCGCCCTCGAGCGCGCCATCGCGCTGATGGAACGGCTGGGCGCCGGGCGCATGTCGGGACCGATCGTCGACCGCTATCCGCACGTCCGCCAGCCGGCGCAGCTGCACCTCCGGCGCGCGCGGCTCGCGCGGCTCCTCGGCACGGAGGTCGCCGATCGCGAGGTCGAGCGCATTCTCCGGCATCTGGGTCTGGGCGTGACGGCGACGCCGGACGGGTGGGATGTGATCGCGCCCACGTTCCGCGTCGACCTGTCGCGCGAAGTCGACCTCATCGAAGAAGTCGGCCGGCACCACGGGTTCGACGCGCTCGCGCCCACGTTCCCCGCGCAGACCGCACCGGCGCCCCCGCCCGACCCGCGCATTCCGCGCGATCGTCTCGTGCGGCGGGTGCTGACGGCCGCGGGGCTGTCGGAGGCGGTGACGTTCGGGTTCATCGAAGCGAAGGCGGCCGAGGCGTTCGCGCCGGGAGCCGCCGCCGGCCTCGTGAACATCGCCAACCCGCTGTCGGCGAAGTTCGACACGCTTCGCGCATCGCTCCTGCCGGGGGTGGTCGACTCGGTGGCGCACAATCGCCGTCACGGGCGGGCTGACGTCGGCCTCTTCGAGATCGGCGCCCGGTTCTCGTCGATTGACGGCGAAACGCGTGGCGTCGGCCTCGCGTGGACCGGACATGCCGCCGACGATTGGAAGAGCGGATCGCGGAGCGTCGACTTCTTCGACGTCAAGGGCGTGGTGGAGCGTCTGTGCGGCGCGCTGGGCGTCAACACGCGGTTCGAGCCCATCGAGTCCACCGGGGCGCCCTTTCTCGTGCCCGGGCAAGCCGCGGCCGTCTTTGCCGACGGGGCGGCCGGCACGGACGCCGCCGGCGGCGTGCGTGCCGGCGTAATCGGCCTCCTCGCGCCGGCGATTGCCGACGAGCGCGGCGCGCCCCGGAAGGACGAGATCTTCGTCGCCGAACTGAACTTGGATGCGCTCTGGGCGGCGCGCATACCGCGAGACGAGGCCATCGCGCCTCTGCCGCGCCACCCCTTCGTCGTCCGCGATCTGTCGATCGTGGTCGCGGACACCTTGCCTGCGGAGATCATTTCTGGCACCATTCACACGGCCGGACGCGCGTTGGCCGCGCCGCTCATCGACGTCAGGTTCTTCGATCGCTATCAGGGCAAGAGCGTGCCTGGCGGGAAGGTCAGCCTGTCGGTGCGTCTGACGTTTCAGGCGCCGGATCACACGCTGACCGACGCCGACGTGCAAGAGAGCTTCGACAGGATTGTCGCCGCGCTCGCCGGCGCGCACGGCGCGGTTCAACGATAGGGGTAATCCAGATGGCGAAAACAGCGACTCGCAGCGTCGACCTCGAGCCGATCGATCGTCTCGAGGAGAAGCTGAAGCTTCTCGTGGCCATGGTCGACCGGATGAAGGCGGACCAGGCGCGGGCGGCCGAGGAAAATCAACGGCTGGCGCGCGAAGTCGACGCGCTGCGTGCCCGGCTCGCCTCGACCGAAACGACCTCGTCCGAGCTCTCGGCGCTTCGCGAGGAGCGCGACGTGATCAAGACGCGGGTCGCCGAGATGCTCGATCAGCTCGAAGCGCTCAATTTGTGACCGATCACGGCCGCGTCATTCCGGTCGAGATTCACGGGCAGCGGTATCCCATCCGCAGCACGCTGGATCCGGAGTACGTCGCGCGTCTCGCGATCTACGTCGACGAAAAGATGCGCGCCGCGGCCGACTCGACGCCCACGGGCGATTCGCTGCGCCTGGCGGTGCTCGCCGCGCTCAACATTGCGGATGAGCTCTTTCGCTGCCGCGACAGCAACCACGTCCGCGACGGCCGCTTGGCGGAGCGCGCCGAAGAGCTCGAGAAGATTCTCGATCGCGTTCTGACGATTTAGGGTGCCGGGCGCACCCAGCACCCAGCACCCAGCACCCGCACGCCGCACCAGGCACCTTGCACCCGGCACCCTCACGAGATTAAGATCCCCCCAGCGTTTGAGTTTCCCTGCTTTGCGCGTGATGGCGGTAGGCTCGTTTGAGCCAACGTTTCATCCAAGTGAGTCGCGATGCCGCGTGGTGTGCATGCCTCTGTTTGAGGAAGCCTAAAGCGCGGCTTGTTTGAGCGGTTCCACCTGCTTACGCAGGTTCATCGACCTCCCCACACGGCAAAGCGGGGGCTTTCGTCTTCGCTTCCCTCAACTTCTTCCTCCGGCGGCGCCGACCTCATCAAGCCCGATGTCGGTCGTGGGAAAGGACGTCACGCGTGCTGCCGATTGGCTACGTCGTCAACATCGTCCTGACCGCCGTGACGGCGGCGGCTGTCTTCGCCGTGTGGCTCGCCAACCGCAAGCGGGTCGCCGCGGAGACGGTCGGCCGCGCCGAGGAGACGGCGCTCCGCATCCTCAAGGACGCCGAGCGCGACGCGGAGACGCGCCGGAAGGAGGCGCTGCTCGAAGCGAAGGAGAAGGCGCACGACGTCCTGATGGAGGCCGAGCGCCAGGCCCACCAGGAGCGCCAGCACGCCGCGGCGCTCGAGCAGACGCTGGCGCGGCGCGACGCGGCGCTGGCCGAGCGCCAGACCGGCATCGAGCGGCTCGAAAAGGAGCTGAACGGCCGCGACCGCATCGTCGCCGAGCGTGAGAAGAGCGCGACGGCGGCGGCCGCGAAATACGACCAGCTGGTGGCGCGCCAGCAGCACGAGCTCGAACGCGTCGCGAGCCTGACGGCCGACGAAGCCAAAGAGCTGTTGCTGAAGCAGATCGAGAACGACGCGCGACACGACGCGGCGAATCTGCTCAAGCGGCTGGACGCCGAGGCGCGCGAGACGGCGGTCGATCGCGCGAAGCAGTACATCACCGAGGCGATCCAGCGCTGCGGCGCCGAGCACGCCATCGAAACGACGGTATCGGTGGTCGACCTGCCGAGCGACGACCTCAAGGGCCGCATCATCGGCCGCGAAGGACGCAACATCCGCGCGCTCGAGCTCGCCACGGGCGTCGATCTGATCGTCGACGACACGCCGGGCGCGATCATCCTCTCGGGGTTCGATCCCTACCGGCGCGAGATCGCCAAGCAGGCCATCGAGCGCCTGATCGCGGACGGTCGCATTCACCCCGCCCGGATCGAGGAAGTCGTCCAGAAGGTCAAAGACGAAACCGACGACGCGATGCGCAAGGAAGGCGCGGCGGTGGCGTTCGAGCTGGGGCTGCACGATCTGCATCCGGAGATTCACCGACTCATGGGCCGCCTGAAGTACCGCACGAGCTACGGGCAGAACGTGCTCGCGCACTCGGCGGAGGTCGCGCGGCTGGCCGGCATCATGGCGCGCGAGCTCGGGCTCGACGCGCACGTCGCCGTGCGCGCGGCGTTCGTGCACGACATCGGCAAGGCGATCGACCGCGAGATGGAAGGCACGCACCTGCAAATCGGCATCGACTTCCTGCGCAAGCACGGCGAGAGCGAGGCGGTGGTGATGGCGATGGCGGCGCACCACATGGACATCGACTGGCCGTCGCTCGAAGCGATGATCGTCCAGGCGGCCGACGCCATTTCCGCCGCGCGTCCAGGCGCGCGCCGCGACATCCTCGAGTCGTACGTCAAGCGCCTCGAAAAGCTCGAAGGGATCGCCGACTCGTTCAAGGGCGTCTCGAAGTCGTTCGCCCTCCAGGCGGGACGCGAGATCCGCATCATGGTCGAGAGCGAGAAGATCAGCGACGAAGAAGCGATCTGGCTCTCCAAGGACATCGCGCGGCGGATCGAGAACGAGCTCGAGTATCCCGGCCAGATCAAGGTCACGGTCATCCGCGAAACACGCGCCGTCGACTACGCCAAATAGTGGCTGGTGACTGGTGGCTAGTGGCTTGGACTCGGAACCCTTGATTGTGCGGGCGCCCGCTACCGTCTCCAGTCTGACCGAACGCGATCTCATCGCACGCATCCAGGCGCGCCTGCCCGCCCCGCCGCCGTGGATGATCGTCGGCATCGGCGACGATGCCGCGGTCGTCGAGCCGGAGCGCAACCGTCTCGAAGTGCTCAGCGTCGACGCGCTCGTCGAAGGCATCCACTTCGACCGCGCGTTCACGCCGCCCGACGCGATCGGCCATCGCGCGCTCGCCGCCAACCTGAGCGACCTGGCGGCGATGGGCGCCGACGCGCGGCTCGCGCTCCTCTCGCTCGGGCTGCCTGAGACGTTCCCGGTCGCCGACTTCGACGCGCTGATTGACGGCCTCGCCGCGCTGGCGGCGCGGCATCGCCTGCACGTGGCCGGCGGGAATCTCACGCGCTCCCCGGGCCCGCTCATCGTCGACATTACGGTCGTCGGCACCGTGAAGCGCCGGCGCGCGCTCCTGCGCGGCGGCGCGAGGGCCGGCGACGAGCTCTACGTCAGCGGGACGATCGGCGCGGCCGCGGCGGGGCTGCAGATGCTGAGGGCCTCCGTCTCCTCCGTGGTAGAGCCTTGCGTCAGTCGCTATCTGTACCCGGAGCCGCGCGTGCGGCTGGGATCGATCCTGGGGCGCACGCGCGCGGCGACCGCGTGCATGGACTTGAGCGACGGCCTGGCGGACGCCGTGCGGCAGGTCGCCGATGCCAGCGGCGTCGGTGCGATCATCGAAGCCGCCGAGCTGCCGATCGAGCCTGAGGCGCGGCGGTGGTTCGAATCGCGCGGCGCCGACCCGGTGCACGAGGCGATGGTGGGCGGCGACGACTACGAGCTGCTCGTCGCCGTGAGGCCGCGCAGCCGCGGCCGCCTCGCGGCGGCTCAACGGCACGGCGGTGTCGCGCTGACGCGCATCGGCGTGTGCACGGCCGGCGACGGCGTCCCTCGCGTGAGTGTCCGCCGCAACGGCGCCCTGGAGCCGATGCCGCGGGGGTATACGCACTTTCGATGATTCATCTGACACGCGCACTCGTCCGCCGGTGGCTCGACGCGCTGCTGCACATCGCCGACACGCCCGAGCGGACCGCCGCGGCCTTCGCGCTCGGCGTGTTCTTCGGCTTTTCGCCGTTTCTCGGCCTGCACACGCTCCTGGCGATCGCGGTCGCGTTCCTGCTGAATCTGAACCGCGTGGCGGTCCTGCTCGGCGTGTATTCGAATCTGCCGTGGATCATCGCGCCGTATTACGCATTCGTGACGATGGCGATCGGCGCTCCGATGACACGCCATAAGATTCCCCGAGGCTTCGAATCGCAGATCGGAGTGCTGTTCCAGCTTTCGCTGTTTCATCTCGAATTCTGGCATCGGCTGTTCGTGATCATGAAGCCGTGGCTCTGGCCATACACCGTCGGCTCGATGATTGGCGCCATCGTCCTGGGCGCGATTGCGTATCCCCTGGCCTTGGCATTCGTGACAAGCCGGCGGCGGATCCACGACATGATTCATCATCAGAAACATCACGCATGATCATTTCCACTTCATAGAGACGGTCCACATCATTCGGTGCTTGGCGCCATCGTTATTTGGTGCAATTGCGCATCCTTTCGCCTTCGCCTTCGTGACATGCCGATGATGGATCCATGGCATGATCCACCATCGGCACTGGGCGGATGATTATTTCCACCTCGATCTGGCGCAAGACTGTCGTGACGGTGTTCGCCGTCGCCGGATTTGTGTCGTTGTACGAAGTGACCACGCTCGACTCGAAGTACGCGGCGCGGCAAGCGGTGCTCCGTGAAACGACGGCGCTGCCCTCGCCGGGCGCGCGGCTCGCCTTCAGCGCGACGGCCTACTGCAAAGGCGTGACGACGACGTCCGGCGTGGCGGCGCAAAGCGGCGTGGCGGCAGCCGATCCAGAGCTGTTGCCGGTCGGATCGGTGATCGAGATCGACTCGCCCGACGCGCACTACAACGGGATCTATACGATCATGGACACCGGTCCCGCCGTGCAGGGCCGTCATATCGACGTCTACATGTGGAACTGCAACGAGGCGCTGCGCTTCGGGCGCCGGCCGATCCGCCTCGTCGTGTTGCGCCTGGGCTGGAATCCGCACGCGACGACGCCGAGCCTCATGGAGCGCCTGTTCAAGTCGGCGGAGCCGCCGCTGCTCCCGTCGCGTCCACTCCCGTCGCTCGAGACGGCGCCAAGGCACTAAGGCCCAGGCGCTACTCGTTCTTGTCGACGTTCAGGATGACGGGCAGGCCGTTCTTGCCCGATCCGATGATGACGATCTTGGCGTTCTGGCTCTTCGACAGGGTTTCGGTCGCCTCGATGCCCTTCCACTGCAGCAGATTCGCGTTGATGCTCTGCGACACGATCGTCTGAAAATCCGAGACACCCTTCGCCTCGATGCGCTTGCGCTCGGCTTCCTGCCGCTCCTTGTCGAGGACGAACTGCATCTGCTCAGCCTGCTGCGCCGCCTCCAGCTTCGCCTCGATCGCGTTCTTGACCTTGTCGGGCAGCTGGATCTTCCGGAGCATGACCTGATCGACGATGAATCCGGTCGCGCCCTTGAAATCCTCTCGCTGCTCGAGAAGCGACCGCATCCGCTCCGTCAGGAGATCGTGCATTTTCTGCGGCAGCGCTTCGCGCTTGGTGGAATAGGCCTCCTGCGCGGTGAATCCCGCGATCGCCTCGCGGACCGCCGTGCGCGACGCGGGCCGGATGATCTTGTCCACGTAGTCGGCGCCGATGTCGCGATACACGCGAGGCGCGTCGCTGCCGACGAGGCGGAACGCGATCGTGATGTCGAGCGGCATGAGCAGCCCATCGGAGGACAGGGCCTGGATCGAATCGTCGCCCCGCATCGGCCCTTCGCTGCTCGTGGCCGACATCGTGTAGGTCTCGGTCCGCACCGACATCTCCTGCACGTCGACAAACGGGTTGATGAGCTGGATGCCCTCGGTCAGCGCCGTGGGTTTGACCCTGCCGAAGAGCACCTGCACGCCGACGTGACCGGCCGGAATGATGACCGCGCACGAAAAGGCGAACATGAGCGCCGCGACGACCAGGAGGGCAGACGAGGCGGAGCCCAGACGCTGCGCGCCAGAGCCTCCCTGGACGCGCAAGTCCTTGCCGACGTTGTAGGCAAACCATCGGAGACCGACTGCGACGAGAGCCGCGATGACGGCGAAGACAACCATGATGTTCATTCTCCTGTCGGGAGCGCCGTGGTGACGCGCCCCAACCATATCGCGGAATCTCTCCGGTACCGTTCACAATCTCAGCGCATGAAGGGCATGCGGCTCAGGCGGCTCCGCCCTTGTACTGCAGCTCGAACAGCTTGAAATAGATCCCGCGCGCCGCGAGCAGCTCCTGATGCGTCCCGGCCTCGCGCAACTTGCCTTTGTGCAGCACGAGGATCTGATCCATGTCCTGGATGGTCGACAGCCGGTGCGCGATCGCGATCGTTGTCCTTCCCGCCATCAGCACGCGCAGCGCGTCGCGAATCAGAAGCTCGGTCTCGGTGTCGACGCTCGACGTCGCCTCGTCGAGAATCAGCACGCGTGGATCGAACGCCAGCGCGCGCGCAAACGACAGCAGCTGCTTCTGGCCGACTGACAGCGTCGAGCCGCGCTCGGCGACCGCGCTCGCCAAGCCGTCTGGCAGCCTCTCGATGAACGCGTCAGCGTGCACCGCTCGCGCCGCCTGCTCGATCCGGGCCCGGTCGATCGACGCGTCGCCCAGACGAATATTGTCCGCAATCGTTCCCGAGAAGAGATGCACATCCTGCAGCACGAGGCTGAAGAGCCCCCGCAGATCGGCGAGGCCGAGGTCGCGGATGTCGACGCCGTCCACCGTGATGCGGCCGCGCTGCACGTCGTAAAACCGCAGCAGCAGACTGATGAGCGATGTCTTCCCCGCTCCGGTCGCGCCGACGATGCCGACGCGCTGGCCGGGTCGGACCTCGAAGCTCACGTCCCGCAGCACCCAGTCCTCGTCGTTGTACGCGAACCACACGCCGTCGAAGCCGATGTGCCCCCCGGCGGGCGCCGGCCGCGCCTTCGGCCGCGCGGGCGACTCGATGACGACCGGCTCGTCGAGCAGCTTGAAGATCCGCTCGGATGACGCCATGGCCGACTGCAGGATGTTGAATTTTTCCGACATGTCGCTGATCGGCCGGAAGAAGCGCTGCGAATACTGCAGGAACGCGACGAGCGCGCCGAGCGTGAGCGTCTGGCGCAGCACGGCGCCCCCGCCGTACCAGATGATCAGCGCGGCGGCAAGCGAGCTGATCACTTCGATCGCCGGATAGAAGACGGCATAGTAGAAGATCGACTCGATGTTCGCGTCCCGGTGTTTGCGGTCGATGTCGTCGAAACGCTCGAAGTTGAGCGCCTCGCGGCGGAACAGCTGCACCGTCGCCATCCCGGTGATGTTCTCCTGCAGAAACGCGTTGATGCGCGCAATCCAGCCGCGCACCACGCGGTAGGAGTCGCGCACGTTGTAGCGGAACCACTGCGTCACGAGGGCGATGAGCGGCAGCACCGCGCAGGCGACGAGCGCCAGCCGCCAGTTCATCCAGAACATCACGATCATGATGCCGAGGAGCAGAAACACGTCGCCGAAGACGGTGACGACGCCCGAGGTGAAGAGATCGTTCAGCACGTCCACGTCCGAGGTGACGCGCGTCATCAGACGGCCGACGGGATTGCGGTCGTAGTACTTCAGGTCGAGCCGCTGCAGGTGCCCATAGATCGCCATGCGCAGATCGAACATGATCCACTGCCCGGTCAACTGCAGCGTCCAGGTCTGCACGTAGTCGGCGACGAAGGCGCCGGCGAGGATCACGAGGTACAGCGCGGCCAGACGGTCGAGGCCGGCGAGCCGGCCGGTGGCGATGTGGCGATCGATGGCGGTCTTGATGAGATACGGCTGCGCGAGCTGGGCGGCTGCGCCGGCGATGATCGCCACGAACGCGAAGGCGACCTGCCGCCAGTAGGGGCGCAGGTAGACGAGCAGACGGCGCATCAGCCGCGCGTCGTACGCCTTGCCGAGGATGTCGTCGTCGTGGGTATTGGTCACTCTGAAGCCAACTAGCCTTGCTCTTTGTGTCCTTCGCGCCTAGGACGCCGCCAGCTCCTCTTCGAGCAACTGTTTCTTGTGCAGCTCGGCGTAGAGTCCACCGCGGCGGATCAGTTCCTCGTGCGTCCCGCGCTCGACGATCCGGCCTTCGTCGAGCACGAAAATCACGTCTGCGTCGCGCACCGTCGAGATCCGGTGCGACACGATGATCGCGGTCCGCTGGCGCATGACGGCGCGCAGCCGCGACAGAATCTCCTCTTCCGTGTAGGTGTCGACCGCCGACAGCGCATCGTCGAGAATCAGAATCGACGGTTCGATCACGACGGCTCGCGCGATCGCGGTACGCTGCTTCTGGCCGCCCGACAGCGTGATCCCTCGCTCGCCGACCATCGTGTCGTAGCCGTTCGGGAAATCGGCGACGTCCTTGTCGAGCCGCGCGATCGCCGCCGCGTCGACAATGCGGCGCATCCGATTCTCTCCCGCCCCTCCTGCCTCTCCCGCCCCAACCGTCGCGTCCAACCCGAACGCGACGTTATCTGCCACGGTGTCGGAAAAGAGGAACGGTTCCTGAGGCACCAATCCGATGGCGCCGCGCAGAACGGCGAGCGGCATGTCCCGCACGTCGATCCCGTCGATGAAGACACTGCCAGGCGGGGGATCGTGGAGGCGCGCGAGCAGGCTGATGAGCGTCGACTTGCCGGAGCCGGTCGGCCCGACGAGCGCCGCCGTCTGGCCCGCTTCAATCCGCGCCGAGACGTGATTGAGGACGAGCCGGCCGTCGTAGCTGAACACGAGATCGCGGAACTCGATGTCGCCGCGGATGCCGTGCGCGGGCACCCGGGCCGTCTCCGCGTCCGCGATGGCGGGCGGCGTGTCGAGCACCTCGAGCATGCGCTTCCACGACGCCATGCCCCGCTGCAGCATGTTGGTGACCCATCCGAACGCGATCATCGGCCAGCTGAGCATCGTCAAATACGCGTTGAACGCGACGAACTGTCCGATCGTGATGCGCCCGCGGATCACCTCGCCGCTGCCGGCCCACAGTACGACCAGCGCGCCGAGGCCGAGAAAAAACGCCATGCTGGGAAAGAAGAAGCCCTGAAGCGCGATCAGGCGGCGGTTGCGCGCCACGTACTCCTCGTTCGATCGCCGGAAGCGCTCGAGCTCGGCCGCCTCCTGGCCGTAGGCGCGCACCACGCGCACGCCCGACAGCGATTCCTGCGCCACCGCGCTCACTTCCGACAGCTGCGCTTGAATCTGCTCGAACCGCCTGTGGATGGCGCTACCGAAGAACTTGACCGAGATCGACACGAACGGCAGCGGGATGAGCGAGAGCAGCGTGAGCCGTACGTCGATCGACAGCATGATGGCCAGCGCGACGACAAACACCAGCAGCGTGTTCGCCGAGTACATGATCGACGGCCCGATCATCATCCGTACGGCGTTGAGGTCGTTGGTCGCGCGCGACATGAGGTCGCCGGTACGGTGCGACTGAAAGTACGCGAGCGGGAGCGTTTCGAGGTGTGCGTAGAAGTCGTTCCGCATGTCGTACTCGATGTGGCGCGAGGCGCCAATCAGGATGCGGCGCATGAGGAACCGGAACACACCGCCGATCAGCCCGATCGCCAGCAGGAGGCTGCCGTACTGGAAGAGCTTCGCGCGCGTCACGCCGCGCGTGAGATCGTCGATCGCGTAGCGCAGCACCATCGGCGCCACGAGCGCGACCCCCGTGGTGACGACCACGCAGCCGAGACCGAGCAGAAAATCCCGGCGGTAGCGGAGAACGTATCCACCGAGGCGGCGAAAGGCGGTCATGCGGCGGGCCGCCCTCCTACTTCTTCACGTACTTCTGCAGACACCCGCCGGACTTGCTGGCGTCGCAGTCACCGGTCAGCCCGCCGAAGATGTTCCCCATGTCGTCCGCTCCCAACCCTTCGGGACGCGTGCCCTCGATGAACGACCTGAGCGAGCCGTCCTTCGCGCTGCCAATCCGGATGCCGTTCTTCCACCCTGGGTTGCGGATCGCGTTCCCGCCGCCCTCCGGCGCATCGTCCGCCCCGCCGATGCGGTTGTTCGATTCGGAGTCGGAGACCAAGAGCGTGTCGTCCTTCAGAATCGTCACGCCGCTCGGACGCCCGAAGTGTTTCCACTCGTCGACCACAGTCATGTTCTTGTCGAAAATCTGGAGCCGGTTGTTTCCCCGATCCGCCACGAACAGACGCCCCTGCGAATCGAACGCGAGCCCGTGCGGTCCGATGAACTCACCCAGCTTCCGGCCGTGCTTGCCGAATTCCTTGATGAATTTTCCATCGCGTGTAAACCACACGAGGCGGTCGCCGTCCTGCGGCCCTTTCGCGGGACGCGGCCAGTGGCCGTCCGCGATCACGATGTTCCCGTCCGGCGTCGCCTGGCACGCCGACGGTGCAACGAAGGTGTCGGTGCCCGCTTTGGAGACGCCGGCCTTCCCGAGCGTCAGCAGCAGCTTGCCGTCCGGACTGAACTTGAAGACCTGGTTGCCTCTGACGCCCAAGTCAGGCCCCTCGCTGAACGGACCGCTGTCGGCCGCCCAGAAGTTGCCGTCCTGGTCCCGACACAGCCCGTGGGACGAGGCAAACGTCACGTCAAAGCGCTTGACGATGTTGCCGGACGCGTCGATGTGCAGGATCGCCGGCACGGACCGGTGCTGGAGCCACAGGCCGCCTTTGCCGTCCGGAACGATGCCAATCGCCGCGCCCGGCTTGATGTCCCCGAGGTGAGGCCAGTTTTCGAGCATGCGATACGGATTGTGCATCGCGTTGTTGGGGGCCGTCTCGATCGGCGCCGGGCCCGCGCCGCTCTGCGCGAAAATTCCCGCGCCGGCGATCACGACCGCCGCCACGAACACGAATGCCAGTCGACCTGAACGCAACATGGTTGGCCTCTCGAAAAAGAATCGTCCTGCGAGAGTAGAGTTGACCCGCCCGTCTGTCAAGGTGACAAAGCTAGACAAATCCCGGCCGGGGACGGTCACAATATAGAATCACCGCCATGCATGCTCTGTACATCGTCCTGCCAGTGCTCTGCATCCTGGCGATCGCCTACCGGTACTACAGCGCATTCATCGCGGCGAGAATCATGACGCTCGACGACACGCGCGTCACGCCCGCGCACACCAAGTTCGACGGCCGCAATTTCTACCCTACGAGCCGTTGGGTGCTCTTCGGCCACCATTTCGCGGCGATTGCCGGCGCCGGGCCGCTCATCGGCCCGGTGCTGGCGGCGCAGTTCGGCTACGCGCCCGGTCTCATCTGGATCGTCGCCGGCGTGTGCCTCGCGGGCGCCGTCCACGACTTCATCATCCTCTGGGCGTCGACGCGGCGCGGCGGCCGCTCGCTCGCCGACATCGCGCGGACCGAAATCGGGCCGGTCGCCGGCACGATCGCCGCCGTCGCGGTCATGTTCACGTTGATCATCGCGCTCGCGGGTCTTGGCATCGCCGTCGTCAACGCGCTCGCCGAGAGCGCGTGGAGCACGTTCACGATCGGCACGACCATCCCGATCGGCATCGCGATGGGCTTCTACATGTTCGTGTTCCGCAAAGGGCGGACGACCGAAGCGACGATCATCGGCGTGATCGCGATGATCCTCGCGGTCGTGTTCGGCCAGCCCTTCGCGAGTTCATCGCTCGGGCCCTATTTCGTGCTCTCGAGGCATCAAATCACGGCCGCGCTCGTGCTCTACGGGTTCGCCGGATCGGTTCTGCCGGTCTGGATGCTGTTGACGCCGCGCGGGTATCTCAGCACGTTCATGAAAATCGGGACGATCGCCTTCCTCGCGATCGGCGTCATCATCGTCAACCCGACGCTGCAGGCGCCGGCGTTCTCGTCGTTTGTCGGCGGCGGCGGCCCCATCATTCCTGGACCGATGTTTCCGTTCGTCTTCATCACCATCGCGTGCGGCGCGATTTCGGGGTTTCACTCGCTGATCGCGTCGGGCACGACGCCCAAGATGGTCGACAAAGAGAGCGATATCCGGCCGATCGGCTATGGCGCGATGCTCTGCGAGGGATTCGTCGGCGTGATGGCGCTCATCGCGGCGACCTCCCTTCACCCCGGCGATTACTTCGCCATCAACACGTCCGTGCCCGTGTTCCATAACCTGGGGATGGCCACGGTGAACCTCGACGCGCTGGGCCGGGCGGTCGGCGAGAACGTCGTCGCGCGGCCCGGCGGCGCGGTGTCGCTCGCGGTCGGCATGGCGCAAATCTTCAGCGGCCTGCCCGGCATGCGCGGGCTGATGGCCTACTGGTATCACTTCGCCATCATGTTCGAGGCGCTGTTCATCCTCACGACGATCGACGCCGGCACGCGCGTCGGCCGGTTCCTGCTGCAGGAGTTCGTCGGCCGCCTCTGGAGCCCGTTCGCGGAGGCCGAATGGTTGCCGGGATCGCTCGCCTCGACGACGCTGATGGTGCTCGGCTGGGGGTACTTCATCTGGACCGGCAGCATCAACACGGTCTGGCCGATGTTCGGTATCGCGAATCAGTTGCTCGCCGCCGTCGCGCTGGCGGTCGGCACGACGATCCTCATCAACATGGGCCGCGCGAAATACGCGTGGGTCACGTTCCTGCCGCTCTGTTTCGTCGCGGTGACGACGCTGACGGCCGGCTTCATGACCGTCCGGGACAGTTTCTGGCCGATGGCGGTGGGCGCGAACCCCGCGCTCCACGTGCAGGGCTACGTCAATTCGAGCTGCACGTCCATCATGATGGTGTGCGTCGTCATCATCCTCGCGGCCGCCGCGCGCCGGTGGGTGATGGTGTTCACCGGACGCATCCCGACGCTGGAGGTGTCGGAGGCGTAGACGAACCGGAACGGGCGTCCCTGGCCATCTGGGCAGACAACGGATGCCACCCTGCACTCGTCTAACGGATCTGTATGGGAAGCCTCCTGGGCGCTGTCCGCTACGCCGTTCGACAGTTCTGGTTCTCGCCCGTTTTCACCGCTACCGCCGTTCTCACGCTCGCGCTGGGGATCGGCGGAACCACGGCCATTTTCACGTTGATCCACGCGGTGATGGTGCGCTCGCTGCCCGTGGACGATCCGGCGAGTCTGTACCGCATCGGCGACGGCGACGACTGCTGCGTGGAGGGGGGCCCTCAGGACCGCTGGGGCATGTTCTCCTTCCCCCTCTACGAGCGGCTGAAGGCCGAAACACCGGAGTTCGAGCAGGTCACCGCGTTCCAGGCCGGCGGGGCGCGCGTGAGCGTGCGGCGTGAAGGCGTCGACACGGCGGCCAGACCGCTGCGGTCCGAGTTCGTCACCGGCAACTACTTCACGACGCTCGGTGTTGGCGCGTTCGGCGGCCGCGTACTCACTTTGGATGACGATATGCCGTCGGCCCCGCCTGTCGTCGTGCTCAGCCATCACGTCTGGCAGAGTGCGTACGGCGGCGACGCGTCGATTGTCGGTTCCACATTCGCCGTCGAGGGTCATCCGTTCACGGTGATCGGCGTCTCCCCGCCCGGATTTTTCGGCGATACCCTTCGAAGCGATCCACCCGATCTGTGGATTCCGCTGCAGCAGGAGCCGTTGATCGACGGCGACAGCGCGCTCCTGCGTCAGCCGGTCGCGGCATGGCTGCGAGTGATTGGCCGGCTGCGGCCGGGCGCCTCGACTGAGGGTATGGCGCCGCGTCTCACAGGCGTCCTGCGGCAATGGATGCAGTACGAGTCGGGATACCCCGCCAACTGGATGCCCGACGTGATCCGCCTGCTGCCCAAACAGACGATCGCCATCGTTCCGGCCGGCGCTGGCGTCGGCGTGATGAAAGAAGAGTACGGACGCAGCCTGCAGATTCTGCTGGCCGTGTGCGGGCTCGTGCTGCTCATCGCCTGCGCGAACGTCGCGAACCTGCTGCTCGCGCGTGCCGCCGCGCGTCGGACGCAAACGGCCGTGCGTCTCGCGGTTGGCGCCACGCGGACGCAGATCGTCACGCAGGCGCTGGTCGAGAGCGTGCTGCTCGCCGTGGCGGGCGGGATGGCTGGACTGCTCGTCGCCATGGGCGCCGCTCGACTTCTCCTCACCCTGGCATTCTCGAACTCGAAGTTCCTGCCCATCAGCACACGTCCGTCGCCCCTTGTCCTCGCGTTCGCGTTCGGGCTGGCGCTGGTGACGGGCGTCATCTTCGGCGCGGCACCCGCGTGGTTTGCGACGCGCACCGATCCGGTCGACGCGTTACGTGGATCAGGCCGCAGTACAAGCGATCATTCGTCGTTTGCGCGGACGGCGCTGCTCGTCGTGCAGGCCACCTTGTCGGTCGTCCTCGTCGCCGGCGCGACGATGCTGGCGCGAAGCCTGAACAAGCTCGAACATCAGGACTTTGGCTATCAGCTGCACAACCGCAGCGTCGTATCCTTGAATCGACCGCCGGCGACCTACACGCAGCCCAAGTTGGCCGCGTTGTACCGCGAGCTCGAGGATCGCCTCAATCGTCTGCCCGGCGTCCAGGGATCGGGCCTCGCCCTCTATAATCCGCTGACCGACAACTGGGGCGAGATGATCATGGTGGCGGGGCATCCGCCGCCGACGATGAACGAGCAGTCGGGCGCGTCGTGGGACCGCGTGAGCGCCAACTATCTTCAGAACTTCGGCATGACGATGGTGCGGGGCAGGCACTTCACCGCAGCGGACAACGAAACCACCGCACCCGTTGCCGTCGTCAACGAGGGGTTCGTGAAGCGCTTCTTCAAGAGCGACGAAGATCCGCTGGGCCAGCACTTCGGGCTGGATTTGCCCAAGAATGCCGGCACCTTTCGCATCGTCGGGGTCGTGCGCGATGCGAAGTTTGCGGGATTCGCGCTCAGCAGACCCGCCCGTCCGATGTTCTACGTGCCGCTCGCGCAGAACGTCGACTACAAAGACGAGCTGATGAAGCGTGTCGAGCTGCAATCGCACTTCGTTCGCGGCATCATGCTCGTCACCAGCGCTCCCCCGGGCGTGCTCGAGCCGTTGATCACGAAGACGCTGTCAGAGGTCGATCCGAACCTCACCATCACCAGCGTGCGGACGATGCAGCAGCAGGTGGACCTGTCATTCGATCAGGAACGGTCCGTCGCGAGCCTCGCCGGCCTGTTTGGGATCGTGGCGCTGCTGTTGGCAGGCGTCGGCTTGTACGGCGTGACGGCTTACACCGTCGCGCAGCGCACGAACGAGATCGGCATTCGTATGGCGCTCGGCGCTGACCGCGCCAACGTGGTCAACCTGGTCCTGCGCGGCGCCTTCACGCGCGTCGCGGTTGGATTGATCCTGGGCTTGCCGCTGGCCGTCGGCGCCGGACGCCTGATCGCGGCGCAGCTCTACGGTGTGTCGTTCTGGGATCCTCTCGCCCTTGCGATCGCTGCGGGCTCGCTCGCCACCTGCGCGTTCTTTGCGGCGCTCATCCCCGCTGGCCGCGCAGCGTCGATTGCGCCGATGCGCGCGCTCCGAATTGAATAGCTCATCATGTTGTCCTCATCAGGCCGCCATTACCGACGATGGTCCCCGTTGTGGCGCAGTCGTCGTGCGGGTTTCCTGTTTGCACCGCGATCGTGGTGCATGACGATCAATTTGAGGTCATCGGAGATGGCCACGTCGGCATCTTCGAGGCGAAGAGTCGATCCGGAACGAAATTTGTGACGCTGTCTCGAGGCCAGAAATTTGACCTACGAAGACGTATGACCGTCAATTAGGTTCTCCCTGTGGTCCGCCGCAGGGTGGTTGACCTAGTGTTTCGGTTTCGGGGGCTCGAAGCGAATCTGTTTGAGGATCTCGGTCTGCGCCGGAAGCTCGGCCTTCCCGGTGGGAAAACTCTCGACGCTCAGCATATACGCAAGCACATCGGCGTCGTCCTGCCTCGAGAGCCGCCCCGGATTGTCCGACGGCATCGTAAACCGGATCCGATCAAAGACATCACCCACCGTACTGCCGTTCCAGTTGGACGTGAACGTGCCGCCGCTGAGCGGCGGCGCCTCCTCGCCGCCTTCGAGCATCGGCCCGTGGCACGACGCGCACTCTCGCGAATACAGCGGCTGCCCGCGTTTGGCCTGCTCCTCCGTGTACGCACCGTCGAGCACCGAACGCGGCGCCGTATCCGCCGGAGCCCCTGGAGCGGGCGAAGCGGCGGGCGGCGGCTGCGGAGCCGGCGTTTGCTCGGCGCCGACCGTGGCGCACATCGCGCCGATGGCCAGCATGCCAGCGATGGTCGCGAATGGAAGACTCGCCTTCATATTCTTCGTTGTTTACCGGCGGCGTTCGTTGCCGGTCGTGGATCGCTCCGGACCAGGGGGCGTTCTGAACGCGATGTACTCGCCGGAATAGGGACCACCGCTCACGGCGACGACGATGTACTGCTTGCCGTTGACCAGATACGTCATCGGCGATCCGCTCTGGGGCGCCGGCATGTACACCGCGCCGACCTCTTTTCCGGTGGCCTTGTCGTACGCGCGCAGCATCGCGCCGCGCGGATGCGAATCGGTCGTCGTGAACTGCAGGTCGCCGGCGACGACGAGCGTCTTGGTGACAAGCGTGCCGGCCGTGCCGCCCTGGCCGGTCCTCGGAATATTCATGCCCTTGAGCGCCGGATGATTGCGAACGACGTCCGGCGTCTCGCCGTGAGCGACCTGCCAGACGATCTCGCCTGTGTCGAGACTGATCGCCGTGATGGTGCCATACGGCGGCTTGACGAGCGGCAATCCTTGAACCGTGAGGCTGCCGCCTCCGCCGGCGGCGGCCGGTGCCGGAGTTGGAGCGGGAGCGGGAGGGGTCACGGCGTCGGCGCCGGCATTCTCACCAGGTCCGCGCATGACGCGGATGGCCTGGCCCGCGGTGCCGAGCACGTACTTCATGTCCGAGATGTCGGGCGTCGGCGGCACCATACCAATGGGGGTCAGCGACGAATTCGACGCGCCCGCGTACACGATGTGGGTTTCTGGATCGTACGACGCGCCGGGCCAGTTCGTGCCGCCGTTCGCCGTGCCGAGCGTCAGCGTCGCGAGCGGGCCGGCGGCGTTGCTGAGCGAGGGCGGCGTGAACACCGGCCCCAGCCTGTACCTCGAGGCGATCCTCGTCGCCTCGGCGCGCATCTCCGGCGTGAAGTCGATCAGGTCGTCGATGGCGACGCCGTTACGCGCGTAGGCCGGCGGCTTGGTCGGGAACGGCTGCGTCGGCGGATACCACTCGCCGGGTACGTCGCCCTTCGCCATCGGCCGCTCCTCGATCGGCCAGACGGGCGCGCCGCTCACGCGGTCGAACACGTAGAGGAACGCCTGCTTGGTCGGCTGCGCGACCGCCTTGATCGCTCTCCCGTTGACCGTGATGTCGGCCAGGATCGGCGCCGCGGAGATATCGTAGTCCCAGAGCGGATGGTGCACCAATTGGAAGTACCACTTCCGCTGGCCGGTTTTGAGATCGACGCACACGAGGCTCTCGCCGTAGAGATTGTTCCCGGGGCGATGCCCTCCGTAGTAGTCGCCGGTCGGCGACTCCACCGGCAGATACACCAGCCCGAGATCCTCGTCGACCGTGATCTGCGTCCAGACACCGGTGTTCCCGGTGTACTCCGCCGAGCCGTTCTCCCACGTGTCGTACCCGTTCTCGCCTTTCATCGGAATCGTGTGAAAGATCCAGAGCCGCTTGCCCGTCCGCACGTCGAATCCACGGACGTAGCCTTTGTTGTTCGTGTAGCTCCTGGGCGTCATGCCTTCTCTGAAAGCGGCGCCGACGATCACCACGTCTTTCGCCACGACCGGCGCCGAGTGAATGCCGATTTCACCCGTGGTCAGGTCGGGCATGATCTGCTGGTCGTCCTCGAGCTTCAGATCGACGGCGCCGTTCTTCCCGAAGGTCGGGATCGGCACGCCGGTCTTCGCGTCGAGCGCGACCAGCCGATAGCCGGGCGTCGTGTAGAGAATCCGCTCCTCTTTGCCGTCGGTCCAGTACGCGAGGCCGCGGCCCGACAGCTGGCGCGGCGCGGCCGACGCGCGTGTCCCCTCATGCTCGCCGTGCACCCAGAGCAGCTCGCCGGTCGCGGCATCGAGCGCGACGACCGATCGCCGCGTGCCCGCCGTGGCGTACAACACGCCATGCACCATCAGCGGCGTCCCTTCGAGCTTGTATTCCGGACGCGTGCCGAGGCTGTCGGTCTTGAACCGCCAGGCCACCTCGAGTTTGCTGAAATTGTCCGCGTTGATCTGATCGAGCGGCGAGTACTTCGAGCTCCGGAGATCGCCGCCGTAGGTCGGCCATTCGCCGTTCTTGGTGCCGGCGGACACGGGATTCGACGTCCCCGCGTGGCCCGACTGGCCCAACAGCGCGGGACCAAGACACACGAGCCCGGCCCCGAGGGACACGACCGACGCGAGCGACATCCACCTCGGGGCGGTTCGACAGACGCTTCGGAACATTGGTGCACTCCCCTCGCAAGAATGGCCGTCAGTCTACACCGGTCCGGCTTCCTCTTCGGCACGGCGGTTCGACTGGTGCCTGAGGATTCCGAAGAGCAGCCAGCCAACCGCGAGCACCAGCAGGATCAGGATGGCCCAGCGCATCGCGGCGGCCAGCGTCGCCGCGCCGAGCGCCGGCCAGCGGAACTGGAACTGACGCAGCCGATCGCCGCGCTCGAGCGTCCAGTGCCACGCCGTGTGCGCCACGAGGGCCGACAGGATAATCGTCCCGATGCGTTCCGCGACGACGAAGCGGAACAGGAGATCGAGCGCCGGGATGAGGAGCGCGAGGACCAGGAGCTGCCCGAGCTCGACGCCCACGTTGAACGACAAGAGCGAGGTCAGCAGATGCGAGCCGGCGAACTGCAGCGTCTGCCGCAGGGCGAACGAGAAGCCGAATCCGTGAACGAGCCCGAACGCGAACGTGATCATCCACCGGCGCTGCAACTGCGCGCCGACGATGTTCTCGAGCGCCATGTAGACGATCGACATCGCGATCAGCGTCTCGATGAGCGGCGGAAACCACAGCACATCCGGCACGACGTTGTACGCCGAGGCGAGCAGCGTGATCGAGTGCGCGATGGTGAAGGCGGACACCACCACGGCGAGCGAGCGAAAGCGCCGGAACGGGATCACGAGACAGAACAGAAACAGCAGATGGTCGGTGCCGTCCAGAATGTGAAAGAAGCCGAGCTCGACGAACTGGAACGCGGCCTGACGCCAGCTCGGATCCAGCCGCACGAGGCCCGGATCGCCGGGCCACTCGAACGCGCGCACCGCGCCGGTCGGCGGCAGGAACCGCAGAACGGTCATCACGCGCAGCCCCAGCCGCGCGAGCAGCGGATGGATCGCGAAGTGCGACCGATCCGAGTGAATCGGATACTCGAACAGCACGTCGAGCATCCCCTGATCCCAGAACAGCTCGGTGTCGTTCGGCAGTCGCGGGCCGCGAAGGTGCGCGACCGCCTCGTCGTACGAGCCGAACGATCGGTCGGACGGCAGCGACACGCGCGCGGCCACCACGCGCCGGTCGAGCAGGCGCGTGTCATCCTCGTAGACCTCCACGTTGTCCGCGATCCACATCGTCGCCGCGTCGCGCAGCGCCCCGTCGGCGCGCGCGAGATCGAGATAGCCGGGCCCGCGCTTGGGGAAGTCGATGTCGAGCATCGCACGGAGCGGCACGCGAACGAGCAGGTACAGCCGCTGTCCGTCAGGCTTGAGGAAGGCCTGTATCGTCACGTCGGCCGGGATGTCGTGCGCGCGCAGGCCGATCGGCAGCGCGAGGAGGCACACCGCCGCCAGCAACGATGCTGAACGGCTCCGATTCGGTGCTGCGCGGTGAGGCCTCGTCGGCACGGCTGAAAGTGTATACTGGCGCGCGGCCGAACAGTCATCAGTCATCAGTCAGGATGGACCTATGACGCGCACGCGGAATCTCGTTGTCGGAACGGCCTTCGTCACGCTCGTGCTCGCGCTCGGCATCGGCCAGGCGGCGCTCGAACGGACCGCGGCCGCGCAGGGACGCGGCACCGTGCAGGCGCCGCGCTTCGAGGTGGATCCGCTGTGGCCCAAGCCGCTGCCGAACCACTGGCTGCTTGGCTCGACGATCGGCGTGTCGGTCGACGCACAGGATCACGTCTGGATCATCCATCGCGGCCCCGGCACGCTCAACGAGCGGACCGAGATGAGCGCGGCCACCAATCCGCCGACCGCGGAGGCATGCTGCGTGCCCGCGCCGCCCGTCCTCGAATTCGATCAGGCCGGCAATCTCGTCGGACACTGGGGCGGCCCGGGCGAGGGCTACGAATGGCCGTTGTCGAATCACGGCATCACGGTCGACTACAAGGGCAACGTGTGGATCGGCGGCAACGACGCCAAAGATGCGCAGGTCCTGAAGTTCACCAAGAGCGGAAAGTTTCTGATGCAGGTCGGGCATCAGGGCAAGAGCGGCGGCAGCAACGACACGGAGAACTTCGGGCGGGTCGCCAAGATCTTCGTCGACCCGAAAGCCAACGAGGCCTACATCGCCGACGGCTACGGCAACAAGCGCGTCGCGGTCATCGACGCCGACAGCGGCCAGTTCAAGCGGTACTGGGGCGCCTACGGGCACAAACCCGACGACACGCCGCTCGGCCGGTACGATCCGGATGCGCCGATCGCCCAGCAGTTCCGCAACCCGGTGCACTGCGCCGATCTGTCGAACGACGGATACCTGTACGTCTGCGATCGCCAGAACGATCGGCTGCAGGTGTTCCGTCCGGACGGCACGTTCGTGAAGGAAGTCATCATTGCAAAAAAGACGCTCGGCGACGGTTCGGTGTGGGACGTCGCGTTCTCGAAGGATCCGCAGCAGAAGTACATCTATCTCGCCGACGGCAAGAACGAAAAGGTGTACGTGATGCTGCGCGACACGCTGCAGATCATCACGAGCTTCGGCGACGGCGGGCGGCAGCCTGGCCAGTTCTTCGCCGTGCACAGCATCGCCACCGATTCGAAGGGCAACGTCTACACGACGGAAACCTACGAAGGGAAACGCCTGCAGAAGTTCGTCTACAAGGGCCTGGGCCCGGTTGCCGAGAACCAGGGCGTCGTCTGGCCGGCGAAATAAGAAAGGCGACTAAGCCGCCGCCGCCGTGGCCTTCTTGCCGAGCACGTCGCCGAACACCGCAACCGCCTTCTTCATCTCCTCCATCGTCCCGAACGAGATCCGGCAGTGCGTCTTCTCGAACGGCGGGAAGTCGCGCGCGACCATGACGCCCCTGGCGCGGCACGCCGCGCGGAAGTCCTTCGCCGGACGCCCGATGTCGACGAACATGAAGTTGGCCTGGGAGTCGGTCGGCTTCATCCCGCGATCGGCGAACCACTTCATCGTGAAGTCGCGCACCTCGGTGTTCCGCGCGCGCTCGGTGGTGATGTAGCCCGGCGCCTGTGAGAGCGCGGCGATGCCCGCGTGCATCGCGAGCACGTTCAGCGAGCTCGTGCCGCCGCCGGCGTCCCATTCGGCCATCTTCTTGATCGTCTCGGGGTGCCCGATGGCGTAGCCCATCCGCAGCCCCGCCATGCCGTACGCCTTCGAGAACGTGCGCGCGACGATGATGCGCGGATTCTCGATCGCGAGCGGCACATGCGTGTCGTGATCCGGGTCCGTGACGTAGTCGAAATACGCCTCGTCGACGAGGATCGTCGTGCCGGGCGATTCGCGATTGACCTTGGCGAAGAAATCGCGCGACGCCTTCGCGCCCACGTAGGTCGCCGTCGGATTGTTCGGGTTGCAGTAGAAGATGAGGCCGGCGCCTTTCGCCGCGTCTCCCATCTTGTCGAGATCGATCTTGAGATCGGCGTCGAGCGACACGCCTCGGACCGGGTGCCCCATCATCTCGGCGTAGCCGACGCACTCCTCGTAGGTCGGGATCGTCCCCACGAGCGGCTTGTCTTTCGCCGTGAACAGATGGGTGGCCGACCGCAGGATCTGCGTCGAGCCGCAGCCGAGCACGACGTTCTCCCGCTTGACGCCGAACTTCTTGGCGATGACGTCGATGAGCTCGCCAGCGCTGCCCGAGTACCGGCCCGGCGCCCGCCCGCCGTCGCCGAACGCGGCGCGGACCGCGTCGAGCACCGTCTGGCCGGGCCCGAGTGGATTCTCGTTGCTCGCCAGGACAATCGTGCCGGGCTCGGCGGCGGCCAGCGACGGCTCGAGCGCCGCCCACGCGCCGTTCTCCCGTCCACGCCCACCAATGTACAAGCTCGTGAGCGCCTCGTCGGCGCCGACCCCGATCGTCTGAACAAATTCACGGCGCGTCAGCGGCATGACTTCCCTCCTACTGCGCTTGGCCGGCAGACGACGTCGCCGGCCGGAGCACGTTGCGGAACACGTCGGTCGCCCTGACCATCTCGTCCATCGTCCCGATCGAGATGCGCGCGTGGGTCTTCTCGAACGGCGGAAAGTCGCGGCCCACCAAGACGCCCGCCTTGGCGCAGGCGTCTCGGAATTCCTTCGCGGGGCGCTGGATGCCGACAAACAGGAAGTTGGCCTGCGAGCTGGTCGGCGTGAACCCGAGATCGTCGAGCGCCTTGACGGTAAAGGCGCGCACCTCGGTGTTGCGCGCCACCTCCGCGTCGATGTGCGCCTGGTCGTGCAGCGAGGTGATCGCCGCGACGATGCCGAACACGCTGACGTTGTACGGCATCTTCAGCCGCGCGAGCTTGCTGATCGTGTCGGCGCGGCCGATTCCGTAACCGATCCGCATCCCGGCCATGCCGTGCACCTTCGAGAAGGTGCGCGTCACCAGGACGTTCGGCGTCTCGAGGGCGAGCGGCACCGCGGTCTGATACGACGGGTCGGTCACGTAGTCGTGATACGCCTCGTCGATGAGCACCACGGTGTCGGGCGACGCCTTGTGGACGCGCTCGACAAAGTCGGCCACGGTTCTCGCGCCGTGAACGGTGGCGGTCGGGTTGTTCGGGTTGTTGAAGAACACGAGGCCCGCCCCTTTCGCCGCGGCGATCATCGGATCGATGTCGATCCGGAACGCCGAGTCGACCCGGACTTCGGTGAGCGGATGGCCGAGCTTCTTGGCCATCCCGGGACACGTCTCGAACGACGGCCCCGCGGTGACGAGCCCGCGCGCCGGCGACGTGAACGCGCGCACCGCGCTCTTGAGGATCTCCTGCGACCCCGCGCCCATGACGACGTTCTCGCGCGTCGCCTTGAATTTCGCCGCCACCGCGTCGACGAGATCGCCCTCGCTCGGCGTGCTGTTGAACGGATACCGGCCCGCTTCGGGAAACTTGCCGACAATCGCGTCGAGCGCGGCTTGGCCGGGCCCGAGCGGATTCTCATTGCTGTTGATCCGGATTTCGTGGACGCCTGGCGGAAGGAGAGGCCGGGCGGCGCGGCCGTTCAGGCCCGCTTCCGCGAGATGCGCTTCGAGTCCTCGCGCGGCGAGGAAGGCGCCGGACATTTCTTGCCGGGGACTCGTCCGTCCCGATCCCACGATGTGCAGGAAGCCGCGACGCGACACAGACATACGACCCTCCTTCGGCTCGAAACGCCGACAATCCTCGCGGATCTTACGTCCCGCCTTTGGGGGAGTCAACGAGTGTCACCGCGGCGCGGCTGGATTCGCCTGCCCTGTGATATCCTGAGATCAGCCTTTCCCAGCGGGCCCGTCGCGACTCTTTTCCGAGGACAACTGCTCTATGTTGCAGACACATGCGATTCGCCTGTACACCCTCGCCGCCCTGATCGCGGCGACCCTGGGCGCGGCCGCGCCGGCCCGCGCGCAATACAAGCCGCAGCCGTTGAACGATCCGGCGACCGGCGAGAAATACCACATTGAAGGCGGTGTCTCGTACTGGAGCCCCTCGGCTGACATCGTCATCGCCAGCGCCGGATTCGGCATCGTCGGCACCGACATCGACTTCAAGCGCGACCTCGGCCTGACCGATCAACACTTTCCCGAAGTGCAGCTGACGCTGCGTCCGACGCGGGGCCAGAAGCTGCGGTTTCAGTACATCCCGATCAAGTACAACCAGTCGGCGGTCCTCAATGCCAACATCATCTTCAACGGCATCAAGTACTCCCTCGGCATCCCGGTGAACTCGACGCTCGACTGGAAAGCGTACCGCTTCGCGTACGAGTACGACTTCGTCGTGAAGAACCGCTGGTTCGCCGGGTTCATCGCGGAAGCGAAATACACCGACGTGCAGGTCAACCTGGCGGCGCCTGGGTTGGCTGAATTCGCGCATGCGCAGGCGCCGATTCCGGCGCTCGGCGGCATCGCGCGTGTCTACGTGGTGCCGAACATCTCGATCACCGGCGAGGTCACCGGCTTCAAGCTGCCCGCCAGCGTCAGCAAGCAGTACGCGGCTCACTATGTGGACGTGGACGTGTACGGCACGCTGAATGTCACGAACAACATCGGCGCGCAGGTCGGCTTCCGCTCGCTCGACGTCGGGTATCTGGTCAAGACCGATACCGGATCGCTGACGCTGAAGGGGTTGTACTTCGGGGCGGTGCTGCGGTACTGACAAGAGCGCTACCACGGAGGGCACGGAGGCCTGACGTGGTAGCTTTCTTAGTGCACCTTCAGGCCGGCTGGTACGAGTTTCTCTAACCGCCGATCAGCTTCACGTAACGTCTCTTCCCGCTTGCAGAAGCAAAACCGCAGCTTCGTGCGGCCGGCCGCCGCGCTCTTATAGAAGCTGCTGCCGGGCACGGCCGCCACGCCGATCTCTTTCACCAGGTATCGCGCGAACGCCACATCATCGGAGAACCCGAACGTGCTGATGTCGGTCATGATGTAGTACGCGCCGTGCGGCTTATAGCACGTAAAGTGATGGCGCTCGAGGATGTCGAGCAGCATGTCGCGCCGCTGCACGTACTGCGACGCGAGATCCCGATAGTACTGGTCCGGCAGCGCGAGCGCCGCCACGCCGGCTTCCTGCAGCGGCGCCGCCGCGCCAACGGTGAGAAAGTCGTGCACCTTGCGGATCGCGCCGGTGAGCGAGGGCGGCGAGATCGTCCAGCCCACGCGCCAGCCGGTGACGCTGTAGCTTTTCGACAAGCTGTTGATCGTCACCGTCCGATCGGCCATGCCCTCGAGCGTGGCGATCGGCACGTGGCGCCGGCCGTCGTAGACGATGTGCTCGTAGATCTCGTCGGAGATCGCGACGGCGTCCCACTTGCGGCAGAGCATCGCGATCGTCTCGAGCTCGGCGGGCGTGAACACCTTGCCGGTCGGGTTGTTCGGCGTGTTGAGAATGATCGCTTTGGTCTTGTCGTTGAACGCGGCCGCGAGCTCGGCGGGATCGAACGTCCACGCGGGTTCGTGCAGCGTGACGTAGCGCGGCGTGGCGCCGGACAGAATCGCATCGGGCCCGTAGTTCTCGTAGAACGGCTCGAAGACGATCACTTCGTCGCCCGGATCGATGATCGCCATCATGGTCGCCATCATCGCCTCGGTCGAGCCGCAGCAGACCGTCACCTGCGCGTCGGCATCGACCGCCGGCCCATACCGCCTGGTGAACTCCCGCGCAATCGCCTCGCGCAGCGGACGCGCGCCCCAGGTGACGGCGTACTGGTTGATGTCGGCCTGAATCGCGGCGCACGCCGCGTCTTTCACGGCCGCCGGCGCGGAAAAGTCGGGAAAGCCCTGCGACAGGTTCACCCCGCCGTACAGCTGATTCAGCCGCGTCATCTCGCGGATGACCGACTCGCTAAATTGCGTCGCTTTCTTCGATCCGGTGAGCTTGGACATGCCGCGGCATTCTACGTCGCTTTGTGCGTCGTGCGGCGGACGGTCTTCTTCTTCGCGGCGGGGGACGCCGGCTTCTTCTTGGGCGCCGCCGTGGCGCCCGCCGGCGTGGCGTCGGCGGGCTCGTCGCGGGCCGGCTCCGAGCCGCCGTACAGCCGCCGGTAGTCTTCCGCGGTGCCGAGAATCTTCTTCACGTAGTTCTGCGTCTCGGGAAACGGAATATCGTCGATGAAGACGTCACGCTCGACGCCCGGGCGCTCCGCCATCCACCGGACGACGCGGCTTTCTCCCGCGTTGTAGCTCGCCAGCGCGTAGTGCGTGCCCCCGAACTGCTTGACGAGATCCGCGAAGTACGCCGTCCCCATCTTCAGATTCGTGTCCGCGGTGGTGAGCATGCCAATCGAGAACCGTTTGAGGTGCAGCGCCGATGCGTAGTGGCGTCCCGTGGCCGGCACGATCTGCATCAGCCCGTACGCGTTCGCCGACGACCGCACGTCGGCGGTGAAGGTGGACTCCTGCGCGATCAGCGCCGCCACCATGTAGGGATCGAGATGATGCTCGGTGGCGTAGCGGCGGATCTCGGGCCAGTAGTTCACGGGAAACAGGACCTTCAAGAGCTCGGTCGGCAGCTGTTCGCCCCCCGCGGCGAGGTACTGCGGATACGCGCGCTTCATCGCGTTGATCCCGGTCCGCAGATCGCCCCGCTCGTGGAAGATCCAGCCGAGCGTCGCCTGAATCGCCGACGAATCGGCCCACGCTTTCTGCGCATAGTGCAGCTCGTCGATCGCCTGGTCGTACAGCTCCAGCCCGAGCAGCGCGCGGATCACGCGTTCGTTCGGCGGCAGCGGTGCGATCGGATCGGGCGACACCTCTGGTTCCTGCCCCGTCGGCGACGGAGCACCGATGGCGCGCCCCTTGGGAGCCGCGTCGAGATGCTTGACGGCGAGCCGGCCGTAATAGCTGTTGAGATAATCGGTGGCCACCAGCGTGTAGCGCGCCTCGGCGAGCGGCTTCTCGTTCAGCGCGTCGTGCGCGCGCGCCGACCAATACAGCCACATGGGGCGGTAGTCGGAGCGCGGAAAATCAGCGGACGCCGCCTCGAACACGCGCGTCGTGTCGGCGTAACGGCCGTTCCGGTACGCCCACCAGCCGATCTTCCACGCCGCACGCTCGGCGTAGCGGCCAACGGGGAACTTCTCGTACAGCTCGCGGAACGTCTCGTCGGCCTTGTCGTCCTCGCTCTGAAGAATGTCATGCGTGGCGAGGTTGTTGAGCGCCTCTTCGGCCCAGCTCTGCGCCGGGAACTCGTCCACGAGCTGGCGCACCGTCTTCAGATACTCCCCGTGATCGCCCAGCTCGCGGACCGAGACGGCGTAGAAGAACAGCGCCTCGGCTTTTCGCGACGCGTGGTCGACGAACGGGCGCACCTCGTCGCGCGCGTTGCGGGGGCGCTTCAGAAAGTAGTCGCATTCGGCGATGCGCAGGCTCGCGAGCTCGCGATCGTCGCCCTGCGCGGCGTTGCGCACGCCTTCGAACCCGGTCCGCGCCTGCGCGTATCGTTTGCTGGCGAAGAGCCGCTCGGCGCGCCCCAGCTCGAGCTTGTACCGGTTGTTGCCGGGCGCAATCGGCTGAACGTTGGGGAGCGCGTCGAGCTCCGCGCTGGCGAGCGACGACAGATCGCTCAGCGGGAACTCGTAGTAGACGCGCGCGAACGCGCGGCTCGCCTTCTCCGCGTCGCCTGACGCCTTCGCCGTCCGCCCCAGCCGCATCAACACATCGTCGGGCGCCGTGGTTTTCGCGGCCGACAGCCGCTCGTAGATCGCGGCCGCGCCTGACTGGTCGCCGAGCGCTTCATCGCACTCGGCTTCCTTCACGGCCGCCGCTTCCACGAGATACCCGACCAGCTCCCGCGCCTGCAGCGATTGGAACGTGCGCTTCGCGTCGGCGGGCTGGCCGAGCCTCAGCTCCGCGAGACCTTCGTAGAAGATCGCGTAGTCGCCGAGCGGGCCTTTTTGCAGCGATGGCTGGGAGAAGATTGGCAGCGCCTTCGCGTAATTGGCGTCCACCTCGAGCTTCACCGCCTCGGCGAATTCGTTCATCGGGGCCGTGTGCATGTGGCTCCGGTCGGGCGCCATCCAGAGCTGCGAGATCTCGGCGGGCAGGCGGGGATGATTGGTCGGGACCAGGATCACCGCGCCGGGCGCCGGCGACTGCTGCGCGTGCGGCGCGCGCGACGCGGCGATCGCGATGAGCCCGAGCGTCAGTCCGAGGACGGTGATCCGTTTCATCGGTACGTCGTCTGTCCTAGGTCGTCTGTCCGAGCAGCGTCGCATCGCCGTTGGCGAGCGTGCGCACGAGCTCGGCGTCAAAGAAATCGGTGCGCCGGCGGACGTCGGCCGTCACGCGCTGCTCGTAGAGCACGCGCGCATGCGCGATCTCGCCGCCAAGCCGCGTGGCCAGGTTGCGCTCGAGGCAGCCGGCCGCGACCGCCGGCTCGTGATACAGCTTGATTTCCGACACGAGCAGCCGCGCGTACCGCCGCGCCGCGTCATCATCATCGCTCTGTGGAGCAGGTGACGCGACGGGTACCGCGGTCGGAGGGGCCAAGGCGACGTCCGGGCGCTCCGTGAGGACGCGCGCCGCCTTGAAGGCCGTCAGCGCCTCGAGACTCCGTGCGGCGTGGCGCGTCAACACTTCGAGTATCGACGGCCACGCGATCGCGACATCGCGCTGCGGATCATCGGTGGCGCCTTGATCGGCGTACAGGACCGCGACGACCTGACCGCTCATGGGAATCGGCAACGCCACGCGTTCGCGTCCATCGGGCAACTCGAACGGTGGCTGGGCGAGGCCGCCGGCGGTGTCCGACGACGCCGCGGCGCCGGTGCGCACCGCGTCGCCGACGACGCCCGAGGCGCCGGGGAGATCGAGCGTGAAGGACGTGCCGTGCGCCGCGTCGGCCGGGAAGCCGAAGCCCCCGGAGCCAACAAAACGCCAGCCGACGGCTGTCGCGCCGCGAACCAGGAGGATGCCGACGCGCGAGGCTTCTTGGCCCGCCGCGCTGATGAGGGTGTCGAGAATCTCGCTGAGCGACGTGGCGCGATCGATGGCGCGGATCGCGTTCAGGAGCCGCTCGCTCGCGGCGAGATCGGCGACGCGGCCGTTCTCGCGCGCGGCGGCTCCGGCGGCCGCCACGGCTTCGAAGAGCCGCGCGTCGGCGGCGCGTTCGGCCTCGCC
>OCZT010000830.1_pt1 | contig 31511 bp, 30 predicted proteins | sample 1539031 | NCBI WGS metagenome assembly OCZT01 (sample SAMEA3539308, study PRJEB22396) | soil metagenome | biome: tundra; feature: field; material: soil | place: USA | collected 2010-05 | depth 0.15 m | reverse complement strand
CGGGGCCGGTCCGTCCAGCGGCGTCCCGGCCGATGGGGCCTCGGGGGCGGCCGGGTTGTCAGGCGCCACCGGGTCAGTCTACGGGCTGGGTGGGGGAACTTCCGCGCCGATCCGACTCAGCCGCGTTTGACTTCAGGGGTCGGAATTTCGGGCCGGTAGAGCGAGTCGGTCGGGGCCTCGATGAGCTCCGGCCAGGAATAGCTGGGCGGCTCGGGTGAGCCGGTGAGCCTTCCAGAGGTCTCCGCCCGGGACCACCCGATTCAGCAACAAGGTGGCCCCCGCCAGCACCATCAGTCCCAGGAAGTAGCTAGGAAAGAGCAGCGCTCCCCAGCACCACAGGATGGTCTCCACGAGCGGGCCCACCACCAGGATGGTGCGGCGCTTGCGAGGGTCGATACCGTCGACGAAGTACTTCCACCCGAAGCCGAGCCAGGGGAAGTCGCGGCTATACCAGACGCGCGGCGAGAAGCGAACCCCGAAAGCCCACAGCGCCAGCGCATGGGAGCCCTCGTGGGCCACCAATACGAACGCCAAGAAGAGCCAGATCATGCGCGCGACCAGAAGGCGGCCCAGCGGACGCCGGGGTGGCAGACCGGCTGCGATCTCATCCTCGTCCCTCCATTGGGGGACACGCCCCACGCGGTCCCCTCTCCGCTATCTTCTCGCCTAGCCGGGAGTTGGTGTCGGAGGGGAATTCGCGAGTGGTTCGGCGAGAACTTGCTCGAGGATGCCTGGCGGGGCCCGGAACCAAGGGGCGTCTCGATCTCCGAGGCGCATCTGCAACCGGTCCCGGACCGGGTCGGATGGAGGTGGCAGGCGGGCACCTGTCAGCCGGAACCCATCGCCCTCTTAGCAGCGGCGGGCCCCCGGATTGTCGGCGCTCACCCAGAGATAGAGCTCGGAGCCCTCAACCAGTCGGTGCCAGGCCACCACCGCCGCGATCAGGGCCCCGGGCCACCCCCTATCGCCGCCAGGCCGGATCGACCCACATCGAGATCAGCTGGACACCGGCGTCAGCCTCGCGGATGGCCCCGACCAGCCCTACCCATTCTTCACCCCGGTCTGCCAACCACTCCTGCTTGTCGGCGGTTGGTACGGCCCGCTCCCGCCAGGTCGACTCCGGGAGCGCTGGCTCATTCGCCCAGGTGGCGCCGAACCCCTCCGGGAAGTCTGCCCGGGCGCGCATCCGGATATCGCGGTGACGGGCCCAATCGGCCCCGGCGACCGGGAGCACCTGGAGAATCGGTTGGTCTTGCCTCATACCTGGCGCCCTACCTGGCCGGATCGTTCCCTGCCCGCAGGCCCTCTGGGGATAACGTGTTGCTGACCCAGGGGCGGCCGATCCTTCGGCTTGCCACCGCGCCGGACGGAGCGCGCATCGCCGAAATCTACCTGGCGGCGGTCCGCCAGGCAATGCCGTGGCTCAACTTGGCGCACAGCGACCAGGAGATACGCCATTGGATTCCCCAGGGAATGCTCCCGCAACACGAGGTCTGGGTGGTTGAGCGGGCAGACGGGGTCAGGGGCTTCATAGCTCTGAGCCGGGACCGGAGCTGGGTCGACCATCTCTACGTCGAACCGGAGGCGCAGGGCCGCGGCCACGGGGGCGCCCTGCTGGAGCTGGCCAAGGAGAGAAGCGCGGGCTGTCGGCAGCTGTGGGCCTTTCAGCGCAACACTTGGGCCCAGGCCTTTTACGAGCGGCGCGGCTTTCGGCCGCTGGAGTTCGGAGACGGCGCCACCAATGAGGAACGGGAGCCGGCTGTGCTCTGCCGATGGGATGGGCCGGACTGAGGTCCAGGCATACCGGCGAGGGGAAAGCCTCGCGAACTTAGCCCGCTCTAAGCTGGGACGTCTGGCTCTCCACGGCTGGCATTGGCGCGTTCGCGGCTCCAATACCCCTTGGCTGAGACCTGCTCACGGGAGAGCCCCTGGGCGAACAGCTCGTCGCGCAGCGTGAGCGCCACGCTCACCTCGGCAGCGATGTAGACGTGCCCCCGGCCCGCGGGAATTTGCCAGCCTCGCAGCTGCTCCAGGAGTCTTTCCGCGTCTCCGGGGCTGGCACTGCCCCGGTGCAGCCAGTTGACCTCCACCAGACCGGGGGAGTCGACCGGCTGCTCGTCGAGAGGTCCCGATACCGCCAAGATGGCCCGGCCGATCGTTTCCCCTGGGAGCGCCTCCAGCATGGCGAGGGTGCCGGGTAGGTAGGTCTCATCCCCGACGAAGAGATGCCAGGCTGCCCCCGCATCCAGGGTGATCTTGCCTCGGGGCCCAACCACCTCGGGCAGCAGCTGGCCCGGCCGCGCTGCGTTCGCCCAGCGGGCCGCCGGGCCGTCGCCGTGCATCACCACGTTGAGGTCGACCAGCCCCGCGCTGGGGTCCGCCCGGCGGATGGTGTACCGGCGGCTCACCAAGTCACCGCCCACCAGCGGCAGCCTCAGCATCAGGTCCTGTCCCGGAGCGAACTGGAACCCCCGGAGCGACTCCCCGCCCAGGCGGATCTGCCTGAGGCTGGGGCCGAGGTCGGCGACCTCGGCAACCTCCAGCGACATGGTCTGAGGTTGGGGCAGGGCGGCCGCGACGGTCGGGTCGGCAGCGGTGCCGTCATCGTTGACCGGTGGACTCGCTGTCATCCGGATAACGGTAGCCACAATCGGGCAGGCCCGGCCGCGATCCCCCGGCGGACCTGCTCAGAAACCGTTATGGCATGCCGTGGCAAGGACCTCAGCCCGGACTCCCGCCAGAGCGCGACGGGTGATCGGTCAGTTGGCGGCGCCCAGGACGGAGGTGCAGAAGGCGCAGCGGAAAGCCTTGATGGGGATCACGCTGAGGCACTCTGGGCACACCTTGGTGGTCGGGTCGGCCCCACGCTGGGTGCGCGCCACCAGTGCCTCGTAGGGCACGACCACCACAAAGTACAGCACCGCGGCGACCAGCGCGAAGGTGATGAGGGCATTGATGACCGTGCCGTAAAGGAACTTGGAGTGGTTCAGCGTGAAGAAGAGGTTGTTGAAATTGGGCTTGCCAATGATCGCGGCGATGAGCGGCGTGAACAGGCCCGCGACCAAGGCCTCCACCACCGCCGCGAAGGTGAGGCCCATGACGAAGGCGACCGCCATCTGGACCAAGTTGCCTTGCATCACGAACTTCTTAAAACCGGACACTTTCCAACCTCCTCCTGGGCGAACGGACGACGAGTGCGAAAACGCCGACCTCGTCGGTCAGCCTAATCCTGTTCCATGCCTCAATAAAAGGCTCAGTCAGATCGACCGGAAGCGGACTCACCCTTGGTCTGGGCCGCGAATTGCTGGTAGGCCTCCCAGGCGCGCGGGCCCCAAACCGTGGCCGGCCCTCCCTCGAGCAAGAGCGTGACCCCGATGGCTTCAGCCACCTCCTCCGGCGTCGCGCCCCGGCGCGCGGTGCCGCGGGCGTGGGCCGCGACGCAGCCGTCGCACCTCTTGACCACCGAGATGGCCAGCGCGATCAGCTCCTTGTGCTTGGCGGACAGCGCCCCATCCACCATCACCGCGCGGTGGGTCTGCGTGTATCCCGACCACACCTCGGGGATGGCTTGGCTCAGTTCGGAAATCGGCTGAGCCAGATCCTTCAGTACCTGCGGGTAGTCAGTCATCGCTTCTCCTCCACCAAATTACGGTTCGCTCGGGTGCCGCCCCGGCATCCCGGAAGGCCCCCAACGGCTCATCATGGCCCCTAAAACGGTGCTGCGGGGTGCTCCGCGTTGCCAGCCGTGGGGCCCCTGTGGGCGGGATGGCTCCGGGGTCAGCCGGCGGCTTGGAAGGCGCCGTCCCGCAACACCGGGACCAGCTCTGAGACGTTGAGAGCAGCCGCCCACTCAAGCTCTTCTCCGTACCCCCGGCGGCGCTGCTCCCGGCCGGAGGCACACTCCCGCAGGACCTGGCGCACTCCCTGCTTGCGCGCCTGCCGAAACACCGCTGCCGCGGCCGAAGCCTCGGGCGAGCGCCGGCGCCGGCGCAGGCCGTCGATGATCGCGCCGGCCCCGATCAGGTCCTCCAGCGCCAGGTCCAGGCTGCCATCCGGCCAGCGCTCGCCGGCGGCGATCACCGAGATCACGGCGCCCGCACGACGGGCGAACCGGGCCACCGCAAAGGCATTGCGTAAGGAGCCGGCCACCACCACCGCCCGGCCGCGCAGAGCAGCCGCCGAGACCGCCGACCCGTTGGGCGAGGGCAGCACGATGGACATCCCCGAGGGTGCCCGGCTGAGGGTCGCTGGGGAGAGGGAGTAAGGCTGCTCAACCGAGACGAGCGACCGGCTCACCGCGACCTGGGCGCCGAGTCTCTCGGCCAGGGCCAGGGCGCTCTCCGGGTCCCAGGGGTGGGGATAGACGAGACAGCCCCGTTCAACCGCCACCACCACCGCGGTCGAGAAGGTGATCACGTCGACGACCACCATCACGTCCGAGTGCGGGGCCAGGGCGGCCGCTCCACTGAGGCCCCAGCCGAACCTCACCGTGTAGCCAGCCTGGTCAGCAGCCGCCTGACGGTGGTAGCCGTAGCCGGAATCAGTGGCCGAGGTCGGCACTGAAGCGGAGGTGGTCATGAGCCGATAGCTTGGGGGATCACTTGCTTCGCGGGCGCTCTCGCGGACGGCCGCTGCGGAGTTCTCTCTCACTTCGAGACGGTTCGCGGGAGCCTGACTATAGTGGGCAAATGGTGCGCCCTGGTAGTCGTGGGGCTAGGGATTGAGTGGCACTTCCTAGCACCCTCGGAGAGTTGCGGGGCAGCGAGTACCGGATGCGCTCGGTCCGGGACGAGCTGCGGGACAACCTGGTCGATGCCCTGCGTCACGGTCGCGGGCGTTTTCTGGGCCTGGTCGGATACCAGGAGACGGTCATCCCCCAGATCGAGAACGCCCTGCTGGCCGGCCAGGACATCGTCTTCCTCGGAGAGCGCGGCCAGGCCAAATCGAGGCTTATCCGGGCCATGACCCAGCTCCTCGACGAGCAGATCCCCATGGTGCGCGGGAGCGAGGTCCACGATCACCCATACGCCCCGATCAGCCGCTTCGGGCGCGACCTGGTCGCCGAATTGGGGGACGCAACCCCCATCGTCTGGATCGGGCGGGAGGATCGCTTCGGCGAGAAGCTGGCGACCCCCGACACCTCGATCGCGGACCTGATCGGCGAGGTGGACCCGATCCGGGTGGCGGAGGGCCGCTATCTGGCCGACGAGCTGACCATCCACTACGGACTCTTGCCGAGGGTGAACCGGGGGATCTTCGCGATCAACGAGCTCCCCGACCTGGCGGAGCGGATCCAGGTCGGGCTGCTCAACATCATGGAAGAGCGGGACGTCCAGATCCGCGGCTTCCAGGTCCGCCTGCCCCTGGACGTGCTGGTGGTCGCCACCGCCAACCCCGAGGACTACACCAACCGGGGCCGGATCATCACCCCGCTGAAGGACCGATTCGGGGCCCAGATCCGCACCCACTACCCCCGCTCGTTGGAGGCCGAGGCGGACATCATCGAGCAGGAGCGGGACCAGTTCGAAGGACTGGGGATCCCTTTGCACGTGCCCCAATACATGCTGGAGTTGGTCGCCGAGATCTCCCAGCTGGCCCGGCGCACGACCCAGATCAACCAGCGATCGGGGGTCTCGGTCAGGCTGTCGATCGCCAATTTCGAGAGCCTCTGCGCCAACGCGGTGCGCCGGACCATCGCCCTCCAAGAGGCGGAGGCGGTGCCCCGGCTCAGCGACCTCGGCGCGCTCTCGGCTTCGACCCTGGGCAAGCTGGAGCTGGAGACCTGGGAGGAGGGCGAGGACCAGGCGGTGCTGCAGAAGCTGCTGCGCAGCGCCAGCGGCAACGTCTTTCGGCGACACTTTTCAATTCAGGAGTTCGCGCCGGTGCTGGCCCGCTTCGAGCAGGGCCTCACCATCGAGGTCGGGGAGATGGTCCCGGTCGAGCGCTACCTGCAGATCGCCGACGGCATCCCTGAGATGAATCGGATCCTCAGCGACCTGGATGAGCCCCAACAGCCGGGATCGGTGGCCGCCGCCCTGGAGCTGGTCCTGGAGGGGCTGCACCTCTCCAAGCGGCTGAATAAGACGGTGGTCGACGGCACCGCCGTCTACGGCAGCTAGGCAAGGGGCGATGGCCTCGGTCCGCCAGCGCTACAGCCGCTGGGACGGCAGTCAGGAGGGCGAGCTCCCCGACTCCGGCGAGCTCTTCTCGCGGCTCGCGGAGGACGTCTTCCACGGCTGGGACTTCGAGTCGGCGCTGCGCCGGCTCCTGAGCCAGGGGTTCAAGGACAGCGACGGCCGCCAGCTCCGGGGTCTGGAGGACCTCCTGGAGCAGCTCCGAGAGCAGCGCCAGGAGAAGCTGGAGCGCTACAACCTGGATGGCCTCTTCAAGAACATCGAGGAGCGGTTGGACCGGATCCTCCAGAAAGAGCGCCAGACCCTCCAGGAGCGTTCCCGGCAGGCGGCCGGCACCGAGCGGCAGCAGCTCGTGGAAAAGCTCGCCAACAGCCGCCTCGAGCAGCTCGATGCCCTGCCCCCGGAGGCCGGCTCGGCCATCCGCCAGCTCCAGGACTACGAGTTCCTGGACCAGGCGGCGGCCCAGGACTTTCAGGAGCTGCTGGCGGAGCTTCGCCGAAATCTGGTCGAGTCCCACTTTCAGGAGCTGGGCCGGGCCCTGCAGAACATGGGCGAGCAGGACCTGGGGCAGCTGCGCGAGATGGTGTCGGACCTGAATCAGATGCTGGCGCGGCAGCTGCGCGGCGAGCCCCCCAAGTACGAGGAGTTCATGGAGAAGTGGGGCAGCTACTTCCCAGACCACCCCGAGAACCTGGAGTCATTCCTGGATCAGCTCCGTCAGCAGATGGCCGAGCTGGATTCACTGCTCCAGTCCGCCTCGCCAGAGACGCGCCAGCAACTCCAGGAGATCATGCGGGCCGCCCTCGGCGACGAGGCCCTCCAGGGCCAGCTCGCTCAGCTCTCCCAGCTGCTCGCGCAGCTGTCCCCCCAATCCCAGCCGGGATCTCGGTTCGGGTTCTTCGGCGGCGAGGAGCTCGACCTCCCCGGGGCCGTGGACGTGATGGGGGAGCTCCAGCAGCTGGACTCCCTGGAGCGCGGTATCCGCCAGGCCTACTCCGGCATGGAACTGCCACCGGAGCTGCTGGATCAGCTCGCCGACACGCTCGGTCCCGACTCGGCGGCCAGCCTGGCGCAGATCCAAGAGCTGGTCAAAGTGCTGGAGGCGAAGGGCCAGCTCCGGAGGGGTGGGGACGGCCTGGAGCTGACCCCCCAGGGGGTGCGCAAGATCGGCCAGAAAGCGCTGGGCGACATCTTCCAGCACCTCTCCCAGGACGGCTTCGGCAGCCATCCCCAGGGCAGTTCCGGGACCGGGATCGAGGCCGGCGACAACAGCAAGCCCTATGAGTTCGGTGACCCCTTTAATCTCGATGTGGAGCGCACCCTGATGAACGCCGTTCGCCACAGCGACGGCAGCCGTCCGCTGCGCCTCGCGGTCGACGACTTCGAGGTGTTGGAGTCGGAGCGCAGCGTGTCAACCAGCACCGTGCTGATGCTCGACATGAGCCGCAGCATGCCGCTGCGGGGATACTTCTACGCCGCCAAGAAAATGGCGCTGGCGCTGGACTCTCTGATCCGCACCCAGTACCCGCGGGACACGCTCTACGTCGTCGGATTCTCCGACTACGCCAGAGAAATTGGACCCGGGATGCTGGCCCAGCTCTCCTACAACGAGTACGTCTACGGCACCAACATGCAGCACGGCCTGATGCTGGCGCGTCGCCTGCTCAACCGCCACCGGGCCGGGAATCGGCAGATAATCATCGTCAGTGACGGCGAACCCACCGCGCACATGGAGGGCACGCACGCCGTCTTCATGTACCCCCCGTTGCCGGAGACGTTCCAAAAGACCCTCCAGGAGGTGCGGCACTGCACCAGGGAGGGGATCGTGATCAACACCTTCATGCTGGAGAGCAATCAGTACTTGGTGCAGTTCGTCAAGCAGCTGACCCGCCAGAACCGGGGCCGGGCCTTCTTCGTCAGTCCTGATCGGTTGGGGGACTACGTGCTGGTCGACTACGTGGCCTCCCGCGCCAGGTCCGGCTGAGCGGTGCCGGCCATCCGGTTGGACGCCTATCGTCGGCAGTTCCAGGACCGCCTCCTCAACCAGCTCCGCTCCCGCTATGGCGACTGGGACTTCTCCGCCCGCGAGAACGACTTCGGCGTGCTGGCCCGCAGGGAGCGGGCTCAGGTGGCGCTGTCCCTGGAGTCGCTCTACGCCGATTCGGCCAAACCCGGGGTCTCCGTCCCCGATGAGATCTCCCGTTTCGTGGCTGCCACCGGGCCCCGCCTGAGCTCGGCGGAGCAGCACCCCGGGCAGTCGGGTCCGGCGCCGGACCCGGGCGCTCTGGTCTGGTGCGTCAGGGCTGAGCGCAGCATCCGCGGCTACAGTCGCTTCGCGGAACTGGCGACCCGAGAGCTCCCGGGCGGGCTGCTGGCCTTCGTCGCGGAGGCCCTGCCCGGGGACGCCATGCGCGGGGTCTCCCGCGACGACGCGCAGGCGGGCGGCCTCAGCGAGGCCGACCTCTGCCAGCACGCGGATCACAACACCGCGCTGCGGCTGAGGCACTGGAGCTCGGAGCTGGCGGCTGCCCGCGAGCAGCGGACCTGGCTCTTCACCGACGACATCCTCTTCTCCAGCAGCCTGCTGCTGGTACCGGCGTTCCTGGACCAACTGGGCCAGCTGGGACAGGGCCGGGCCGCGGTGGCCGTCCCCGACCGGGCGATGGTCGTCGCGGGGGTTGGCGAGGCGGCGGGCCCCGCGACCATGGTGCCGCTCGTGCGCCGACTCTACCGGCTGGCCAGCTTTCCGCTCAGCCCGGTCTTGCTGACCACCGACGGCCGGTCCCTGGAGCTGCACCCCGCCGAGCGGCAGGCTGCTAGCCGGAGGACCGGCTGGCGCCGTCTCTTTGGGACCGCGGAAGGTTGAGCCAAGCCCATTTCGAGGCCCCCAAAGGGGTGCTGGAGGCGATCGCCAGGATGCGGGCCGAGGCAACCGCCCGCTACGGAGAGGCGCTGATCGAGGTGAGCGTCACCCCGGATGGGCTGCGGGGAACGGTGGCGCTGCCAGCGCAGGTGATGGAGTTGGAGCGCCTCCTGGCTGGGCTCTGGCCGGAGGCTGGGTGCCGGCTGCTGGTGCTGGCCACCCGGAGAGCCCGGGTGGCTCTCCACCCAGAATCCGGGCCCCTCGACATCTGGCGGAGACCGCCCGATGCTGGTGGCGAGCAGCGGGAACTGACCACCCAGCTGCTGCCGGGCGACCCGCCGGCCGAGCTGCTGGCAGTTCGGGAGGGGCAGTACCTGGTCAAGGCCCCCGGCGAGGCGGTGGGCTGGGTGTCACGGACGGCCCGATTCCGTTTGGGGCCAGCTCTGCCACCCACCCCGCCGGGAGTCGCTGTGGTGCCCGCTGACGGCTGGGATCCGAAGGTCGTCCGGGAGACCGCCCTCAACCTGCTTGGCCGGCCCTACGTCTTCGGGGGGACCGGGGGGCAGGGGGTGGACTGCTCGGGACTCAGCTGGCGCGCTTTCCTCGCCGCCGGGGTGCTGCTACCCCGCAACAGCCGCGCCCAGCGCAAGGTAGGCGACCGGGTGCGGCTGGCGGGGCTGGGGGAGGCGGACCTCATCTGCGCCGTCCACCGGGGCCCCAAGCGAACCAGCCACGTCGCGATCTATCTCGGAGAGGACGAGGTGGTCCACGCCTGCAGCGAGTGTCATGAGGTGCGCCGAGAGCGACTCGCGGAGTTCCGGAATCGCTATCAGGTGCTCACCATCCGCCGGGTGCCCGGAGCGCGTCCCCCCTCCCGCTAACCTAGCCCAGATGGAGGCACCTGGAACGCCCGAACCGGCCGCCGCGGCAACTCTGCGGGAGAAACCCGCGCTCCGGGTGCCGCCCAATCTGGCCCAGCTGCGTCAGAGCCGGATCGACCTGGTCGGGGTAGCCAGTGTCGAAGGTGGCGAGATGGCTCGCTACCTCCTGGCTGCCGGGTTCACCAACCTCGTCGGCCACGACCAGCAACCGGATTTGGAGAGCCTCGAGCGAGCTCACCATCTGGCCCACGCCGGACTGAGCCGGGAGGAGCGTCGGCAGCGGCTAGAACAGTTGCTCCACGGCCTGCACTCGCTGCAGTTGGCCGACGGCTACCTGGAGGGAGTGGAGCGCTCGGAGGTGGTCATCCCCACCCAGGCCTGGTTCCTCTCCCCAGCCAACGCCCCCTTGCAGAAGCTCAAGGAGCGGGGGCACCCCTTCTACTCGCTGATCCAGGCCTATCTCGACCTGGCGAGGGGCGAGGTGGTGGGGATCACCGGCAGCCACGGCAAGTCGACGACCAGCGCTCTGGTGGCGGCGGTCCTCAGCCGGAGCGGGCTCTATCCCACGGTCTGGCTGGCCGGCAACGACCGCCACGACCGCCAGGCATTGGAGGAGGTGGCCCGGGATGAGGGCGGGGGCTGCCTGGTGCTGGAGATCAGCAACCGGCAGCTGCTGCAGATGGAGCGCGCCCCCCGGGTGGGCTGCATCACCAACATCACCCCCAACCACCTGGACGAGCACCAGGGCTTGGCCGGCTACCTGCGCACCAAGCGGCGCATCTTCGACCTGCCCGGCTGCGAGGTGGCGGTCCGGAACGGGGACGACCCGCTCAGCCTCGAACGCCAGGAGTTGGCGGAGGGAATCCACCAGCTCCGCTTCGCCAGGACGGAGGCACGGCTGGAGGGCCTCGATGGCGCCTTTGAGGAGGAGGGAATGCTCCGCCTGCGCTGGCAGGGCGCCTCCCACGCGGTGATGCCGGCTGGACGGGTGCCGCTGCTCGGGGATCACAACCTCAGCAACGTCAGGGCCGCTCTCAGCGTCTTGGCCGGGCTGACCGATCCTGAACCGGGCCTGCTGGACCGGGCGGTCGCGGCGATCGAGAGCTTCCGGCCGCTCCGGCACCGCACCGAGCTGATCCGCCAGCACCGGGGAGTCGACTACGTCGACGACCTCTCCAGCACCACCCCTCAATCCACGGTCGCCGCCATCCGGGGCCTGGGCCGGCCCTGCGTCCTCATCGCCGGCGGGGAGGACAAGGGCATCGACTTCACCGAGCTGGTGGGACAGGTGGGCGGCCCGGTCCGGTCAGTCATGCTCCTACCGGGAGCTGGCTCGGAGCGGTTGGCGAGGGAGCTGGTCGCCGCCGGACAGCAGGCGCTGGTGCATCAGGTGGAGAAGCTGCAGCTGGCGGTGGAGCTGGCCGCGGAGCTGGCCCAGCCGGGGGAGGCGGTGCTGCTGTCCCCCGCCTGCCCCGGGTTCTTCACCGCTCACTACGGTGAGGGGGGCTTCCGGCAGGCGGTGCGGGGCGCTACTTCTCCTCGTCCTCGAAGGGCGCCAGGGTGAGCGGCGCCAGCGCCACCACCTCGAAGGTGGCTCCGCAGTTCGGGCAGTCGACCAGGTCCCCGATCTCGTCCACGTCAGTGAGGTCGAGCTCGGAGCCGCAGTCGGGGCACTGCTTGGCGGGAGCACCGGTGACGCTCACTCGAGGTCTCCTACTTGCCTGGCTCTGAGTTGGCCGGAGCGGAGCCCCTCGGGCAGTGGATCCACGCCGAACTCTTCAGCGTCAGTCTACCGGCTGGATCTCGGCTGTCCCTCGGCGAGGGCGGCACACCCCTGGAGCCCGCGGAAGAGCTCGGCGAAGCACTCGGGATCCCATCGCTCCAGTTGAAACGCGAGGACCTCTCCCCCACCGGCTCCCACAAGGCCCGCTGCCTCGGGTTGCTCTGCTCACTGCTGGTGGCCGCCGGGGACCGCCCGGCAGTGATCTCGTCGTCGGGTAACGCGGCGGTCGCCGCGGCGGCGTACGCCTCGCTGGGCGGCATCCGACTGCTAAGCCTGGTCTCCCCCCGAACCCCAAGGGTCAAGCTGGGCCGGCTCCGGGGCTATCCCCAGTTGACAGTCCTCAGTAAGCGCCCGGTGGCCCTCCTCCATCATGCGGTGCGCAGCTGGGACCTGGCCGACCTTCGCGGCTCGGTCAATCCGCTGGCGCCCAACGCCTATCGGGGGATTGCCGCCGAGCTGGTCGGGACCGGGGCACTGGCCGCGGTCTTCCTCTTCGCCAGCAGCGGTGCGAGCGCCCTCGGGATCTCCCAGGGCTTCAACCAGCTCCTCCCGCCCTCGGAGCGGCCCCAGCTTCACGTGGTCGAGGGCAGCCCGGGTGGCGAGCTGACCCGCCCCTGGTACCAGAGCACCGGCCCCGCCTCTAGGCCCGAGTCCCACCTCGGGGAGCTCGGCTCCCGGCGCTCGCGTCTCTCCCCGGCGGTGCGGAGGGAGGTGCGGGCCAGTGGAGGGCGAGGGTGGCGGGTCGGTCCAGCGGAGCTGGCCGGGATCAGGGAGCTGGCCGATCGCCACGGGCTGCGGACCTCGTGGGAGGGACTGGCCACCCTGGCGGCGATGCGCGAGGCGGCGGCCGGCGATCAGGTGAGCCGAGCGGGCAGCTGGATCGCGGTCCTGACCGGGGACGCGGCCCAGCTGGATCTGGAGCCTTCCCGAGCAGACGACCGCCCACTCCCCGTCGCCGAGTCGGAGCTAGAGCTGGACCTGCTCCTGGAGGCAGCCGGATTCACGCGACCGGATGCGAGGTGACGGTCAACACCGAGCGGGTGGTGTTCTTGGGGCCCGACCCGCTGCCTGCCGTAGGCAGCCAACTGCCCGTGCTCTGCGCCGACGGCTGCGGCCTCAGCAGGGGGGGTGGCCCCGGTTGGGAGGAGTTCGAGATGCGAGGGCCCAACTCCAGCGCCGCCCTCCTTCGGCTGCCGGCGGTCCAGCAGCGCCTCCGCTCCCAGGTGGACGCCCTGGCGGTTTGGAAGAGCTCCGCCGAAGTGGAGCGGATCGCCCTCGAACTGGGGGTCCTGGTCGCCAACTCTCCCGCTCTGATCGCCCGCCGGATCGAGAACAAGAGCCACTTCAGCCGCGAGGCCCAGGCGGCGGGGCTCCCGGTCCCGCCCACCAGAGTTGGGGTCGCCGGCCCGGAACTGCTGCGGGCCGCGCTGGAGCTCTCTGGCCCCTTTGTCTTCCAGCTCGCCCACGGCTTCTCCGGGGAGCAGACCTACCCCGCCACCTCGGAAGCGGAGCTCGCGGAGTTGGTCCGCCGGTTCGACGGCCGGGCCTGCCGGATCGTCCAGCAAGTGGTGGGCACGGCGATCACCGTGACCGGCGTCGTATCCGCGGAGCGGCTCCTGGTCGGGCCGGCCTGCATTCAACTGACCGGTCTGCCCAGCCTCACCCCCCATCCCCTGGGCTCCTGCGGCAACGACTATGGGCGCCCGGTCCCCGAGCCAGACGCAGTCCGCGAGGTGACACTGCGGACCGCCGAGTGGCTGCGCCGCCAGGGCCACCTGGGCATCTTCGGCTTGGACCTGGTGGTGGGCGCGAAGGGGGCGATCTGGTGCATCGAGGTCAACCCCCGGCTGGTGGCCTCGGTGCCGCTCTTCAGCCTCACTGCCCGGGACCAAGGGAGCCCGGGAATCCTGAGCCAGCATCTCGCCAGCTTCGGGATCGGTCCCAGCGCCGAGGTGGAGCTGGAGTGCCACTGGTCTCAGCTCATCCTCTACCAGCTGGGTGAGCGGCTCCGGCAGCCGGAGGTCAGGACGGCCCGGGGTACCCTCACTGCCGCGGGCCGCTTCCGCGCTGCCGGCGAGCTGGGGTTGCCGGGACCTCAGCCAGGGGAGGTGGGACTCCTGGTCCAGGGACATTCCCGCCCGGGCAGGGAACTGGCCCGGCTCTTCTTCGAGGGACCCTGCTGCGCTCCCGACGGTACCCTCCTGCCCCAGCTGGAAGCCTGCATAGGGGAACTCCGCTCCCAGTTGGAGGCTCCCAGCAGGGCGGCGGCAGTTTCGTGAGGGCGGTGTAGGCGGTACCTTGACGCTGTGGAGTTCCGAGACTACTACGCGACTCTGGGCGTGCCCCGCAACTCAACCGACAAGGAGATCCGGGCGCGTTATCGCAAACTGGCCCGCGAGCTGCACCCGGACGTCAACCAGGACCCCAAGGCCACCGAGCGGTTCAAGCGGGTAAACGAGGCCTACGAGGTCCTCAAGGACCCGGAGAAGCGCTCCAAATACAATCGCCTGGGAGCTGACTGGGAGCAGATCGAGCGGGCCGAGTCGGTCCGGCGCGAGCACGGCCAGCCCTTCGGCGATGCCGGAGCGCGGGCCCGGGAGACCGCTCAGCGCACCGCCGAGCGGGCGGGCAACCGCTTCGGCGGCTTCAGCGATTTCTTCGAGACGTTCTTCGGCGGCCGCGGTCCGGACGGCAACGATCCCTGGGTCGAGGCTCAGATGGACCAGCTCCGGCGCGAGAACTCGGCGTCGAAGAAGGGGCCCGACACCGAGGATCAGCTGGAGGTCACCCTCCAAGAGGCGATGGCCGGCGGGGAGAGGACCATGCACGTCTCCATCGTCGAAGCCTGCCCCACCTGCGGTGGCACCGGGCACGTGACTGAGACGAGCTCTAGGGGCGGCACCGCCGCCCAGCTCGGGGTGAAGGTCTGCCCGACCTGCTCGGGGACCGGTCGCCAGTACCGCCGGCGAACCCTGAAGGTCACCATCCCCAAGGGGGTCACCGAGGGTTCCAAGATCCGGATGGCCGGCGAGGGCGCCAGCGGGGTGAGGGACGGCAAGCGGGGCGACCTTTACCTCAGCGTCCGGCTCAAGTTGGAGCAGGGGACCGAGGTCAAGGGGCGCAACGTCCATCGGGATCTACCGGTGCGCGACTACCGCGCCGCGCTGGGGGGCAAGGTCGTGGCGGACGGCCCCGCCGGGCGGCTCGAGGTGACGATTCCCGAGAACTGTCCACCGGGAAGGACGCTCCGGGTGCCCGGCAAGGGAATCCCGGCACTGCAGGCCTCCGGGGCGCCGGGTGACCTCTTCCTGCGGGTCAAGATCGTCTCCGCCGGCCGCTCACCGCTGAGCGCGGAGGAGCGCGCCGCTTACCTGGAGCTGGCGTCGGCCGACGGTGCGACCACCTAGCCAGAGCTCTGGGCAGAGTCGGGACCACACTTGACAAGGTTCCGATGCGACAGCAGGTCCCCTGGGGGCGCCCGTGACGGTAGTGGAAAGAACCTCAACACCACCGCGGTCTCCTAGACGGACTGAACCGCCCCGGGAAAGCTGGAGACTCCCTTCGTTGAGAGGGTGGAGCGATGACAAGCAGGACCAGGTATCCGCCGGAACTGCGGGAGCGGGCGGTGAGGCTGGTGGTGGAGCGGCAACGATCTCGCCAAGCTCATGGTCTGGCCGGTCCGCTCTGGATACCGGGAGGAGTTCGCTCCCTCGATGGCGAAAGGCACGTCACCCACCTCGTTGCCTCCCTTTCAGTTCTTGCGGCTCGCTGGCCCTTTTTCTCTTTTGGTACCCAGGCCTCGCCAGTCCCACTCTGGACCTGAACCCGGGGAAAGGGTTCGTCGAATCAGGGGGGACCACAGCCGTGGCCGCCGGTTCGAACCGCTGGCTCGTGGCAATCGGATTGGTCGGGAGTCCCCCTGCAGCCGGGAGCAGGGCCTTCGGGCAAAGGTCGATTTTGACGCTTCACCCGGCGACCGCTCCCGCAATTGATGCTTGCGCCTGACCCGCGTTTGTCGCTCCGAGGAGCCGTATGATGGAGGCGACGCGACCTTGAAACTGGTCCAGCGAGGCCGGTAAGGAGCTCGGCGGCTAGGCCGCCGCGGCCGCCTGCCGGCGGGCCGGACTCCTTTTTCGGGAGGACACCATGTCGGCGAGCAGGCCCTCGAGCGCAGCCCTGACGCCCCTCCGGCATGTGGTTGCCGCTCAGCAATTCGACCGGGAGCGGCTCAGCGAGCTCTTCCGGCTCAGCGCGGAGATGGAAAGGGTGCGGTCGGGCGGCGGCGGGCAGCTTCTACCGGGCCGGATCATGGCCACCCTCTTTTACGAGCCAAGCACGAGGACCCGGCTCAGCTTCGAGGCGGCGATGCTCCGGCTGGGCGGCCAGGTGATCGGCACCGAGAACGCCCGCGACTTCTCGTCGGCCATCAAGGGCGAGACCCTGGAGGACACGGTGCGGATCGTGGCCGGGTACTCGGACTGCATCGTGCTGCGTCACTCCGAGGAGGGCGCTGCCGCAAGGGCGGCCGAGGTCTCCCCGGTTCCGGTGATCAACGCCGGGGACGGCCCCGGCCAGCACCCCACCCAGGCGCTCTTGGACCTCTACACGATCCAGAGTGAGATCGGCCACCTCGACGACCTGCATATCGTGATGGTCGGCGACCTCAGCCACGGCCGTACCGTGCATTCGCTGGCCTACCTGCTGGCGCTCTATCGAGGCCTGCGAGTGACTCTGGTGGCGCCGGATCGGATCCGCATGAGCCAGGGGGTGATCGAGCACCTGCTCAAGCATGGGGCCGACGTTCGTGAGACAGAGGACCTCATGGGCGCGGTCACCGACGCCGACATCGTGTACCAGACTCGGATCCAGGTGGAACGCTTCAGCGAGCCCTGGGACGAGGCCGAGGACCAGCGCCGGCACTTCCGCATCACCGAGGAGGTGATGACCCGCCTGCCCCAGAGCGCGATCGTGATGCACCCGCTGCCCCGGGTCGGGGAGATCGATGCGGCGGTGGACGCCGACCCTCGGGCGGCCTATTTCCGCCAGGCGCGCAACGGAGTTTCGGTGCGGATGGCCCTCCTCCAAACGCTGCTCGGCAGATGACCATGGAGCAACTCACGGCAAACGGGACCCGCGAGCTCCTCGGCCCCGAGGAGCTACAGCGCACCCTCTGGCGGCTGTCGCGCGAGCTTCAGGAGCGCCACCCCGACGGTGAGGCGGTGCTCTGCGGGATCGTCACCAGGGGAGCGTTTCTGACCGCCCGCCTGCTCCAGTTGATCCACTCCCAGGGAGGTACGGGCTGGGCCGGAGTCACCCTCGACGTCGGTCCCTACCGGGACGATGGCCCCCGCACCGCCCCGTCCCAGACGACGCCACCCTTCCCTTTGCCCCCGGCGGTGGCCGAGTCGGTGCGGGACCGGGTGGTGGTGCTCGTGGACGACGTGCTCTTCCACGGCCGAACCGGGCGGGCCGCGCTGGCGGCGCTCGGCGACCTGGGCCGGCCCCGGGCGGTCGAACTGCTGGTGGTGGTCGACCGCGGCCACCGGGAGCTGCCCCTCCGCGCCACCTACGTCGGCCGCAACCTGCCGACCTCGGAGGGTGAGCGGGTCCTGGTCCGGCTCTCGGAGTGCGACGAGCAGGACGCCGTACTGCTGCGGTCCTCGGAGCAGGAGCAACCTTGACCCAGATCCTGCTCCAGGCCGTCCGCCTACTCGACCCCTTCAACGGGGTCGACCTCGAGGGCTGCGACCTGCTCCTGGAGGATGGGGTCCTCCAGGAGGTGGGCGCCGAGCTGAAGCTGCCCCCGAGCGCCACCCTGCTCCGCCGGGAGGGTTCGGTGGTGGCGCCGTCGTTCGTCGACCTCCACTGCCATCTCCGCGAACCCGGCCAGCCCTGGAAGGAGCGGATCGCCAGGGCCACCGCGGCGGCGGCAGCGGGTGGCTTCGGCGCCGTCTGCGGGATGGCCAACCTGACCCCTCCGGTGGACAGCCTGGAGCAGTTCCGGCGCAGTCAACGCGACAACCAGTCGTGGGGCCGGGTCCGGGTTCTGCAGTTCGCGGCCTGCACCAAAGGGCTGGCGGGAGAGGAGCTCACCAACCTGGAGGCGCTAGCCCGCGCTGGCGCGGTGGGGTTCTCCGACGACGGCCGCCATGGCATGAACCAGGAGCGGCTGATGGAGGTCCTGGGTCGGGCGGGCGCCCTGGGCCGGGTGGTGGCGATCCACCCCGAGGACGAAGCCCTGTTGGTGCTGGCCAACCGGGGGATGCGGGATCCTGGCCAATGGCACCTCCGTCCCCCTGACGCCGAGATCTCCGCCATCGAGAAAGCAATCTCCGCGCTCCGCGGCACGCCCGGGTCCCGGCTCCATCTCCAGCACGTCAGCACCGCGGGCGGAGTCGATCTGGTCCGCCGGGCCAAGGCGGAAGGGCTCGCGATCACGGCCGAGGTCACACCGCACCACCTCATGCTCACCGGCGCCGGCGGTGACGCGGGCCCGGCCGACCCCGGCCGCTGCAACCCGCCGCTGCGCACCGAGTCGGACCGGATGGCCCTTTGGGAAGCGCTCCTCGAGGGGACCATCGACGCCATCGCCAGCGATCACGCGCCCCACGAGGCGGCCCCACCATCGGAGCGCTCACCCGGCTTCAGCGGGATCCAACTGGTGCTCTCCGCGGTCCTGGGCCAGGGGGGCGCCCTCTCCCATCTGGGCCGGGTGGTGGAGACCCTCACCGCCGGGCCCCGACGGGTGCTGGGAGAGGCAGGGGCGAGTGCGCCGGGCGACGGGATCCGGGCCGAGGAGCCGGCCTCCCTCACCTGGTTCGACCCCAACCAAAGCTGGACCCCGAGCCCCCAGTCCTGGCTCTCGCTGGGGACCAACACCCCCTTCTGGGGCGAACCGCTGAAGGGCACCGTCCTGGCCACCTTCGCCGGGGGCCGGATGGTCCACCTCAACCGCGAGCTGGTCCCCGAGTTGGCGGGCGACTGAGGTGGCTCTGAGCCACCGCAAAGAAGGCAAGGAGGGCCTGCTGGTCCTGGAGTCGGGGGCCGCTTTCTCGGGAACCTGGATTGGGGCTCCAACTTCGCCACCTTCCCCGCTGCGCTTCGGTGAGGTGGTCTTCAACACCTGCATGACCGGCTACCAGGAGGTCTGCACCGACCCCTCGTACGCCGGCCAGCTGCTGGTGTTCACCCAGCCGCTGATTGGCAACGTCGGCGCCGCCGAGGTGGACATGGAGTCGAGCCGCGCTTGGTGCCGCGGCGTCCTGGTGGCGGAGTGCAGCCCCACCTCTCCCCACTGGCAGGCCCAGCTGACCTTCAGTGCCTGGCTTCAAGAGCAGGGGGTACCCGGGCTGGAGCGGGTGGACACGAGAGCCCTGACCCGCCATCTGCGAGAGCACGGCACCCTGCGCGGGGTGATCGCGCCGGCCAGGGCGGGGACCGTAGCGGAGCTGGCCGAGCTGGTCCGGGCCTCCCCCTCGGTCTCAGACCAGGACCTGGTGGCAGAGGTCTCCTGCCCCGCAATCGAGCGCTGGGATGAGCCGCTCCACCCGGCGCTGCGGAAAGGCGCCGGCCTCGGGGTAAGCCCGCGGGGCACCGGTGAGGGGCTGCGGATCGCGGTCCTCGACCTGGGGGTGAAACGCAACACCCTGCGCTCTTTGGTGAGCCGGGGGGCCGAGGTTCTGATCCTCCCCTACTCTGCCACCCTCGCGGAGATCGATGAGCTCCACCCGGACGGGGTGGTCCTCACCAATGGGCCGGGGGACCCCGCCACCCTGGCCCCGCAGGTGGCGCTGACAGGAGCGCTGCTCGAGCGCTACCCGGTCCTCGCCATCTGCCTCGGCCACCAGCTGGTCGGACGGGCCGTCGGCGGCAGCACCAGCCGGCTGCCCTTCGGGCACCACGGCGCCAACCACCCGGTCTTGGACCTCGTCTCCGGTGAGGTTTTCGTCACCCCCCAAAACCATGAGTTCCAGGTCGACGCCGACAGCATCGATCCCGCGGGCGGCTGGTTCATCTCTGAACGCAACCTCAACGACGAGTCGGTGGAGGGGCTGCGCCACCACGAACTGCCGGTGATCTCGGTCCAGTACCACCCGGAGGGCAGCCCTGGTCCCCAGGACCGCCAGCACCTCTTCGACGAGTTCTTGGAACTCTGCCGGAGCGGGCACCGGACCAGCCCGGAGAGCGCTCCTCCAGCCTCACCGGAGCCCCCGACCATCCGCCGGGTCCTGGTCCTGGGCAGCGGGCCGATCGTGATCGGCCAGGCCGCCGAGTTCGACTACGCCGGCACCCAGGCCTGCCGCTCCCTTCGGGAGGAGGGGATGGAGGTGGTGCTGGTGAACAGCAACCCCGCCACCATCATGACTGACGAGGAGGTCGCCGACCGCGTCTACCTGGAGCCGCTGACCGTGGAGGTGGTGACCAAGGTCATCGAGCGGGAGCGCCCGGACGGGCTCCTCGCCGGGCTCGGGGGGCAGACCGCCCTCAACCTGGCCGTGGCCCTCGACGAGGCGGGGGTGCTGGAGCGCTACGGGGTCAGGGTGCTGGGAACCCCGCTGGAGGCGGTTCGCGACGCCGAGGACCGCGAGCGGTTCAAGCGACGGATGATCGCGATCGGGGAGCCGGTGCCACCCTCCCGGACCGCCAACACCGTGGCCGAGGCGAGCTCCTTCGCCCAGGAGGTCGGGCTGCCGCTGGTCGTCCGACCAGCCTTCACCCTGGGAGGCACTGGTGGCGGCCTGGTCTACACCGAAGAGCAGTTGGAGCAGGTGGTCGCCCGGGGGTTGCAGGCGAGCCCCATCACCCAGGTCCTGGTGGAGCGGGCTCTGGTCGGCTGGCGAGAGCTGGAGTACGAGGTGATGCGGGACGGCGAGGACACCTGCATCTGCGTCTGCAACATGGAAAACCTCGACCCGATGGGGGTCCACACCGGCGACTCGGTGGTGGTCGCCCCCAGCCAGACCCTCACCGACAAAGAGCACCAGCAGCTGCGATCGGCCGCGCTCCGCATCATCCGGGCGCTCAAGATCGAGGGGGGCTGCAACGTCCAGTTCGCCCTGGGCCCCGACTCCTTCACCTACTTCGTGATCGAGGTCAACCCCCGGGTGAGCCGCTCCTCGGCACTGGCCTCCAAGGCGACCGGCTACCCGATCGCGCGGGTGGCCGCCAAGATCGCCGTCGGGCGCCGGCTGCGGGAGATTCGCAACCAGGTGACCGGGCGAACGTGTGCCGCCTTCGAGCCCAGCCTCGACTACTGCGTCGCCAAGTCGCCGCGCTGGCCCTTCGACAAGTTCCCCCACGGCGACCGCCGCCTAGGCACCCAGATGAAGTCCACCGGCGAGGCGATGGCGATCGGCCGGACTTTCGAATCGGCGATCAGCAAGGTGCTCCGCTCCTTGGAGCAGGTCGCCCCTGATCCGGCGGCACTGCGCTGGTCGGTCGAGCGACTGGAGGAGCCCACCGACCTGCGGCTGCAGGCGGTGCTGGAGGCACTCCTGCAGGGCGAGAATCCCGCCACGGTATCGCGCCGCACTGGCTACCCGCAGTGGTTCTGCGACCGGTTGGCGGACCTGACCGACCTGGAGCTAGAGCTCAGCGAGGTCGGCAGGGGGGAGATCCCGCTCCGCCAGCTGTGGCTGGCCAAGCGTGCCGGGCTCTCCGACCGGCGGATCGCCGACCTGACCGAGCGCCGCCCAGCCCAGGTGGAGGAGCAGCGCCAGGCAAAGGGCATCCTGCCTACCTTCAAGTGCGTGGACACCTGCGCCGCTGAGTTCGATGCCACCACCCCCTACTTCTACTCCAGCTTCGAAGTCGAGGACGAGCAGCGCGGTGCTGCCGGGTCGGCGGTGGTGCTGGGCTCGGGACCGATCCGGATTGGGCAGGGCATCGAGTTCGACTACTGCTCGGTGCAGGCGGCGGCGGCGCTCCGGCGGAGAGGGTTGGAGGCGGTGATGATCAACAGCAACCCGGAGACCGTCTCCACCGACTTCGACTGCAGCTCCAGGCTCTACTTCGAGCCCATGGACCTGGAGTCGGTGCTGCAGGTCTGCCGGGTGGAGCAGCCGCTGGGGGTCATGGTCCAGTTCGGCGGTCAGACGGCTGTCAACCTGGCCGGCCAGCTCCAGCAATTGGGGCTGCCGCTGCTGGGCTCGGCGGCGGCTTCGATCGAGATGGCCGAGGACCGGGGCCGGTTCGAGGCGCTGCTCCAGCGCCTCCAGATCGCGCGCCCGCCGGGCGCCGCCACCCGCGACCCCCTGGAGGCGGAGCGGATCGCGGAGCGGGTCGGGTATCCGGTCCTGGTGCGCCCCTCGTACGTCCTGGGCGGCCGGGCCATGGACGTCGTCCACTCGGTGGACGAGCTGCGCCTCTACCTGGGAGACGCCCTCAGGGCCTCGGGCGAGGCTGGGGGCGAGGTCCTCATCGACAAGTACATCCTGGGCATGGAGGTCGAGGTCGACGCGATCTGTGACGGCCAGGACGTCCTGGTCCCCGGGGTGATGGAGCACGTAGAGCGCGCCGGCGTCCATTCGGGGGACTCGATGGCGGTCTTCCCGCCCCAGCGGCTCGAGCAGGCCGTGATCTCCGACCTGGTCCGGATCACCACCCAGCTGGCGTTGGGCACCAACACCGTGGGGCTGATCAACGTCCAGTACGTGGTCCACCGCGGCCAGGTGCTAGTGATCGAGGTCAACCCCAGGGCCAGCCGCACCGTTCCGTTCCTCAGCAAGGTGACCGGGGTCGCCATGGTGGACACAGCGGTGGGAGCCATGCTCGGCGAGACCCTGCTAGGACGGAATTTGGCGGTCGGGCTGCTGCCGCCTCCACCTCTCGTGGCAGTCAAGGCCCCCGTCTTCTCGGCTCGCAAGCTGGACAAGGTGGACACGGTCCTGGGCCCGGAGATGACCTCCACCGGAGAGGTCATCGGGGTCGCCCCAGAGCTGCCGGCCGCACTAGAGAAGGCCTTCTTGGCCTCCCTCGGATCGCTGCCCCGCCGAGGGGGGGCCCTGGTCAGCATCGCCGACCAGGACAAGTCGGAGGGGCTGCCGATCGCGGCCCGCCTGGCCGAGCTCGGCTTTCGCATCTACGCCACCCCCGGCACCGCAGCGGCGCTGCGCCAGGCGGGCATCACCGTGGTCGAGGTCAGCAAGCTCCACTCCGGGCGACCCAACGTCCTCGACGTCACCGTGGCGGGCCAGGTGGAGCTGGTCATCAACACCATCTCGGGCACGGCCACCGACGAGATGGAGGCCGACGACGGGACCCGGGGCGCCCGGCGGCCGGTCCGGGACGGCTACCGCATCCGCCAGGCGGCGGTACAGCGGGGCATTCCCTGCCTCACCTCGCTGGAGACGGCGGCGGCCCTGGTGGCCGCCCTCGGCAACGGCGAGGACGCGGTCGTCGAGGTGGCGACCATCGACGAACATCGCCAGGGCAGCCGGCGGCCGGTGGCGGGGTGACCCCCTTGGCGGGCGCCTCCCCCCAGGCACTGGTCGGCGAGAGCGACCTCTCGCGGGCGGTCGACGAGGCCGCCGAATGCACCGCGCTCCAGCCGCTCCAGGGCAACCTCTTCGAGATCCGCTTCCGCGCCCCCGAAGTGGCCCGACGAGCTCAGCCCGGCCAGTTCGCCCAGATCTGGGTGGAGCAGAGCCACATCCCGCTGCTGCGCCGGCCGTTCTCCTTCAGTAGGGCCCAACCTCGGGAGGGGGTCGTCTCCTTCTACATCGGAGCGGTCGGGGAGGGTAGCCGACGACTCCGGAGGTTCTCCCCCGGTGACAGTGCCCGGATCCTGGGCCCCTTGGGCCGGGGGTTTACCCTCCCGAACCGGCCGGGCCGGTCGGTTCTGGTCTCGGGCGGACTGGGCGCGGCACCCTTCCCGCTGCTCGGGGAGCGGCTGCTGGAGAGAGGAGAGCAGGTGGTCTGGGTGAACGGCGCCAGGACTCAGTCCGAGCTCTACCCGGGTGAACTCATCCCCAACGGAATGGCGGAGCTGGTCCAGTTCACGGAGGACGGCAGCCAGGGCCGGCGGGGCCGGGTCACTGCCGGACTTCTGCCCTCCCTCAAGGGCGCTGACCGCATCTACGCCTGCGGCCCCAATCAGATGCTGGCGGCACTCTTCGCTCTAATTTCGGAGTCCGCGTTCGAGGCGGGTGGTGCGCCCCAGCTGGAGGTTTCCATCGAGGCACCGATGGGCTGCGGCTTCGGCACCTGCCTGGGCTGCGCGATCCCGCTCCGTCCCAGGGCCGGCGGCGAGGGTCCAGTTGTCGGCCTCTGTTGTCGCCAGGGCCCGGTGCTGCGGGGTTCGCTGCTGGACTGGGAGCGGCTGCTGCAGCAACCGGAGCACCTGGGATGATCACGATCACACCTCCCTTCGATCCCCGGGTCGACCTCGGCAGAGGGCTGGTCCTGGCCAACCCGATCGGAGTCGCCTCGGGGACCTTCGGCTTCGGGTTCGAGGCCGAGGCCTTGGCCGGCATCACCCATCTGGGCGCGATCTTCTCCAAAGGAACGACGGCGGTGGCCCGGGAGGGCAATCATCCCCCCCGGATTGCGGAGACCGCGGCGGGCATGCTCAACTCCATCGGCCTGCAGAACCCGGGGGTGGAGGTGGTTGCGCGGGACTACGCCCCGAGGTGGGCTAAGTGGCCGGTCCCGGTCCTGGTCAACGTCGCAGGAGCGGACATCTCCGAGTACGTCGCCATCGTCCAGCACCTGGACGGGGTCAGCGGGGTTTCGGGGGTGGAGCTGAACATCTCCTGCCCCAACATCGCTCACGGGCTGGACTTCGCGACCGAGCCCGGGGCGGCCGCCCGCTGCGTCGCCGCGGTCCGGGCTGTCACGGCGCTGCCGTTGGTGGTGAAGCTGAGCCCCAACGTCACGGACATCGCCGAGGTCGCGCGCGCCGTGGCGGACGCGGGCGCGGACGCGGTCTCGGCCGTGAACACCTACCTCGGGATGAAGATGGCCTTGCACGCTCGTCGGCCAGTCCTTCCCGGCCTCGGCGTAGGCGGCCTGAGCGGCCCCGCGATCAAGCCGTTGGCCCTGGCCGCTGTCGCCAAGGTTCGCCGGGCGGTCGGGATCCCGGTGATCGGGATCGGCGGGATCGCCACCACCACCGACGCCCTGGAATTCCTGGTGGCGGGAGCTGACGCGGTCCAGGTGGGAACCGCCAACTTCAACAATCCTCAGGCCAGCCGGGAGATCGTCGAGGGGTGCCTGGCCTACGCGGAGCAGCACCACCTGCAGCGCTTTACCGACCTCCGCTGGCAGGAACAGGACCATCCCGGGTCCCGGGAGCCCTCTCTGGACGTCGACTGACCTTCCCCTGCTCACTGGTTGGCGAAGGTGCCAAAAACTCAGTTTGCCCCCACGAAGGCACCCGCTGGCTCATAGTCAGCCGCTGACTAGTTCAAATCCCCCCGCAAAAGGCCCGTTTGACAGCCAGGTTGACAGCCAAGCGTTAGTCGGCGGCGACCGTCCCGGCTAGCGGCGTCTGTACGCCTCGCCACGCTTCGACACGGCGATCACCAGCAACTCCCCGGCACGCCGGTTCCATTCGAAGATCACCCGCCATTCCCCCCCGGAAGCCGGTACTGTTCTTGCCTTCCGTGCAGCTTCCGGATATCGCCCGCTGTGTCGCGCAGCCCGTCAAGAGCGGCCCTGATTCGGTCCTGCTCTGACGGCTGAAGGTCGAGGAACTAGCGTTCGGCGCTTCCCGTGAAGGCGAGCCCCAGCGGCTCCCTAGGCAGAGCGCCGGGACTCGGAGTGGGCCTTCACCGGCGCCCAAGCCACGGAGGGCTCCGTCTCGGCCTGAGAGGCGGCGATCATTCGCTCCTCATCCGGAGTCACCGTCTCGTTGTCCCACAGGGCCGAGTCGAACTGGTCGTGGCCAGCGTCGTGTTGGGTTCGGTGAAACAGCCTCACCACCAGCGCAACCACAGCGCCGGTCGTCTGCGATACCAACTCCCCCACCTTCGACTCCGCCGTGCGCCTACTCATGTGCAGCCTTCAAGCAATTCGGCCCTAGCAGCCGGGGGGCCGCTAGGGGGTCAGCGGCCTTCCCGCCTTGCCTCGATGTAGGCGGCCATCAGCCCTGTCGTCGCTGCGGGCACCTGCGGGAGACCAGGCGCGGAAGTCTCGGTGGCAAGGGACGGAAGGGGGTTTGCGGGGCGCGCCTACCCCTGAAGGGGGCTTACCTGGTAGCGAGACTTGGCTTGATTCACTGACCTCAGACCGAGGGAGCGCCATAACCATTTCCGGCTGGGTCGCCGGGCTGGGCTGCCAAATAGATGAGTGCCACCCAACCAAGCACGGGAATTATCCCTATCAACCACCACCAACCACTACGGCCCGTATCGTGAAGCCGTCGGAACAAGAGAGCTAGACCTGGAAAGAGAATGGCCAGAGAGAAAATGTCGGCCAGGTAAACGAAGGGGTGAACAGCTAGCTCCAGAACGCCGAAAACCACAGCAATGATCAAGTTGATAAGAAATGGCTTCCAGAACTCGCCTAAGTTGGCTCGGCCCTCAAAGCCAAAGTACTTATTCAACATCTTCAAGTAGGCTTCTTGATAACTCATCGCACCAATCTCCTTAACATTGGCCGTATTGTAAGAGTTCCTGCGCCAATCGGGAGGAGGTTTAAGACCACTTCCGCCAGGTTGGCGGTCTGCCGCCTAGAGCCTGGCGGCTTTCCCGCCTGGCCTTGAGGTCGGCGTCCACGTCGGTGCGGGCGACTCTGACGGAGCGGCCGAGCCGGCCGGTGGGCAGAGCATCCCGTACCCTGCCGCTCGGGGCACTCAATGCGGACCACATGAGAGAGGGCCGCGACGTTTGGGGACGTCCGGCCCCGTGATCGTAGATTGGGGTTAGCCATGCGATACGGCCACTCTATTGCCCCGGTAGATGGGACCGTCCGGCCTCTGCTTGGAGCTAGCGTCGCAATTCGGCGGCATAAGGAAGTCGGAGCGCTGATCGGCCTCTTCGGTCGCGGGGCGGATTGTCCCGGAATCGCGCTCCGGCAACAGTGCTGTCATCAGCCGTGACTGAGCCCGCGATCAGTGGTAAGGTCCCCGCGAATCGACCCGAGGAAGCGATGGCGCTCCAAGCGGACCCTCAGGAGGCATCGAGTGAAGCGTCTAGTGACAGTGGCCCTGGCTGCCCTGTTCGTGTTCGGAACGATCGCCGTTGGATCAGGCGTCAGCGCCCGAACGATCCAGGTGCCCATGCGGTCGAGCGTTCAGGCCTCCTCCGCAGCTCACGCGATCACCGTGGGTCACAAGAAGAAGAAGCACAAGAAGGCCAAGAAGCACAAGAAGGCCAAGGTGGCCAACACCGCCAACTTCAACTCCTGCTCAGTGGTCACACAGGCCGAGTCGGCAAGCGCCATCGGGGAGTCCCTGACCCCGGGGGTCATCGGCAACGCCACCGTCGAGGGGGGTCTCGCCTGCGTCTTCTATGGGCCTTCGGCGCTCACCCCCCACACACCGAACGTGGCTCAGGCCGACACCGTCCGGGTAGTCGTGGTCAAGGGCTCTGACGCCTTGACCTGGTACAACGACTACAAGTCCAAGGTCAGTCCCCAGCCGATCACCGGTTACGGTGACCAGGCCTACTACGACGGCTATGCCTCCCTGAGCGTGCTCAAGGGCGACTACTACCTCCGGATCGCCGTCGCCCCCGCCGGCGCTCCGCCGTCCCTGTCCGACGAGGAGCAACTCGCCACTGCCATCCTGCCGAAGTTGTAGTCGAGACAGCCCCGAGCGGGATCGGCTGTCCCACCCGGCGAATTCAACCCGGCTGCCGCGGCGACCCACAGGAAACCGAGGTGTTGCGCTGACCCCTTCAACTCGCCTCCCTAGTGGCGGGGCAGCTGACCTCTGGCGATGGCAATCGGGACTCGCCGGTAAGCCTTCTCCTCTGGGCTCCACCAGGCTGGCGCCGAGCGTACAGGCAGGGGGAAGCTGAGTCCCCCGGTGGGTGGCCCGCCCAGGGTAAGCGGTGGAGGTGGTCGGCCACTGCCACCGGCAGCCTCACTCAGCCTCACCATGCCGGCGGCGACGCCGAGGCTGGCCCAAGAGGATGCCCGCCAAGCGGCCGGGCGAAGGTGGCAGGAGAGTTGGCCGGGCCTAGTCTTCACCACGGCCACCGGCCAGCCCCGGAGTGGCAGCGGGATTGGCCACGGTCTCTCGGTGGCGCTCCAGGCGGCCGGGCTGAGCCCGATGCGCTGGCCCGACTTGCGGGCGGTCTATGCTGGGGCCATGCTGGCCAGCGGCGCGGACCGGGGGACCGTCTCTGCCCTGTTGGGGCACAGCTCGGTCTCGCTCACCCTGAGCACCTATGCCGGCGTCGCGCCAAGCCTGCAGCACGAGGCAGCCGACCGGCTGGAGAAGTGGCTCACCGGGCCGGATTTTGACAGCCAAGTTGACAGCCACTCGGCCGTAAAACATCGGCCACCGTCGGCGAACGTCGGCCAACCTTCCGAAGCTATCCGAGAGCCAGCGGCCTGGGTTGATCTTGGCCGCCCCGTGGCTCATAGTTAGCGCCGTGAGTTCCACCCTGAGCCGCGCCATTGACGCCTTGACCGACCCCGGCCGCCGCGAGGTGCTCGAGCAGTTGATCGAGGGACCGAGGACGGCAGCGCAGTTGGCGACCCAACTGGCGGCCCCAGCCCCCGTGCTGTCCGAGTGGTTGGAGACCCTGAGAGGCGCGGGGCTAGTCGCCGAAGACCGCAGCAGCCAGCTGCCGACCTACCAGGTCAACTCGAAGGGGGTGGAAGAGCTCCGGGACTACCTGGAGCGGATTGCCAACCTTCCCAGCGCCGAGATCAGCGGGGTACCGGTGGGACGACGCTCGCCCCAACCGCTGGACCCGGAGACCCACTTTCTGGTCCGCCGGGAGATTCAGCTCCACCGCAGCCAGGACGAAGCCTTCCAACTCTTCACCGCCGGGATGGGGGACTGGTGGCCCCTCGGACGATGCCATTTCGGCCAGGCTGCCCCAGTGACGGTCGTGCTGGAACCCCGCACCGGCGGGCGCTGGTACGAGCGCGGGGAGGACGGCAGTGAGTCGCCCTGGGGTGAGACCCTGGTCTTCGAGCCATCACGAAGGGTGGTGATGAGCTGGAGGGTGGACCCCGACTGGCACTACGATCCGGCGGTCCGGACCGAAGTCGAGGTCACCTTCGTCCCGGACGGTCCCGCCGCCTGCCGGGTTCAGCTGGAGCACCGTAGCCTGGAGCAGCTGGGTGCCGACGCCGCGCGATTGCAGGCGACCTTCGACGCCGAGGACGGCTGGACCGAAATTCTGCGACATTTCGCCGGGTTCAGCTGAGTCCCCGCTCGGGCCCCAAAACCGCGCCCGCCGACCCTCAGTCCTGGCGCATCACCTCGTCGATGCGCTGGCAGACGGCGTCGGTGAGCTTGGGCAGGACCTCCAGCGACTTGAGGTTCTCGTTCACCTGCTGAACGCTGGTCGCGCCCGTGATCACCGTGGAGACGTGGGGGTTGCGAGCGCACCAGGCGATGGCGAGTTGGGCGAGTGAGCATTGGAGTTCCTCGGCCACCGCCTGCAGCCGACGCACCGCGGCATTGGCCTTGGGGTCGGTCAAGCTGTCCTGCAGCCACTCGTAACCGGGGAGCGAGGCCCGGCTGCCCGCGGGGATGCCGTCGAGGTACTTTCCGGACAGCAGCCCCGAGGCCAGGGGGCTCCAGGTGGTCAGCCCCAACCCACAGTCCTCATAAAGCCGGGAGTACTCCAGCTCCACCCGCTCTTTGTTGAACAGGTTGTACTGCGGCTGCTCCATCAGCGGCTTGTGCAGATGATGGCGCTCGGCGATGTCGAAGGCGGCGCGGAACTCGTCAGCCGACCACTCTGAGGTACCCCAGTAGAGAGCCTGTCCTCTGGAGATGATGTCGTGCATGGCCCAGACCGTCTCCTCGATGGGAGTCTCGGGATCGGATCGGTGGCAGAACACCAGGTCGACAAAGTCCAGACCGAAGCGATCCAGCGAGGCGTCCATGGCCTGCAGCAGGTATTTGCGGTTGAGGGTGTTCGACATATTGACGCCGTCACCCAGGCCCCAGAAGAGCTTGGTGGACACCAGATAGCTCTGCCGGGGCCAGCCGGCCTGCGCCAGCACCTTACCCATGATCCGCTCCGACTCGCCGCCGGCGTACGCCTCGGCGTTGTCAAAGAAGTTCACCCCTTTCTCGTAGGCGGCGGTCATGCACTCCAGAGCCAGCTGCTCGTTCACCTGAGCACCGAAGCTCACCCAGGACCCAAACGAAAGCAGGCCCACCTTGAGACCAGAGCGACCCAGGCGGCGGTAAGGCATCTGCATGAGTATTGGCTCCTCCAAAGGGTCGATCGAAAGCAAGATTGGGTTTGCGAGGGGGGAGCGCGCCGTTATGTCGGCCACCCCGCCGCTGGATCAAGGGTAGCAGTCCAACTGCGAGACCAGCTCCCTAGAGAGGGCCGTTGGTGGTCTGCCCCGGCGCGCCTAAGTGGTCGCTCGGACGATACGACTCTAGACCGCGACCGAGACGCGGAGAAGTTGCGGCGACGTGGTCTCCTCGGGAACCGGTTGACCAGCCGCCATCAGATCCTCGATATAGACGGCGATCGCTTCCTGGGCATGCGTCAGGCAGTCCTCGACCCCCTCTCCCTGAGTGATGCACCCGGGCAGCAGCGGCACCGTCACGGTGAACCCGCCACCGGGGTCGGGATCCAGGACGATGGAGTAGGTCCGCATGACTCCTGCCATTACCTCAGATCCCCCGGTCCATGAATTTGTCCATGCGGATCCCCGCTTGGTCGAGGATCGAGGCCAACGTTTTGGACTTCAGCACCACGCCGGCATGGACGGGAACTACCACCCGGCCCGGGTGCGTCCGGTGACGCAAAACCACGTGGCTGCCGCGCTGACGGACTGGCCTCCACCCAGCATGAACCAAAGCACGCAGCGCCTGCTTGCCGGTGATTCTCGGAACACGGGGCATGCGACTGGGGACTCCATGTGGGCCACGAGGTGGTACCCGCCCCACCGATGGTCATCGCCTGGTCCAGCGTTCGGCTCTGGGCTGATTCGTCCGTTGAGGTATCCGGTTGAGGGCGCGGCGCGGCCCCGGCCGATAGAAATGCAGCGGGGGACGCGTCCGCACTGGGACGCGTGGTGGTTGGACTCGGGCGTGAAGGGACGCTAGTGAGGTTGGGATCGTGGCGAAGCAACCACCATCCCCTGGTCGGCGAGGGTTCAAGTCGGAAACAGAAGGGAGCCCAGTCCTCCAGCGGCCGCCCGAAGGTCACCGTCCCAACGGGCCATGAAGTCCACCTCGTCCGACGCGCTGAGCCAGACCGCGCCGGCCCTGCCGAACGAAGCACCTGCGCGGATCGAGCGACGCTGGTCATGCCTCGTCAACGGAAGGTAACGGTCCGCGGCTGGGTCCAGGGATCATCAGATTCAGCGTCTCCTCAACCAGTGCTCCAGGAAGTCGCCGACCGTCTCCCGCTCGGGAGGAAGGGGCAGGTTGTCGGCGACTGCCATGAGGGCCGAGGTCTGCTTGGCGGCCGCCTCCGCCCTGGTCCGGGCACACCGGTACCCCCGCCGGCCGGACGGATCGCTGAACTGCGCCACCCACCCACCATCGCCGCGCTGGTAGACGCTGCCCTCCTAGCTGCCCCGGCGGCCCAGTGACCGCCCGTGGCCGCCGGAGTTCGCGGGCCGCCGTCTAGGGCCGCTGTCGAAACTGATGTGAACCCACCCGTGGGAGCGTGCAACCATGTCTCTGGTTTCAGCATTTGAAGTCAAAAACTGGTGCCGCCAGCAGGATTCGAACCTGCGACCCTGGGCTTAAA
>OCZT010000829.1_pt1 | contig 31512 bp, 20 predicted proteins | sample 1539031 | NCBI WGS metagenome assembly OCZT01 (sample SAMEA3539308, study PRJEB22396) | soil metagenome | biome: tundra; feature: field; material: soil | place: USA | collected 2010-05 | depth 0.15 m | reverse complement strand
AACCCCTAATTGGTTGCGGGGGTAGGATTTGAACCTACGACCTTTGGGTTATGAGCCCAACGAGCTACCGGGCTGCTCCACCCCGCATTCCAAGTATACTGCCGGGAACAAGGCAGGTCAAACTCTTGGCGTCGTGCGCTCCTCCTTCAGCAGCATCTGATCTTCAAGCGTTCGGAATGTCGCGCGGGCCGCACAATTTTGGCGTCATAACCGGAACTTTCTTCTGAATTTTGAGTCTGCAAGAGTACAGGCCGCGTGCGAATCTGCCCGGCTTGCGGACATTTGGAGGATGGCATGAATCGTGGCATGGATCTAAGAACCTCGTTTCGATTGCTGCAGGGTGCTGCACCGGCGGTATTGGCTGCGGTGCTCGGTTGGAGTGCGGTTGCGTCTGCCCAGACAGCGGCGGCGAAGGTGATACCAGACGCGCAGGTGGAGGCGAATGTTCTGAAGGCGCTGGCTGGTGCGCCCGATCTGGCGAGCCAGGCGATTACGACCACGACGGTGTATGGCGTGGTGACGCTCAGCGGTTCGGTGCGGACCGAGGCATTGCGGGCCGAGGCCGAGACGATCGCGTCGAAGACCAGCGGCGTCCAAAAAGTGGTGGACGAGATGACGCTGTCCGCAGAGACTGCGGAGGCGCAGCCGGCGCCAGATTCCGAAGCACAGGGCGCGGATGTTCAGACCACAAATCCCGAAACGGAAGCCGCACAGCAGGGACAGGCTCCGGTCGTACAACGTTGGCCGGATTCCAACAATGCGCAGGCGCCAAGCCAGTCTCCTGATCAGGCGAACGGACCGACCTACGGTCCCGGTGCGCCCGAGTACCGTGGGCCATACGCGGGGCCGCAAGCGCCACCTCCGGGATACCCGCAGCAGGGATATCCGCAGCAGCAGCAGCCGGGCTATCCGCAGCAACAGGGATATCCGCAGCAGCAGCCGGGCTATCCTCAGCAGCCGGGCTATCCGCAGCAGCAGGGATATGGTCAGCAGCCTGGATATCCGCAGCAGCAGCAGGGATATGGTCAGCAGCCCGGGTACCCTCCTCAGCAAGGTTATGGTCAGCAACCGGGATATCCTCCGCAGCGGGGAAATTTCGGTGCTCCTTACGGCGGACAGGAGCCGGGAAAGATGGTCACCATCGACAATGGCGCCCTGCTGCGGATCCGGATCAATCAGACGCTGGACAGCGACCGAACGCAGCCGGGAACAAGGTTTGACGGAGTTGTGGTGAATGATGTCGCGGCGGGCGGCGCAGTGGCGATTCCCCGCGGGGCTACGGTTCAGGGCACGGTCGTGGACGCGAAGTCATCAGGCGCGTTGAAGGGTCGCGGCGAACTCTCGCTGCAACTCACACAGGTAACGCTGGGCGGTCAGACCTTTCCGATCGTCTCCGACGTATGGGCCCACAACGGCGGGGACAAGGCCGTTCAGTCTGTGAATAGCACGATCATCGGCGGCGGTCTCGGCGCACTGGTTGGCGCTGCGGCAGGCGGCGGAGCAGGCGCTGCCATCGGCGCCGGCGTAGGCGGAGCGCTGGGTCTTGGAGCGTCGGCCGCATCGCATTCCGGCCAGGTTTACATTCCGTCGGAAGGGATGCTTACATTCCACCTTGCGCAGCCTGTAACGGTCGCGACGGTGTCGCAGCAGGAGATGGACCGGTTGGCTCAGGGGGTTCCCCAAAATGGTGGCCCGCAGAGGCTACAGCGGCGCTATCCTGTGGTGTATTACGGACCAGGCTACTATCGTCCGTACCCATACCGGTACCCGTATGGCTATCCGTATCCCTACTAACCCTTAGCTGAATTCGTTTCGAAGGGGCCGCGTTCGCGGCCCCTTTTGCTGGCTCCTGGAAGAACTTCTCCGTCCTGCTGTCGTAATCGGCAAGGGGTGGTCCCCCCCGGGGGGGGTGGTAGTAAGTGCCGCGTTTACAATGAGATGCTTAGGTAATTATCCCTTGACTACAAGTGTGAGTGACTACTAAATCGGCCATGACTGACACCCGTTAAGACAGTACGGCACCGAACATAGGCCCGTCTGTCCTGTATTGACCATCCACACGGCGGTTTTCGGACCTGCGTCCGACGCGGCGATCAACAAGGTGAACGCGGACCGGCTGATGGCCGAGCTGATCGCAGTTGCGGCAGCACTGCAGCACTATGCGGAGCCGTGGTGATTGAGAACGCGTCGACGGTGAGTCGCGTCGCGGCCTCCCACAATTCAGGTTTCGCGGTGGGCGAGTGGGTGCTGAGTCATAACGGATGGCAGGCGCTCAGCAAACTTATCGAAAAGCCGCAAACTATGCGCAGGGGCTTGAGTTCCTTGCACTACGTCGTCCAAAGAACGTCGCAATCACACTGAAGTTGGGTCAGGGGGCACGCTCTGGAGGACCATGGAAAATGTTGTTCCCTGCGGCTTGCATGTGCGCGAACGAACCCGGACGGAGCCTCCGTGCTTTTCGATGATCTGCTTGGTGACCCACAGGCCCAGGCCATTTCCTGTCGAACCTTTGGTCGTGAAAAACGGCTCAAATATCCTCGGTAGCGCCGCCGCGCTGATACCCTGGCCATTATCGGCGATCGTAATCCGAATGCGTGAGCTTCCATCCAGGGGATTTCGCGAGGTGGAAGCCCGCAGTGTGACCCTGCCGCCTTCGCCAAGTGCATCCAGGCTGTTGAGCATCAAGTTCGAGATCACTTGCCGCAGTTCGCCAAAGATAGCGGTGATTTGCAGCAGATCGTCGCACTGCTTTTCCACGATGACCTGCGTCGACACCATCTTCGCTTGCAGCAGGTCGATGACGGAATTGAGCAAAGTGACAACGAGAAACGTCCTCGGCGCGGACGACTCGCGATAGAAGCCAAGCGTCTGCCGGGTGATGTGGGCGATCCGCTTCAACTCACCGTCAGCCGTCTCCAGATACCGGCGGATGGCCGAAGGGATCTCGCCTGTGGTTTGCGCAAGGAACAACAAGTTCATCACGGCTGCGAGAGGGTTGTTAATCTCATGCGCGAGCACCGCAGACATGCGTCCGGCAGAGGCCAGCTTCTCGCTGCCGATCAGCGCCTTTTCCGCCTTCTTTCCCAGGGTGAGCGCGGCCTGCAGTTGCACGTTTAGCAGTTCCGCCGCTTCCGTTAGCTCATGCTGGCGAACTGAGCCCAGAAGCAAAGCCTGATTCATGGCGACCGCATCGTCGTGAAACTGGGCCGCTTCGGTTACCTGGACCATAATGCCGAGGTGGCTATGGTTCGCCCCGAGCAACGGCCACATCGCGTACGACCAGTAGAGCGGATGGATACCGATATGCTCCTGCCCGGTGTGGCTATCGGCCAGCCCTGTCTTGGCGACCCGGTCAAGCAGTAACATGCATTCTTTCGCGCAGGGAGCAATGCCGGAGAAAGCCGTCCCGATCAATTCATCTTTCGATTTGCCGGTGAGCAGGCAAAAGGCCAGGTTGACGTAGCGGAGTGTGTGTACGGGACCGCCCAACCCAGCCATGGGCATGGGCGAAGAGTCGGCAACGGCGCGGCAGAGGGTCGGCAGATCCATTTCCTTTTCGGCGTTGTCGACCTGTTCGGTGGCCATCTAAATTCTGTATCAAACCTTTCGATTGAGTCGCGGGTCTTCCGAGTGCAAGACCGACAGCGGTTGTGGGATTCCGGTGATGAGGTCTACATAGTTCTTCAAGCGCTCCCCGATGACGATTCCGTCGGTGGTGATCTGATACTGCCGGATCTCCCGGCTGTGCGCACCCCTGCGCATCTTCACCACCATCATAATCTGGCTGAGCTGACCATCGATCTCTACATAACGCATCCGGATGATGTCGTCGGTGAGGAACGAGATGGAATAGCTGCTGAAGAGCAGCTCGGTGAATGTCTCCGGCATCTCCAGAGTGCTCAGGATGGTGATACCGATAGCGGTCAGGGCGAAGATCATGCGATAGAGCGATTCGCGAAAGTCGGCGCGGAAGGCGGGTGCCAATGCCATCTCGAAGCCGGCCAGGGAATCGATCACCAAACGCTTTGCTCCCGTCCTTTTCACAGCGTCGAGAATCTCCTGCATCATCTCGTCGACCGACAGATCCAGAGGTCGCAGGTAGATCACTTCCAGACTTCCTTCGGCCAGCGGCGTCTGGAGATCGAGTCCGAATTCCGTGGCACGCGCGGTATATTCGGTGGGCCGCTCTTCAAAGACCGCCGCAATGCCTGCTTCGCCCGCCCGTATACCCGCAGCGAGGAATTGAGTTGCCATCAGCGATTTACCCGTCCCCGACGAACCCGCAATCAGTAAGCTGTCCCCTTCGGGGATGCCTCCGCCCAACATTTCGTCCAACGCCGGAATCCCTATAGAAAGGCGCTTGATACTCTTAAATGTTTTCCTCTGGCCCAGCAGGCCAAGGGTGCGCGAGAATGCCTGCAGACCGGCTTCGGTAATGCGGAACGTGTGCAGGCCCGGCACCGAAGCCTGTCCCCGCAGCTTCATGACCTGCATCTTGCGCACAACGGAGTTCCGGTCCACTTGCTGAAAGAGCCAGAACAGACCGTCGGCAACGGTGAAGACGGGATTGTCACGCACCTCCGACTCGGAATACTCGCCGATCAGGAACGTGGTCGCCTCCCAACTGGTGAGCAACAGCGCCAACTGCTGCACGAACGTTTGTACAGCCATATCCTTGCCGTTGTGCATCTCGCTGCGTAGCACGGTGCGGAAGGAGTCCACCACCACAATGCTCGGGTTGGCGGCTTCCACCTGTTTGGAAATCTCTTCCAGTACTCCCTGGAGCCCGCGCTCGACGAGATCCTGGCTCAGGTTGACGAAGCGCACGGCATTGTTCAGCTTCGCTGCATCGAAGAAGGTGAATTGCTGCTGGTAGCGCAGCATCTTCAGCGCCGGTTCGCCAAGCACGGTAAAGTAAAGGGCTGGCCGCTCCACCGTGGCATTGGCGAAGATGAACTGGTGCGCCAAGGTGGTCTTGCCACATCCGGGCGATCCGGCGATGATGTTGAACGAAAACTCGGGGAGGCCGCCACCGAGTATCTCATCAAGTCCAAGTACTCCGGTCGGCAACTGGTTTATCTTGACCTTGCTCTGCTCATTCATTTTGATTCGTTCCTTCCAAATTTGATTTCGGAGCCGGGCAGAGCTAGCCACACATCATGCAGGAGTCGGAGCGTGAGAGACTCGCCGATGAATGTGATCATCAGCCCGAGTAGATGCGCAATGAGCACGGCACCAGACTGCGCCGCTTCGCCATTCAGACCCTGCAGCGAGCCGTCCGACTTAACTTCCCATGCGCCAAGGACCGGAGACTCCCGCTTTGCCAAGGTCAATGCGCGCGCCAGGAGCGAGCGAAATCCCGGTGCCCCAGCCAGCGTGGTTAAAGGACGGCGGAGCTTGTCGCACACGCGACACACCGCGTGCATATCGGCCGTGGAAGGACTTGTCTCAGTCCCTTCGTAAGCAAGAAGTCGTTGGGCGAGCTCGCGTGTCGTCTGAGTGTCTGCGCTTCGTATCATTTGTTCGTGAACGTTTGTACCAACACCCTGCAAAGCCAGTCTACTCCGTCGCGAACCCGCTGACTGATCAAAGCAGCTAGATGACCGCTGAAGCGGTGCACGATCACTAACGAAGAGTTCTTATTGGTCAATAGTGCTCACCTTCCAGACAATATTTCAAGTAAGTTGGTTTGCGTGACGCCAAGATGGTTTCGGATGGAGCGCGCCGGGAATTTCATCACCCAAGCAACCGGCAAGAAAGTATCATCGCGATAGAGTCCTCAGATTCAAAGCGAGGCGTAGCGTGCAAGGAGAACCGATGCTTCCTCCACCAATGATTCGCGATTGGGCCCGCAGGCTCATTGCTTTCGAAGTTGATGCGGATCCGCCTTCCGCACAGACCGAACTTGCGACTCTTCGAGTCTATGAGAAGCTTCGCCGGCAACTCTGCGCACCCGTGGGAGTTGACGGTTTTCAGGCGCTCGCGTCTCGTGCTTTGTCTCTGGCCAAGTCGCAGTCTCCAAGGCTTAGTGCGGTGCAGGTAACCGCGAATGGAGGCTTGCGCGGTCTTGCCGAAGTTGAATTCCAAATGGACACCGATGAGGATGGCGAGATCGGAATCATCCTGATTGCGCAGCTGCTCGGACTGTTTCTTACCCTCCTTGGCGAGGCGGCAACGGTGCGTTTGATAGATGGTGCACCCCTTCAGATTGAAGTCACAGCGAAGTTGGACACGACAGTAACAAGCACCTCCGCGGCAGGTACGAGCTACTTCGGGCCTTTCGAGGATATTCTGTTGGAAGCTGACCAACTAAGGAACGTGAGCGAACGCCTTGAGACCCTGGCGGACAAACATGTCGGTATCGAAGAGGTTTTGAGCGTCGCGGGGAACATCCGCAATATTGCCACGGTATTGGACATTTTTACACTCATCCGAAGCAAGGCTGGCGGGTCGCAAGATGACGCACCTGTCCCACCAACGAATGGCTATGTGAATTGAGTTCCGCCCGCGCGACGTCCAGAGTGGCTCAGGACGTCGAACACCTCAACCCCAAGGATCGCTATGATCTTGCTGAGGGCAAGGTCATATCTAGGCCAAATAGCGCCCTAAGCTACACCCCCACTCCAAGCGCATGAGAGCTGGCCCATCGTCCCAGTCCGGTAATTGTCTCGAACACCAATTCCTCGCCAACGGGCACCTTCAACACTAGCCTCCGGTCTTTGAGCTCTTCGCTCAGTCCCGACCTGGTGGCCAACGACACGGCCCAGATGCAGAGGCAGGTCCGGAAGTAGGCTCGCGCCCGCTACTACAGTGCCTACCGTCGGGGGCCTGATATCGCTGAACCCTATAATCGAACGAACTATCGTGCGTCCAGTCATTCAAGTATCTGGAGTCCGCAAGACCTACGGCCGAACGGTGGCTGTCGACGAGGTGTCGTTCGAGGTAAATGACGGTGAGATTTTTGGGTTGATCGGACCCAATGGCGCGGGAAAGACCACCACGATGGAGTGCATCGAAGGTCTGCGCACTCCAGATCGAGGCACCATCTCGGTTCTGGGTCTTGATCCGTTTCGTCAGGTTTACAAGCTCCAGGAACGAATCGGTATTCAACTGCAGCAGGCGCAGTTGCAGAAGAGAATCAAAGTGTGGGAGGCCGTCGACCTCTGGGCTTCGCTTTACCAGAAGAGAGCAACCGACGCTGACCGCTTGCTCGAACAGCTTGGCCTCACCGACAAGCGTGACGCGTGGTTTATGAACCTTTCCGGAGGCCAGAAGCAGCGGCTGTTTATCGCCCTTGCGCTTATTAACGATCCGCAGGTGGTGTTTCTCGACGAGCTGACCACCGGGCTGGACCCGCAGTCACGGCGGGCGATCTGGGACCTGGTGCGCGGCATCCGCGATCGCGGCAAGACGGTGTTTTTGACCACTCATCTTATGGAGGAGGCGGAGCGGTTGTGCGATCGTGTAGCCATCATCGAGCACGGACGGATCATCGACATCGACAGCCCGGAGAGGCTGGTCGACCGATACTGTCCTGAGCGAACCGTCGTTCTTGCTACGAATGATCCCACCGCCGAAGAGCGCTTTCAGTCGATCCCGGGAGTTGAGGCGGTGATCTGTACTGACATGCGGTTCACCATTCGTGGCCGGGGCGATGACCTGGTGACCGAGGTGATTCGTTGTCTGTCCGAGAATCGGATGCGGGTTACGGATTTCCGAACGATTCTCCCCAACCTTGAGGACGTCTTTCTCAAGCTGACCGGCCACTCGATTCGCGAATAGGATCGACAATGATGCTGCGTGGACTCTTGAAACTGACCTGGATCGAGATCAAGATATTCCTGCGCGAGCCGCTGGGCGCCTTCGGCACGATCGGCTTCCCTGTTGTATTTTTTCTGGTGGTGGGTCGTGCCACCAACCGAAGGGTCACGGCAGCACCCTCACTCGCGGCCGGTAGTTTCATCCACGTGGGCCTACCGGTTCTCGCGTCGCTTCTGATTGCCATCAGTGCCGTGCTTTCGCTTGTCACGATTATTTCGATCTACCGCGAGGGTGGGATCCTGAAGCGGCTTCGCGCCACGCCGCTGCGTCCGCAGACGATTCTTATAGCGCACGTGATCGTTAAGTTACTGCTCACTGCCGCGACGCTGGGCTTGATGGTCCTCGCAGGCAAGCGCTTCTACCCGGTTGGGGTTCATGTTCCATTGTTCTCGTTCACGATTGCGCTGCTCATCAGCACCTGGAGCATCTTGTCAGTCGGATTTATCATCGCCAGCATCGTTCCTACGGCGCGTTTTGCGCAGCCGATCGGTGCCATCATTTTGTATCCAATGCTGGCTATGTCGGGACTCTTCGTGCCCATTCAATCGTTGCCCCCGGTGCTTCACGCAGTGGCGCGAATGCTGCCGTTGACCTATGCTGTGCCTCTGCTCCAGGGAATCTGGAACGGCGATAACTGGTCGGCCCACACGGGCGATGTGGCGGCACTGGCCGTGGTGTTCGTTGTTTGCACGGCGCTCTCGGCGAAGGTTTTTCGTTGGGAGTAGAAATGTTTGCGCAACGGTCAATGAGCGGGTCACCCGGCTCCGCGGTGCCAGTTTGGAATAGGATTACACTGCCGCGAATGGCATGTAACGGAGCGTGACACATGGTGCAATCTCAAGCTGATAGCGGCTCCGCCCTGACGAAGCTATGGCCGGACGCGCGGTCTGCTCTGGACGGCATTGTGCAGGACGGAATGTTGTTGGCGATTGGCGGTTTTGGACTGTGTGGGATTCCCGAGGCTCTGATCGTTGCCTTGCGAGACACTGGCGTGCGCAACCTGACCGTTGCAAGCAACAACGCGGGCGTCGATGACTGGGGTCTTGGATTGCTGCTTCGAACCAGGCAGGTAAAGAAAATGATCTCCAGTTATGTTGGCGAGAACAACGAGTTTGAACGGCAATTTCTTTCCGGGGAACTGGAAGTTGAGTTCTGCCCGCAAGGCACGCTCGCCGAACGCATGAGAGCGGGAGGCGCAGGCATCCCCGGTTTCTATACGCGAACCGGCGTCGGCACACTTGTCGCCGAAGGGAAAGAGCATAAGGATTTCGATGGGGCAACTTACATTCTGGAACGCGGCATCCACGCGGATGTGGCCTTAGTAAAAGCACGGAAGGCCGATCTTCACGGCAATCTCGTCTATCGCCGCACTGCGCGCAACTTCAATCCGCAGGCGGCTACTTGCGGCAAGTTCACAATTGCCGAAGCGGAGATCCTGGTCCAGCCAGGCGAACTCGATCCGGATGAAATTCACACGCCCGGAATCTACGTGCAGCGCCTCGTGCACAATCCCCAACCTGAGAAGCGAATTGAAAAGCGAACGACGCGAGAGGAGTAGGCCCGTGGCATGGACTCGTCGACAGATGGCCGCTCGTGCGGCCAGGGAGTTGCAGGACGGCTTTTACGTTAACCTCGGGATCGGCATTCCTACGCTGGTCGCCAACTTCATTCCGGCTGGGGTGACCGTGACCTTGCAGTCGGAGAACGGATTGCTCGGCATGGGCCCTTTCCCCCGCGACGCGGAGGTCGACCCCGACCTCATCAATGCAGGAAAAGAGACCGTGACGTTCGTGCCAGGCGCCTCGACTTTTTCCAGTGCTGACTCTTTCGCGATGATTCGCGGGGGGCACATCGACCTTGCTATTCTGGGCGGCATGCAGGTCTCGGAACGCGGCGACCTGGCCAACTGGATGATCCCAGGAAAGCGCGTGAAAGGCATGGGCGGTGCTATGGATCTGGTTTCGGGCGTCCGGCGGGTCGTCGTCGTGATGGAGCATACAAGCCCGGATGGGGGCGCCAAGCTGATGCGCAATTGCTCGCTGCCACTTACCGGGGCCCGCGTTGTTCATCGAGTGATTACCGATCTCTGCGTGCTCGATATCACGACCCTGGGCTTTGAAGTGGTCGAGCTTGCGGAGGGCGTCACGCGTCCGCAGGTGGAGGAGCGAACCGAGGGTTCCCTCCGCTTTAGCGACGCATTAGCTTAGGCTCCGCGGCAGCAACTACTTACCCCACACCGGCCTCCGCTTCTCAAGGAATGCCGCAACGCCTTCGCGAAAGTCCGCTGTGTCGCGAGCTTGTGCGTTGGCCTCCAGTGAGGTCTCAATGGCAGCTTCCAGCCAAGCTTTATTCTGCGCGGCCAGGAGCCGCTTGGTCGCCGCGAGTGACTCCGGACTATTCGCGATCAGGATTCCCGCCAGCGCCTGAATTCGTTCGGCCATCGCTTCGGCAGCCACCACTTCGTTCACGAGCCCCAGCCGGAAGGCCTCCGCCGCATCGAAGATTCGGCCGGTCAACAGCAAATCCCTGCTTCGCTTGTCACCAATCTGCAATGTCAGGAAGGCTGACACCAGCGCGGGTACGAAGCCAATCTTCGCCTCGGTGAACCCGAACCTGGCCGCCGGCGTGGCCAGGGTAAAGTCGCAGATCGTGGCCAGTCCCGCCCCGCCGGCAATCGCCGCGCCATGCACGGCCGCAATGGTTGGGATAGGCAACTCATACAACGTTCGGAAGAGCCTGGCGATGCGCTCCGCATCCGCGCGATGCTCGGCAGCCGTCTTGTCCTTCATGCGTTGCAACACGGATAAGTCCAGGCCCGAACAAAACGCGTCGCCGGCACCGGTGAACACCACCACCCGGCATCCGCTAGCGGAAGTCTGTTCCATTGCAGCAATCAACTCCACCTGCATCTCGGGAGTCATCGCGTTACGCCGCTCAGGACGGTGCAATGTGATCGTCCGTATCGGAGGGTTATCCGCAACCACAATCGTCGTATAACTCAACCTGTCCTCCAGCCCGGAAGCGCTGTAATGAAATCCGCGTCTGAGAGATTCGCTGACTAGTTCACAGCCGTTCCGAAGCTCTTCGCAATCTCGGCGCTCATGCGAATCAATTCTTCGAGAGGCCCCAGCTTGGGTAGCCTCGCACCACACTTCGTCAACACCGCAATCAACGTTTCGGTGGGAATATTCCCCACCAGCGCATCCTGCGCAAATGGACATCCGCCAAGGCCGCCGATCGCCGCGTCAAACCGCCTGCAGCCGGCCTCATACGCTGCACGAATTCGGGCCGGTGCATCCGCTGGCCGGGCGTGCAAATGCACGCCGATCTCGATCCCGTCGTGCACTCCGCGTACCGCGTCCACGGTCTCAGCGATTCGTTCAGGCGTCGCCAGGCCCACAGTATCGGCAAGCGAGATCTGCTGCATTCCGGAGCGGACCAGGCGATTGCACGCATCCACCACCTGATCGATATTCCATGGGTCGCCATAAGGATTTCCGAAGGCCATTGAGAGATAGGCAACCACGCCCAACTTAGCCTCGCTGGCCAGCTTTCCTATCGCGCTGAGTGCATCCAGCGACTGCTCTGGCGTTTGATTTTGATTGCGCAAGAGAAACTCCGGAGAGATCGAATACGGAAATCCCAGCGTCTGCACTGCACCGGTCCGGATGGCTCGTTGGGCTCCCTTTTCATTCACAACGATCCCGATGACCTCTACTGCTTCCCGGGGTATAAGGTATTCGAGTACTTGCTCTGAGTCTGCCATCTGCGGTACCGCCGCGGGTGAGACGAAGCTGACGGCATCGATGTGCGTGAATCCAGCGGCTACAAGCTGGCGCAGATACTCCGCTTTGACCTCGGCTGGGATATGCGCCGGCAGTCCTTGCCAGGCATCCCGGGGACACTCGACGATCTTGACCAAATCATCCATCGGACTTTCTCGATTCGCCTGCGAACGATCAACCGCGGGATGGATGAACCTTCAGGATTTCTCTTGCAATGACCATGCGCTGAATCTCGCTTGTTCCCTCGCCAATCGTACACAGCTTCACGTCGCGATAAAACTTCTCCGCCGGATAATCCTTGATGAAGCCGTAACCGCCAAACAATTGCACTGCTTCGTCGCAGATGCGCACAGCCACCTCGCTCGCAAACAGCTTCGCCATGGACGATTCGCGCGTCACCTTCCGGCCTGCATCCTTAAGCACTGCAGCGCGTTGCGTCAACAGCCGCGCAGCATCGAGCTCCGTCGCCATGTCGGCGAGCTTCCACTGAATGCCTTGAAACTCCGCGATCGCCTTTCCGAACTGCCGCCTCTCCTTGACATACTTCAACGCGGCGTCGAGCGCTCCTCGTCCGATCCCCAGTGACAGTGCTGCGATGGAGATTCTGCCGCCATCCAGCACCCGCATCGCATCGATGAAGCCCTCGCCTTCCGCTCCAAGCAGGTTCTCCGCGGGAATCTCGCAGTCCTCAAAGATCAACTCGCTGGTATCGCTGGCACGCAAGCCCAGCTTGTTTTCTTTCTTCCCGGAGCGAAACCCCGGCGTACCCTTCTCCACGGCAAACGCTGATAGACCGTGCGTCCCCTTGCTCTTGTCAGTCACCGCGATCACCACGGCGACGTCCGCGTAATGCCCGTTAGTGATGAAAGTCTTGGTGCCGTTCAACACGTAGCGGCCGCCCTTCTTCACCGCAGTGGTGCGCGCGCCGCCGGCATCCGACCCCGAGCCAGGTTCAGTCAGAGCCCATGCCGCAAGCCACTCGCCGCCAGCGAGCCGGGGCACGTATTTCCTCTTCTGCTCTTCATTCCCGGCCAGGAAGATGTGGTTCGTTCCCAGAGAATTATGCGCCGCAACCGTGAGGCCCACCGATCCATCGACGGCAGAGAGTTCCTCAATCGCGAGCACGTAGTCCACATACCCGAGGCCCGCACCGCCATACTCCGGCGGGATGATTACGCCCAGCAGCCCCATTGCGCCCAGCTTCTTCACGACCGCCATGGGAAACTCACTTGCCTCGTCCCAGACCATCATGTTGGGCGCAATCTCGCGCGCGGCAAACGTGCGAATCTCCCTGCGCAAATGCTCCTGCTCCTCGGTCAACACAAACGGATATAGATTCTGCGCCGATTCAACCTCAACGTTCTTCATCCTTCTCCTTCGCGCCCAATACCCGGCATTGCCTCTCTTGCTTTGTCAGATGCTTATATCACTGCGCAATATGTTCAGTGAGCAGTAGAAATTGCACTAAGCCATTTGAAACAGCCAGCCAATATCAAGTCTGTAAGACTCCAGGATTGAACCTGGGCACGTCAGGATTCAAAGCACAGGCCTCCATCGCCGTGATCAATACTTCTCTTGTCTTCGCGGGATCAATAATCGCGTCGATCCAAAGACGCGCCGCTCCATATCGCGGATCGGCCTGCGCATCATAAGTCCCCTTGATTTCGTCGAAGAGAGCCTTCCTGTCGGCCTCCGACAATACTTTCCCTCCCCGCTCCATCTGTCTTGCACGAACTTCTGCGAGCGTATTCGCTGCCGCAGCCCCGCTCATCACGGCATAGCGCGCCGTCGGCCACGCAAACAGGAACCTTGGATCATAAGCTTTACCGCACATCGCGTAGTGGCCCGCGCCAAAACTCCCTCCAACGATCACTGTGATCTTCGGCACGACGCTCGTGCTCACCGCAGACACCATTTTTGCCCCGGCGCGAATTATTCCTGACCACTCCGCATCCTTGCCAACCATGAAACCATTAACGTCATGCAGAAACAGCAGGGGCACCAGATTCTGATTGCAATCCATAATGAACCGCGCGGCTTTCTGCGCGCCCTCTGTATAGATCACTCCTCCAACCTCGGTGCGATGCATCCCGGCCGCCGGGCCCATCGCGACGGTTTGGCTCTGATTTACTTTTTGATTGGCAACAATCCCCACTGCCCTGCCGCCAATTCGGGCGTAGCCGCAGAGGAGTGTTCTTCCGAAGTCTGCCTTGTACTCGTCAAACTCGCTGCGATCCACGATCCGCGCGATCACCTCGCGCATGTCATACACATTGCTCGAACCGGGCGCCGGACTCAGCAACCCATACATATCCTCGGCTGCAAATTTCGGTGCGTCCCGGCTCGGGTCGTACGCAACGCGAGAAAAGACCTCCCTTGCGGGCAGGCTTCCCTGCCGCTCGCCAATCTTCCCCACGAGGGATCGCAAGCGGGCCAGGCACGTCTCATCGTTCGGCTCTTTGAAGTCGACGGTGCCCGAGATTTCAGCGTGCATCGTTGCCCCACCCAATTCCTCCGGCCCTGTTTTCTGCCCAATGGCCGCCTGCACCAGCGAAGGCCCGGCCAAAAAGAGGCCCGACCCTTCGGTCATCAGCACCGTGTCGGTCATCACCGGCAGATACGCTCCGCCCGCAACGCACATGCCCATGATTGCAGTGATCTGCGGAATCCCGAGCGAACTCATCACCGCGTTGTTCCTGAAGACTCGCCCAAAATCGTCAGTGTCCGGAAAAACATCTTCCTGCAAGGGAAGAAATACGCCGGAAGAATCCACCAGGTAGAGAGTCGGAATGTGATTTTCAAGCGCGATTGTTTGCGCGCGTAGAACCTTCTTCGCTGTCATGGGGAAGAAAGCGCCGGCCTTCACCGTCGCGTCGTTGGCAACGATCATGCACAACCGCCCGCATACTCGGCCGAGTCCCGTCACTACGCCGGCACCGGGAGCGCCCCCGTACTCGCCGTACATTCCATGCGCCGCCCAAAGGCCCAACTCAAGGAGTTCCGTACCCTCATCGAGCAATAGCTTGAGCCGCTCTCTGACCGTCAGCCGCCCCTTTGCATGCTGCGCCTTCGCCGCCTCCGCTCCGCCACCGAGGCGAATCGAATCCTCCTCCGCGCGCAGTTCTGCCATTAGAACTGCGAGCGCCTCCCGGTTTGCACTCGGCCGCGGAGCCTGCAAATCCAGCTTCGACGCCATACTATTGTCAAACTTCACATCGTCCGCCATGTCACCGCCCACGAAACTCGAAGACTATAGAGCATGGATACCGATCGTCAACGCATCACTCCGCAGATCGGGCCTGGTGCCCTGAAAGGGCCCACAATCGGCCAACAATGGAAGGCAGCGATACCTCTGATATATTCGCGTGTTAGCCACGAAAGCAATTTGTAGAAGCATTGTGAATAGGAAATGCAAATGACAATGACGAATAGGATGATTCGGCTGGTCAAGACGGTTAGAATCTCGATAACAACGTGCATCATGCTGGCCGCTTTGTTCGGTCGAGCGGCAATGGCACAGACCGCGGCACTTCCCTCCCCTGAGACTGCAGATTCGCTGAAGAGCGGCTTCGTGAACCCGCCGCAAAGTGCGCGCCCGCTGGTGTGGTGGCACTGGATGAACGGGAACATCAGTAAGGAGGGCATCAAGCTCGACCTGGAATGGATGCACCGCGTGGGTCTGGGTGGATTCCAGAATTTCGACGCGGCCTTAGCGACGCCGCAGGTAGTGGAGAAGCGCATGGCGTACATGACGCCGGAGTGGAAAGACGCTTTCAAATACGCAACCACTCTGGCGGACCAACTGGGGCTGGAAGAGGCCATTGCGGGTTCGCCTGGTTGGAGTGAGAGCGGCGGCCCGTGGGTGCCGGGGCCTGAAGCGATGAAGAAATACGTTTGGAGTGAAACTGTCGTCCACGGTGGCAAACCTTTTATCGGCACGCTGGCCCATCCTCCATCGAATACAGGGCCATTCCAGAATCTGCCCATCACAAACAGCACATTCACTGAGCCGCAGTTCTACGCCGACAGCTCTGTTGTTGCCTATCGCGCGCGCATGGCAGAAATGCCGCAACCGAAGATCAGTTGGAGCAGTGGAACGGTGGATACGACACTGCTCACCGATGGCGACCTGGTTACCGCGACTCTTCTACCCAAGGCCATCGCGGTAGGTGAGAAAGCCTGGATTCAATATGAATTTCCGAAGCCGCAGAAGATTTGTGCGCTAACGATTGTGCGCCGACCGAGTGGCCCGAACGACGATTATTTCGGTCGTGGAGGAAGTCCCGACCCAAGTGAAGCCTTGGAAGCCAGTGACGATGGGGTGAGCTTTCACGTTGTCGCTGTCATCCCGAAGGGCGGGTCACCGGAGCACACCATCTCATTTGCCCCGGTCACGGCGAAGTATTTCCGCATGACATTCAAATCGATGCCGCCGAGAACCCCGGGCGCTCCAACTTCGAGGCCTGGGGCCGATATCGCCCTCGCGGAACTTGTGCTGCACGCGGATGCGCGCGTGAACCGATTCGAGGAGAAGGCCGCATTCAACGCGGTGCTTGATCTTTACGGCTTCGCCACACCCGATGTCGCCTCCGCCGACGCTATCCAGAAAAGCGATGTGATCGACCTGACCGGCAAGTTCCATCCGGATGGCACGTTGGACTGGACACCGCCAGCGGGTAAGTGGGTTGTGCTCAGAATTGGCTACTCGCTTCTGGGTATCACGAATCACCCAGCGACAAAGGAAGCCACCGGACTTGAGGTGGACAAACTGAATGCGAAGTACGTGAAGAACTACATGGACCGTTACCTGGATAGTTACAAGGAGACCGTCGGCGTGGAGTTCATGGGAAAGCGCGGCATCCGATACGTGATCAATGACAGTTGGGAGGCGGGGACGCAGAACTGGACCGACAACATGATCGCTGATTTTACCCGGCTGCGTGGCTACGATCCGCACCCGTGGCTGCCGGTGTTGGCCGGTCACGTGGTTGAGAGCGCGAAGGCCAGTGACCAGTTTTTGTGGGATCTGCGCAAGACGATCGCCGACCTGACTGCAGATGAGCACTACGGTCAGTTGGAAGCCTCGCTGAAAGAGCGCGGGATGGGCCACTATGGAGAGTCCCATGAATCCGGGCGAGCGTTTATCGCGGATGGCATGGAAGTAAAGAAGCTCAACGATATCCCCATGAGTGCGATGTGGACGCAGTCGCCGGGAGTGAACAAGCAGATGTACAGTTACGATGCGGACGACCGCGAATCCGCGTCGGTCGCCCATATCTACGGACAAAACCTGGCGGCGGCGGAGTCGATGACGGCGAGTCAAGGCCCGTGGGCCTGGTCGCCTGCAACCCTGAAGCCTACAGCGGACCAGGAGATGGTGAATGGCATCAATCGGTTCGTGATCCACGAATCGGCTCATCAGCCACTGGTGGGCAAGGCGCCGGGATTGACCCTCGGACCGTATGGCCAGTGGTTCAACCGGAATGAAACCTGGGCTGAGCAAGCCCGCCCGTGGGTGGACTACCTGGCACGCAGCAGCTACATGTTGCAGCAAGGTCGCTTCGTTGCGGATGTGCTCTATTTCTATGGCGAAGATTCGAATCTCACGGCGATTTTCATGGATAAGGCACCGGATATCCCTGCGGGTTACGGATTCGATTACATCAACGCGGACGGATTGATTCACGAACTGAACGTAGTCAACGGCCAGATTGCGACCCCAAGCGGTATGCGTTACCGAGTGCTGGTGCTCGATCCGTACAGCAAACACATGTCGCTGCCAGTGCTGCGCGCCATTCACAATCTGGTTCTGCAGGGTGCGGTAGTGGCCGGGTTGAAACCCACGGACACACCAAGTCTGGCCGATGATCAGGTCGAGTTCGGCAAACTGAGCAATGAACTGTTTGGCAGCGGAGCCGGGGTGCAGACCGTAGGTAAGGGAAGAGTCTACGCCGGACGGAATGCAGAAGCGGGGCTGAAAGCGCTGCATTTGGCGCCGGACTTTGACCACACTATGCCGGAAAGCGATACGCGAATCGTCTTTGTGCATCGCAAGCTGGCAGATGGCGATATCTACTTCCTCGACAACCGCAATGACCGCGATGAAACTGTGAATGCGAGTTTCCGCGTGACTGGTAAGGCACCCGAGTTATGGCATGCCGAAACGGGCAATTCAGAAACTGTTTCCTACAAGATCGCGGATGGACACACAACGGTCCCGCTGCATCTAGAGCGATGGGGTACGGTATTCGTGGTGTTTCGAAGTCCGGCAACGATGCCCACTCGCACTCTCCCTATGGTCATGGAGACCAGGCTGGCGACTATCGACGGTTCATGGAAAGTGATTTTCCAGGAGAACCGCGGTGCGCCTGCATCCATCAAGCTCGACAAACTGACGTCCTGGAGTGATAGCACCGACGCCGGAGTAAAATATTTCTCCGGCACCGGTACCTACACCAAGACCATTGAGGCGCCAGCCGACTGGTTCAAACCGGGCACACGGATCTGGGTCGACCTGGGTGACGTAAAGAACCTGGCGGAGGTGTCAGTCAATGGAACATCGCTTGGCACCGTCTGGCACGCTCCCTTTCGGGTGGATGTCACGAAAGTACTGAAAGCAGGAAGCAATGAACTCACCGTCAAAGTGATAAACGCGTGGGTCAACCGGTTGATTGGCGATCAACAGCCAAAGGCGACGAAATACACCTTTGCGGATGTGGCTCCATACACAGCCGATTCGGTGCTGCTGCCTTCAGGGCTTCTGGGTCCGGTCGAAGTGGTGAGAGCAACTGTTAGTAGACCGTCTAGTGGTTCGCCGAAATCGCCTTCCCAGATGCATCTAATGCACTAAACCTGACTTGCAGGCGATACTGATTCAAGTGGGCTGAGGCATTTAAATGGAATTTCACATCTCTCGGGCTGTCCGTGAAGCAGCCAAGGTCGACGACCTTTTGTTCGGCTACAGTGGCAACGTCGTCTTCGCCAATGTAGCCGCGAGCCGAAAGCTTGCCGAGGCGCTGAACCAGGCACGCGGCCCCCACGCCGACCCTGCGGGCGCGATCAACGCGGGCGCGCTGTTTGCCATGGGCCTGATCGACGAACTTAGCCATGCGCTGGTTGCGCGTTACCGCAAGGAGATTGACCCGTCGGTGCTGTCGGAGGCAGTGCGCTGGTTCGCCGCCCGTCTAGACCCCAACAAGACCGGGCCAGACAAGCTCGACCGGCTCCTGCTCGCGTTTACGGAGCAATTCCCCAACGTCGCCGTATTCCGCGGAGAGGTTACCGCGGCCGAGTGGCTGCGTGGCAAAACCGACGGCGTCGCCAACCGTGAAGTTGCGCTCGAAGAATTGCTGATGCTCTGGATCGCGAACATCAACCCCGCCTTCAGGCCATTCCAGGCGCTCTTCGAAGACGAGGGCCTGAAGCAGCAGACGGTCTACCCGAACGTCACCGCGGCCTTTCCCGATTACTTCAGCACCCGTCCTCCCATCGCGCCCGAGATCGGAAGCCTCTTCGACGCTCTGCGCGCGCCATTCCTGGCCTCGCCCGATTCGCTCATCGGGCAGCTCGACTTCATCCGCGAGCGTTGGGCGCCATATCTGGGAGAAGACATTCGTCGCACCTTGCTGGCCATCGACGTTCTGCGCGAGGAGGACCTCGCGATCTGGATGCGCTTCCACCCGCCGGGGCCGGACCAGTTCCGCCACGGGGCGCCGGCCTGGGGGAGCATGGGCTTCGTGGGCGACGAGTTCATCGGCTTCGAGGACGACTTCCGCAGGCGCCGCCGATACGCCACCGGTTACCAGGCGCCGCTCGATGACTACGAAAACTTCAGCGCCGACCAGGCGTGGATGCCCAACGTTGTGCTGATGGCCAAGAGCACCTACGTGTGGCTGGAGCAGCTTTCGAAGAAGTACGGAAGGCATATCCATCGGCTGGACCACATCCCGGACGAAGAACTGCGTCTGCTTGCTGATCGCGGCGTCACGGGATTATGGCTGATCGGGCTGTGGGAACGCAGCACCGCATCGCGCACGATCAAGCGCCTCCGCGGGCACCACGACGCGGTCGCGTCGGCTTACTCGCTGAAGAGCTACGACATCGCAGAGGATCTCGGCGGCTGGGCAGCCTACGATAACCTGAAGCACCGCGCCGCCGCGGCCCACCTGCGCCTCGCCAGCGATATGGTGCCTAACCATATGGGCATTGACTCCGATTGGGTGATCGAGCATCCCGACTGGTTTATCCATCGTTGGGAGAGTCCCTTTCCCGCCTACAGCTTCAACGGGCCGGATCTTTCTACCGACAGCCGCGTCGAGATCAAGATCGACGATCACTACTACGACCAGACCGATGCCGCGGTCGCATTCCGCCTGCGACATCATGCAGACGGCGCGACCCGATACGTCTATCACGGCAACGACGGCACCACCTTTGCATGGAACGACACCGCACAGCTCGATTACTCGAAAGCCTACGTCCGCGAGCACGTGATCCAGACGATTCTGCATGTCGCGCGGCTGTTTCCCATCATCCGCTTCGACGCCGCGATGGTGCTGGCGAAACGTCATGTGCAGAGGCTGTGGTTTCCCCTTCCCGGCGCAGGCGGGTCGATTCCTTCGCGCGCGGAGAACGCAATGTCGCAGGAGGAGTTCGAGGCGCTGATGCCGCACGAATTCTGGCGCGAGGTGGTGGATCGAGTCGCCTCGGAAGTCCCCGGCACGCTGCTTCTCGCCGAGGCTTTCTGGCTACTCGAAGGCTACTTCGTACGCACCCTCGGCATGCATCGCGTCTACAACAGCGCGTTCATGAACATGCTGCGCGATGAGGAGAACGCCAAGTATCGCTCTTACTTGAAGAAGACCATCGAGTTTGATCCGGACATCATGAAGCGCTATGTGAACTTCATGAGCAATCCCGATGAACGCACAGCCATCGATCAGTTTGGCTCGGGTGATAAGTATTTCGGCGTATGCGCGCTGCTGGCTACGCTGCCCGGGTTGCCCATGTTTGGCCATGGCCAGATTGAAGGATTTACCGAGCGCTACGGCATGGAGTTCAAGCAGGCCAAGATGGATGAGTGGCCGAACGAGGCCCTGGTCGCTCGCCACCAGCAGGAGATCGCACCACTGCTGAAGAAGCGCCACATCTTCGCAGGCAGCTCCGACTTCACGCTGTACGATTTCTGGAACGGCTACGGCCACGTCGACGAAAACGTCTTCGCCTACTCCAACCGATGCGGGGACGAGCGTTCTCTGGTCATCTACAACAACAGATACGACAGCACGCGCGGCACGATTCACATCTCGACAGGGTTCATGGACAAGGGCAGCGGCTCGATGCGCCAGCGAAGCGTGACCGAAGGCCTCGGCCTGCCCACCAGCGAATCGCTCATCATCGCCTACCGCGATACGCATGGCCTTGAGTACCTTCGCCGAGCCACCGATATCCACTGGCACGGCATGAGCTTCGATCTGCGCGGGTTCCAGTGCGTCGTTCTGCTGGACTGGCAGGAGCTTCGGCCCAATGCGGAGTGGCCGTGGGACAGGCTGTGTGACACGCTCCAGGGAGCCGGCGTGCAGAACGTCCACGACGAACTGGCGCTACTGCGGCTGCGTCCGCTGCACGATGCACTTCGCGAAACGATCAGCCACGCAAACGTCCACATGCTTGCCGAGATCGCCGACGAGTTTGCCGGCTATAACAGGGTGCAAGCGTCGCCAAGTAGTGTAGTTATGGACGCAGACAGCGATGCGGCAACGGACGGCGCGCCTGATAAGAAGCGATCCAGACTGGACAAGGCGCAGCTTGACCATTTGCGGGCGATAGCCGACAAGAGCGGGCACTTTTTCGAGCGCGTCCTCGAAAGCATTCCCGAGGAGAGCCGCGCGCCGAAGACCCACGTCGACGCCTCGAAGGCAACGAAGCCGCAGAGTGGATCGACGCTTCAGCATCCGGTGGATCAGAAGCCTGACTACGCAGAAAATGTTCGCGTGAGGTTGGGTGCGGCGACGCGTTTGCCCTCGCTTGCGAAGAGCTTCTCGGTCGATTGGCCAGCCGAATCGCGCCCCGTACTGCCGGGCACGAAGGCAACCAGCCGGCAAGAACGGACGTGGGCGCCGATTCTGGCGTGCGTTGTTCTGCAAAACCTTCCCGCTGACGGCGACCGGGTTGAGCTGTTTGACAGGCTGCTGCTGCGGAGGGCGCTGGCAGACATTTTCGCTGCGATGGGGATGGAAGGCGAGGCAAGATGGCAGGCGGCCGCGCAGGTGCGCATGCTGCTGACGAAGGCGGCGACAGCGCCAAAGGCGATCCAGTCCGAGGCATTCTGGGCCGACCCGGACGTTCGCTGGCTCGCCGGCGTGAACCAGTCTGCGGACGACACCTACTTCAACAAGGAACAGTTCGAAGAGTTGCTGACGTGGATGCAGCTTCCTGCGCTTATGGAGATTGCGCAGATTGGATCCGGAGAACAGGAATCGCATAAACTAGCCCGCATTGCGGAGGTCGAAAAGACGGTCGCGGCGGCACGAGAAGCCGCGGAAGTTGCGGGCTACAATCTCGAGAAGTACTTCGCAGCCTTCAAACGTGTGGCCCCGAAGCCGGGAACAATCGAGCAAAAATCAGCGGGCAAATCTTAGCCTCAGGCGATCCCATCTCGCCAGACGCGATCAGTAGCGGCGTGCGCTGTGCGCTGCGGCCCTCTACAATCAGCGAGGCTTCACTCAAGCGCCATGCCCGCACGCCTCATAATCAACGCCGATGACTTCGGCCTCACTCCCGGCATCAACCGCGCGGTGGGCGAACTCCACTCGGCGGGCGTTCTCACATCCGCAACCCTGATGGCGAAAGGCGGTGCATTCGAGGACGCGGTCTCCGTCGCACATGCGCACCCAGGACTGGGCGTGGGCTGTCACGTCGTTCTGACGGATGGGGTTCCTGTTTCGGCCCCTAAGACAATTCCCAGCTTGCTTGGCTCTAACGGGAAGAGCTTCCGGCCGTCATTGCTGGACTTCCTGCTGGCACTTCTTCGAGGTGGGATCAATGAGAACGAGGTTTTCCGCGAAGCTCTTGCTCAGGTCCAGAAACTCCACCGGGCGGGCATCAATGTCACCCATCTCGACACGCATAAACACACGCATCTTTTCCCGTCGATTACTCGGCCGCTGCTGCAAGTTGCGGAAGCGTGCGGCGTAGGGGCGATTCGCAATCCGTTTGAACCGGCTTGGAGCCTCGCACTGAATCAGGGTAGCCGCGGGCGGCGACTCGCGGTCGGCCTGATCGGACGTCTCCGCCCGCGCTTCCAAGCGCACCCGCAAATACACAGCGGCCGTGTTCTCACCACGCGCGGCACCATCGCTATATCAGCCACAGGCCAGATGGACTCCACCGCCCTCGCCGAGATTCTGCACGCGCTTCCACCCACAGGAACCTACGAGCTCTGCTGTCACCCGGGATATAACGACAGCGAGCTCGACCGCGTCACCACGCGGCTTCGCGAACATCGCGAGGTTGAGCGCCATGCTCTACTGTCGAAGATTCCTGAAGTCCTCACCGGCCCAAACGCGCCCACGCTGATCAACTATGGGAGCCTGGGCTCGCCCGAGTAGGATGCCTTACGCGAAGCAGAGCTCATCGGTTCGATTCGGGAGTCGAGGATCGTTGCATCCCTCCAGCAGGCAGGTGATTACGTCGCCGGCGGTGTATTCGGTACGCCCCGGTTTGAGGAATCGCGAAACCGTGTAAAGATCGTCGCCAGCCGTGATCAGGCCGTATTCCTCGCGCTTCCCGTTCCTCACCTGCTGGTAGCCGATGTTTGCAAGCAGCCCGTTGCACACACACTTTCTGCCGACTGTATCCTCTGCGTTGCCACCCTTCGCAACATAGAGGCTGACCGGCTCGCCGGCGCATCGATAGCCTATGCTGCCGTCCTCTGTGCGGTATGGCTCGCGCAGAAAGCCGAGGTCGCAAATGCGCGGCCTTGCTGCGTAAACTTCAGGCTCCGAGCAGGTGCCCTCCAGTTGGGCGACCTTGAAGGGAAATCCAGTTGGCGAAGCCAGGGGGTCGGTGAACACAGTCGCATTGCCGGCAATTACCTTGGCCAGCAACGCGTCCTTGTAGTCCTCTCGCAGGCCGGACTCCGTCGCAAAGGCGAACGCAGTCCCAACCTGAACGCCCGCGGCGCCTTGCGCAAGCGCTTCCTGCAGCTTCTCAGGGTGGCCGTATCCGCCCGCCAGCCAGAATGGCACGCCCAGTTCCCGCAGCTTGGCTATGTCGATCGCATCGCGCTCGCCGTAGACAGGTTCGCCCAAGTCGGAGAGCTGCAGCTTGCCGCGCGGCGGCGCGTTGTGGCCGCCCGCGGTTCTCATCTCGATGACAAGTCCGTCCACGCGTCCATTCGCCTTCTTGAGCATGGTCGTGGCGAGCGTGTTGGAAGAGACGATGGGCAAAAACTTTGGCCGCGTCAGCGGGGCGAGTTCGACTTCCATATAGTCGCGCGGATCGAATCGGGCCATGTTGTCATCGCCCTCCTTCGCCCCAATTACATGGATCGCATATTCCGCAGACTGATGCTCAACAAAGCGGTCCAGAACACCGGGAATCTTAAGCGGTATGCCCGCGCCCATGATGATGTATTCCACCCCGGCCAGCATGGCTCCGTAGATGCAAGGCAGATGTGCCGATTGTATTTTTTCGAGGTAGTTGATACCGACGGGATTTTGGTGGCCCTGACGAGCGAGATAAACTTCGACAAAATTACTCACAATACATAGCTCAACCAAGTCGCGCGAATTGTCTTTGGTGAGCGATGGAACGGATTTGTACGGTGCTCTCTCGCCCCGGCCCCCGGGGATGAAGTAACTCCGCCAGACCCGCTCGGCCATCGGGCGGCACGGAAAGGCATCCAAGCCACGTCGCATGTGTCCGCCCGAATCGCCATCTTGCAGACGCCGCGCCAGGATCTGATCCAGCGCAGTTCCTGATACCAAACCAAGTTGACCGATACGCGAGACAGCCTGGGCCAGCCGCCAATTCGAAACACCCGCACCCATCCCACCCTGAATTATTAACGGATTACTCATAGTTGAATTATTCATCCCGCCGAAACCGTCGATCGTATTAGTTTTGTAACTCCGGTAGCCACCGATTGCCTATGATCTTGCGAGGCTGTAAGTGATCGTTCCACACACCTCACAGGCAGGATGTGACCTACGTCACTGCAATAGATAGATTCCACTACTAATCTGACAATGTGTATGGACTTCCACCGTCTCCCTCTCGGCAGAATCCGGGTAAGCCATGGCGGAAGAACAGCACGACTCGACTTTTATCGGATTCGTGATTGCCCAATGAAGAAAACTGTTATCGTCGGCGGCGGCATCGCAGGTTTGGCGACTGCGTTCTACCTGCATGCAGGCGGGCTGACCGACTTCACGCTGATCGAATGCTCGCCGAGGTGGGGAGGAAAGATCAGCTCCGCCCACAAGGATGGATTTCTTGTTGAAGGAGGACCGGATTCGTTCCTTACCCAAAAGACGGTGGCACTCGACTTATGCAGCGAACTCGGTCTCGAGAGCAACTTAGTCGGCTCTAACAGTGGGAAGAGCTCCACGACCTATGTTTGGAGTGGAGGACGTCTCCATCCCATGCCGGAAGGCATGATGCTGATGGCCCCCACCATGGTTCTCCCGTTCCTCCGGTCACATCTGATCTCATGGCCGGGGAAGATGCGTATGGGCATGGAGATGTTCGTTCCCAGACAGCGCGGCGATCAGGATGAGACCCTGGCCGGTTTCGTGCGCAGACGCCTGGGCGCGGAGGCCCTGAACAAGATTGCCGGCCCTTTAATGGGGGGCATCCACGCCGCGGACCCGGAGAGACTCAGTCTGAAGAGCACGTTCCCCATGTTCCTGGAGATGGAGAAGAAGCATGGCAGCCTTCTCCGCGGGATGATGAAGAGGCCGAAGCGGAGCCCGGCAAATGGCTCCAAGAGCACTCCGATGTTCATGTCCCTGCGGGGCGGCTTGCAGCAACTCGCCGATGCCATGATCGCCGCCTTGCCTGCAAGCACCGTGCGCGCCGGATGTTGCGTACTGACGGTCAGCCCGCATGACGATCAGTACAGAGTTGCTTTGAGCGATGGGACCTCCATCGTCGCCGACGACGTGGTGTTTGCTACCCCATCGTATGTGACCGCCGATCTGGTTCAACAGGTCGACCCTCTGCTGGCGTCCCGATTGCGTGAGATCCGCTATGTCTCCACGGCGACCGTGTCGCTTGGTTTCAAGCGGAGCGACATAAGCCATCCCATGAAGGGAGCCGGGTTTATCGTGCCCAGGAGTGAGGGACGAAGGATTACCGCATGCTCCTGGTCTTCGGAGAAATTCAAGCACCGCGCACCGGACGATTGCGTTCTGCTTCGCGTCTTCATCGGCGGCGCACTCGCTGAGGATCTCGCCGAACAGGACGAGGCAGCGCTGGTCGAACTCGCTCGCGAAGAGTTACGAGCGATCATGGGGATTACCGCGACGCCGGTTTTGGCCAATGCCTATCCCTGGCACAAAGCCAATCCGCAGTATGACCTCGGACACTGCAAGCGGGTCGCTGAAATTGAACGGTCCATCACAGCCTTTCCCGGCTTGCGTCTTGCCGGCGCCGCTTACCATGGCGCGGGCATTCCAGACTGCATTCTGAGCGGGATGAAGGCCGCAAGCTCGATCATCAAGGATAGAAACCTCGCCAGCAACACTTATCGGGACGATCCAATCCCCGCTTCCATCGGATTCTAGGAGAACACCAGAATGCTTTCCATCGACATCAGAGCCATAGCCCCCACGGTTCCAGCCCATGCTCATCGTCCCAGCGCGCACGACTATTCCAGAAACCCCATGCTCGTTTATTGGGAGATGACCCAGGCATGTGCCTTGGCCTGCCGCCACTGCCGCGCCGAAGCGATGTCCAAGCCCGACCCGCGGGAACTGACACACACTGAGAGCATGGACCTGCTGCGCCAGATCGCATCCTTCGGCACACCCTCCCCACACCTGATCCTTACAGGCGGCGATCCTCTGGAGCGCAAGGATATCTACGAGATTATCGACGAGGCGCACCGCCTGGGGCTGACAGTGTCGATCACGCCCAGCGCAACGCAGACGCTGACCTACGATGTTCTCGCCAAGTTGAAGGCGCATGGCATTGACAGCTTCGGGCTGAGCCTGGACGGCTCAACTGCGGCGCGGCATGAGGCGACTCGCGGCGTAGAAGGCTGTTTCGACTGGACCATTCGCGCGGCTAAGGCGGCGGGTGAACTCGACATGCCGGTTCAGATCAATACGTTGGTGTCCGAGGAGACCGCAGACGATCTGCCGGCGATCTATGAACTGTTGAAGGACGTCAAGGTGATGCGATGGAGTCTCTTTTTCCTGATCGCGGTGGGCCGCGGCAAGGAGCTTAAGCCGGTCTCCCCCGAGCGCGGCGAAGAGTTGATGCATTGGGTATACGATCTCGCGCAGGCAGCGCCATTTGCGATCAAGACGACCGAGGCTCCTTCGTATCGCCGTGTCGCCCTGAATCACATGCGCGAGGACGGCTGGGTGGCCAGCGAGATCCAGAAGACACCGGTATATCGCGGGTTTGGAATTCGCGATGGCCATGGCATCATGTTCGTCTCCAACCAGGGCGACATCTATCCGGCCGGCTTTTTACCACTCACCCTGGGCAATGTGCGCGTAGACAAGCTTGTCGATGTGTATCGCGACTCACCCATGTTCAGGGCGCTGCACACTCCGAGCATGTTCAAGGGAAAGTGCGGGCAATGCGAATATCGCACCCTCTGCGGTGGATCGCGGGCGCGCGCTTTCGCATATACCGGCGACCCGTTGGCGAGCGACCCATTCTGCCCGTACCAGCCCAGGACCAGCTCTGCATCTCATGTATCGAGTGAAGCCGCGCAGAGTATTCTGGCTGGTGCGTACTAGAACCTCGATGCGGAAATACTGGACTCATACCATCGCAAATGCTACGCGCGACCATTGCACTGTGGAAATAGGGCGCCAGAAAGATGATTGACAGCAAGGACACAGAACGTCTGGTCGAAGCCCTCTCCAGCAACTGGCAGGCGGAGATGCGCGGCTATCACACCTACAACACCCTTTCGCATCAGGAGAACGATCCCCAGCGCCGCCGCACACTACGCAATCTGGCTCTAGCTGAGAATCACCATGCCGATTTATGGGCGGCCCGGCTCACGGGTCTTGGCGCGCCGGTTCCCGAGTATGAAGGCTCCGAATCCGGCGAGGCCGGATCGCTCGCCAACCGCATCGGCGGGCCCGAACTAGCGCTGCGACGCCTGGAACTTGAAGAGAGCCGCGACATTGCACGCTATGGCAAACAGATTCAGGAACTGGGCGATGAACCCAGCATCGCCATACTAAAGGAAGTCCTCTCCGACGAAGCGGATCACTACCTCACCCTCGGCGGACTGATCCGCCATCACCTGCCAGCTGCCCCGTTGGAGCCGGAGGTAGCGCGACAGGCGCTCGACGAATTGGTGGCTGCGAGAGAACAGGGCCAGCGCAAGGCTGCCAGTTGGATCGGCGACGCCATCTACGGGGTCAACGACGGTCTGGGGGCGATCTTCGGCATCGTCTCGGGCGTTTCCGGCGCGACCCTCGGTAATAGTCACTTCGTGCTGATCGCCGGCCTCGCTGGGATTATTGCCAGCTCACTCTCCATGGGATCGGGCGCGTATCTGGCAGCGAAGAGCCAGCGCGAAATCTACGAGGCTGAGTTCGCCCGCGAACGCGATGCCGTCGAGTACAACGAGGCTGAGGCCCGTGAACTACTCTCGCTTACCTATCAGGTGCGCGGTCTCTCCGCAGAGGATGCCGATCATTTTGTGGGGCACATCGCGGAGAAAAAGGGTCAACTCGTGGAGGCACTTGCGCGCGAACGCCTGCACATAAGCGAGGAGGGTCTCAGTAAGCCGTGGGTTTCGGCCACGTCGGGCGCGCTGTCCACAGCCGTCGGAGCCTTCGTCCCGGTGTTGCCATTTTTCTTTATGGCCGGACTGCCGGCAATCATCGTCGCTGCGGTCATTTCCCTCGCAGCACATTTCGCGGTCGGCGCGGCCAAGTCTCTTATTACGATCCGATCGTGGTGGAGTAGCGGCCTGGAAATGACGGTGATTGGTGCGATCGAAGGTGTGGTGACTTACGTCATTGGAATGGGCATCGGAAGACTCTAAAAAACTCTACTGTCGGGTCAGAGCGGGCTGAACCGAATGCGCCGCGCTGGCGCTCTATGCTACCGCGCGCCGCTCGTGCTCATTCCGGCTGCGATTGTCTTTACTGAGATTCACGCTGACTATCTTCGAGACGCCGGGCTCCTGCATGGTGACGCCGTAGATCACGTCCGCCTGCTGCATGGTGCGCTTCGAGTGAGTGATCACCACGAACTGCGTGGTAGCCGCCATCTCCGCGATCAGCTTTGCGAAGCGGCCCACGTTGGTCTCATCGAGCGGCGCATCCACTTCGTCCAGTACGCAGAAAGGCGCTGGCTGAAACTGGAAGATTCCCACCAGCAGCGACAGTGCGGTAAGCGCCTTCTCTCCGCCCGAGAGCAGCAGAATGTTCTGCAGCTTCTTGCCCGGAGGCGAAGCCACAATATCGATGCCCGACTCAGCCGAGTTCTCCTCGTCGGTGAGTCGCATGAACGCCTGGCCTCCACCAAACAGTTTCGCAAACGTGACACCGAAGTTCTCGTTAATGACCGCGAACGCCTGGTCGAATTTCACACGCGAGACATCATCGATCTCCTTGATCGAGGCCTGCGTATTCTCGATCGACTCCAGAAGGTCTTTACGTTGCGTCTCGAGGAAGCTGTGGCGTGATGCGGTCTCGTTGTACTCCTCGAGCGCCATCATGTTGACTGGCCCCATCGCCTCGAGCCTCTGCTTCAGTGCCCGTGCCGCCTCTTCCTCAACTGTGAGCGCCTCGCCTTCGATGCGGGCAATCGCCGCATCCTCCCGCAGTGACGAAGCCTGCGCGCCAAGATCGTTCAGGCAGGTCGCCTCGATGTGTTCAATGTCCGACGCCAGCTTGGCCGAGCGCGCGGTCAGATTCGCCCGTTGCTCACGCACCGCTTCGGTCGCCTGCCGCAGTGCGCGCAGCTTCGCGTCCAGCTCAGCCATGCGCGCGCGCAGTTCGCTCGCTGCCTCAGTCAGACGAGCGCCCTCGGCGAGCGCAGTCGCACGCGTTTCGGCCAGCAGCCCATGCTGTGCCCCAAGCTCCGCTGTCTCCTGCTCGCGGCGGACCTTCTCCACACCGGCGGCTTCCATCTGCTGTTCGATCTGGGCGATCCGTGCGCCCTGTCCGATCACCATGCGGTTGGTTTGCTCGAAATTCGACGCCGCATTGCGCCGGCGTTCCTCCAACCCCGCCAGCGCAGCCGAAGCCTCTGCGGCGGCCTGCTGCAATGCCTCGCGCTGTCCGCGCAGCCCGTCGAGCTGCGCCTGTAGTTCTGCAAGCTGCGCTTCCAATCCCACGCGTTCCGTTTCGAACGCCACCGCCTCCTGCTCGCGCCGCGCGATCAACTCCTGCTTCTGCCCGCGCGCCTCGCGGTTCCGGTCGCTTGCCAATGCCCACTCCTGTCGCCGCCGCTCGATACGCGCGGTCTCCGACTCCATCTGCCGCAAGGCCGCGCCCGAGTTCGCCGACTCGCGTTCCGCGCCCTGGCGTTCCTGCGTCTTAGCATCCAGCGCCGCCGACAATTCCCGCACCTCGCGCTCCAGCCGCGCGGCATCCACCTCTGCCTGCGATAATTCGCTCTCAGTGGCGTTGAGCTTCTGCTGAACCTCGCTGAGTTCGCGCTTCAACGCCAGCGGGCCCTGCGCCCTGCCGCGGCCACCTGTGACGGTCGCGTTGTGAAACGCTTCGCCGCTCGGTGCGAGGAAGAAGCCGCGGGGATTCTCGCTCGCCAGCCTGCGCGCGGTCGTCACATCCTGCGCGATGAAGCCATCCCTCAGTTTCGGCAGCATTCCCTCAAGCGAAGAGCCGAAGCCATTCAGCACACGCACGCAATCCTTGAGCGCCACCGCGCCCTCCAGGGAATCGGGTGTCCCGGAACTCGACCCGGAAGCGCGGTCCTGCGAATGATCATCACCCTCGCCGTGCACCAGAAACGTGGCTCGCCCGGCAACGTCCGTCGCGAGCATCCGCATGCCGGCGTCCGCCGCATCCCAGCTCTTGACCACTACATAATTCAGTTCATCGCGCAGGAACTCATCCACGACGCCTTCGTACTGCCCGTCGACTTCGAGAAATTCCGCCAGCGTGCCGACCGGCGACAATCCATTGCTCCCGCCGTTCCTGGAGTTCTCCTTGAAGATATTGCGCACCGTATCGGTGGAGTAGCTATGCTCACGGATCAAGCCATCTAACGAAATCTGACGCCCCTGCAGCGTCGCACGCTCTCCGCGCAACTGGTCGCCTCGCCGCTTGGTCGCCGACTCTTCTGTCCGGGCCGCGTCGATCTTCAATCGCAGTTCGGCAATCTCCGACTCCAGCGCCTTCAGCCGCTCGGTAACATCGCCGAAAGTCAGGGCCACCTGCCCGCGCTGTAACCCGAGTTCTGTCAGTTCACGGCGCGCGCCCTCCGACTCCGACACCAGCCGCTCGGATTCGCTCTCGAGACCAGCCAGCGCTGCCTCAGCCTGCGCCTGATCGTTCCGGCTCGCGGCCGCGCGCTGCATCAACTGCATCGCTCCGCGTCGATTGTGTTCCGCCTGCTGCTCTGCCGCAGAGACTGCGCGCACCGCATCCTGTGCCCGCTGCTGCTGCACCTGTGCTGCCTCGCGCGAACCCGACGCCTCCGCGGTAGCATTCTCGAGGAAACTCCGCTGGCCCTC
>OCZT010000828.1_pt1 | contig 31518 bp, 26 predicted proteins | sample 1539031 | NCBI WGS metagenome assembly OCZT01 (sample SAMEA3539308, study PRJEB22396) | soil metagenome | biome: tundra; feature: field; material: soil | place: USA | collected 2010-05 | depth 0.15 m | reverse complement strand
TGGACGCTGGTGAAACGCCTCGGCCAAGGCATCCGCCAGCCGACCGTGGCCTTCTTCACCCGGAAATTTCCTGTCCAAGGAATTTAGTCACCGAAATATCCGTCCGCCCGCTTGGACGGAGCGACATGGTCGCGGTGAACCCCGACCATGTCGGCCCTGCCGGGCGATCATCTCGCATTCGTGGGTGCGAGATAATCGGGTTCAGAGCAAACCGAGCTTCGCCCTGACGACTGCGAGGGCGGCGATCACGGCGGTTTCGGAGCGCAGCACGCGCGGCCCGAGATGGGCGAGCGCGAATCCCTGCGAACGGAGCAGATCGCGCTCAGCGGCGGACCATCCGCGCTCGGGCCCGAACGCGAGCGCCACCGGCGAGGCGATGCTGGCGGCCGAGAGCGCCTGCGGGGATTCATAGTTGTCGAGCGCGATCCGGGTCGCGGCGCGGGGCACGGTGGCGAGAACCTCGGCGAGGGTCCGTCCGTGGGTGACCTCGGGCAGCCGGGTGTCGAACGCCTGCTCCGCGCCGGTGACGAGGTGGCGGCGCCATTCACCGGACGACCAAAGCGTGCTTTGCGCGTAGCTGGCCTCGCTTTTTTTCGCGCGGAAAAAATGGAGCGCGCCCGCGCCGAGCGACGTGGCCTCGCGCAGGATGTCGCGGGCGGTTTGTGGCCGGGGCAGACCAATCAGCAGGATGATGGGATCCGGGGCGGGCGGGGCGGGGCCCCAGGCGAAGGCGAGGGTCAGCGCCTCGGCTCCGATCGCCAGCAAGGTGCCCTTTCCTCGCGGACCGTTGATCAAGCCGGCGTCAAAGGTGTCGGCGGCCTGCCGGCGCAGGACGCCGAGCAGATGCGCCGCCCGCGAATCGCTTCGGGGCAGCGGCCCGGCGATCTCGGCCGGATCGAAAAGGATGAGGTTCATGGGAAGAAAAAAGTGATGGCACAGGTTGACCGTCTTGTAGGTGGCGCGCTCGCGCGCAACGTGGCACGACGAGCGCGCCACCTACGCAAAATCAAAACCGTGGCACTACCAGAAAAGATTGTGGGTTGCGCCGGAGGAGTCGCGCCCTAAGTTGGCCAGGTCATGACTTCCCTCGCGATGACTTCCCCGGCCGGCGTCTTCAAGAAATTAACCGTGCGCGAGGCGGCGGTGCTGCTCGCCCTCGCCTGGCTGGTCCCGTTCCTCGTGCACCTCGCGCCGTGGTCGGGCGCGCGTCCGTTGGGCGCATATCTCCTGCCGGTGTTTTGGGCGACGTTCGTCGCGGTGTATTTCTACGGTGCGGTCGCGGGCCTGCTCACCGGGCTGCTGGTGCCGGCGATCAGCCTGGTCATGACGGGGCTGCCGGCCTGGCGCGCGGTCGGCGCGATGAGCCTGGAGCTGATCGTGTTTGTCTTGGTCACGACGTGGGCGGTGCGCCGCGCGCCGGGGTTCTGGCTGCTGGCGCCGCTGGGTTATCTCGTGGCCAAGACGGTCTCGGCGCTGCTGCTGTCAGCGGTGACGACCTTGGGCAGCGCCGCTGCGGCGGGCCATTTCCTTGCCCACATGCTGGTCGGCGGCGCGGCGGGACTGGTCGTGCTCGCGCTCATCAACGGAGCGCTGGTGAAGTTTTATCCCAAGGCCGGCCGTCCGACCGGAGCCTAGGGTTTCAAGCCCAGGTTTCCTCTCTTGTCATTCTGAGCGTAGCGAAGAATCCAGCGAGAGTGCGCAGCGGGCTTCGATTTCATCCAACTGGATTCTTCACTTCGTTCAGAATGACAGGCGGGGTCAGAATGCGCCCTAGGCGGAGCCGCCGGCCCATTTCGGTTTCTGGCGCAGGTGATAGAGGCGCTCGCCGGCCTTGGGCACGAGCAGGACGCCCTCGGACTCGCGGTTCGCGTAATTCTCCGGCTTGATCGTGCGCCAGTCGCGGTAGCCGAGATTGATGGCGCGGCACTCGGACTCGCTGAGGCCGGTGGCGAGGGTCACGCGGATGCGCGGCGTTTCCACGCCGGTCGCGGCATCGTAAGTGCCGAGGCCGTGGACGTGCGTCGAGTGGGCGAGGGTGCCCCAGGGCTCGTGCTTGAACTTGTCCCACTGCTTGAGGAAATAGTCGCGGCAATGATAGCCGATGCGCCGGATGTTCGCGCCGTGGGTGACTGAAACCTCGTGCAGGTGCGGCGCGTAGATGATGAGTTCGCCGCCGTCGGCGACGACGGGCTCGAGCTTGTACATGCATTTGCCCGCGACCCAGAGCTCGTCATACATCGGCGGCGCGCACGACAGCACGGTGTGAAACGGCCGGTCCTTGTACGTGATGTGCACTTCTCGGGAGAGATCGCTGGCGGCGTCCCACGCCTCCTCGGGGGTGCCCGCGAAGAGGCCGGAAAATTTTCCGCCGTCGCCGACCACGAGGCAGAAGCAGAGTTTCGGGAGCGTGACCATGGCGCCGGCGCGGTCGACGACCTTGCGGACCGGCGTCCACTTGTTGCCGATGATCATCGGATTGGTGACGATGGCGCCGAGCCAGTGGAAAAAATTCAGGATGCCCGGGCCGGCGACGCCGGGGAAAAGGTATTTATTGCCGCCGGAAAAACCCACGACCTCGTGGGGAAAGACGGGACCGCAGATGATGATCCGGTCATAGTCAAACAGGCGGCGGTTGATGTGCACGGGCACGTCCATCGCAAACAGGCCGCCGGAGAGCGCGTGGATCTCCGCGGCGGGAATGACGCCGAGGTCGCGGAGGGCGGCGGGGTTGTCCCACTCGTGGTTGAGGAAGGCGACATCGCGGTAGGCGCCGGCGCGCTCCGCGGGCGTGAGCTCGACCCGCGCATTGATGGCCTCGTCCGACATCGCGGGGTGGGTGCCGAGCGCGACCAGCACGTCGAATTTCCTGACGACGGGCGCGAGATGCGCGTGCAGCGCCTTGAACATCAGCCCAATCGGCGCGGTGCGGGTGCCGTCCGGGATGATCAGGATGACCCGTTGGCCGCGGCAGGAGTCCGGCGGGCAAGCGCGGGCAATGAGCCTGCGCACATGTTCGGCGGTGAGGACGGAGTCCGGGGAAGCAATCTCCTGATGCGGAGCGGAAGGCATGGCAGAACGGCAAATCAAACTGAACAGATCATGGGCTGCTGCACGAACAAACAATGCGGACTTTTCGTGAGGCAGGCGCCGGTTTCGGCTACATTCTGAGATACACGCGCAACATTTTGTCGCGGTCAGCCCGGCCGGGGCCTAGGGTCGGCTCATGAATTCTTCCGACTATTTGCGCGGGGTGTTTGGGCTGAAAGACAAGGTGGCCGTCGTCATCGGCGGCACCGGCGAACTCTGCGGCGCGATGGCCGAGGGACTCGCCGGCGCGGGGGCCGAGGTCGTCCTCGTCGGCCGCGACGTGGCCAAGGCGAAGACCCGGCTCGCGAAGATCGCCGCCCTCGGCGGCACGGGCTGGTTTCACCCCGCCGATGCGACCCGCAAGGCGGAGCTGGAGAAGCTGCGCGACGTGGTCCTGGAAAAAACCGGCCGCATTGACATCGTCGTCAATGGCGCGGGCATCAACTCCGCCACGCCGTTTTTCGACATCACCGAGGAGGAGTTCGACCGCATCGTGCGCGTCAATTTCAAGGGCGTGTTCCTCGGGTGCCAGGTGTTCGGCAAATATTTCGTCGAGCGCGGCGCCGGCGGCTCGATCATCAACCTGGGCTCGATGTCGGGCATCGTGCCGCTCTCGCGCGTGTTCACCTATTCCGCGACGAAGGGCGCCGTGCACAATCTTTCGCTCAACCTCGCCCGCGAATGGGCGCCGCACCAGGTGCGCGTCAACCTGATCGTGCCCGGCTTCTTTCCCGCCGAGCAGAACAAGCAGGTGCTCACCCCGGACCGCGTGGCCAGCATCATGGGCCACACGCCGATGAAGCGCTTTGGCGAGGCGCGCGAGCTTGTCGGCGCGACGCTGCTGCTGGCGAGCGAGGCGGCCGGCGGCTTCATCACCGGCGAGGAGCTCATGGTCGATGGCGGCTACCACGCGATGACGATCTGAGCGCTAATTTTTTAACCACGGAGGACACAGAGCAAAGCCACCGAGACCACCGAGGAAATTCCGGGGAAACCCAAACCAACCCCTGCATTTATTTCCCCGTTCTCCGTGACCTCCGCGCATCCTCTGTGCCCTCCGTGTCCCAATCCGATATCTATTCCTATCCCTGACTTCGCCGGATGAAACCGATCAACGCATTCCTGCTGAAGAATAACCTGCGCATCGCGCAGAACCCGTGCGTCTCGCCGGACTTCTGCCTCGACTGGCCGGCGTTGCAGGCCGACCTCCGCGCGGGACGCGGCCGCCCATACGAAAAGAGCCGTTTCCGCACCGTCGCGGGCGAGTGGACTTTGCTCGAAGGCCCGCGGAGTGACTGCGCGTGGCAGTTGCACGCGTCGGCTCAGCCGCTGGACCAGGGCACCTCGCTTGATGCGCGAACGATGATTTTTCCCGCCACGTGGGCCAACCTGCTCAAGCTGAAGAACCTCATCCAGGAATCCGACCCGGATTCCACGATCTTCCCAACGGCGGGCGCGCAGCTCGGTCGCAGCACGCTCGGGGTCGGCGCGCGCTTCACCACGCTGCACTGGCCCGCGGTCGAGTGGGCGATGAGCGCGCTCGAGCTGGGCCTGACGGCCAACCAGAACTCCATCCCGCGCGAGCTCGTCTATGATGTCGACGCCATGCTCGGCGGCCGGCTTGACACGGTGCCGTTTCCCTTCATCGGCACGAATGTCCCCGAGGGGCACCAGGGCCAGAGCGTCGAGGGCATGAGTCACGGCTGCGTCCTGTCGAAGCTCAAGACCGGGTTTCACCGCCGTCGGGTCGCGTGGTCGTTCAACGCCGACCACCAGCCGATCGGCGGCAAATTCGACTCCCGCGAGGACGCCCTGGTCCGCGGCTGCCTGCTGGCGAGCTACATCACCTTCGATCTTTCGCCCGAGCTTGCACAGACGAAAGTGCCGGATGACGCTGACGCATGGGCAAAGGCAAATATTCCTGCCCAGATCGTCTCGACAACGCTGGAAAAAATAAAAGCATGCGTTCGTAGCGGTGGGCTTCCGGCCGATGAGGCTGAAGCCATCGTCGGACCCGAGTTTGGCAGGCTCCTAGCCTATGTTTGGCCCGCGCTCTGGAAGATGAAGCAGCGCGATGAAAAATACGCCGCCGCCCGCGCCAACGCGTTCAGCACGCCGGTTGGCCGCAGCTACCTGCGCGAGCTCTCGATCGACGAACTGCCGGGTGTGACCACACCGGGCACGACCGCCCTCATGCTCGCACTCTGCGAGGTGCTCGGCATGCCCGTCAACTTTGTCGCGCCGGCCTTTGGTTTCCAAAAAAACATGCCGTACCCGGACAACGCCGCGCTGCGCACGCTCGTCGCGAAGCAGTGGGCGGTGTGCGAGAAATTCGGCGTCAGCATCGGCTTTCACTCCGGTTCGGGCAAGTCAGCCGAGAATTATCGCGTGATGGGCGAAGTCACGGGCGGCCGCCTCGAGATCAAGACGAGCGGACGCTACACCTACGAGATGGGCGTCGCGCTATTTCAATCGCAGGATCCGGGCGACGCGAAACTCTGGCGCGACTGGTATCGCTTCACGGTCGACATGGCGGTGGCCGGCGCGTTCAGCGCCGACACCGTCGAGCAAAGGATGGCGCGCACCTTCGTCACGACGGCGCTGGGAGCTGCAGGTGTGTCCGGGGTAGGGCGGGTCTCGGACCCGCCTTTGGGGGTCTTAAGCGGCGGATCAGAGACCCGCCCTACTGCGACCGATCGAGCCCCCCCTCCCACGCCTGAGCCCTTCGCCTCGGCCACGACGTGCCGTGCCGCCCTGGAGGCGCTGCCGCCATCGCCCGACCACATGTTCTTCTTTGAATATAATTTCCTCTACGTGCTCGCCGCCGGGGGCCGGCCGGAAAAATCCGCCCTCGGCGACCATTCGCCTTCGGGCTATGCGCAACGGGCGCGATTTTATGCGATCAGCTCGGAGGCGCGGCTCAATTACGCGCGCGGTGTGGCCGGCTACCTGATCTTTCTGGCCGAAACGACCGGCCTCGCGCCGCCGGCCCGCTGTGCGGGCGCGGGGAGGCTGCTGGCCAGCTACCCCACGCTCGACGCAATGCTGAACGACATCAGCAAATGATGGGATTCCCAATAATTTGGAACTCATGAAACAATCCCCGATGCAGTCCGGAGATCGAGGCCTACGTCTCCAGAGTTCCTGAGTTCCAGATTAACTCCCTCATGAAATCATTCATCCACGACGATTTCCTGCTGCAGACCGACGCAGCGCGCGACCTGTATCGTGCCTTTGCCCAGGCGCAGCCGATCTTCGACTACCACTGCCACCTGCCGCCGGCGCATATTGCCGACAACCACCGCTTCGCGGATCTCGCGGAAGTCTGGCTTGGCGGCGACCACTACAAATGGCGGGCGATGCGCGCCAACGGGGTGGCCGAGCGGCTGTGCATGGGCGACGCGCTGCCGCGCGAGAAATTCGATGCCTGGTGCGCCACGGTACCCTACACGCTGCGCAACCCGCTTTACCATTGGTCGCATCTCGAGCTGAAGCGTTACTTTGGCCTCGACGCCACCATCAACCCCGCGACGGCGGACGGCATCTGGCGCGAGGCCAATGCGAAGCTCGCGACCCTGTGCGTGCATGACATCCTGGCGGCGAACCAGGTGGCGGTCATCTGCACGACGGACGACCCGGCGGACTCGCTGGAGACGCACGAGCGCATCGGCAAACTCGGCCTGAAGACGCGGGTGTATCCCGCCTACCGGCCGGACAAGGCGCTGGGCGTGAACCAGCCGGCCGCATTCAACGTCTGGCTGGAAAAACTGGCCGGTGCGGCGCGGATGAGCGTGCGCACGTTCGACGACCTGCTCGCTGCGCTCAAGCGGCGGCACGACGACTTTCATGCGATTGGCGGCCGGCTCTCCGACCACGGCTTGGAGTGCGCGCTGGCCGAGCCTTGCTCGCATGCGGCGGCGGCGGCGATTTTCGATGCCGCGCGGGCGGGACGAGCGGCGTCGCCCGCGGAGTGGGCCGCCTACGGCTCCTATCTCATGCTCGAATTCGGCCGCTGGGATGCCCGCCGGGGCTGGACGAAGCAGCTGCATCTGGGCGCGCTGCGGAACGCGAGTTCCCGGCAAGTGGCGATACTCGGGCCGGACACCGGCTTCGACAGCATCGGTGACTTTCCCCAGATCCGCGCCCTGGCGCGCTACCTCGATGCACTCGACGTCACGGACGAACTCCCGCGCATGGTGCTCTACAATCTCAATCCGGCCGACAACTACGCGTTCGCCACGCTGGCGGGAAATTTCCAGTCCGGCTCCATCCCCGGCAAGATCCAGTTTGGCAGCGGCTGGTGGTTCCTGGACCAAAAGGAGGCGATGGAGTGGCAGCTCAATGCGCTCTCGAACCTCGGCTTGCTGCGCCGGTTTGTCGGCATGCTGACGGATTCGCGGAGTTTTCTTTCCTACACGCGGCATGAGTATTTCCGCCGCGTGCTCTGCAACCTGCTGGGGTCCGAAATGGAGCGCGGCGAACTGCCGGCGGACCGGGAGCTGGTCGGGGCGCTCGTGCGCGACGTGTGCTTTGGCAATGCCCGCGGTTATTTCGACCTGGAACTGGACCCGGCCTTTCGGGATGCTTGAACGTAACCGAATCTGGAACTCAGGAACTCTGGAATTGAACCACGCAATCAGGTTTCCAGCCTTCCTGAGTTCCAGATATACTCCGTGAAGCTGGAGCGGGTGGACGGAATCGAACCGACGATACCTCTTTGGAAGAGAGGAGTTTTGCCACTAAACTACACCCGCGGTGCGGCGCCGGCAGCTTCGGGGGGAGGCGGAGAGGGGGTCAAGCCTGTGTTGGGCCGCCCCTGCGGCCCCACTCCTCGCAAGTTTTTTACCGACTGGGGCTGGAAATGAGGTTGCGGGAACGGGCCGGGCAAGTTTGCCTATTTTTGCTATGGCCTTAATTTCATCCGCATCAGGGCAATCCACGGGCGGCGTGTTGGATGGTTCGCCGAAAGGCCGCGCTAATCTCAAGACGGCGCAGACCCTGGCAAAGCTCAAGTCGCTCGAAAAGAAATCAAAGAAATACAAGCTCCCGATGGGCGAGCTGGCCATTTTCACGCAGCAGCTCGCCTCGCTGCTCACCGCCGGTCTGCCCCTGGTGCAATGCCTGGAGGCGCTGCAGGACCAGACCGAGGACCAATGCTTTCGCATCGTTATCCGCGATGTCCGCACGGACATTTCGTCGGGTAATTCCTTCTCGTCGGCGGTCCGGAAATTCCCGAATTCGTTCAATACCCTTTTCGTGTCCATGGTCGAGGCGGGCGAGGCCAGCGGCGGCCTGGCGGAAATCCTGATGAAGGTCGCGGGCTATTTCGAGGCCACGGTCAAGCTGACCAAGAAGGTGAAGTCCGCCATGACCTACCCGATCGCGGTCATCGGCCTGGCGGTGGCCTTGGTGAACGTGCTCCTGATCTTCGTCATCCCGGTGTTTGCGGCGATGTTCGCGGACTTCGGCGCGAAACTGCCCGCGCCCACCCAGGCCCTCATCGATTTGTCGAATTTCATGAAGGCTATGCCACCACACCTTGGTGGGTGGACGGTCGCCTTGGCTGCTTGGGGCGTCTATTATTTCGGCGGCAAATTCATGAAGACCCCCAATGGCCGCCGGCAGAAGGACAAGTTCCTCGTCAAGGCGCCCATCTTCGGCAACCTCGTGCACAAGATCGCGCTGTCGCGCTTCTGCCGCACCTACGCGACCCTCATCCGCTCCGGCGTGCCCATCCTGCGCACGCTCGAGATCGTCTCCGCCGCCAGCAACAAGGTGCAGATCGAGGATGCCTGCCTGGAAATCGCCAGGCACGTCAGCCAGGGCGGCCAGGTTTCCGAGGTGCTGGCGGCCAATGCCTTTTTCCCGCCCATGATGAAACACATGGTCAAGGCGGGTGAGGCCACCGGCAACGTGGACGGCATGATGTCCAAGATCGCCGATTTTTATGACGTCGAGTGCGAGGCCACGGTCAGCGCGCTCACGTCGCTGATCGAGCCAATCCTCATCGTCTTTCTCGGCGTCATCGTGGGTGGCATCGTCATGGCGATGTTCCTCCCGATCTTTCAACTCGGTGCGGTCGCCGGCGGCCTGCAATAACCGCCCCGGCGCCGACTAATTTTGTCCCACCCCGGTGGGGGACGCTTCGCCTTCCATGCCCTCTGTCCTCATCGTCGACGACCTCCTCTCGATCCACGAGATGCTGGAGGCGGTCATCCAGCCCACGGGCTTTGCCACGTCGTTCGCCACCGACGGGGAAAAGGCGCTCGCGCGCTACAAGAAGGAGAAGTTCGACCTGGTGCTGGCCGACATCGATATGAAGCCGATGGACGGCATCACGCTGCTCAAGCAGCTGAAGCTGTGGGACCCGAAGTCGATCGTCATCATCATGACGGCCTATGCCAGCACGGAGAGCGCGGTCCAGGCGCTGAAGTTTGGCGCCTTCGATTATCTGCAGAAGCCTTTCCGGGTCGACGAGCTGATCGCCACGCTCAAGCGCGGCATCGAATTCAAGCAGTTCCAGAACGAGCGCTCGGTCGCGGGCCTCGCCCCGAGCGCCAAGGCCGGGGACATCGAGGGCCGGCTGATCGGCCAGAGTCCGGTGATCAAGAAGCTCATCCAGCAAGTGAAGAAGCTTTCCGCGGTGCGCTCGCCCGTGCTCCTGCAGGGCGAGAATGGCACCGGCAAGATCGCGGTGGCGGAGTTGCTGCATGCCGCGGGCGGCGCCACCGATTCGCAGCTCGTGCGCATTGACTGCTCCCTCAGCTCGGAGGCGAGTTTTCGCGAGGGCCTGCTGGGTGCGAATGGCGCCGGCGGCGCCTGGGTGCACCAGGCGAAGGGCGGCACGCTCTTCCTCCAGCACCTGCAGTGCCTGTCCCTGCCGGTGCAGAAGGAACTGGTGGGCGTCCTGCGCAATACCGCGCACGGATTTCGCCTGATCTGCACCACGACCGAGGATCTGGAGAAGCTGACCGACGAGGGCCGGTTTCACGACGAATTGTTCTACCGGGTCGCGTCGCTGCCAGTGAAGATGCCCGCGCTGCGCGAGCGCCCGGAGGACATTCCCCTGCTCGTCAATAAATACGCGGGAACGGCGGCCAATCCGCATTTTGACGCCAATTTTGTGGAATTCACCGATGACGCCATGTCCGTGCTGCAGGCCTATCACTGGCCGGGCAACCTGACCGAGCTGTTCCAGGTGATTTCGAAGATCGTCACGACGACCGAGACCCGGGTCATCACCTCGGAGCAGCTGCCCTTGCGCCTGCGCGAGCTGCAGCACTGGCCGACCCTGGCCGAGTATCTTTCCGGCCAGGAAAAGCAGTATGTGGACCTCGTGCTGCACGCCTCCCGCGACGACAAGAAGGCCGCGGCGAAAGTGCTGGGGGTCGACGCGGCCAAGCTGGCGTAGGGCGGGGTTTTGACGCGGGGCGCGCTTTCCCGCTTGCCGCGCGTTTCGGCGCTCTCAACTGTCACCGAAATCTACGCGCATGCCCAAACGCACCGACCTGAAGTCCATCCTCATCATCGGCGCCGGCCCCATCGTCATCGGCCAGGCCTGTGAGTTCGACTATTCCGGCACCCAGGCATGCAAGGCGCTGAAGGAGGAGGGCTATCGCGTGATCCTGGTCAACTCGAACCCGGCCACGATAATGACGGACCCAGAGTTCGCTGATGTGACTTACATCGAGCCACTTACGGTTGATTTTCTCGAGCGCATCATCATCGCGGAACGCCCCTCGGCGCTGCTCCCCACGCTCGGTGGCCAGACGGCGCTCAACCTCTCGATGGAGCTGCACAAGGCCGGCATCCTCGAAAAATACGGCGTCGAGATGATCGGCGCGAAGAGCGAGGCGATCAACAAGGGCGAGGACCGCGAGCTCTTCAAGCAGGCCATGATCAAGATCGGCCTCGATGTGGCGCGGTCCCGCACGGTCAAGTCGATGGAGGAGGCGCGCGCCGCCGCCGAGCATCTCGCGATGTTCCCGCTCATCATCCGCCCGTCGTTCACGCTCGGCGGGGCGGGCGGCGGCATCGCCTACAACAAGGTGGAGTTCGAGGGCATTGTTGCCAACGGCCTCGACCTCTCGCCCGTCCACGAGGTCCTCGTCGAGGAATGCCTGCTCGGCTGGAAGGAATACGAGATGGAGGTCATGCGCGACCACAAGGACCAGTGTGTGGTGATCTGCTCCATCGAGAATTTTGACCCGATGGGCGTGCACACGGGCGACTCCATCACGGTCGCGCCGGCGATGACGCTGAGCGACAAGGAATACCAGGTGATGCGCGACGCCTCGTTCGCGGTCATCCGCGAGATCGGCGTCGAGACCGGCGGCTCCAACATCCAGTTCTCCGTCGATCCGGTGACCGGCCGCATGGTCGTCATCGAGATGAACCCGCGCGTCTCCCGCTCCTCGGCGCTGGCGTCGAAGGCCACCGGTTTCCCCATCGCCAAGATCGCGGCCAAACTCGCCGTCGGCTACGCGCTCGACGAGCTGCGCAATGATATCACGCGGCTCACGCCCGCGAGCTTCGAACCGACGATTGATTATGTCGTCACGAAAATCCCGCGCTTCACCTTCGAGAAGTTTCCCGACGCCGACCCGACGCTGACGTCGGCGATGAAATCCGTCGGCGAAGCCATGGCCATCGGCCGCACGTTCAAGGAGTCGATGCAGAAATGCCTGCGCTCGCTCGAGACCGGCGCCCGCGGCTTTGGCGGCGGCGGCCGGCACGGCAGCGACGAGCCCGTGGACGAGAAGATCATCAACGCCAAGCTCGGCACGCCCAACGCCGAACGCGTCTACTTCATCCGCCACGCCTTCCGCGCCGGCTACACCGTCGAGCGCATCTTCGACCTCACCAAGATCGATCCCTGGTTCCTGCACCAGCTCCGCGAGATCCACGAGATGGAACAGGCGCTGGCGCAGCACACGCTGGCGTCCGTGGACACCCCCGCCTTCCGCCGGGCGAAGCAGTTTGGCTTCTCCGACGCCCAGCTGGCGCACATCCTCAAGAGCGACCTGGCGACGGTGCGCGCCGACCGCAAGCGGCGCGGGATCAACACGACCTACCGGCTCGTCGACACCTGCGCGGCGGAGTTCGAGGCGTTCACGCCCTACTATTACTCGAGTTACGGCGACGAGAATGAGATCATCCCGTCGACGAAGAAGAAGATCATGATCCTCGGCGGCGGGCCGAACCGCATCGGCCAGGGCATCGAGTTCGACTACTGCTGCGTGCACGCGAGCTTCGCCCTGCGCGAGGCGGGCTTCGAAACCGTCATGGTCAACTCGAACCCCGAGACCGTCTCGACCGACTACGACACGAGCGACCGGCTCTATTTCGAGCCGCTCACGCTCGAGGACGTGCTGGAGATTTATCAGCAGGAAAAATGCGACGGCGTGATCGTGCAGTTTGGCGGCCAGACGCCGCTCAACCTCGCCACCGCGCTCAAGGCGCATGGCGTGAAGATCATCGGCACCTCGCCCGAGAGCATCGAGATGGCGGAGGACCGGAAATTGTTCGCCGCCGTGCTGGACAAGATCGGCCTCCGGCAGCCGGCCAACCGCACCGCGCTCAACGAGACCGACGCGCTCAGGTTTGCGCACCAGGTCGGCTTTCCCGTGCTGCTGCGTCCGTCGTTCGTGCTCGGCGGCCGGGGCATGTTCATCGTCTACACCGAGGAGGAATTTCAGGCCGTCGTCCGCCATGCGTTCGACGCGATGCCCGGCACACCGGTGCTCATCGACAAGTTTCTGGAGGACGCGATCGAACTCGACGTGGATTGCATCAGCGACGGCGAGACCTCGGTGGTGGGCGGCATGCTCGAGCACATCGAGTTTGCGGGCGTGCATTCGGGTGATGCGGCGATGGTGATGCCGCCGCACACGCTCGGCGCCGAGATGCTCGCGACGGTGCGCCAGGCCACCTACGCGCTCGCCCGCGAGCTCAAGGTCGTCGGACTGATGAACGTCCAGTTCGCGATCAAGGGCGGCGAGCTCTACGTGCTCGAGGTCAACCCGCGCGCGTCCCGCACGGTGCCGTTTGTCGCCAAGGCCATCGGCGTGCCGCTTGCGAAGCTGGCGGCCAAGGTGATGACCGGCCTGAAGCTCAAGGACCTCGGCTTCACGCAGGAGCAGATCCCGAAGCACTGGTGCGTGAAGGAAGTGGTGCTGCCCTTTGTGCGCTTCCCTGGCGCGATGATTACCCTCGGCCCGGAGATGCGCTCGACCGGCGAGGTCATGGGCCTCGACGAGGATCTCGGCATGGCGTTCGCCAAGGCCCAGGCCGCGGCCAAGCCGGGCCTGCCGGTCAAGGGCAACGTCTTCCTCTCGGTGAAGGACTCCGACAAGCCCCGCGCGGTCGAACTCGCCCGCCGGATCGAGGCGCTGGGCTTCACGATTTATTCGACCAGCGGCACCGCCCAGACGCTCACGGCTGCGGGCATCGCGGTGAAGCGACTGGCCAAACTCAGCGAGGGCCGCCCCAACGCCGTGGACATGATCAAGAACGGCCAGATCCAGATGGTGATCAACACGCCGGGCGGCATGATCCCGCGCCGCGACGAGAATGCCATCCGCACCGCGGCCTACGCCCACAACGTCTGTCTCATGACGACCATCACGGGCGCCGAGGCCGCCGCGAATGGCATCGCCGCACTCAAGCAAAAGCAAATCGGCGTGAAGCCGATCCAGCAGTACAAGGGCAACGTCACGGTAGTCTGATCCTGCTTGTCATTCTGAACGAAGTGAAGAATCCAGTTGGATCCCGCCGAAGGCCGCAGCGAAATCGTGCTGGATCCTTCGTTGCACTCAGGATGCCAACCCGGGTTTAATTTTCCTCCATGCTCGCGATTCGCATCCACGAAACCGGCGGCCCGGAAAAACTCCGCGTCGATGACGTGCCGGTCCCGGTGCCGGGCCCCGGCGAAGTGCGGCTGCGCGTCGAGGCGGCCGGCGTGAACTTCATCGACACCTACCACCGCAGCGGGCTCTACCAGGTGAAACTGCCGTTCGTTCTCGGCGGGGAGGCGGCCGGGGTCGTCACGGCGGTGGGCGCCGGCGTGACGGATTTCCGCGCCGGCGACCGCGTGGCCACGCCGCGGGCGTCGGGCGGATATGCCGGCGAGACGCTGGCACCGGCCGCCTACACGTTGAAGTTGCCGCCCGGCGTCTCCGTGCCGACCGCCGCCGCGCTGCTCGCGCAGGGCCTGACGGCGCACTTTCTGGCCACTGACACCTTTCCGCTGAAGTCCGGCGACACGGCGCTCGTCCATGCCGGGGCGGGCGGGGTCGGCCTGCTGCTCATCCAGATCGCGCGGATCCGCGGGGCGCGGGTCCTCGCAACCGTCGGCAGCGACGCCAAGGCGCTGCTGGTGCGCGAGGCCGGCGCCGAGGCGGTCTGCGTTTATACCCGGGAAAATTTCGCCGAGGCCGCCCGGCGCTTCACGGATGGCCGCGGGGTGGACGTGGCCTACGATTCGGTCGGCCGGCAGACCTTCGAGGGCACGCTCAACAGCCTGCGGCCGCGCGGGCTCTTCGTCTCGTTTGGCAATTCCAGCGGCCCGGTGCCGCCCTTTGCTCCGCTGGTGCTGGCGCAGAAGGGCTCGCTGTTCTTCACGCGGCCGACCGGGGCGCATTACCTCAGCACGCCGGCCGAGTTCCGCGCCCGGGCGGCCGACCTGTTCGCCTGGCTGGCCGCGGGCACGCTGAAAGTGCGGATCGGGGCCACCTTCCCCTTGACGGCCGCCGCCGAGGCTCACCGCGCCCTTGAAAGCCGCGGCACGACGGGCAAGGTCCTGTTGCTGCCGCCCACCTGATTTATGGACTCCACCGCCACTGTCATTGCCCTCCTGCACGGCCCCGATCAACCCGGGCTCGTGGCGCGCGTGGCCGGATGGATCTTCGAGCGTGGCGGCAACATCCTGCATGCCGACCAGCACCGCGACACGGAGGCCGGCGTGTTTTTCCAGCGCATCGAGTGGGAGCCAAAAGCCGGCGGGCACGCGGCGGACACCGCGGCCTTCCGCACGTTTGCGGCCGGGCTGGGCATGGCGGTGCAGGTGACGTCGTCGGCCAACCGACCGCGGGTGGTGGTCTTTGTCTCGAAGGCCGAGCACTGCTTCCATGACCTCGCGCTGCGCTGGCAGGCGGGCGAATTTGCCGGCGAATTGGTCGCGGTCGTGGGCAACCACGCCGATCTGGCAGACGTGGCGCGCGGTTACGGGTTGCCGTTTCACCACATCCCCATCACCGCCGAGACGAAGGCCGTCGCGGAGGCGCGGCAGGTGGCGCTGCTGCGCGAACTCGGCGCCGAGCTCGTCGTGCTGGCGCGTTACATGCAGGTGCTCTCGGCGGATTTCCTGGAAAAAATCGGGCGGCCGGTGATCAACATCCATCATTCCTTCCTGCCGGCGTTTGCGGGCGGGCGGCCCTACCATCAGGCGCACGCGCGGGGCGTGAAGCTGATCGGCGCCACGGCGCACTATGCGACCCGCGATCTCGACGAGGGCCCGATCATCCACCAGGACGTTGCCCGCGTGACGCACCGCCACGGCGTGGACGACCTGGTCCGCAAGGGCCGGGACCTGGAGAAGACGGTGCTCGCCCAGGCGGTGCGCTGGCATCTGGAGGGCCGGGTGCTGGTTTACGGGCACAAGACGGTGGTCTTCGACTGATTTTTATCACGGATTGCGCGGATAGACACGGATTGGATTTCGATCCCCAAACACCAACCCGTCTTACAGAAGATCGCGAAGGTAGCAAAGGACCGGACCGGATGAAGGAGGCCAAAGGACGCTTCGCTCCCGTTGCGTCCTTCTGTGCAAATTCAGATTCCGAAAGTTTGAATCCGTGCCCATCCGTGAAATCCGTGGTTAACATGGTTTGTTCCGGCGCCTGTTTTCCGGCATTTACACGGCCGCCGGGTTTTGTTCTCGTCGTCGTTTCTCCCCCGCAATCCCAGCGACCATGACCAAGCCTGCCACTCCTTCCGCCTCTCCCTCCGCCGGTGCCGACCGCAATGTGGTCGCGGTGGACGAACACTACATCGCGCTGACCTTTGAGGACCGGCTGCGCATTTTCTGGCAGAAGAACGGCAAGTCCGTGATCGCCCTGGTGGTGGTGGTCCTGCTCGCCATCCTGGCCAACGGGGCCTGGGACTACCGGACCGCCCAGCGGGAGCGGGAGATTGAGCGGGAGTATGCCGCGGCCAGCTCGCCCGAGCAGTTGAAGGCCTTTGCGGGGGCGCACGCCGGCCATGTGCTGATGGGGATCGCCCGGTTGCGCCTGGCGGACGAAGACTACGCGGCGGGGAAGTCCACGGAGGCCGGTTACGGCTACGAGGACGCCATCGCGACGCTCAAGTCGGGCCCCTTGGCCAGCCGGGCGCGGCTCGGCCTCGGCATGGCGAAGGTCCAGTCCGGCAAGACGGCGGAAGGGGAGGCGGCGCTCAAGCAGCTCGCCACCGATGCCACCGAACCCAAAGGCACTCGCGTGGAAGCCGCGTATCAGCTCGCGAGTCTGGCCAATGTCGCAGGCAAACCGGATGACGTGAGGAAATATTCCGATCTGGTCATGCAGATCGACCCCGCCAGCCCCTGGCTGCAGCGCGCGCTGATGCTGCGGGCCAGCCTAGCCCCCGCCCCGACCCCGGCCGGCGCCGTGCCGGATGTGAAGTTCCCCGTGCCGGGCAAATAGGTTCGGCGGCGGGTGGGACGCAGGGTCGTTGCGGGCGCTCAGCCGCGCCTGTCGCCATGAATTTTTCTTGGTAATCGCTGGGCCGCCCCCTACGGATTTCAGCCGTGCCAACCACTCCGGTGAAGGAAGAGCGCGATTTGAATTTCAAGCCGGTCGTGAACGGCTCGCCGCGCCGGCTGGCGCCGCAGCAGATCCGGTTCTTCAACGAATTCGGTTATGTCATGCCGCTCGATGCCTTCACGCCCAAGGAAGCGGAAGCGAACCGCGCCTATTTCGACGGCTTGCTCGCGAAGGTGCAAAAGGCCCGCAGCGACCTCGATGCTTATTCGATCAACGGCTTTCACGTCTGCTGCGGCGGCCTCTACGACATCGTGACGAATCCGGTCATCCTCGACCATGTTTCGGACCTGATCGGGCCGGATGTCATCTGCTGGGGCAGTCATTTTTTCTGCAAACTGGCGCACGATCCCCGCCAGGTCGCCTGGCATCAGGATGCCTCGTACTGGCCGCTGACGCCGGCCCGGACGGTGACCGTGTGGCTGGCGATCGACGACGCGGACCGCGCCAATGCCGCGATGAAGTTCCTGCCCGGCACGCATCGGATGGGGCATCTGAAGTGGCGCGAGGTGGCCAAGGACAAGGCGGTGCTCAACCAGGAAATTGAGAACGCCGGCCAATTGGGCGAGGCGGTTTACGACGAGCTCAAGGCCGGGCAATTCTCCCTGCATGCCGACATGCTCGCGCACGGCTCGGATCCGAACACCTCCGACCGCCGCCGTTGCGGCCTGACGCTTCGCTACTGCCCGCCCAGCGTCAAAGCCCTGGACATGCGGTGGAGCAAGGGCGCCGTCCTGTGCCGGGGCTCCGGCGCAAACGGAGCCTGGACCTATAATCCCCGGCCGAAGGGCGACAATGTTGAGACCATCGTCCGCGTCATCGGCGCGAACTGACGCCGGACCGCTGCGGCCAGCGATACCGGCGGGGAAAGCGATCGGCTGAAACGTCCGGCACGGGAAAATCATCATGGAACCACGCATCAGCATCATCACGCTCGGGGTGGCGGATCTCCCGCGTTCGATCCGGTTTTATCGCGACGGTCTGAAGTTCCGGACCAAGGCGAAGGACACGGATGGCATCGCCCATTTCGCCACGACGGGCACGCTGCTGGGGCTGTATCCACTCCAGAAGCTCGCGGAGGACATCAGCCCCGACCTGCGCTGGTCGGGTGGCGTCTCGGGCATCACGCTCGCGCATAACGTGCGCAAGAAGGAGCAGGTGGCCGAGGTGTTGCGCCTGGCCGAACAGGCCGGCGGCAGGATCGTCAAACCGGCGCAGGACGCGTTTTGGGGCGGTTACAGCGGCTACTTCTCCGACCCTGACGGCTATTATTGGGAGGTCGCCTGGGACCCCAACGCGAAGTTTGACGAGGCGGGCAATTTGCTCGTCGTATAGCCAACAGGCGGACGGCCAGGCATTCAGGCTATGATTCGGCGGTGCCGAATTTCCACATGGTCCGGCAGAAACGTGAATGAGCGTAGGTCATCGCATGCGCGCACGGTTCCGCTTCCTGCAGAAAGGACTGGACCAGCTTTTCGTCCTCCAGCAGCAGACGCAGCAGACAATTCCTCCCGGCGGGACAGCGCAGCGCTTCGGGACTGTTGCCGGACTTCGGCGCCGGGGCTGACGGGGACGACGCTGATTGACGTTCGTTGCTCACGAGGGGTGGGTTGAGCAGGGCCTGTTTGCGGGGGTAGTCAACCCGATCATCACGCGTTCTCCGACTTGGGCGCTAGGAATCCCGCGACTCGACCATCCGGGGCGCTGGAGGTCCCATTCTGAAAATGGTCGGGGCGACAGGATTCGAACCTGCGACCTCCTGGTCCCAAACCAGGCGCTCTACCAGGCTAAGCCACCCGATGCGCCTCCGCGCGCGGCGCGCGGCGGATGCTGACCGGCTTGGACGAGAATACGCGCGAGTGCCATGTGCTGCGGGCCGACCGGGCGCTGAAGTCGGCCGATGTGATTGCATTGGTGAAAGGCGCCCGCCACTGTCCGGGAACGATTGGCCGCGCTCGGCCCGGACGCGCGTGTGGCGGTGCTGCCCCAAGGCCCGCTGACGATCCCGTAGGTGCAGAAGCTTGACACCTGACCATGACCAACAACATCCCGATCCGCCCCGACTTCGAACGCATCCGCAAAACCGTCCGGCGCGAGGAGCCCGACCGCGTACCGCTGGTCGAGGCGCTGGTGGATTTTGATATCCAGAGCCAGTTCCTCGGGCGCCCGGTGACCTACGAGAACTTGGAAGCGCAGGTCGAGTTTTGGACGAAAGCCGGTTACGATTACATCCCGCTGGTGGTTGGAATGATGCGCCCCGGCCAAGTCACCAAGGACTCGTCGATTTCGCGGATCCTGCGCGACACGCTCGAAAAGGAAGGGGTCGATGTGAGCGACGACCGGAGCTGGAACCTCGAATATACGCCGTTCATCCTCGACCGCCGCCGGTTCGACCTGTTCCCGTGGGACTTGGCCGCGCAGATCGACATCGGCCAGTTCCACGCGGTCAAACCGCTCCTGCCCGAGGGCATGGAGGTCGTGGCAATCTCGGGGAAGATTTTTACCCTGAGCTGGATGCTCATGGGGTTCGAGCACTTCGCGGAATCCCTCCTCGCCGACCCGGAGTTCGCCACGGCCGTGATCCGGAGAGTCGCCGGCATCCAGATGCGCGCGCTCGATGCAGTCCTCGCATTGCCGCACGTGGCGGCCGTGTGGGCGGTTGACGACCTGGCGCACACGCAGGGGCCGATGATTTCGCCTGCCCTGCTGCGGGAACACATCCTGCCGTGGTACCGGAAGGTCGCGGCCCGGTGTCACGAGACCGGCCGACTGTTTTTCATGCACTCGGACGGGAACCTTACGACACTGATCGATGACCTGATCGACCTCGGGTTGGACGCTTTGCACCCGATCGATCCCACGGCAATGGACATCGTCGAGATCAAGCGCGGATGGGGCGACCGGCTTTGCCTGTTCGGCAACGTGGATACGGAGTTGCTGCGCTCGGGGAGTGTGGATGAAGTCCGCGCCAGGGTCCGCGATCTGCTGCGTCTGGTTGCGCCCGGGGGCGGCTACGGGATCGGGTCTGGAAACTCCGTCCCGTCCTGGGCGCGTCTGGAGAACTACAACGCCATGCGCCAAACGGCCCTGGAACACGGGCGGTATCCGATGCGATTTTGACCTGTGGGCAGCGGAAATCTCCCCGGGAGTCGAATTCGTTGATCGGTCGGTGAGCTGGGCCAAACCACGCAGATCATGTTTGGCGTAATGCCTGCCGTGCTTCGGAGTCTGGGCGCAACCTCGTTCGCTGCGCCTGACCTGTCCCTTGGTTTCACGGGAGTCTGCTGTCCTGCCGCGCACCAAACCAGAATCGGCTGTTATGTCTGGAATCTTCGGAGCGATCGCCTGACCCTGTCGACAAACGATCACGCAGCTGGTGGCGTCAGTTGCCGTCAAATAGACCGGGGTTTCAAGGCGGGGAGTTTTCGCTACCCACATCCCGCCGATGCGTCCCCGCGCGCGGCACATTGAGCGCTCACCGGCGGAAATCGCGCGCGGCCTGGAACATCGCCACGATGTTCTCGGGCGGCGTGTCACCCTGGACCTGGTGCGTCGGCGAGACGATGTAGCCGTTGTTCCGGCCGAGCACGTCGATCGTGCGCAGCGTCGCGTCGTAAACTTGCCGCGGCGTGGCGACGGGCAGCAATTCGACCTCGTCGATGGCGCCATGAAACGACAGCCGGTCGCCGAAAAGCGGATAGATCTCCTCGGGCGTCATCCCCGTCGCGCCCACCTGGATGGGATCCAGCAGGTCGAGCCCGACCTCGATGAAATCGTTGATCACCGGGATGATCGAGCCGTCCGAATGATACAGCGTGGCATATCCCAGCTGCTTGAACGTCGAGATGAGCCTCCCGGTGTAGGGCTTGATCCGCTCGCGCCAGATTTTCGGATCCACCATCATGCCGCGTTGCGTGCCGATGTCGCCGCCGCTGCCGATGATCGTGATCTTGTCGCCGACCGCAGCGAGGACCCGCAGCGCGCGCTGCCGGAAATATTCCTCCACCCGCGAACAAATCGCGTCGACGATCTCCGGGCTCTCGTAGAGATCGATCAGGAACTGCTCCATGCCGCGGAGATACCACGGCGTCTCGAACGCGCCACCGGCGAAGAACAGGATCGCGCGCGGCTGCTGGCGGTTGATCTCGTCGATCGCGGCCGGCAGCGCGGCATAGTCCCACCAATCGAGGCTCGGCCAGTCGTGATTTTCGAAGTCCGCCACCGTTTTCGCGGTCGCGAGCGGATGGTAGTCGAACTCGTAGTAGGTGTTATAGGGGTTGGAGACCTTGCAGAAACGGCAGCCCCAGTAATCCGTGCCTTCGCTGTTGAGCGGCGCCGCGGCCCGCCCCTTCGGCCCGATGAAACGCAGCGGCAGCCAGCGCAGGTCGACGTCCAGCGCGTCCATGACGGCGTTGGTCGACTTCACGCCCAGATGCTGCTCCAGCCGGGCGAGCGCCTCGGGGGTGAGCCGCAGGCTGGTCGGCGTGCGATCCGCGGGCTGCCGCCGGGCCGCCGCGAGAATTCTCTCCTTGCTGTTCATCTTGGTGCGAGGGGTGAGTCGATGCCGTGAGTGATGCCCGCCCGCCCGGAGTGGCGCGCGCGCTTGGTCGTTTACTGATACGAAACTGGATTTTTTGCAAAGCCCGGCGCGTGTCGTAATTAGACGCATTGTTGCGTCGTCAGTCTGCGTCAGGCGCGACGGAAAAATGGTCGGGGCGACAGGATTCGAACCTGCGACCTCCTGGTCCCAAACCAGGCGCTCTACCAGGCTAAGCTACACCCCGCTTGCATGAAGGCCGTCAGGGGACGCCCCCCGCCCCGGTGTGTCAATGCTATCTCAGGAAGTGACGAGGGACGAGGGACGAGTGACGGCATCGGAAATGCGGGAAGTCGGCCCAATGAGGCCCGTTTATCGCACAACTCAGCGTGAAGGCGGCAGGTTAGCCGTGAAAGACCTCTGCCGATTGTTAATAATCTCTGCTTGCCACGCCCCCCGATTCCGCTACTTCTCCGCTCCTAACCTCTTATCTATGGATACCATCTCCCGCGAAAATAACAGCATGCTTCCCGTCGGTGGAATCATCGTCGGCGTGCTCGCCCTGCTTGTCGGTGGCTATGGCGCCATCAAAGCGTCGGGCCTGCAAAAGAAAATCGACGCGCAGGAGGAAAAGGTAGCCAAGATCGACGGACTCGAGTCCCAGCTTGGCTCCGTTTCCGCCACCGCCGACAAGTCCGCCAAGGACATCGGTTCACTTTCCCGCACCACGCAGGAGGCCTTTAACACGGTCGCCGCGGACCTCGGCAACATCCACGCTTCCATCACCAAGATGGAGGAGGCCGCGAAGAAGCCCGCCGCCGCCGGCAAGGGTTCGCATGGTCCCGTCGTCGCCGGTCCCGGCGAATATGTGATCAAGGCTGGGGACACCTTCGCCAAGATTGGCCGCGCCAATGGCGGTTTTTCGGGTGCGGATGTCGCCTCGGTTAATCCCGGCGTCGATCCCGCCCACCTGAAGGTCGGCCAGAAGATCAAGCTGCCGCAGAAGAAATAAGCGTCCGCCTCGTTTCTCTTTTGTGCCTCCTCGCCCTCGCGGTCAGGAGGCATTTTTTTTAACCCATGAATTCACCCAAGACCGGTCCCGCGCGCTGGGAGAAGCTCACGCACACGCTGCTGGCGCAGACGCGCGTGTTCGACCTGCACAGCACGCGCTACCGCCATCCCGCGCGCGCGACGGAGCGGGACTTCATCGTCGCCCATCCGCCGGACTGGGTGAACGTCTTGGCGCTGACGCCGGATCACCGCCTCGTGCTCGTGCGGCAGTTTCGCTTCGGCATCGATGGGTTTTCCCTTGAGATCCCGGGCGGCGTGATGGGGCGCGGCGAGGATCCCGTGGTGGCGGGGCTGCGCGAATTGCGCGAGGAAACCGGGTTTGCCGGGACGCCCGCGCGGTTGCTCGGCAGCGTGCACCCGAATCCGGCGATCCAGAGCAACCGCTGTCATTTTGTCTTCGTCGAACAGGCCGTGGTGACCGCGCCGCTGGAGTGGGATGCGGACGAGGAAATCGAGATCACGACGCTGCCGGCCGACGACGTGCTCGCGCTGGCGCGCGCCGGCGCCATCGCTCACGGGCTGGTGCTGAATGCGCTGTTTTATTTTGAGCCTTACTGGCGCAAGATGAAACCATGAGCCAAGCCGGTCCTGAGTGCATGTCCTGAAGAAGTCTTCAAAACGCGGTTTGTCATTCTGAACGAAGTGAAGAATCCAATGGGATGGTGCCGAAATCCGCAGCGCAATCTGACTGGATTCTTCGCTACGCTCAGAATGACAAAGTAGGAGCTCTACCCCGCGGAAAATGATAATTACATGCACTCTCCCCGGCGGCATTTGACTAAACCCGCCTGCCCACTTACCTGACATTCCGCCTCACCATGTCCGCACCGCTGTTTGCCAATCTCCCCGAGACCCTCGGCCCCGCCCCGCGCGAGGGCCTGGTGCCGGTGTCGTTGGAAAAGGAGATCCGCAAGATCTACCAGCGGAGCCCGCTTTACGCCCAGCGCTTCCCGCTGCATCCGGACCCGCTGCAATGGTCGTGTTATCGCGAGATTCCCGCGCTGTCGAAGAAGGAGATCGTCGCGCAGGGCCACCAGGCGTTCTTTGCCGACTATGCCGAGGTGGACCGCGGCCTGCTGACGAAACGATTTGAATACGAGAGCACCGGCGGCACTACCCAGTCGCCGATGACGGTGATCATGGAGGAAGGCTGGTGGGACCGCCAGACCGAGAACGCCTATCGCGCCTCGCCGATCCTGCGCCCGTTCGCGGGACGGCCGTATCGCAAGTGCGTCCTCGCGCCGGTGGGTTGCTCCAGCAATCTTTGTCCGTACGAGGATCATCCGTTTCCGCACCGCTATTTCAACGGCACGGTCTATCTCAACCTCTCGAGCGATCCCTTCTCGTTTCCCGAGGCGGAGTGGGACCGCATCGTCCTCGAGCTGCAGGCGACCAAGCCCGAGGTGATCGAGGGCGAGCCGGTCTACCTGTCGCTGCTGGCCCGCGCGGTGCAGAAACGCAGCGTGAAGGTGCCGAGCATCCGCTCCGTGATCCTGACCTACGGCAAGGCGAGCACGCAGCACGGCCGGCGCATCGCGGAGGCGTTTCCCGCGCCGCAGGTGGACCTGTATGGCTCGACCGAGGCGGGATATTTGTTTGTCGGCGAGGCGTTCAAGGACGATGCGCACGCGATCGACGCCAACGCCTTCATCGAGCTCGTGCCCTGGCGGGCGGAGCTGCCCGGGGTGTTTCAAATCCATGTGACGACGCGCGACCGCGAGGCGATGCCGCTACTGCGCTACCACACGGGCGACATCGTGCAGAAATTTCCGACCGGCTTCCGCCTGCTGGGCCGCGAGGGCAACTTGTATTTCCGGCCCGATGGCTCGCTCGTGTCGCCGACGGACATTGATGCGGCGCTGCCGGCGGGATTTGCCTGCTGGCACTATTCACTCGTGCAGACGGCGGGCGACCGGTGGGATTTCCACTATGTGGCCGACGAGGCCGCCTCGCACCGCGAGGTCGAGACGGCGATCGCCGCGGTGCTGGGGCCCGGCGTGCGCGTGAATGCGTTTCGCCGGCGGGTGCTCGCGCCGGCCGCGAGCGGCAAGTTCGCCCTGCTGAAGCCGCTCGCGCGGTAGAGGGTGGGGCGGGTGTGCGACCCGCCTATAGGTTGCGAGCTTGCTCGCAACGTTGCGCGGCGAGCGCGCAACCTACGCAGACAAGGCAGGTGGTCGCCGATGTCCCCATCGGCGACAGCGTCGGTGGGGACACCGACGCCCACCTCAAACCCGGCGCGTTAAGGATAATGCGCCCTACCGCTTCGCTACGCTCAGAATGACAAGGTAGGAAACGGAGTTTACGGTGAGGAAACCGCGGCGCACGCCGCCTTCTTAAAAAGGTTAGGCTCCCTTATAAGCCCGGCCGGCGGTGACGGGTGTCGCCGATAAACTTTACTTCCCCGGATGGGTATCCGAGCGTGAAACCGCCCGTTCCCCTGCATCCCTTGCTCTTGTCATGAATCCTGCCGGCAGTTTCCTCCGTTCGTCCATCGGCCGGAAAATTCTCATGGCGATCACGGGCGTGATCCTGACGGGCTTTGTCGTCGGTCATCTCGTCGGCAACCTGCAGATCTTTGAGCACCCCGACCGCATCAACGGTTATGCCGCGTTCCTGCACCAGCTCGGGCCGCTGCTATGGGTCGTGCGCGTTCTCCTGCTCGTAAGCGTGGTGGCGCACATCTGGGCGGCGACGATGCTGAGCCTCGAAAACCGCGCGGCACGGGACGTGGCCTACGACGTGAAGCATACGATCCGGGCCACGCTGTCCTCGCGGCTCATGCGGTGGACGGGCGTGGTGGTACTCGCGTTCGTGCTCTATCACCTGGCGCAGTTCACACTGGGTTTCGCGCAGGCGCCCTCGTTCAAGGAAAACCTGCCGCATTACACCCTGACGAGCGACTATCGCGTGGCGGGTTTTCTGGCCGTCAGGGCGGGCACGGAGGTCGCGGACGTGTATCGCATGGTGATCCTTGGCTTTCAGCAACCGGTGGTCGCGCTGTTCTACATCCTCGCGGTGGGTCTGCTGAGTTTTCATCTGCTCCACGGCGCCGACAGCATGTTCCAGACGCTGGGCTGGCGCTCCGAAAAATGGGCCGGCGCGCTGCGCAAGATCGTGATCGTCTTCTGCGCGGCTTATTTCCTCGGCAATCTCGCCATCCCGGGCGCCGTGCTCCTCGGCAAACTGCAGGTTCCGGACCCCACGCGCGTCACCGCTGCCCGCTAGAAAATCTCCGCCATGGCCCAACTTGATTCCAAGATTCCCGCCGGCCCGCTGGCCGACAAGTGGCGCCGCCACAAGACGGAGATCAAACTCGTCAACCCGGCCAACAAGCGGAAATACGAGATCATCGTGGTGGGCGCGGGGCTCGCGGGCGCCTCGGCCGCGGCCACGCTCGCGGAGCTCGGCTACAAGGTGAAGAGCTTTGTCTTTCACGACAGCCCGCGCCGCGCGCACTCCATCGCCGCGCAGGGCGGGATCAACGCCGCGAAGAATTACCAGAATGACGGCGATTCGGTGCACCGGCTGTTCTACGACACCATCAAGGGGGGCGACTACCGGTCGCGTGAGGCCAACGTCCACCGGCTCGCCGAGGTCTCGACCAACATTATCGACCAGTGCGTCGCGCAGGGCGTGCCCTTTGCGCGCGAATACGGCGGGTTGCTCGCGAACCGCTCGTTCGGCGGCGCGCAGGTAAGCCGCACCTTTTACGCCCGCGGCCAGACCGGCCAGCAGCTGCTACTCGGCGCGTATTCTGCGCTGTCGCGCATGATCGCCGCCGGCGGGGTGGAGCTCCACCCCAACAGCGAGATGCTCGACCTCGTCACGGTGGGGGGCCACGCGAAGGGCATCATCGTCCGCGATCTCATCACCGGGGAAATCCAGCGCTTCGCGGCCGATGCGGTCATCCTGGCGACGGGCGGTTACGGCAACGTCTTCAACCTTTCCACCAATGCGCGCGGCTGCAACGCCACCGCCATCTGGCGCGCCTACAAGCGCGGCGCCTGCTTCGCCAACCCCTGCTACACGCAGATTCACCCCACGTGCATCCCGGTGAGCGGCGACTACCAGTCGAAGCTCACGCTCATGTCCGAGTCGCTGCGCAACGACGCCCGCATCTGGGTGCCCAAGAGCCCGGCGGACCGGCTGAAGTCGCCGGCGGACATTCCCGAGGCGGATCGCGACTATTATCTCGAGCGGCTGTACCCGAGCTTTGGCAACCTGTGCCCGCGGGATGTGGCCTCCCGCGCTGCGAAGCGCGTGTGTGACGAGGGCCGCGGCGTGGGCGAGACGGGGCTGGGCGTCTATCTCGATTTTGCCGACGCCATCAAGCGCCTGGGCGAGGCCGGCGTGCGCGAGCGTTACGGGAACCTGTTCGATATCTACCACGAGATCACCGCCGAGAGCGCCTACCAGGTGCCGATGCGCATCTTTCCCGCGATGCACTACGTCATGGGCGGCCTCTGGGTGGACTATAACCTCATGTCGAACGTCCCCGGGCTCTTCGTGCTCGGCGAGGCGAACTTTTCCGATCACGGCGCGAACCGGCTCGGGGCTTCCGCGCTGATGCAGGGTCTCGCCGACGGCTACTTTGTCATTCCCTACACCATTGGCGATTATCTCGCCGGCCAGAAGCCCGGTTCCCGCCCGTCCGTGGACGCGCCCGAGTTCGTGGCCGCGGCCGAAGGCATCCGCGGGATGACGGACCGGTTCCTCCAGATCAAGGGCAAGGAGACCGTCAGCCATTTTCACAAGCGCCTGGGCAGGATCCTGTGGGAGCATTGCGGCATGGCCCGCACCCGCGCCGGCCTCGCGGAGGCGCTGAAACTGATCCCCGCGCTGCGCGAGGAATTCTGGGCGAACGTCACCGTGCCGGGCTCGGCGGCCACGCTCAACCAGTCGCTGGAACAGGCCGGCCGGGTGGCCGACTTCCTGGAACTGGGCGAGCTGCTGTGCCTCGATGCGCTCACGCGCGAGGAAAGCTGCGGCGGGCATTTTCGCGAGGAATTCCAGTATCCCGACGGCGAATGCAAACGTGACGACGAGAAGTTCGCCCACGTGGCCGCCTGGGAATTCCAGGGCGCCGGCCAGGCGCCATTGCGCAACATCGAGCCGCTCAACTACGAGTTCACGAAGATGAGCGTCCGCAATTACAAGTGACGCCCGCAATCCCCATGGTCGCCGATTCCACCAGCAACACCCTCAGCGTCACGGTCCGCGTCTGGCGCCAGGCCGGGCCGGACCAGCCGGGCAAATTTGTCGATTACGCGGCGAAGAACCTGAGCTCGCACATGTCCTTCCTCGAGATGCTGGACGTGGTGAACGACGAGCTCACGCTCAAGGGCGAGGAGCCCATCGCGTTCGCCCACGATTGCCGCGAGGGCATCTGCGGCACGTGTTCGTGCATGATCAACGGCAAGCCGCACGGCCCCGGGCACGGCATCGCGACCTGCCAGACCTACATGCGCAGCTTCCAGGACGGCGACACCATCGTGGTGGAACCCTTCCGGGCGCGGGCGTTTCCGCTCGTGAAGGACCTCGTGGTGGACCGCTCGGCGTTCGACCAGATCATCCAGGCCGGCGGGTTCATCAGCGTGCGCACGGGCGCGGCGCCTGATGCCAACTCCATTCCGGTGCCGAAGGCCAACGCCGACCTCGCGATGGATGCCGCGGCCTGCATCGGTTGCGGCGCGTGCGTGGCGGCCTGCAAGAATGCCTCGGCCATGCTCTTCGTGGCGGCCAAGGTATCCCAGCTCGGGCTGCTGCCACAGGGCCAGCCCGAGCGCGACCAGCGCGTGCTCGCCATGGTCGGGACGATGGATGCCCTCGGCTTTGGCAATTGCACCAATCAATATGAGTGCAGCGCCGCCTGCCCGAAGACCATCAGCCACGACTTTATCGCGCGCATGAACCGCGATTACCTGAAGGCCAGCGTGCGCGCGGCCTTCAAGCCCGTCTCGGCGGCGGCCGGCGGCGGTGCCTAAACTTTTGATCAGTCGATACCTGCGATCTCTTGCCACGCCGCCCCGTCCTGGGCGGCGTTTTTTGTAACTTTCGGAAACGAGGAGTGTTTTCAGGTCACAACCAATGAATTCCATGAAGACCCTTCCCGCCATCACCGCTCTTGCCGCGCTCGCCGCGTTCGTTCTTTTCCCCCACACTCTGGCCATCGCCGGTTCGCTCCTCTTCGCCACGTGCCTCCTCAGTATCTTTGTCGCCGACTACAACCGGACGCTGAAGCCCTTGGAAGTCCGGGCGACGGTCGTGGGTTTTCCCCGGCTCGCGCGCCGGACTCCCGCATTCGAACTGGCGGCCTGATCACCGCCGGTTCGCACTGGAAGACGGTCCCCGCCAACGCGAGGGCCGTCTTTTTTTGCCTCAACGGGCCGCCGCTTCGAGACCGCTCACGTCCACGCGGCCGCTGCCGCCGGCCTTGAGGTGATATTTATCCTCGCCGTCGCTGTATTGGAGCACGCTTTCCAGCCGGTAGCTGGCCATCGGCTGGTCAGGGCCGGCCAGCGCCTGCTGGACGACCGCGGAGTTTTCGAGTACGACGGTCACCTCATAGGTCTGGGTTGCCAGCGGCGGCAGGCCTATCGCGATGTCGCTCACGGCCTTGCCGGCATAGCTGCCATTGATGTAGAGAGCGTGAGTCGCGCTGGAGAACGCGATCGCGATAACATTCTCGTTGGTGAAGTTCAGGATCATCGTTGCATGATTCCGGGGCTGGGCCGCGGCTGCGGGACGGAAACCCGTCGCGGTCACGATGACGTCACTGACCTTGGGCGGCGTGCTGCAGCCCGACAGAAAGACGCAGCCGCCGAGCAGCAATAAGACGAGGTGAGAGGTCAGTTTCATGGGTGGGGTGGACCCAAGGCATGGCGACCGCCGTGAAAAGCGCAAGGCAGTCGCGGGCGCGCCCGCTCCGGCTCAAAACACCGACAGGGCCCGCGCGCTTTCGAGCGCGATCCAGGCGCAACCCCCGGCCAGCGCGAGCATCAGGCCCCGGCGCAGCAGCTTGCGCCCTCGGAGCACGGCGTCGTGGAAATCCGTGTCGAGCGGCTTCCGGTTGCATTGGACCAGAAAGCTTGCGAACCGCGGGTTGCGGCAGAGCCCGCGCGCATCGTCCATCACGCCCAGCCGGATGGCGGGCCGATGGAACAGGTGTTGGAGCGCGCGCAGCATGTTCTGAGTATCACTGAAATTAGGAGTGGTTTTTTCAAGGGGAAACTCGCTAAATTCCGGCCTTTCACGATTTTTTCCCACGCCGACATGCACCACTTCCAATACTCCGGACAGAACCTTCACTGCGAATCCGTGGACCTCGCCGCCATCGCCAAGCTCTATGGCACGCCGACTTACGTCTATAGCGCGGCGACCATGGCGGACAATTTTCACCGGCTGCAGCGGCATCTCGGCGGACTCGACCTCCAGATCTGCTACGCAATGAAGGCGAACTCCAACCTCGCGGTCTTGCGGCACTTCGCCAACCTCGGCGCGGGCTTTGACCTCGTGAGCGGCGGCGAGCTGCGCCGGGTGCTGGCCGCCGGGGCGAAGGTTGACACCAGCGTGTTTGCGGGCGTCGGCAAGACCGAGGCGGAGATCAAGCTCGCGCTCGAAAACGGCATTTACGCCTTTCACGTGGAAAGCGAGCCCGAGCTGGCCCGCATCAACCACGTCGCCGGCCAGCTGGGCGTGAAGGCCCCCATCGCCATTCGCATCAACCCGGATGTCGACGCGCACACGCACGCCAAGATCACGACCGGCAGGAGCGACAACAAGTTTGGCATTCCGCTCAAGGCCGCCGCCGCCGCCTACGAGGCCGCGGCGAAGCTGAAGAACCTCCGCATTCGCGGCGTGCAGATGCACATCGGCTCGCAACTCACCGAGGTCGGGCCGTTCGTCGAGGCGGTGAAAAAGGTCACATCGTTCGTGACCGAGCTGAAGGCCGCGTACGGCATCGAGTATTTCTCCATCGGTGGCGGCATGGGCATCGTTTACCGTGACGCGCTTGCGAGCGGCCCGGCCGCCTGGTGGGATGCGCAGCCGGCCGACAAACGCCCGCTCACGCCCGAGACCTACGGCGCGGCGCTCACGCCGCTGCTGGCGCCGCTCGGGCTGAAGGTGCTGCTCGAGCATGGCCGCTTCATGGTGGGCAACGCCGGCGTGCTCCTCGCGCGGGTCGAGCACCTGAAGCGCGGAGCGGGCAAGAATTTTCTCATCGTCGACGCGGCGATGAATGACCTGGTCCGGCCCGCCATGTATGACTCCTTCCATGAGGTCGTGCCGGTGCACCGCGACAGTTCGCGCCGCGCGCTCGTCGCGGACATCGTCGGCCCGATTTGCGAGAGCGGCGACTGTTTCGCCAAGGACCGCCAGATCCAGGAGGTCGGCGAGGGCGAGCTCGTGGCCTTCATGAGCGCCGGCGCCTACGGTTACGTGATGGCCAGCCGCTACAACACGCGCGGCATGCCGGCCGAAGTGCTGGTGAACGGCAGCGCCTTCGAGCTCGTCAACGCGCGCGAGACCTTCGAGCAGATGACCGCGGGCGAGAAAATCCCGGCGTTTCTGAAATAGGGCCGGGACCGATGGGGCGATCCAGGGCATGTTTTCAAACTCCGTTTTCCAGTCTTGTCATTCTGAGCGCAGCGAAGAATCCAGCGGGAGTGCGCTGCGGGCTTCGATCCCATCCAACTGGATTCTTCACTTCGTTCAGAATGACCGGCGCGGTTGGAAAGCTTGCCCTAACGGGATGGATTGCTTCCGCCGTCGCCCTTCGGGCTATGGCGGACACGGTCGTCATCCCGCCAGAGCGGGACTTCTCGCAATGACAAACTGAGCCCCAGCCGGGTCAAAAATAGCCGTGCCCAATCCGGCAATCCATGGTTAACAGGGCGCCATGAAATTCGTCGTCGTCGGCGCCGGCGCCTGGGGGACGGCCTTCGCGCTGCACCTGGCGCGGGCCGGCCAGGCGGTCGTGCTCGTGCCGCGCCGGCCCGAGCAGGC